>Ga0335083_10004423_pt1 | contig 17902 bp, 17 predicted proteins | sample Lox_Sample_42_FD_206716 | JGI IMG/M metagenome (GOLD analysis project Ga0335083, IMG submission 206716) | Soil microbial communities from Loxahatchee National Wildlife Refuge, Florida, United States - Lox_Sample_4.2 | ecosystem: Environmental > Terrestrial > Soil > Wetlands | place: USA...
CGGCACGGCTACGCCCAGCTGACCCGGTTCCTCACCCCGGCCGCGCAGGCGGAATGCGAGCCGGTGGACGCCACGCCGCCGGAGCCGGTGGTGCCGGCCATCGGGCCGCTGTCGGCCACCATCGACGCCGCGCTGGACTCGCTGTTCGGGCCGGCCTGAGCGGGCCCGGCCTGAGCGGGCCCGGCCTAGATGTCGGCCGCGTCCCAGCCCTTGACCACCAGGCCGTGCAGGTAGGCGGCCTGGCCGGCGTGCTGCAGGTCGTCCGAGACCACGCTGACCAGCCGGACGCCCAGGGTGACCGGCGGGACCCAGTCCCGGTCCACGACCCGGTCCAGGTCCGGGCCGGTGAGGCCCTCGACATAGCCGGCCGTGTTGCGGTACACGGCGTCGTGGTAGCCGGTCAGCAGCCGGGCCGAGGCCCGGCACGCCGCGACCTGCTCGCCGCTGTGCCCGTAGCCGGTGTCGCCGGGCGGGTACGGCAGGCCGAGCCGGTCCGCCCAGCCCCCCGCGGTCCAGGCCTGCTCGGTGCCGGCCACGGCGGCCACGTGATCGTCCTGGATCCGGGTCAGGTGCCAGACCAGCCAGGCGATGGAGTTGGCCCGCCCGCCCGGGCGGAACGCGAGCTGGTCCTCGGTCAGCCCGCTGGTCACGTCGTGCACCACGCCGCGGATCCGGCCGAACGCGTCGGTCAGCAGGTCACCCAGGGTCATCGGGTCCCTCGCTTTCTCGGTGTCGGGGCTAGGCCAGCCCGCGGACCAGGCGTTGCGGCCGGGCCAGCCCGTAGCGGTGCCGGGCCATCCCGGCCCACGGGTCGCCCGAGCTGGCCAGCTGGTCCAGCCGGCTGGCGATGGTCCGGATGGTCACGCCGCGCGGGCTGAGCTGTGGGTCGCTGACCTCGTCCCAGTGCAGCGGCACCGCGACCGGTGCCCCCGGGCGGGCGCGCACCGAGTACGGCGCGACGGCGGTCTGCGCGTACCCGTTGCGCATGATGTCGGCGTAGATGCGGTCGCCGCGGGCGGCCTTACGCGGCTCGACCGTGACCAGGCCGGGCAGGGCCGCGCACAGCACGACGGCGACCTGGTGGGCGAAATCGCGCACCGCGTCGAAGTCCTCCTGGGGGCTCAGCACCACCTCGACGTGCAGCCCCCGGCTGCCGGTGGTCTTCACGTACGAGGTCAGCCCCAGGTCGTCGGCCAGGATGGCGCGCAGCCGCAGCGCCACCGTGCGCACATCGCCGAACCGGTCCTCGTCCGGCGGATCCAGGTCGAAGATCAGCTGATCGGGCTGGTGCAGCGCGCCGGTCCGGCTGAGCACCGAATGCAGCTCGATGCTGGCCTGGTTGGCCAGGTAGACCAGGTCGGCGGGCTTCTCCGCGAGCACCTGGCACAGCTCGCCGCCGGCCTTGTCCACCTCGGCCCGCGGGATCCAGTCCGGGAAGTGCCGGCCGACGTTCTTCTGGAAGATCCGCTCCCCGGTGATGCCCTCGGGATAACGGGCCAGGGACAGCGGCCGGTCGCGCAGGTAGGGCAGCATCACCCCGGCGATGTCCCGGTAGTAGCCGATCAGGTCGCCCTTGGTGATGCCGTCCGCGGGGAAGAGGACCTTGCCGGTGTTGGACAGCGGGACGGTCTGCCGTCCCACCCGGAGCTGCTCGCGGCCCGCGGTGTCAGCCATCCTGTGGCACCTCCCTGATCACCTCGGCCGGGCTCTTGTCCCGGCGCAGCCCCTGGAACCGGGGGTGGCGCAGCTCCCCGGCGGTGGTCCACTCGCTGAACCCGACCTGCCCGACCAGTTGCGGCCTGACCCAGTGCACGCCACGGCGGCGGGGCAGCTCACCGCGGCTGAACGGTGGCTTGGGCTGCTCCAGCGCGGACAGCTCCTCGTGCAGCACGCGCAGCGTGGCGGTGCTGAAGCCGGTGCCCACCTTGCCCGCGTAGACCAGGTCATCGCCGTCGTAGTAGCCGATCAGCAGCGCGCCGAAGCCGATCCGGGCGCCCTGCGGGTCGGTGAACCCGCCGATCACGAACTCCTGGTTGTTCTCGCACTTGAACTTCAGCCAGTCCTTGGTCCGGCCGGCCCGGTATGGCGCGTCGGCCCGCTTGGCGATCAGCCCTTCCCAGCCCTGGCGGCAGGCTTCCAGGTAGTACGCCTCGCCGTCGCGCACCCGGTGCTCGACGAACGTCAGCGGGCCGTCCCACCGCAGCAGGCCGCGCAGGTGCTGCTTGCGTTCCAGCAGCGGCAGCGGGCGCAGGTCGGCGCCGCCGGCCCACAGCACGTCGAAGATGTAATACGTCACCGGCACTTCCCGCAGCAGCTCGGGCGTGGGGTGGGCGACCCCGAGCCGCTGCTGCAGCTCGGCGAACCGGGTCTGGCCGTGGTCGAACGCGACCACCTCGCCGTCCACGATGAAGTCGCTGGCGGGCTGGGCAGCCAGCGCCTCGGCCAGCTCCGGGTAGGTGCTGCTGACCACCTTCTGGTTCCGGGTCATCAGCCGCAGGTCCGCACCGTCCCGGTGGGCCAGGCAGCGCTCGCCGTCCAGCTTGCGCTCGTAGATCCAGGCTGGGTCGGAGAACCGTTCCCTGGTCAGCGTGGCCAGCTCCGGATCTACCCAATCCGGCTGCCGGTCCGGTCCGCGCATCCGGGTCACCCCCGATCGTGTTCTGTCTAGGACAGCGTCTCATCCGGCCCGCGGCTGCTCTTGACAGCACCCATCGCTAAAAGGTCTAATGTCCCAACCTTTAGGCTTTTGGATGGGCTCGTGCTAACCCCTCTTTTGCTTAACGCCCTCGACCGGTCGATCGACGACCTGGCCGAGCAGTCGTTCGGCTTCCTCGAACGGCTGGTTGCCGCGCCCAGCACGGTGGGCCAGGAGGCGGCCGCCCAGCGGGTCGTCCAGGCCGAGCTGGACCGGCTGGGTTTCGTCACGTCAGCCATGGATGTGCCGGAAGGCATCACGGCCGACCCGGCCGCCGGGGTGCCGCAAGCCACGTATGCAGGCCGGCCCAACGTGGTGGGCCACCTCATCGCCGGGGCTGGACCGTCCTTGCTGCTCAATGGGCACATCGACGTGGTACCGGCCGAGCCGGGGCTGTGGCCGGCGCCGCCGTTCCAGCCGGTCCGCCGGGACGGCTGGCTGTTCGGCCGGGGCGCGGGCGACATGAAGGGCGGCTTCGCGGTGGCCGCGCTGGCGGTGGGCGCGCTGCACGCGGCGGTGCCCGGCTGGCTGCGCGGCCGGCTCAGCTTCGCCTCGGTGATCGAGGAGGAGTGCACCGGCAACGGGACGCTGGCCACCGCGCGCGGCGGCGTGCTGGCCGACGCGGTGCTGCTGCTCGAGCCGACCGACCTGGGCCTGCTGCTGGGCGGGGTGGGCATCCTGTGGGCCGAGCTGACCGTGCGCGGGCTGCCCGGGCACGCCGAGTCGGCGCACCGGGCGGTGAACCCGGTGGACGCCGCGCTGCGGCTGATCGACAGCGTCCGGGCGCTCGAGACGCCGATGGCGCTGCAGCTCGACGAGCCGTTCGCGCACCTGGAGCGGGCCTGCGCGGTGAACGTGGGCGTGTTCCGGGCGGGCGACTGGCCGTCCAGCGTGCCCGGGCAGGCCACGGTGGGCCTGCGGGTCGGCTTCCCGCCCGCCTGGACCCCGGACGAGGCGTTCAAGCGGGTGTCCGACGCGGTGACCGCGGCGGCCGCCGCGGACCCGTGGCTGGCCAGCCACCCGCCGGAGCTGCGCGCGTCCGGTTTCCGGGCCGAGGGTTACCTGCTGGACGCCGGGCACCCGCTGGTCACCAGCCTGGCCGCCGCGCACGAAGCCGCGCACGATGCGCTGCCACGGACGTACGCGCTGGGCAGCACGACCGACGCGCGGATCTACCTGAACCAGTTCGGCGTGCCCGCGGTGGCCTACGGCCCGCGGGTGCGCAACATCCACGGCACCGACGAGGCGGTGGAGCTGGCCAGCATCGTGGCCGGGGCGCGCACCCTGGCCCGGTTCCTGGCCGACTACTACGCCCGCGGTGGCCTGCCCACGGGAGGTGCCCGGTGACCGGCCCGAAGCAGCAGCCCGAGCCCCGGGGCCTGCTCAGCCCGATGACGGTGCGCACCACCGGGGAGCGGATCGCGGAACGCTTCGTCACCGCGATCGCGCTCGGCCAGTTCGTGCCGGGGCAGCGGCTGCCCACCGAGCGGGAGCTGGCGTCGATGCTCGGGGTGAGCCGGGCCACGGTGCGCGAGGCCATCGCCCGGCTGGCCGAGTCCGGTTACGTCACCGTGCGCCGGGGCCGGTCCGGCGGCACGTTCGTCGAGGCGGGCTGGGGGCCGGAGTCGGCCGAGATGATCCGCCGCACGCTGGGCGGCGAGTGGCAGGAACTGGAGCTGCTGCTGGACTTCCGGCAGGTCATCGAGCAGCAGATCGCCCGCACCGCGGCGCTGCGGCGGACCGACACCGACGTCAAGGCGATCCGGGCCGCGCTGGCCGACTACGAGCGGGCCGGCGCGGACCGCGAGTCGTCCCGGATGGCCGACCTGGCGCTGCACGGCGCGATCGCCGGGGCCACGCACAACCATCACCTGCTGGACCTCAGCCTGCGCATCCGGCACGACATCAGCTTCGGGTTCGAGGCCGAGCCATACAGCCCGGAGGTGCGCGGCCGGGCGCTGCACCAGCACCCGGAGCTCTCCCAGGCCGTGATCGACGGTGATCCGGACCGGGCGGCCTCGCTGGCCGCCGAGCACTTCTCGCTGACCGAGGCGATGCTGCGCGAACTGCACGCGCGGGTGAGCCTGCGGTCCCGATCACCACAGGAGTAGCCCATGCCATTTGCCGCTGTTAACGGGATCGACGTGCACTACCGGATCGCCGGCCGTGGGCCGGAGACCATCGTCCTGGTCAACGGGCTGGCCGACGACCTGGAGACCTGGGCGTTCCAGGAAGCCGAGCTGACCGAGGCCGGGTACCGGGTGCTGATGTTCGACAACCGGGGGATCGGCCAGACCAGCAAGCCGGCCGGCCCCTACTCCTCCCGGCTGCTGGCCGACGACACCAAGGCACTGGTGGACCACCTCGGCATCACCGGGTTCCACCTGCTCGGGGTGTCGATGGGCGGGATGATCGTCCAGGAGTACGCGCTGGCCTACCCGGAGGACCTCCGGTCGGTGATCATGGCCTGCACGTACGCGGCGCCCGGGCCGTTCTGCTCGCGGATGTTCGCGATGTGGGCCGATGCCGCGCCGGTGCTCGGCATCCCGTTCGTGATGCGCGACGTCACGCTGTGGGCGTTCACCACCGAGTTCTTCAGCGACCGCCAAGACGAGCTGGCCGAGTTCGAGACGGCCATGAAGTACATGGACCAGCCGGTCCCGGCCTACCTGGCCCAGCTGGCGGTGATCCAGCAGCACGACACCACGGCCCGGCTCGGCGGGCTCGCCGTGCCCACCCTGGTGCTCGCGGGCGAGGAGGACATCCTCATCCCGGTCACCCTGTCCCGCGAACTGCACAAGGCCATCCCCGGCGCGCAGTGGCAGACCGTCCGTGGCGGCCATGCCTGCCTGTGGGAGCACCCCGCCAGCTTCAACCACACCGTCCTCGACTTCCTCCGCAGCCAGGGAAAGGACTGACCGATGGCCGCGAACACCCAGACCGCTGATGAGGCGGGCCGCGCCACCCTGCCGCGCGGCGAGATCGGCCTCCTCGGTGTGCTCATGCCGGGGCTGGCCCAGGTCGCGCCGGCCTTCAACCTGTTCTTCACCACCGGGCTCATGGCCGCGTTCGCCGGCGCGTCGGTCCCGCTGGTCTTCCTGATCAGCATGGTCGGGCTGGTGGCCACGGCGGCCAGCCTGGCCCTGTTCTCCGGGGTGTTCCCGAGCGCCGGGTCGTTCCTGACCTACATCGCCCGGTCGATGGGCGCCCGCACGTCGGTCGTGGTCGGGGTGATCACCCTGCTCGGCTACATCATCGCGTTCGGCGGCATCTACATCTTCGTCGGCCAGTACATCGTGCAGAACGTGCTGAACGACCCGCACATCTGGGGCATCACCCAGATCGTCACGATCCTGTACGGGGTCCTGGTGGTGGCGCCGGTGGTGCTCGGGCTCAAGTTCGGCGTGCGCACCACGATCGTGCTCTACCTGTTCGAGGTGGTGCTGCTGCTGGTGCTGGCCATCACCGTGCTGGCCAAGGGGGGCGCGCAGGGCCTGTCCGGTACGCCATTCCACTGGCCGGGCGGGTCCGGGACCCAGGACATCTTCATCGCGTTCTCGCTGGCCGTGCTGGCGTTCGGCGGGTTCGAGGCGGCCGCGCCGCTGGCCGAGGAGACCCGCAACCCGCGGCGCAACGTGCCGCTGGCCGTGATCGGCACGGTAGTGATCAGCGGGATCCTGTATGTGTTCTGCTCCTACGCGCTGATCATCGCGTTCGGCCCCAGCCACATGTCGGCGCTGTCCTCGGATCTGAACCCGTTCCAGACCGCGGCCAAGCAGTTCATCGCCCCGCTCGCGCCGCTCATCACCTGGATCTTCCTGACCAGCGTGACCAGTTCGTACGTGGCCGCGAACACGCAGACCGCGCGGGTCATCTTCGCCGGCGCCCGGGGCGGGCTGTGGCCCCGCGGGCTGGCCGCGGTCAGCCCGCGGTTCCGCACCCCGTGGGCCGCGGCCATCGCGTTCGTCGCGCCCAGCATCGCGATCGGGGTCATCTCCACGGCGTTCACCGACCCGGGCACGGCGGTGGGCCTGCTCAGCACGTACGGCATCCTCGGCCTGGTGCTGATGTACCTGATGGCCAACATCGCGCTGATCGTGCAGTTCTTCCGGTTCCGCCGGGCCGGGGTGCGCAAGAACCCGCTGGCCTGGGTGGTCACCCCGATCATCGGCGTGCTGGTGCTGGCCATCCCGGTCTGGGGCGACCTGCGCCCGGGCCAGCCCGCGCCGTACAGCTACCTCCCCTGGCTGACCATCGCGCTGATCGCGGCCGGGGTGATCTACATGCTGGTGCTGCGGGCCACCCGGCCGCAGGCGCTCAGCCAGGCGGTGTCGCTGCTGGAAGGCGAGGTGGAGGCGGCCTCCGCGGCGACGTGAATTGGGCCTGGTCAACCGGCCACGCACTTGGTAAAACCACGGTAAAACTAAGCGTGCTGCGGGACCGGATCACCCCCGAGCCGGTCCCGCAGCACCCCCGCTGAGGGGGGCCGTGGATCAGCGGTGTACATCGCTGCCCTTATCGGGGCACGGATGTACACCGCTAATTCTTAGTGCGAGTCGCGGGTTACCTCGTGGCCGGTGGCGCCGGTGAGGAAGTCCAGGTCGGCGCCGCGGTCGGCCTGCATGACGTGGTCGATGTAGAGGCGCTCCCAGCCGCGGGTGGGCGCGGGCAGCGCGGCGATCATTCCTTCCGCCGGGGACCGGCTGGCCAGGTCGGCCGCGGGCAGGTCGATGTCCAGCCGCCGGCCGGGCGCGTCGAGCACGATCGGGTCGCCGTTCCGTACCAGCGCCAGTGGCCCGCCCGCAGCGCCCTCCGGCACCACATGCAGCACGACCGTGCCGTACGCGGTGCCGCTCATCCGGGCGTCGCTGACCCGGACCATGTCGCGCACGCCGCGCGCGAGCAGTTTGGCCGGCAGCGGCATGTTGCCCACCTCGGGCATGCCCGGGTAGCCGCGCGGCCCGCAGCCGCGCAGCACCAGCACGCTGGACTCGTCGACGTCCAGGTCCGGGTCGTCCAGCCGGTGCCGCAGGTCCTCGATGCTGTCGAACACCACCGCCCGGCCGCGGTGCCGCAGGAGCTCCGGCGAGGCCGCCGCGGGCTTGATGACCGCGCCGCCCGGGGCCAGCGTGCCGCGCAGCACCGCGATGCCGGCCTGATCGAGCAGTGGGTCGGTGCGCGGCCGGATCACGCTCTCGTCCCAGATCCGGGCGGCGTCGAGCGGACTGGTGAGCGGCTCCCCGGTCACCGTGATCGCGGCCGGGTCGAGCAGGTCCGCGACCTCGCGCAGCACCGCCAGCAGGCCGCCGGCCCGGAAGAAGTCATCCATCAGGTGCCGGCCCGCCGGGGCCAGATCGACCAGCAGCGGCACCGCCGACCCGATCTTGTCGAAGTCATCCAGCGTCAGGTCCACACCGGCCCGGCCGGCGATGGCCAGCAGATGCACCACCGCATTCGTCGAACCGCCGATGGCGGCCAGCGCGACGATCGCGTTATGGAAAGAAGATCTGGTCAGCACCGTCGACGGGCGGCGGCCGGCGTGCACGAGATCAACCGCTAGCCGGCCGGAGCGGTGCGCGGCCTCCAGCAGCCGGCTGTCCGGGGCCGGGGTGCCGGCCAGGCCGGGCAGCGTCATGCCCAGCGCCTCGGCCATGCAGGCCATGGTGGACGCGGTGCCCATCGTGTTGCAGTGCCCCTTGCTGCGGATCATCGCCGACTCCGAGGCCAGGAACTCCTCCTCGGACAGGGTGCCCGCGCGGACCTCCTCGGACAGCCGCCACACGTCGGTGCCGCAGCCCAGCGCGGTGCCGCGGAAGTGGCCGGTGAGCATCGGACCGCCCGGCACCACCACGGCGGGCAGGTCGACCGAGGCGGCCGCCATGAGCAGCGCCGGGATGGTCTTGTCGCACCCGCCCAGCAGCACCACGCCGTCCACCGGGTTGGCCCGGATCATCTCCTCGGCGGCCATCGCGGCCAGGTTGCGCCAGAGCATCGCGGTCGGCCGGACCTGGGTCTCGCCCAGCGACATCACCGGCATGTCGTGCGGGATGCCGCCCGCGGCCCAGACGCCGGCCTGCACGCTGGCCGACACCTCGTTCAGGTGCTTGTTGCACGGGCTGAGGTCGGAGGCGGTGTTGGCGATGGCGATGTGCGGCCGCCCGCTGAACGCCTCGCCGGGCAGGCCGCGGCGCATCCAGGCGCGGTGGATGTAGGAACCGCGGTCCGGGCCGCCGTACCACTGGGCATTTCGGTATTGGGGCATGGTCGGCAGGCTAACTCGCGGCGGCCAGGGCGGACTACGCCGAGGTGGCTGCTTATCCGGGCGCCTGCGCGCAGCGGATACAGGTGCGGGCGGCCGGCCGGGCGGCCAGCCGGGCCGGGGCGATCGGCTGGCCGCACCGCTCGCAGCGGCCGTGGCTGCCCGCGCTGAGCCGGGCGAGCGCGTGGTCCAGATCGGCCAGGTGCCGCTGAGCCTGGTCGAGCAGCGCGGCCAGCTGGGCCCGCTCGAACGCGATCGTGGCGCCCTCCGGGTCGTGCTCGTCGTCGGTGGCCACCAGCGCGGACGAGTCCACGATGCCGTCGAAATCGCGGCGCAGCGCGGCCATCCGGTCCAGGGTGGCGGCCCGTTCGGCGTCCAGCGCGGCCCGGATCTCCGCGTCCTGGTTCACGCGACCGGGGCGGGCCCGGTGCTGGCCTGGGCGGTGCCCGCCGGGGCCGCGGCGGCCGGGGCGGGACCGGCCGGGGGCTGCTGGGACGCGGCGCTCTCATGCAGGTCGTGCAGGGCCTGCGCGGTGCGCAGCGACGTGTCCAGAGCCAGTTCGCGAGGCTCTTCCACGCCGCTCAGCACGGCCTGGATGTGCCGGATGGCCGCGGTGAACGGCTCCTCAGGACCGGCCGCCGGGTAGCTGCGCGGCGGCTTGCCCGCCGCGCAGACCTGGAACGTGTCGTCCGCCCGGGGGTGGTAGGGCGCGGTGATGTTGATCTGCCCGGCGGTGCCGAGCAGCCGGCCGAACGTGTCGTCGGCGCGGCGGAACCCGCAGGACAGCAGCAGCCGTTTGCCGCCCGGGAAACCCAGGCTGCCCTGGGTCTCCACGTCCACCCCGCGCGCAGCGCCTTGATCGTCCACTCGGCGTGCAGGCTGTTCGGCAGCGGCAGGTAGATCGCGTCCACGGCCGGGTCATCGAGCAGGGCCTGGTAGCCCTGGACGGCCCGCCGGATGCCCTGGCGGGCGGCGTATTCCTCGGCCCGGGCCAGGTCCCGGCCGGCCACCACTTCGGCGGTCCCACCGGCCTCCCGCAGCGCGGGCAGGAACTGCTTGCGCGCGATGCCGGCCGTGCCCATGACGCCCCAGCGAATCTCACCCGTCCCTGGCATCTCTTCACCGTAGACCGCCCGGCTGGATCTCGCCTGGGGCAGGTCGGCCACGTAGCCTGAAACCCCAGATGCCGGAAGGCGGCACCCGCTTCCCCTTAGTGAGGCAGACGATGGCGGTGGTGTTCGGTGGCGTAGGCGTGGCCCTGGTCACGCTGTTCGGCGCGGACGGCGAGGTCGACCCGGTCGCTACCGGCAAGCACGCGGCCGATCTGGCCAGCCGCGGGGTGACCGGGGTGCTGGTGTGCGGCACCACCGCGGAGGCGGTCACGCTGACCGAGGCGGAGCGGGTGATGCTGATCGAGGCGGTGCGCGCGGCGCTGCCGGACGACGTGCCGGTGATCGCCGGGACCGGCGCCCCGTCCGCCCGGCAGGCCGTCACGCTGACCAGGATGGCCGTGGCCGCGGGCGCCGATGCCGTGCTGACCTGGTGCCCAGTCAGCGCGGCCGGGCCGCCCACCCCGGCGGCGCTGGTCGGCTTCTTCGCCGAGATCGCCGACGCGGCCGGGGACCGCCCGGTGCTGGCGTACCACAACCCGTTCATCACCTGTGCCGACATCCCGGTGGTCGATCTCGGCGCGCTGCCGGTGGCTGGCGTCAAAGATTCCTCGGGCCGCCCAGACCGGCTGCTCGACGAGCTGACCAGCTACTCCGGGGACACCTACGTCGGCGCGGCCAGCTTCCTGGCCCTGGCCGGGCCGCTGGGCGCGGCCGGCGGGCTGCTGGCCCTGGCCAACCTGGCGCCGGAGGGCTGCGTCGCTGCGTTCGGCGGCGATGTCGATGCTCAGCGTGAGCTGGCCGGGCAGCACCTGGCGCTGGCCCGGGGCGGCATCCCGCAGCTCAAGCGGCTGCTGGCCGAGACGGCCGGGCTGTCGCCGGTCTGCCGGATCTGGTAGCGGACGCCCGTGACCCAGCCACGTGGACCACGGGCACCTGGACCACGGGCACCTGGACCACGGGCACCTGGACCACGGGCGCTGCGGCGCGGGCTGGCCGTGCCGCCGTTCACCGATGACCCGGCCAGCATCATCGGCCTGGGGGTAGCCGCCGAGCAGGCGGGCTTCGACGGGTTCTTCCTCTGGGACCACCTGGTGCATGACGACACCGGTGACGGCCCGCCGATCCTGGATCCGTGGCCGCTGCTGGCCGTCCTGGCCACCCAGACGTCCCGGATCCGGATCGGCACCCTGATCACCCCGGTGCCGCGGCGCCGTCCGTGGCAGCTGGCCAAGGAGACGGTCACGGTGGACCGGCTGAGCGGGGGGCGGCTGATCCTCGGAGTCGGCATCGGCTCACCCCCGTACGCCGACTTCGGCATCTTTCACGAGCCGGTCAGCAACCGGGTCCGGGCCGGGCTGCTCGATGAAGGGCTCGAGGTGCTGACCGGGCTGTGGACCGGAGACCGGTTCGCGTTCAGTGGGGAGCACTTCACCATCGAGCCGGTCCGGTTCCGTCCGGTGCCGGCGCAGCAGCCACGCATCCCGATCTGGGTGGGCGGCGTGCTGCCCGCCCTCGGGCCGGTGCGGCGCGCCTGCCGGTGGGACGGGATGGTGCCGCTGCGCTGGCTCGGTGGCGAGCTGGCCCGCCCGGCCCCGGGCGACATCGCCGCCGTCCGCGACCAGGCCAAGCTGGCCCGGGGCAGCGCCTCCGGCTTCGACCTGGTGATCTGGTCCGACCTGGAGCAGGCGCCAGGTGAGGTGACCGGGCTGGCGCCGGACTACACGGCCGCCGGCGTCACCTGGTGGGTGGAGTCCGCCGAACGCGGCCCCGGCTGGCTGGCCCAGGTCACCGAGCGCGTGGCCCGCGGCCGCTGAGCACCGGCTGGCCGGTGCGCCCCCGCGCACCGGCCAGCCAAGGCCCCGGCCTTACTGGGTGCTGATCAGTTCCTGAGTGTCCTCGGCGGTGGTGGCCGGGGCTGGGGCGGGGAGGCGGCGGAGGGTCAGGTAGCTGATCGCTACGCCGGCCACGATGAGCGCGATCGTGACGACCAGGCCGGCGTGGTAACCGTCCAGGTAGGCCGACGGGGCGGGCACCCCGTGGCTGAGGGCCACACCCTGCCGGGAGCGCAGCACCGCGCCGATCACCGTGATGCCGAGCAGCCCGGCCAGCTCACGGGAGTTGTTCAGCAGCGCGGAGGCCATGCCGGCCCGCTCCTGCGGCACCGCGCCCAGCGCCGCGTTGGTCAGCGGCGCGTTCATCAGGCCCGAACCCGCGCCGAACAGCACGAAGCCGGGCATCAGCGCGCCGAACGAGGTGTGCTGGCCAAGCCGCCAGAACAGGAGCAGGCCGATCGCGTTGAGCACCAGGCCGAACGCGACGATCCGGTGCGCGCCGAAGCGGGCGGCCAGTGGCCCGCTGACCGGGGAGAACGCGGCCACGCACAGCGCCATCGGGACGAACGCCAGCCCGGCCTTGGTCGGCGAGAAGCCCACCACATCCTGCAGGTACAGCGAGGTGAAGAAGTAGATGCCGAAGATGCCGAACGCCCACACCATCGTGGTGCCGATCCCGCCGGAGAAGACCCGGGAGCGGAACATGGACAGCGGCACCATCGGCTGGGCGGAGCGGGACTCGATGAACAGGAACGCCGCGCCTGCCACGGCGGCCAGCGCGAACGCGCCCAGGATGGTGCCGGAGGCCCAGCCCTTGTCGTGCCCCTCGATCAGGCCGTAGGTCAGCGAGGACAGTGCGGCCACCGAGGCGGCCAGCCCGGGCACGTCCAGGCGCCGCCCGGCCGAGGTGTCCCGGGATTCGGCCACCGCGAACAGGGCCAGGGCCATGGTGAGTGCGCCGACCGGCACGTTGATCAGGAAGATCCAGCCCCAGTGCAGGTGCTGGCTGATCAGGCCGCCAATGAGCGGGCCGAAGGCCAGCGCCAGCGCGCCGATCGCGGCCCAGATCCCGATGGCCTGGGTGCGCTCCCGGCGGTCGTCGAACGTGGCCACGATGATGGCCAGCGTGGTCGGCACCATCAGGGCCGCGCCCAGGCCCTGCACCAGCCGGGCCCCGATCAGTTCCGCGCCGCTGCCCGCCAGCCCGGCGCCCAGCGAGGCCAGGGTGAACACGGTCAGCCCGGTGACGAACAGCCGGCGCCGGCCGAACACGTCGGCCAGCCGGCCACCGACCAGCAGCAGGCTGGCGAAGACCAGGATGTAGCTGCTGACCACCCACTCCAGGCCGGCCACCGACAAGTGCAGGTCGCGCTGGATGGTCGGCAGCGCCACGTTGGTCACGTTGTTGTCGAGATAGGTCATAAAGGTGGCCAGCCCGACGGCCACCAGGGTCCACCAGCGTCTGCGCACGGTCTGCTCCTCGGGAAATCGTACAGCGTTCCTATACTTCACTCTTGTACGTAGTTCCTATACGCTGTAGAGGTGATGCAGACAGCATGACTTGTACGGCGTATAGTTGTCAAGCGAGATGACTCCCACGACTTCCGGCCAGGCCGAGGCGCAGCGCTCCCGGCTCAGCAAAGCCACCGTCGTCCAGCGGGCTCTGGCCCTCGCCGACGCCGGGGGCCTCGACGCGCTCACCATCCGGCGGCTGGCCCAGGAGCTGGGCGTCACCCCGATGGCGCTGTACTGGCACTTCCGCAGCAAGGAAGAACTGCTGGCCGGGCTGGGCGGCCAGATCTGGACCGAGGTCAGCAGCGACATCGACCCGGACGCGCCGTGGCACGTTCAGCTCCGCGCGATCATGGAATCCCTGGTGGCGGTGCTGCGCGCGCACTCGAGCGCGTCCGAGTTGCTGATCACCGGGGAGAAGAACAACAGCCCGGCGGCGCTCCAGGTCACCGAGGTAGCGCTGGAAGTGCTGCGCCGTGCCGGTTTCGATGCCAAGTACGCCAGCGCGGTGGCCCGCAGTGGGCTGTGGACCGCGCTGACGCTGGCCATGAGCGAGCCGGGGCGAACCGCGGCGATGGCAGCGATGAGCGAGGCGGAGCGGGCCGAGCATCAGCGGCTGGCCATGGTCCGGCTGGCGTCACTGCCGCCAGGCCAGTACCCGCGGCTGGTCGAGGCGGCCGTCCCGATGACCGCCTGCGACGACCCGGACTTCCACTACCGGCTGGGCATCGACCTGTTCATCGAGGGCGTCCGCGCCCTAGCCAGCCGGGAAGACGCCGCCGCTGAGGCCGGATGATCCCGACTGAGGAGAGCGGTAAGGAGACCCCAGGGTCTCCCGCCCCCGGGCCGGGCCGGGCCGGGGGGCTGGGCGGTCATTCGAGGTGGGCCGACATCGACGGTCCGGTGCACTACCTCGACTTCGGCGGGCCCTCCGGCGCCCCGGTGCTGCTGTGCGTGCATGGGCTGGACGGCAGCGCGGTGAACTGGGCCGCGATCGCCCCGCTGCTCACCGGCCGGTTCCGGGTGCTCGCCCCGGACCTGGCCGGGCACGGGCTGACCAGGTCGGCCGGCCGGAGCACGTCGGTGTTGGCCAACCAGGCGCTGCTGCACCGGTTCATCGAGGCCGTGCCGGGCGCTCCGGTCCTGCTGATGGGCAACTCGATGGGCGGGATGATCTCGCTGCTGGAGGCGGCGGCCAGCCCCGGAACGGTGGCCGGCCTGATCCTGGTCGACCCGGCGCTGCCGTTCGCGCCCGCCTGGCCCGACCCGGCCGTGGCCGGGTTGTTCGCGTTGTTCGCCATGCCGTGGCTGGGCCAGTTGCTGATGAACCGCAGGCGCCACCAGCCGCCGGAGGCGCTGGTGGCCCGGCTGCTCTCGCTGTGCTGCGCGGACATGGCCCGGGTCAGCCCGGACGTGCTGGCGCAGCACGTCGAGGTGGCCCGGCGGCGGGCGGAGTTCAGCGACGCCGAGCGGGACGTGCTGGCCGCGCTGCGTTCGGTGGTTCTGGCGGCCGGCTACGGCACCGGCCAGGCCTACCGGCGGGCGGTCGGCTCGGTCGGTCAGCCGGTTCTGCTCCTGCACGGCTGTCAGGACCGGCTAGTCCCGGTCTCGGTGGCCCGGTCCGCGGCCCGTGCCCATCCCGGCTGGACGCTGGTGGAGCTGCCCGGGGTAGGCCATGTGCCACAGCTGGAGGCCCCGGCCGCGTGCGAGCAGGCCATCACGGCATGGCTGGCCGACGGCGGCCGCCTCGCACTGGCCGCGGCCAGCCGGCCCGGCCCGGTCCGCCGATGGTGGGCCAAGCGGTCATCCGGGCGGGCGGCGCAGCCGGAGCCGTAGCGGGCGCACCAGCCAGGTGCCAAAGGTCCCGGCGAGTTGGGAAGCATGCCGGTGGCATAAACCGGCTATCCGGCGCAGCGTGGGCATAAGTGGACAGGTGCTGCGGTCGCGGAGGGGAGCGCGGCCAGGGGAAGGCAGAGCAATGGAACGGATGAGCACCCTCGACGCGGGGTTCTACTTCGTCGAGCAGGAAAACGTCCCGATGCACCTGGGCTCGCTGGCCGTGTTCCAGGGGCCGGTCCCGGACCCGGCCGAGCTGGCCGAGCTGTTCGCGGCGAAACTGCCGAAGGTCCCGCGGTACCGGCAAGTGGTGCGGACGACGCCACTGCAACTGTTCCGGCCGTATTGGGTGGACGACGAGCACTTCGACATCGCCCAGCACGTACGGCAGGCCACGGTCCCGGCGCCGGGCGGCAAGCGGCAGCTTCGTGAGCTGGCTGCCCAGCTCTTCGCCCAGCCACTGGACCGGTCCCGGCCGCTGTGGGAGGGCTGGCTGCTGGACGGGCTCAAGGGTGGCCGGTGGGCCATCCTGTCCAAGGTGCACCACTGCATGGTGGACGGCGTCGGCGGGAACGACCTGATGGGCGCGGTGTTCGATCTTCGCCCCGACGCGCAGCGCCCGGAACCGGTGGCATGGCGGCCTGAGCCGGCGCCGTCCCCAGCCGATCTGCTGGTCACCGGGCTGCAGGATGCCATCGCGGGACCGGTGCAGCAGCTGGCGGCCCTGCCGGACTGGCTTGAGCGCCCGCTGCCGTCAGCCGCCAGTATTGCGAGCTACGGCCAGGGCCTGCGTGCAGGCGCGCGCCGCCTGGCCGTGCCGTCGGCGGCCGCCCTGAACGGCCCGATCGGTCCTGGCCGGCGCTGGACGTGGCTGGCCGCAACCCTGCCCGCGGTGCAGGCGATCCGGGCCAGGCTAGGTGGCACGGTCAACGATGTGCTGCTCGCCGCGATCACCAGCGGCTTCCGCGACCTGCTTGACGCCCGCGGTGAGCTGGCGGCCGGCCTGGTGGTGCGGTCCCTGGTCCCGGTCTCGGTACGGGCCCAGGACGAGCAGGGGCTCATCACCAACCGGATCTCGGCCGTGCTGGCCAATCTCCCGGTCAGCGAACCCGATCCCCGGCAGCGGCTGGCTTTGCTTCGCGAGCAGATGGACGAGATGAAGAGCACCGCCCAGGACCGGGGCGGGGTGCTGCTCACCGGGCTGCTCGGCCTGACCCTGCCCACGTTGCTGGCCTACGGCTCGCATGCTGCCTTTCAGATCCCCCAACCGCTGGTGCAGACCGTGACTACGAATGTGCCCGGGCCGCCGGTCCCGCTCTACCTGCTCGGCCGCAAACTGACCCGGCTCTACCCGTACGTGCCGATCGGCGACAACGAGCGGATTTCGATCGCGATCATCTCCTACCGGAAGCGGCTCACGTTCGGCATCACCGCAGATTACGCGGCCGTGCCTGATCTGGCCGTGCTGGCCACCGGCATCCGCCATGGGCTGGCCGAACTGACCAGGCTGCCCGCCGAGGCCCGCCCGGCCGCCTGAGCCAGCGGGATAACTGCTGGTCAAATTGGGTATACCTGATATTTACCCGGTGGTAACCCGTGCGTCCCACAAGGACGGCGTGGCCGGCGCCGGGGCCAGGAGGTGACCGATGGGCCAGGTACGGGGGATTCGGCCAGCTAGCGGGCGGGTTGGGCTGGTGCTCGGGGCGGGCGGTGTGGTCGGGGCGGCCTGGATGACGGGTGCGCTGCAGGCGGTCCAGGACCGGCTGCCCGGGACGATCAACGACGTCGACCTGATCGTCGGCACCAGCGCGGGCAGTGTGCTGGCCGCCGCGCTGCGCTGCGGGGTCAGCCTGGACGACATGATCGCGTTGCAGCGCGGCGGCGAGGTCGGCTGGCTCCGCGAGGCGGGGGTGGGCGACCTGGACGAGGGGCCGCTGCCGCCACGGCCACAGTGGCGGGCCGGGTCACCCCGGCTGATCCTGCACACGCTGCGGGCCCCGCACCGGGTGCATCCCGGGGTGAGCGCCAGCGCGTGGCTCCCACGCGGCCGGGCCCGGCACGAGACCGTGCACGCGATGGTGCAGGCGCTGCAGCAGCACGCGCCGCGGCCGGTGCATGGCTGGGTGGACGCTCCGACCTGGGTCGTGGCCGTCGACTACGACTCTGGCCGGCGGGTCATCTTCGGCCGGGACCGCGCCCCCCAGGCGGAACTGGCCGAGGCGGTGGTGGCCTCGTGCTCGATCCCCGGCTGGTACGTGCCCCGTGAGATCGGCGGGCGGCGGTACGTCGACGGCGGCGTCCGGTCGCCGACCTCGCTGGCCGTGCTGGCCAAGGCGGGCGTGGCCGAGGTGTACGTGCTGGCCCCGATGGCCAGCCTGGTCACCGACCGGCCGGGCACCCGGCTGGAACGGCTGGAACGGCGGCTGCGCGCGCTGGTCACCCGGTCGCTGCTGCGGGACGCGCAGGCGCTGCGGGCCCAGGGCATCCGGGTCACGCTGCTCACCCCGGGGCCGGAGGACCTAGCCGCGATGGGCGTGAACCTGATGGATCCCACCCGCCGCGCGGGCACCCTGGAGACGTCGCTGCGCACCTCGGCGGCGGCGTTCGCGGCCAGCCAGAGCCAGGTCGCCTAGCCCCGCCGCGCACGCTGGCGGCC
>Ga0335083_10004424_pt1 | contig 17901 bp, 18 predicted proteins | sample Lox_Sample_42_FD_206716 | JGI IMG/M metagenome (GOLD analysis project Ga0335083, IMG submission 206716) | Soil microbial communities from Loxahatchee National Wildlife Refuge, Florida, United States - Lox_Sample_4.2 | ecosystem: Environmental > Terrestrial > Soil > Wetlands | place: USA...
AGTCTTCAGGTGCCAGTCGGTCTCCTGCTGGAAGCGGTGCGCGGCGGCCAGCAGGCGCGCCTCGCCGAAGTGCGGGCCGATCAGCTGCACGCCCACCGGCAGCTGGCCGGCGAAGCCGCAGGGAATGGACATGGCGGGCAGCCCCGCGAGATTGGCGCCGATGGTGTAGATATCGTTCAGGTACATGGTGACCGGGTCGGCGGTCTTGTCGCCGAGGCCGAAGGCCGGCGTCGGTGCCGTGGGCCCCAGCAGCAGGTCCACCTCGGCGAAGGCGCGCCGGAAATCCTCGGTGATCAGCGCGCGCACCTTCTGCGCCTTCAGGTAGTAGGCATCGTAATAGCCGGCCGACAGCACGTAGGTGCCGGTCATGATGCGGCGCTTCACCTCGGCGCCGAAGCCTTCGGCGCGCGAGCGCTTGTAGAGGTCGCCCAGGTCTTTGGGGTCGGCGCAGCGATGGCCATAACGGACACCGTCAAACCTGGCGAGGTTCGAGGAGCACTCGGCCGGCGCCACCACATAATAAGTGGGCACCGACAGCGGCAGGCTGGGCAGGCTGACTTCCTTCACCATGGCGCCCAGCTGCCGGAACTGCTCCAGGGCCGCGCGCACCGGGGCTTCCACCTCCGGCTGCAGGCCCTCGCCGAAGAATTCCTTGAGGATGCCGATGGTAAGGCCCGCCAGCGGCGCATCCAGCGCGGCGCGGTAATCGGGCACGGGCGCATCCACGCTGGTGGAATCCTGCGGATCGAAGCCGGCCATGGCCTGCAGCGTCAGCGCCGCGTCCTCGGCGCTGACCGTGATCACGCCCGCCTGGTCCAGGCTCGAGGCGAAGGCGATCATGCCGTAACGCGACACGCGCCCGTAGGTGGGCTTCAGCCCCGTGACGCCGCACAGCGAAGCCGGCTGGCGGATGGAACCGCCGGTATCCGTGGCGGTGGCCAGCGGCGCCAGCCGCGCCGCGACCGCAGCAGCGGAGCCACCCGAGGAACCACCGGGCACGCGCGCGGTATCCCAGGGGTTCCTTACCGGACCGTAATGGCTGGTCTCGTTCGAGGAGCCCATCGCGAACTCGTCCATGTTCGCCTTGCCGAGCATCACCATGCCGGCTTCCTTCAGCCGGGTGACGACGGTGGCGTCGTAGGGCGAAACGAAGTTCGACAGCATCTTCGACGCGCAGGTGGTGAGCACGCCGGCCGTGCAGAAAATGTCCTTGTGGATCATCGGCACGCCGGTCAGCGGGCCGGCCTCACCCGCGGCGCGGCGTGCATCGGCCACCGCGGCCGCGGCCAGCGCCTGCTCGGCGGTGATGCTGATCAGCGCATTGAGCCGCGGCTGCGCCTGCTCCACGCGCGCCAGCGCGGCGCGCGTCAGCTCCACCGAGGAATAGCTGCCCGCGGCAAGCCCGGCCGCCAGCTGCGCCAGGGACCTTGCCATCAGCGGCTCCCCTCAATCCAGCCGGCCATGCCGGCTACGACGGCCGCCGTCACCCGGCCACCGCTGCAGGCGGGGGCAAGCCGTTCATTTCAAAGGCACTCATTCGATCACGCGCGGCACCAGGTACAGGCCGGCCTCCACCTGCGGCGCGTTGCGCTGGTAGAGGTCGCGGGCGTTGCCGGAGGTGACCTCGTCGGCGCGCAGGCGCTGTACCTGGCCGGTCAGCGGGTGGGCCATGGGCGCCACCTGCGAGGTATCGGCCTGCTCGAGCTGGCCGACCAGTCCCAGGATGCTGGAAAGGCTGGCGGCGTAGGCGGCGGCTTCCGCGGCTTTCAGTTCGAGCCGCGCAAGGTGCGCGATGTTCTGGATCTGCTGGGGCGTCAGGCTCATCGGTGGGGATTCGTCCGGCGGGGAGGCGCGGATGATACACCGCGGCGGCGGCAGGACGGCGGCCCGCGCGGCGGCTTGTCCGGCCGGTCAGCGATTCGCTGAAAAACAGCGCTGGTTCACGCCTCTTGCCTTGCTGTTCCATAGGGCCGTTGTTATGTTACCGGCCGCCTTTTCCTCTCTTCCCGATCCGGGGCCAGCGTTTCATGTTCAAGCGCCTTCGCGGCTATTTTTCCAGTGATCTTTCGATCGACCTCGGCACGGCCAATACCCTGATCTACGTTCGCGGCAAGGGCATCGTGCTCAACGAGCCCTCCGTGGTCGCGGTGCAGGACGAGCCCGGCGGCAGCGGCAAGCGCCTGGTGGCCGTGGGGGCGGAGGCCAAGAACATGCTGGGCCGCACGCCCGGCCACATCAACGCGGTGCGGCCGATGAAGGATGGCGTCATCGCCGACTTCACCTACACCGAGAAGATGCTGCAGTACTTCATCAAGAAGGTGCACGGCAACCGCTTCCTGCAGCCCAGCCCGCGCGTGCTGGTGTGCGTGCCGTTCGGCTCCACGCAGGTGGAGCGCCGCGCCATCCGCGAGTCGGCCGAGGGCGCCGGCGCGCGCAACGTGGCCATCGTCAGCGAGCCCATGGCCGCGGCGGTGGGCGCCGGCCTGCCCACGCACGAGGCGCGCGGCTCGATGGTGCTGGACATCGGCGGCGGCACCAGCGAGGTGGCGGTGCTGTCGCTCAACGGCATCGTGTACGCCAACTCGGCGCGCATCGGCGGCGACCGCTTCGACGACGCCATCATGAACTACGTGCGCCGCAACTACGGCATCCTGATCGGCGAGGCCACGGCTGAGCGCATCAAGATCGAGATCGGCTCGGCCTACCCGGGCCAGCAGGTCAAGGAAATCTCGGTGAAGGGCCGCAACCTCTCCGAAGGCGTGCCGCGCAGCTTCACGCTGAACAGCAACGAGATCCTGGAGGCGCTGCAGGAACCGCTGCAGGGCATCGTCAGCGCGGTGAAACAGGCGCTGGAACAGACCCCGCCCGAGCTGGGCGCGGACGTGGCCGAACGCGGCATCGTGCTCACCGGCGGCGGCGCGCTGCTCAGGGACATCGACAAGCTGCTGATGGAAGAGACCGGCCTGCCGGTCGTCATCGCCGAGGATCCGCTGACCTGCGTCGCGCGCGGTGGCGGCCGCATCCTCGAACTGATGGACGAGCTGGGACCCGGGCACTTCGGCCTGGAGTAAGGGGAGCCCCGCGTGGCCTTCGCCGGCGGTGGCCTGAACTCCCCTTCCGCGCGCGAGAATGCGCCGGGCGGAAGATTCTTCTTCTGTGCGCTGCTGTCGCTGCTGCTGATGTATTTCGACCAGCGCGACGGCTGGGGCCAGCACCTGCGTTACGCGCTGCAGGCCGTCGCCTATCCCATCCAGGTGGCGGTGGGCTCGCCCGGCCGGCTGGCCGGCGCCGCGGCCGAGATGTTCCGCACCCGCGCCAGCCTGCGCACGGAGAACGACGCGCTGCAAAAGCAGGTGCGCGACCTCACGCTGCGCACGCAGACCTTCCAGGCCCTGCAGCAGGAGAACGCGCACCTGCGCGGCCTTGCCGCCATGCCGCCGCCGCTGGTGTCGAAGAGCCTGCTGGTCGACGTCGTCGACGCGGACCTCGGTCCCTACCGCCAGCGCCTGGTGATCAACCACGGCGACCGCGCCGGGCTGTATCGCTCGCAGGCCGTGGTGGATGCCGGCGGCCTGGCGGGCCAGCTGGTACGCGTGGGCCCGTGGAGCGCAGAGGTCATGCTGATCACCGATCCGGAAGCCGCGGTGCCGGTGCAGGTGCTGCGCAGCGGCGAGCGCACCATCGCCGTGGGCACCGGCAAGACGCGCGAGCTGGAGCTGCCCGACCTGCCGGTGACCACCGATGTGAAGGTCGGCGATCTCATCGTCACCTCCGGCCTGGGCGGAGTGTTCCCGGCGGGCATCCCGGTCGGGGAAGTCATCGACAACAAGCGCGACCCGGACACGCTCACGGCGCATGTGCGCATCCGGCTGAGCGCGCAGCTGGATCGCAGCCGCCAGCTGCTGGCGCTGTGGTTCAATGCGGCCAATCCCGCGGCGCCGATGAGCCACGCCATGCTCGACACGCTGCCCGCGCCGTCGATCGCCGATCCGGTTACGCAGCCACCGGCGCCGGCAAAGCCGGCCGCGGCGGCGGCGGCGACGAAACCCGCGCCGCCGGCCAGGAAGATCCTGCCGGGGGTCGGGCCGCACGGCGGCGTACTGGCTCCCGCGCCGAAGGAGCCGCCGCAATGATCCTCGGCGGCACGCGCGATTCGCGACTGCTGGTGTACATCACCGCGCTGATCGCGCTGGTGTTGTCGCTGCTGCCGGTACCGCAGCTGCTGTCCATCCTGTGGCCCAACCTGCTGGTGCTGGTGGTGCTGTACTGGTCGACAATGGCGCCGCTGGCCGGCGGCATGCTGCTGGGGTTCCTGGCCGGATTGACGCTGGACGTGCTGGGCGGCGGCCAGCTGGGCCAGCACGCCTTCGCGCTGTCGCTGCTCACCTATCTGGCGCTGAAGCTGCATCTGCTGACACGCTCCAAGCCGCTGTTCGAGCAATCCATGTTCGTGTTCATCGCGCTGCTGCTGTACGAGGCCACGTTGTGGGCCATCGACGGCTTCGGCGGCCACGGCACCGGCAACTGGATGCGCTGGCTGCACGTACCCGTCGATGCACTGCTGTGGCCCGTGGTGGTCGGCGTGCTCGGCCGCCTGCATTCGCCGCGCTAGGCAGACATGGTCAGCGGCGTACGCATCAAGGATCATCGCGCCGAGCAGCGCTCCTTCTTCCGGCGCAGCGCGCTGGCAGGCTTCGTCATCGTCGGCCTGGTGCTGCTGCTGCTGGGACGCCTGGTGTTGCTGCAGGTGGTCCGCTACGGCTATTACACGGACCAGGCCGAAGGCAACCGTGCGCGCCTGGAGCCGATCCCGGCCAACCGCGGGCTGATCCTGGACCGCAACGGCAAGGTGCTGGCCGAGAACCGGCCTTCCTACCAGCTCGAGCTGGTGCGCGAACAGGTCGGGGACCTCAAGGCGCTGGACCGCACGCTGGCGGGCCTGGCGAAGATCGGCGCCATTCCCGCCGCGGACGTCGCCGAAGCGCGGAGCGCCGTGCTGGCCAACCGCACTTTCGATTCGGTGCCGATCCACCTGAGCCTGAGCGACGAGGAGATCGCCGCATTCGCCGTGCACCGGCATGAATTCCCCGGCGTGGAAATCCACCAGCGCACCACGCGCTACTACCCCTATGGCGCGCTGGCGGTGCACGCGCTGGGCTACGTGGGCCGCATCAACGCGCAGGACCTGGGGAAGATCGACCAGCGCGCCTACGAGGGCACGACGCTGATCGGCAAGCTGGGCGTGGAGCAGTCGCGCGAGAGCGAGCTGCACGGCGTGAACGGCTTCCGCGAAATCCTGGTCAACGCACAGGGCCGCTCGGTGCAGGGCCACCACGAGCTGAAGGACACGCTGCGCAGCGCGAAGCCGCACGCGGGCGAGGATGTCATCACCTCGCTCGACCTGGCCACCCAGCAGGCCGCGGAAGCCGCCTTCGACGGGCGGCGCGGCGCGGCGGTGGCCATCGACCCGCGCAACGGCGACGTGCTGGCCTTCGTCAGCCTGCCGGGCTTCGATCCGGGCATCTTCGGCCGCAGCATCACCAGCGCCGAGAACGCCGCGCTGAACGATGAATCCAGGCCGCAGTTCGACCGCGCCATCCGCGGCCAGTACCCCGCCGGTTCCACCGTGAAGCCGGTGATGGGCATGGCCGGCCTCGCCTACGGCGTAATCAAGCCGGAGGACGTGCACTACTGCCCGGGCGAATACCACGTGCCGGGCAGCAGCCGCATCGCGCGCGAGGGCAAGGGTGGCGTGCATGGCGCGGTCGACCTGCGCAAGGCGATTGCCGTGTCCTGCGACGTCTACTTCTACGAGCTGGCGTACAAGCTGCAGATCGACCGGATGCACGACTTCCTGGCGCCGTTCGGCTACGGCGCGAAGACCGGCATCGACATTTCCGGCGAGGAGGCCGGCCTGCTGCCCTCGCGCGAGCAGAAGGCGGCGAAGTACCGCAATTCGCGCGACCGCAGCGAGGGCATCTGGTATCCCGGCGATTCGGTGAACGTCGGTGTGGGCCAGGGCGACATGCTGGTCACTCCCATGCAGCAGGCGCACATCGCCGCGGTGCTGGCCGCCAAGGGCACGGTATTCCAGCCGCGACTGGTCACCGGCCTGCGTGACCCGGCCACCGGCGAGACCACGGCCATCGCGCCGATCGAGCTGCCGCACGTGAAGGGCGGCACGCCGGAACAGTGGGACGTGATCATGGACGGCATGCGCCAGACCATGACCATCGGCACGGCGCGCGCCATCGCCACCTCGGCCGAGTACCACATCGCCGGCAAGACCGGCACCGCACAGGCGCACTCGGTGGCGCAGAACGAGCGCCTCGGAAGCACGCTGCCGGAAAACCTGCGCGACCATGCGTGGTTCATCGCCTTCGCGCCCGCCGAGGATCCGCAGATCGCCGTGGCCGTGCTGGTGGAGCACGGTGGCTTTGGCGCCAGCGCCGCCGCGCCCATCGCGCGCAAGATCATGGATGCCTACCTGCTGCCGCGGCTGAAAACCGCCGCACCCGCCGCACCGCCCGCTGCCGCCGCCAAGGTACCGCCCGCATGATCCGCATCAGCCCCGACACCGGGAACACCACGCGGCGCACGCTGGGTACGGCCGCGCGCCTGCTGTCCGCGCTGCAGCTCGACGGACCGCTGGTGACGGGCCTGGGCCTGGTCTGCCTGTATGGCTTCATCGTGCTGTACAGCGCCTCGGGCCAGAAGTGGGACGTGGTGCTGCGCGCCGTGGCGCGGCTGGGCATGGGCGGCATCGCGATGGTGGCGCTGGCGCGCCTGCGCCCACAGCAGCTGCGCAATTCGGCCCCGTGGGTGTACACGCTCGGCATCGTGCTGCTGGCCGTGGTGGACGTGCTCGGCCACATCAGCAAGGGCGCGCAGCGCTGGCTGGACCTGGGGCTGTTCAGCTTCCAGCCCTCCGAGATCATGAAACTCGCAGTGCCCATGCTGTGCGCGTGGTACCTGCACGAACGGCCGCTGCCGCCCTCACCGGCCTCCCTCGGGGTACTTGCCGCCATCATCCTGGTTCCCGTCGGCCTCACGGCCGCGCAGCCGGACCTGGGCACGGCCGTCCTCATCGCCATCGCCGGCGTGCTGCTGGTGGTGATGGCGGGTCTTTCGATCTGGATCATGGCGGGCGCCGCGCTGGCCGGCGGCCTTGGCGCATGGCTCGCATGGATGTACGTGCTGCACGATTACCAGCGCCAGCGCATCCTCACCTTCATCGACCCGTCCACCGACCCGCAGGGCGCCGGTTACCACATCATCCAGTCCACGATCGCGATCGGTTCGGGGGGCCTGTTCGGCAAGGGCTGGATGCACGGCAGCCAGGCGCAGCTGGCCTACCTGCCCGAAAGCAAGACGGATTTCATCTTCGCGGTGATCGGCGAGGAGTTCGGGCTGTTCGGCATCTGCATCCTGCTGGCGCTGTACCTGTTCGTGGTCGGGCGCGCGCTGTACCTGGCCTCGCAGACGCAGGATACCTTCGCGCGGCTGCTGGCCTCGAGCCTGGCGCTGACTTTTTTCGTATACGTGTTCATCAACACCGGCATGGTCAGCGGACTGCTGCCGGTGGTGGGCGTGCCGCTGCCGCTGGTCAGCTACGGCGGCACTTCGATGGTGACCCTGCTGGCCGGCTTCGGTATCCTGATGGCGCTGTACTCGCACCGCAAGCTCGTGGGCTCATGACGGGAGACGGGCCATGAGAATTCCGCCGCCGCGCGCGGCCCTCGCCGCGCTGCTCATGCTCGCTGCCGCGGTGCCGGCGGCGCCGGGCGCGCCGCGCTCCACGGGGCTGGATGTCACGCGGCCCGAAGTGAAGCAGTTCATCGCCGGCATGCACCACGACTACGGCTTCAGCCGGCAGGAACTGCTCAAGGTGCTGCGCGACGCCGAGCCCCAGGCGCGCATCATCGACATCATGCAGCGGCCGGCGGAAACCGCGCTGCAGTGGTACCAGTACCGCACGCGCTTCCTCACCGAGGAACGCATCGCCGGCGGCGTGGCCGTGTGGCAGCAGAACCGCGAGGCGCTGCAGGCCATCGAGCGCGACAGCGGCGTGCCGGCGCAGTACCTGGTGGCGATCACCGGCGTGGAGACTTTCTACGGCCGGCAGGTGGGCGGCTACCGGGTGCTGGACGCGCTGGCAACGCTGGCCTTCGACTACCCGCCGCGCGCCGAGTATTTCCGCAAGGAGCTCGCGCAGTTCCTGCTGCTCGCGCGCGAGGAGCACCTGGATCCGCGCGAGCCGAAGGGCTCCTACGCCGGCGCGATGGGCATCCCGCAATTCATGCCCTCCAGCTACCGCCGCTACGCGGTGGACGGCAGCGGCGACGGCCGCCGCGACCTGTGGACCTACGGTCCGGATGTGTTCGCCAGCATCGCGCACTACCTGCGCGAGCAGGGCTGGCATCCCGGCGAGCCGGTGCTGGCCGATGCCTGCAACGACATGCCGCCGGATGATCCCGCGGCGGCCACCGCGAAACTCGCCGACACCGTGGACAGCCTGCGCGAACGCGGCTACCGCTTCGACACCACGCTGCCCGGCTCCGCCGCGGCGATGCTGGTGCCCGCGGCGCTGGAAAACGGCACGGCCTGGCGCGTGGGCTACCAGAACTTCTACGTGATCACGCGCTACAACCGCAGCCTGCTGTACGCGATGGCCGTCAGCGACCTCGCCGATGCAATCGCGGCCCGGTACAAGGCCGCGGAGGCCGGCAGCGGGCGCCCTGATGCCCTGGTGGCCCAGGGCCAGTGATGCGCGCCGCGCTGGTGGTCGTCGCGAGCCTGGCGCTGGGCGCCTGCGCCGGCACGCCGCGGCGCGGCGCGCTGCCCGAGCGCTCGAAGGCACCGCCGCCGCCGGCCAGCCTCGACGCCATTCCCGATGCCGTGCCGCGCATCGAACCGCGCAGCGAGCACGGCAACCCGGTGTCGTACGAGGTGTTCGGCAAGCGCTACACCCTGCTGCCCACGGCCGAGGGCTACAAGGAACGCGGCGTCGCCTCCTGGTACGGACCGGATTTCCACGCGCATGCCACCGCCAGCGGCGAGCCGTACGACATGTACGCGATGACCGCAGCCCACAAGACGCTGCCGATTCCCGCCTATGCACGCGTCACCAACCTCGCCAACGGCCGCAGCGTGGTGGTACGCATCAACGACCGCGGTCCGTTCGTGGACAACCGCCTCATCGACCTGTCGTACACGGCTGCATACAAGCTGGACATGACGCGCACCGGCACCGCCTTCGTCGAGGTGGAAGTCATCACGCCCGGCGCGCCGCAGGAAATCGCCCGCGCGGTGACTCCGCCGGCGCCGCCTTCGCTGGCACCGCCGCGGCTGTTCCTGCAGGCCGGCGCCTTCAGCGTCGCGGACAATGCCGGGCAGATGCTGTCACGGCTGCGCGCGGCGGGCATCGCGGACGCGGCCATCGTCGCGCCGGCCCCGGGCGAGCGGTTGTACCGGGTGCGCGTCGGTCCGGTGGCCGATGTCGATGCCTACGACGCGCTCGCCGATCAGCTCACGAAGCTGGGCATTGCCACCCTGCTTGTCACAGAATGACGGCCCGATGACGAACCGCTTTCCGGAGAACCGCCCGCGATGAAGAACTTCCTGACCGCCCTGCTGCTCACCGCCTGCCTGCCCTGCTTCGCCGCCGCGCCCAGCATTCCCACGCCGCCGCCGGTTGCGGCCAATGGCTACATCCTGCTCGACCACGACAGCGGCCGCGTGCTGGCCCAGCAGAAGAGCGACGAGCGCATGGAGCCGGCCAGCATCACCAAGCTGATGACCACCTACATCGTGTTCGAGGCGCTGCGCGACAAGCGCCTGGCGCTCACCGACACGGTGAAGGTCAGCGAGCATGCCTGGCGCACCGGCGGCGCGGTGACCGACGGCTCCACCAGCTTCCTCGAACTCGGCTCGGAAGTGCCGGTGGACGACCTCATCCAGGGCATGATCGTGCAATCCGGCAACGACGCCACCATCGTGCTGGCCGAGAAGCTCGGCGGTACCGAGGATGGCTTCGTGCAGATCATGAACGAATACGCGAAGCGGCTGGGCCTCACCGGCACGCACTTCATGAACAGCTGGGGCAAGCCGGACCCGAACCACTATTCCACCGCGCGCGACATCGCGGTGCTGGCCAATGCGCTGATCCGCGACTTTCCCCAGTACTACAAGTACTACTCGCAGCGCGAGTTCACCTGGAACAAGCACCGGCAGTTCAACCGCAACGGGCTGCTGGACAAGGATCCATCGGTCGACGGCATGAAGACCGGGCACACCGAGAGCGCGAAGTACTGCCTGGTGGCCTCGGCGAAGCGCAACGGCATGCGGCTGGTGTCGGTGGTGCTGGGCGCGCCCTCGGTCAAGGCACGCGAGGACGCCAGCGCCGCGCTGCTGAACTACGGCTTCACTTTCTACGAGACCGTCAAGCTGCTGGATGCGGGCGCGGTGGTGCAGAACGCCGCCGTATACAAGGGCGAGGCGGCCGCCGTGCCCGTGGGCAGCCGCGCGGCGATCAGCGTCACCGTGCCGCGCGGCACCGCCGGCCAGGTCACGAAGCAGGCCACGGTCAATGCGCCGCTGATCGCGCCCATTGCCAGCGGGCAGAGCGTGGGCCAGTACACCGTGAGCGTGGGCAACGACGTGGTGGCGCGCGTGCCGCTGGTGGCGCTGGCCAGGGTGGACGAAGGCGGCATCTGGCGCCGCGCCGTGGACAGCGTGAAGCTGTGGTTCCAGTAAGCTGATCGTGGCCGCGCCGCTCCACTGGTGCCATCTCAACGGCGAGCAGCTGCCGCTCTCCGAGGCACGCATCTCGCCGCTGGACCGCAGCTTCCTGTTCGGCGACGGCGTGTACGAGGTGCTGCGTGTGTACGGCGGCCGGCTGTTCCGGCCGCAAGCGCACCTGGATCGCCTGGACCGCAGCGCCGGCGCGATCCGCCTGGTGAATCCGCATACCGATGCCCAGTGGCTCGCGCTGCTGGAGGAGCTCGTCGCCGCCAATGGCGGCGGCGACCAGTACGTGTACCTGCAGCTCTCGCGCGGCGCCGAGTGGGGCCGCAACCATGCGCCGCTGCCCGACATCCCGCCCACGGTATTCGCTTACTGCTCGCCGTGGCCGCAGGTGGCGGAGAGCACGCTGCGCGACGGCCTCGTCTGCATCACCGGCGAGGACACGCGCTGGGCGCGCTGCGACATCAAGTCGGTGGCGCTGCTGGCCAATGTGCTGCTGCGCCAGCTCGCCTGCGATGCCGGCGCCTCCGAAACCATCCTGCTGCGCGATGGCAAGCTGACGGAGGGCAGCGCCTCCACCGTGCACGTCGTCAGGGATGGCGTGCTGCTGACCCCGCTGAATTCCACGCGCATCCTGCCGGGCACGACGCGCGGCGTGGTGGAAGAACTCGCCGACGGACTCGGCATTCCGCGCCGCGATGCGCACATCAGCGAAGCCGAATTGCGCACCGCGGACGAGATCTGGCTGGCGGCGGCCACGCGCGAGGTGCAGCCGGTAACGAAGCTGGATGGCAAGCCCGTCGGCGCCGGAGTGCCGGGGCCGCTGTGGCGCCGCGTGTACGACGCCTACCAGCAACTCAAGCGCGCGATTCCGCGATGAGCGGGATGCCGAGCAGGCGCGCCACCGGCGCGCGCTGCTGTTTCAGGTCATCCAGGTTGTAGCGGTCCAGCACCTCGAGAAACCTGCCGGTCGCTTCGGCCAGCACGCCCTTCAGTCCGCAGGCCGGCGTGATCACGCAGCGGCCGCCGCCCTGTTCCAGGCACTCCACCACGCCGAGTTCGGCCTCCATGTCGCGCACCACCGCGCCGAGCACGATCTTCGACGGCGGCCGCGCCAGGCGCATGCCGCCGCCGCGGCCGCGCTGGGTTTCCACGTAGCCGCATTCGGCCAGCCGCGCGGCCACCTTCACCAGGTGGTGCCGCGAGATGCCGTAGGCCCTGCTCACCACCGTGACCGTCTGCCATTCGCCGGGATTGAGCGCCAGCGCCAGCAGCGTGCGCAGGCCGTAGTCGGTGTACTGCGTGAGTTGCACGTTCAGGCCCGCGCCAGACCGAAGAACTCCGCCAGCAACGCGCCGCATTCCTCTTCGAGCACGCCGCCGAACACGTCCACGCGATGGTTCAGGCCTTTCAATGCGAAGGCGTCGATCATGCCGCCGGCCGCGCCGGCCCGCGGATCGAACGCACCGAACACCACGCGCCGCACGCGCGCATGCACGATGGCGGCCGCGCACATCAGGCAGGGCTCCAGCGTCACGTACAGCACGGTGCCGTCGAGGCGGTAGTTGCCCAGCGCCGCGCCAGCCGCGCGCAGCACCGCCATCTCGGCATGCGCGGTGGCGTCGTGTGTGGCGATGGGCGCATTGCCGCCAGCGGCGATGACGCGCTCGTCCTTCACCAGCACCGCGCCCACCGGCACCTCGCCGCGCCGCTGCGCGTGGCGCGCCTCGGCAATGGCCAGCTGCATGAAGTCGACGTCGCTGGGCATCGCCGCTACTCGTAGACCACGTAGTACTTGCGCGCCGGCGCGCGCACGTCCCAGTAACCGGTGAAGCCCGACGGCGAGACGAAGGCATCGCCCGCGCGCCAGGTGCGCTCGGAGCCATCATCGCCCGTCACCACGATCTCGCCGGCGAGGAGGTGGCAGAACTCGTTCTCGGTGAACACCACGCGCCACTTGCCCACCGAGCACTCCCAGATGCCGGCGTGGAAGCGGCCGTCGGCGCTGGCGAACAGATCCCAGGCACGCTGCAGCGGATCGCCGGAGACGATGCGGTCGCCGGGCGGGCGCCACTCCGCGGGCGCGGGCAATGCGCCTTTCATGTCGATGAGCGGCTGGAACTGCAGGCGGGAAGGTTCGCTCATGAGGGCAGTCTAGCGGACTTCCTGCTATAGTGATGCGGAGGGCCAGTGGTCGACGGGGCGTCGCGATGCCAGGAAGAAAAACAAGAAAACAAGCCCGCCGCTCAAGACCATCGAACAAGGGCACGCTAATAAAGGGCATGTCGAAGGCTCTTCCTATCGAGCTTCTTAGTGATCCGGCTTTTGAAGAGGGCCTTAACGACATCATGCGTGGTTACGCCGGTGTCTATGCGTTGTACAAGAAGAAGAAACTTTACTACGTGGGGCTCGCGACCAATCTGCATGGCCGTATTCGTGGACATGCAAAGTCAAAGAAAGGCAGGTGGGATAGCTTCGCGATCTTCCGGATCAACAGAGTTGGATACTTGAAAGATCTCGAAACTCTGCTACTGCGTGTTGCGGAACCACCCGGCAACAAGGCCAGCGGACATCTTCAGCGCACTCAGGATTTCACGCGCGTGCTGAGAAAAGTGCACTCCGAGCACTTGCGCCGGCTGCGCAAGTTACGTAAGGCCTTTGTCTAGACGCCACCTGACGACGCGCCCAGGGCTTCGACTCACAGCTGCTACCGCACCGGCCGGAATCTATGACGCCGGCCGCCGCCACACCACCACCTGCGCCGTCATCACCTGCACCAGCTCGCCGTGCTGGTTGAAGGTCTCGCAGCGCACTACGGCCATGCCACGATCCGGCCGTGAGCGCGACGGCTTCAACTCGATGAATTCGCCGCGCAGCGTCAGCGTGTCACCGGCATAGACCGGCTTCTTCCAGGCGATCTCGCCGCCGGCGCCGATGTAGCCGGCCGCGAGCTTCGGCCCGCTGTTGACCATCATCCGCATGCCGAGCGCGGCGGTGTGCCAGCCGGAAGCCGCGAAGCCCTTGAAGAAACTCGCCGCGCCGGCGGTCTCGTCGAGATGGAAGGGCTGCGGATCGAACTGCGCCGCGAAGGCCTTGATGTCCTCCGCGGTGACCTGCACCGGCGCGCCGGTGAAGCTCATGCCGGGTTGCAGGTCCTCGAAATAAACCAGCTCGCTCATGCCACTGAGTATGCCGCCGATCTCAGTGCCGCGTGGCCATTGCGCGGCTCGACAGCAGCAGCAACGCGGCCAGCGTGATCACCCCGGCGCCGGACAGATACCAGCCCACGGCCGCGAGCCCGAAATGATCCGCCAGCCACTTCGCCGCGTATGGCGTCAGCGAACCGCCGAGGATGCCGGCGAAGTTGAAGGCCAGCGAGGCACCGGTGTAGCGCAGCGTGGTCGGGAACAACGAGCCGAGCGCCGCGCCCAGCGGGCCGTAAGTCATGCCCATCAGCGCCAGGCCCAGCGACAGGCACAGCAGCACGGACGCCGCGCTGCCGCCAGCCAGCAGCGGCGCGAAGGCGAACCCGAATACCACCATGCTCAACGTCGCCCATATCAGCACGGAGCGCGGATCGAAGCGGTCCGCCAGCTTCGCCGACAGCGGAATCGCGAGGCCAAAGAACACCATCGCGCCCATCTGCAGCCACAGGAACTGCTCGCGCGTCCAGCCGTGGCCGGTGCCCCAGGACAGCGCGAACACCGAGATCAGGTAGAACACCACGAAGGTTTCCACCGCCGCGAAAGTGCCCAGCGCCAGGTGCCCGGCCTGCGTGCGCAGCACCGCGGCGATGGGCACGTGCACGCGCTCGTTCCTTTCCAGTGCGCGCCGGAAGGCCGGCGTCTCGACGATGCGCAGCCGCACGTACAGGCCGGTGAACACCAGCGCGGCGCTGGCGAGGAAGGGCACGCGCCAGCCCCACGCCGCGAACTCGGCGTCCGACAGGTTGTGCGTGAGCAGCAGGAACACGCCGGAGGAAAGAATGAAGCCGATGGGCGCGCCCAGCTGCGGGAACATGCCGTACCAGGCCTGCCTGCCGGCCGGCGCGTTCTCGGTGGCCAGCAGCACCGCGCCGCCCCACTCCCCGCCGAGGCCAAAACCCTGCCCGAAGCGGCACAGCGCCAGCAACGCCGGCGCGGCGATGCCCGCGCCCGCGTAAGTGGGCAGCACGCCGATGGCCACGGTGGAAAGACCCATGGTCAGGAGCGCCGCCACCAGCGTGGCCTTGCGGCCGATGCGGTCGCCATAGTGGCCAAACACCGCCGAGCCCAGCGGCCGCGCGAAGAACGCCAGCGCGAAGGTGGCCAGCGACTGGAAGGTGGCCGTGTTCGGATCCGAGGCCGGAAAGAACAGCTTCGGGAACACCAGCACCGCCGCGGTGGCGTAGATGTAGAAATCGAAGAACTCGATGGTGGTGCCGATCAAGCTGGCGAACAGCACCGTGCGCGGCGAATTCTGCTGCATGCTCCCCTTCCGCCGCAGTGGACCGCGGCTATTTTTCGACGAAGGCGCGCTCGATCACGTAATCCCCCGGCTCGCCGATGTGCGGCGAGATGGTGAAGCCGCGCTCGTCGAGCAGCCGGCGCGTGTCCGCCAGCATATGCGGAGAGCCGCACAACATGAAGCGATCCACCGCCGGGTCCAGCGGCGGCAGGCCGCAGAGCTTTGCCAGCCGCCCGTCGATGATCTGGTCGGTGAGCCGGCCCTCGATGTGGAACGGTGCGCGCGTCGCCGTCGGGTGGTAGATCAGCTGGTCGCGGATCATCTCGCCCAGCAGCTCGTGCCGCGGCAGGTGGCGCTCGATGAACTCGCGGTAGGCCAGGTCCTCCACCTTGCGCACGCCGTGCGCGACCACGACCTTCTCGAAGCGCTCGTAGGTCTCCGGGTCCTGGATGATGGAAAGAAAGGGCGCGAGTCCCGTGCCCGTGCCCAGCAGGTACAGGTGCTTGCCGGGCTTGAGGTCGTGGATCACCAGCGTGCCGGTGGGCTTGCGGCTCATCAGTACTTCATCGCCCACCTTGAGGTGCTGCAGCCGCGAGGTCAGCGGGCCATTGGGCACCTTGATGCTGAAGAACTCCAGGTGCTCTTCCCAGTTCGGGCTGGCGATGGAATAGGCGCGCAGCAGCGGCCGGCCTTCCACCGGCAGGCCCAGCATCACGAAATGGCCGTTCTCGAAGCGGAAGCCCGGATCGCGCGTGGTGCGGAACGAAAACAGGCTGTCGTTCCAGTGATGGACCGAGAGGACGCGTTCGTTTGCGGTGACAGCCATGGGGAGCGCAAGGCTAGGGGCTTTTTCATGTGGAAAAAAGCCCCGAAGCGCTTATCGCTATAACCGGAGGGAATCAGGCGCTGGCCGGCTTCCTGTCCCAGTCCGTCTTGCCCTTGTCCGTGCCGGCCACCGAGTACAGCACCTGCGCATTGCGGGTCTTCTGGAAATCCTCCAGCGACTGGCCGCGCATGGCCGCATAGATGTGCAGGTTGGTGGTGCCGACCACGGCGCCGAGCTTTTCCAGCAGGAAGAAGATCACACCGTAGTGGATCAGTCCGCGCCAGTCGCGGCGGGTGACCAGGTCGCGCTCTTCCTGCGTGAGCCTGTGCTGTTCGTACAGCGGAGTGGGATCCTTCAGGAACTGCGCGCGGAACTCCGGATGCACCAGCTCGTGCAGGAAGCGGTTCAGGCGGAAGGCCTTCACGCTGCGCTCGATGGTGTAGGGATAAGTCCCCGCAAGCTTCTCGAGCCCCTCGTACTGCTCGGTCATGCGCTTGCGGTAGTGCTCTACGGGCTCATCCAGAGGCTCGTCGGAAGCATTCTCGAAGATCACGCTGGCGATGGGCGTCATCGACGGCAGGTAGTAGGTCTGGTGTGTCTTGGTGACCTTCTTCGACAGCGCGGCGCGCATCATCAGCCACATCACGACCTCGGCGCCTTCCATGCCGCCCAGCGTGGCGTACTCGGCGACAGTGATACGCGTGAGGCCTTCCGGATCCTTCTCCAGGCGCTCCATGAACTCCATGTCCCAGGGCGTGTTGTTGAAACCGCAGCGCTCGCCATGCACCTGGTGCGACAGGCCGCCCGTGCCCACGATGGCCACCTTGATGTCTTCCGGATAGGACAGGATGGCCTTGCGCAGCGCCAGCCCCAGCTTGTAGAAGCGCAGCGGCGTCGGCACCGGCGGGTTCAGCACGCCGCACTGGAACGGCACCATGCGGCAGGGCCAGCCGTTCTCGTGCGGCAGCAGCAGCGACAGCGGCGAGAACACGCCGTGGTCGAGATCCTTGCCCTGGAAGTACGACAGGTCGAACTCATCGGCCACCAGACCCGCGGCGATGTGCGCGGCCAGCTTCGGGTCGCCCTTGATCGGCGGGAGCTTGCGCGGCCCGCCGCCTTCGTCCGCCGGCGCGTATTCCTCGCCCACGCCCAGCGCGAAGTGCGAGTAGTGGTCGAGGAAGAACGAGGTGATGTGGTCGTTGAAGATGTACAGCAGCACGTCGGGCTTGCGGTCGGCCAGCCACTGCTGCACCGGCCTGTAGCCCTCGAATATCGGCTTCCATACCGGATCCTCGTGCTTCTTCGCGTCCAGCGCGAAGCCGATGGTGGGGGTGTGGGAAGTCGCGATCCCGCCGATGATCCTTGCCATGCTGCTCTCTATGTCCTCGCTGCCTTACTTACCTTCGGCGTCCTTGCGGACCTGTTCGCCGATGCGCTGCGTGTCGCCGGCGCCCCGCGAGCGCATGCCGAACATGAAGTCGCCATTGGGCTTCTCCACGCTGACGACATAGCCGCCTTCCTCGCCACTCTTGAAGGGCGCGCAGTTGACCGTGATGGTGTCGCCGATGTTGACCATGCCCTTGCGGTAACCGTCCCGGTACATGTTGTTCAGGCTGTGGCCCTCGAACCTCACTTCATGCGTGCCCTTGCCGTCGGCGTTCGGCAGCTCGATGGTCATCTTCATGTGCGGGTTGATCGCGGTGAAGGACCTCACCACGCCGGTGTACTTGATGCTCTTGCCGAAATCGAACTGCACGGCCGAGTGGTGCGCGCCGGCCGTGGCGGCGAGCAGCGAGGCCGCAAGGAAAGCGGAAAGTCTGCGCAATATCGTGTTCAGTTCAGTCACCTCGTAAAGCAGTGAAATCCTCAGGGAACGGGAACGC
>Ga0335083_10004425_pt1 | contig 17898 bp, 18 predicted proteins | sample Lox_Sample_42_FD_206716 | JGI IMG/M metagenome (GOLD analysis project Ga0335083, IMG submission 206716) | Soil microbial communities from Loxahatchee National Wildlife Refuge, Florida, United States - Lox_Sample_4.2 | ecosystem: Environmental > Terrestrial > Soil > Wetlands | place: USA...
AGCCAGGCCATGTAAAATATAGTGCCGCAGAGGATCCATGCCGTCAGCCACCACATCGGGATGCAGTTCCAGATAACGCTCGGCATCGAACAGATCCTTGGCCTTCAGCCGTTGAAACTGCCTCTTGCGCGCCCACGATCTCGGCAACAGCAACCACCGGCGCGGGCTGGTCATGAGCGCCGAGTTCACTTGCCGCAGCCATTCAATTTGGGAAGAATTCAACTGACGCTGAACCTCGCTCGTGTGCAGGAGTTTCGTCATCGTCGCGATTTCCCGGAAGCGATCATCGAGTTCGGCAGCGGCGCTCTTTGCGGTGTCCTGGGTCGCGGTCAGTTCTTGCAAGAGCTGTTCATTGACGGTCTTTTGCGCGGCGAAATCGGCGGACAGCTTCTGAATTTCTGCTTCTTGCTCGGCCGTTCGGGCGCTGAGATCAGGCAATGGCGCTTCCCTGGTCTCGTGCTTCCTTTCGCTTTCCATCCGTTCAAGTCTGATTTGGAGCCCGTCACGAACCTGCTCTACCGCGAGTAGGGATTGCTGAGCCGCGGCGAGATTCCGGTTTGCAACTTCGGCCCCGACTTCGGCTGCGCGCCGATCTCCGGCCAGCCGAAAAACCCAGGCGTCGGCTTCTTCAAGTCGCTTTTGGAGCCGTTCGGCATCAGTCCTTTGACACTGAATCGCCTGATTGGCGACTTCGAGAGCTTGGCGAGTCTGCTCGATCTCTTCGACCCGTTGCTGCAAAGTGCTCTCTGCCGTTGCCAGGCGATGCGCGAGTTTGGCAGTTTCGTCATGCGATGTATTTAGTGCGGCGTTCAAGCGTTCGATCTCGCCATTCAGCTGATCGATCACTTCGCGGCTCGCAGCTTGACTCGCTGCCAACTGCCCAAGCGCCTCGGAATTGACGATACGGGACGCTTCCAATTCGGGAAGCAGCCGGGCGATCTCAGACGTACTGTGCTCAAGGTGGGCATTCAGCTGGGCCTCACGGCACTGGGCCTCTTCGACCTTGGCTTGAATGTCTCGAACAGCTGCTTCCGCGGCCTCGACACGCGAATGGGCTGCATCCAGTTCGTTCTGAAGACTCATGCGTTCCGGCCCCCCTCCGGCCGTGAGAGATCGATGTCCCGGCGTCAGCAAGGGGGCGAATGCATGAGAGGCTGCATCAAACTCGCGTCGCACTGAGTCCAGCACGACATAGTCATCGCTCTCTTCGTCCCCCTCACTCCAACGGAGCAATGTAGCATAACCATCACGTAGCCAGCGGGGAAGTGCGGGGTCGGCAAAAACAGTCTCTTCCGCTATCGAATGATGCCGATTTTTGCTGGATAGGAACTCGGCAATGTGTGCCTGATTGATAGCCGTAAATTGCGGCCACGTGAGATCGAGTTTCGTCTGCAGCCGCTTTATAAGGGTCAAATGATTTTGTAGCAGTTGATCGTAAGTACAAAATATACGGTGCCGGCCTCGACTTGAATATTCAGCATCCAGAATATGTCGAAGCCAAAGTAGTCGGCCATGCGTGTTGTCAATGGCATCGCGGTTCATGAGCGAGGCAGATACCTCAAGCGGATTGCGCACCGGAATCACGATGCGAGGAGAAATTTTCTCGAGGTCAAGAACTTCCAGCCAGAGAGGCGCCAATTTACAAACTCGAGGATCTTTGAGTACAAAAAGCGGCGAAGAGCCAAATTCCGATCTCAGGGTTTCTCGGGCAATTTCAAGAAAACTTGCGTGGAAAGGCGATTTGTACCAATCGGAATTGACGGGCGACCAATCGTCCCAAGCGGAACCCGCTGACGCCAAAATCTGGTCATTGAGGGCCATGATGGGCTCCGACTCCCAATGGCCCAGTTCGTTGCCCAGGCTGGCGCGAAGTAGGTGGGCGGGCAGGTCGCAGCCGAGAAGGTGCAAAAAGCCGGCTAGCGCACTCGTGCCTGATCGATGCATGCCAAGAACGAGAATGCCGATCCGCTCGGCTTCCTGTCGCTCGTCGCGCCTATTATCAATGAAATCAGTCATGGAGCGCTGAGATCGCAATGGCTCGATCGAACACATCGGATTGAGTTCGATGACGCGCGGAGCACACAGAAAAACCTCGATTGGCAGGGTACATGGGCAGCTATGACAAGCAGGCCCTGCCTGTCAACGCCGCGCTCAAGCCTAAAACAAGAGAAACAAAAATGTCGTGAGGGGCTGTCCATGACATTGGGTTGCTTCGTCGACGGAGAAGAACGACTAGCCGCAAATGAACCAATTCATTTCGGATGAAGCCCTGATTTGAAAAGTTCCATCGCGACCCTCGGCGTTCTCCGGTCGACAGGAAAACGGCGCAGGAATTCGACCCTGCATCGTCTGGCTACAAACGAATGTGCCTCATTTCGTTCGCTGCATATCTTGATGATATCCAACAAATCCCGCTTTCCCATCACCCCAAACTCGACTGTCGCAAGCAAATCTTCAAAAGCTGGAAAGTCCATCTGCTCGGCCAACGCAAATATGCCATGGACGCCAAAATGAGGGGCGATATGTCGACCTCGTTCACGTGAAAACCGACTGGCAATGGCGTGACTCGCGATGCGGATACCGGCTGTTTCCAGAGCCTTCCGGTTAACTTGGGCTATGCAAAGATCTACCGGATGCGATCGCCGGAACCAGGGCTGGGCGCAGACTTCCAGCAATTTTCGCGAGCGGAGTGAAAAGCCGCCATTGCCGACGTCCAGCCCCGGTGGTTGATCTATCCAAGGCGCGCCAATATAGTCGAAATCCAGAAATTCGTCAGTCCATGACAATGGATCTAAAACGAATCCATCCCATTGAACAACAAGAGCAAACTTCGTCTGAATATGATTATTGAGATCACCTAGAATGAATTCGCTATAGGCGCTGGCGCTACGCAAAGGCTTAATTGGAATGTGCGTAATCTCATGTCGAGTTTTCCGCGTCACAGGATGGCTGCTCAGGAGCAGCGCATTCGCGAACTTAATGTGATCCAAACAGTGTTCAAGTGCTCGGATCGTCGCTTCCAGCGCTATATCGCTAGCAGCGCACAGAGTGATGTCATGGAGCGCGAGCTTGCTCATGACCCTGTTGCATAAGCGGCAGCGCGAAGAGGTCAATCTTCCAGCAGGAAGGACGCCTTTTTGAAACGCATCCCGTGGATATCTGATGTAATTGGACAAGCCGACGGCGCCAGCATATCGGAACGAAATGCCGCATCTGAACGACAGTTCGAGCTCTCGTCATTCCATTTACTTGCTCGACGTCAGCCGTCTCGTCTGGCGTGCCTGGGAGGGCAAGCTGCCGACCGGCATCGACCGGACCTGCCTGGCCTATGTCCGTCATCATCGCGATCGCGCGCGCGCGGTTGTGCAGCGCGGTGCCTCGACGCTGGTGCTGCCGGAAGATGACTCACGGCGGCTCTTCGACCTGCTGCTCGTGCCGGGCAGCGACTTCAGGGCCAAACTTGCCGCGCTGGTCGCAAAAGGGTTCCTATTCCGGCGCAAGGGCGATCTGGCCGGGCATGTCTATCTCAACGTCGGCCATACCGGCCTCGACAAGCCGGGCCATGCCGAATGGGTGCGGCGTAGCGGCGTCCGCCCGATCTATTTCGTCCATGATCTCATTCCGCTGACTCATCCGGAATATTGCCGCCCCGGTGAGCCGGAGAAACATCTGCGGCGGATGACGGCGCTTCTGACACTCGGTGCCGGCGTGATCGCCAACAGTCGCGAGACGCTGAACGAGCTAGCGGTCTTTGCCGGACTCCAGAAAGCCCTGACCATGCCGTCGGCGCTGGTGGCGCCGCTCGGTGTCGCGCAGCTTCGGGAGACCGGAAGCTCAGCCCGCGTCACATTGCCCGGTCGGCCCTATTTCGTGATGCTCGGCACGATCGAAGGCCGCAAGAATCATCTCCTCATCCTCAACATCTGGAGCCGCATGGCGCGTCGCCTCGGCACATCCTGTCCGCAGCTTGTCGTGATCGGGCAGCGCGGCTGGGAGAGTGAGCAAGCCGTCGACATGCTGGATCGCAGCGAGGAAATTCGCGGGCATGTCATCGAGCTCTCGCACTGCGGGGACGAACAGCTCGCGGCCTATATGGCCAATGCGCGGGCCTTGCTGTTTCCGTCGTTCGTCGAAGGCTATGGCCTGCCGCTGGTCGAGGCGCTCGCCGTGGGAACGCCGGTCATCGCCAGCAACCTGGAGGTCTTTCATGAGCTCGCCGGCGATATCCCCGACTATCTGAGCCCGATCGACGGCCTGGGCTGGTCACGGGCGATCGAGAGCTATGCGGGTGAGGGCAGCCCGGCGCGGGCCGCTCAGCTCGCGCGCATGGCGGGCTGGCGGTCGCCAGAGTGGGACAGTCATTTCGCGCTGGTCGACCGCTGGCTGGCGCGCTTCACTCCGCCGCGACCAGCGCCGGACGCCAATGGCTGACCCGGTCGCCGACGAACCGCTCAAGCGTTGACTCGATGAGAGTCTGGGTGGCGGACTCGCTGGCAAGGCCGCCATAGACAAGGCAGCGGTCGTAAAGCACGCGGCGGAAAGCGTCGAAGGTCGCGGCATCGGGCGCGTGCGGCCGCGACCAGAAATCATCCAGCCGGCCCTGATGGGTGATCCCCGCAAAATTGTAGATCGCCTTGCCGAGCGCGATCGTCGGGACGCCCGCGGCCAGCGACAGTGTTGACGATGTGCTGTTGACGGTGACCAGGCCGCGCGCGGCGACGGCGAGTTCGGTCAGATTACCACCACGGATATGGACGACGCGATCGGCTATGCCGAGCCCGCGCGCCAGCCGGTCGATTCGGCGCCGCCAAGGGGTGAGGCTCGCATCGAGCGGATGCTCCTTGACCAGCAGCATCACGTCCGGCGGGGCGCGCCGCGCAAAGCTGGCCAGGACATATTGCAGGGCTTCAGCCATGTCGTGAAAGGGCGAATGCTCCCGAATCTGAAAGTCGTTCGAGAGCTGCAACGGAAAAAGAAAGAAGGGACGTTCGCCAATGTCGGCGACCATCCGATCCGCACGGGCCAACTCACTCTTCTCCATGGCGAACTTGCACGCCCAGCCGATGAACTCGGAGGTCAGCGAGTTCCTGCGGTGCGAGCGGTAGAACGGGAAGCTGGGATCGAACTGGACGTAGAAATAATAGCGAAAGGCATCGCGCGCGCGTCTTTTGAAGCTCGCGGTAATAGGCGGCCGATTGGGCAGCGGCGGCAGGGTGCGCGCTTCCTCAAGAAACCAGCTGGGATCACGCGGCAGCGAGGAGAAGCCGTTGACCCCGCTTGGCTCAAGCGTCAGCCAGTCCGGACGGATGTAACCTTCCTCGAAAACATGGACGTCGATCTTGCGCAGTGCAGCCATGCGGTGCGCCGCCATATGCATGGGCCGGCAATCGCCGAACAGCACGACATCGGTGATCGCATTGTCGACCAGGAAGCGATCCAGGAACAAGGCCCACTTCCGCCGCGTGCCACGATAATTGGTCGCCTCGCCGGGCCAGTCGGCTTTGTCCCCGCCATTCAGATTGATACGAAAGATGCCGCATTCCAAGGCCTTGAGCCGTTCGGAGAGCTGCCAGAAAAAGGGACCGGGCGGCCCCTGGAGAAAGAGAAAGTTCCGGTGGGGGATCGGCTGGAATTTCATCGCATATCCAAAAGTCGTTGGCCTGCGCGCTTCAACCACCCGAAGAATTGACGCAGCGGCACTAGTGCACCATTCCGCCGGCGATTGCCAGTGAGCAATCGCAAAATCATGATCTCGGCGGGACAGGGAAGATTGGTGACCGGATCGAGATAGCGCGGATAGAGCAGGAGCGTCGCCACCACCAACTCATCCAGCGTGCGGGCGACGCCGCGACGCGGCGGCACAGGCGCCAGATCGTGGGTGAGGCCCCAGCCCGCGAAGAAGGGCGTGCCGTGGGTCGTCACCGCTTTCCCGCGCAGCAGCGCTTCGAAGCCGGCGAGCGAGGTCATGACATGGACCTCGTCGACCAGGTCGATGAGGGCCCCGATCGCGCTCTTCGCATCGATCGCATCGGCCAACTCCAGCGCGGCGCGTCGCGGAATTGCGCCTCGGCGATGGCCGGCTTCGACATCGGGATGCGGGCGATAGATGATCCAGGCATCCGGCTCGAGCGCGCGGACGCTCCTGAGCAGCGCCAGATTGGACCGGATTTCGCTGCAACCGAACTGCACCGAGCGGTCATCTTCGACCTGTCCGACAACAAGCAGATGCCGCTTGTGCTGGTCCCCACGCTCGAGCGCCTTGCCGGCACCGATGCCATATTTGCTGACGCCCTCGCGCACGAGCCACTCGCGCAATTGCCGCGCCCGGTCCAGATCGGCAGGCGAAAAGCCGCCGCGCGCGAGCATCTCTTCCAGACGGTTCGGACGACCTGGGTCATAATGGACGCCGAGATCGTCGACGACGATCGAAAGCGGTGGGATGCAGTCGGCGCCGAGGCCGGCGGAGCGAATGAAGCCATCCTCCACTTCGAGGACCGTCCGGCTTCCTTCTTCCAGCGATGCGAGAAAGGAAGTTGGAACGCGCGCTTTCCAGACAGCGATGCTTGCCTGTCCCGGAAGTGTGCGCAACACATTGCCGTTCGCCGGGTGGAAGGGGACATGATGACCGCCCCACAATTGGGGCTCGACCGTGTCCCGTTTCCAGTGCGCGAAGCCGAACGCTGCGGCGATCAGCCGATTGGCCACGATCAGGGTGCGCCAGTTTCCAAATATTTCAATTAATTCCAGAACATTGATGACATTACCTGTGAACGGGCTGTGATAGCTGACATCGTCCAGCAGATCGCGCTGAACCAGGCTTTCCAGTAGCGCTTCGGCGGTTGGCTCGCCGATTTCCAGCCCTGACAGTACCGCGTATGGGCCATCGCCATGGGCCGATACGCGCTCGCCCCGAATGGCGGCGAGCAGCGCCATGGGATCGTCCGCATCCAGCCGGAGTTCGTTCGTCTGTCGTTCCGGGACGAGCCAGAATGGCCCGCCGATCCGACGCGCCCGCAATGCGGCGATGATCGTCGCCGGCGCAACGGCGGGTGGGCTGGTCCCGGCGCTCGCAGCCTTTGCCCGCACCACCGGAAAAGGCGTCGCGCCGGGGAAGGGGGGGATCGCGAAAATGGCCCGGGCGGTCTCAATGCCCATAAGGACCCCGCTCGGCCAACTGTGAGGGGCCGCCGGCCATGCTGTCGTCTAGCCTTGTTCCCGTTGGCGCATGATGTCTTCGACGATGGGCACGTCCGACGGATTGTTCACTTCCACGATCGGGAATGCCGGCGGCGGCAGTACGAGGACCGAGACTGGGACGCCATGGACCAGGAACCGGAGCTGCTCCAGGCCCTCCATCGTCTCGAGCATGGTTGTTTCCGCTGCCGCATAACGCTGGAGCGCATCGCGGCGATAAGCGTAGAGGCCGAGGTGCAGCAGGACGGGGCTGTCCTCCAGCTGCGCGCTGCTTTCGGGCAGATAGGGCAGGATCCGTTTCGAGAAATAGAGCGCGTTGCCGGCCCCATCCAGCACGACAGTGGTGCCGCCGACGCGGCCCTGCGCGGCATCTTCGGCCAGGTGCCGGTAAGTCTCCCCGGTGCAGCGCACGGCGACGGTGGCCGCCTGGGCTTCCGGATGGGCCTGCATGAACGCAATCAGGGCCTCGACATAGGCGGGCGGCGTCAGCAGAGCGTCGCCCTGAAGGTTGACGAACAATCGGGCGTTGGGAAGCTGGTCGAGGCAGGCGGCAATCCGCTCGGTGCCGTTGGCGCAACTGACCGGCGTCATCAGCGCCTTGCCGCCAAATGCGGACACGGCCTGAGCGATCCGCTCATCATCCGTCGCGACGTAGATGGATCCAGCGCCGGCGACACCCTGCGCGGCCCTGTGGCTCCATTCGACAAGGGTTCGCGGCGTCCCGTCGGCGCCGCGAATGACGGTTAGCGCCTTCGCCGGGAAACGGCTGGACGCATAGCGCGTGGGAATGATGATCGTGACGTCCGCAGCGGCGCGTCCGGAGCTGTTCGATTCGGTCATCGCGAAGGGATAGCGGGGACGTCGCGCCGAGTCAGGGGACGAGGTCGTGAATATGCGCGATTCCGATTGGCCGCGTGGAATCGGCCGGCTCAGTGATGAAGACAACCGTGATCTTGCGGGCGTTCATCAGGGCCATCACTTCCTCAACCGGCGCGCCGCGCGGCACCGTCACGGGATGCGGAGTCATGATGTCGCGAGCCCGGGCGGTTAGCACCTGATCGAATGCACGACGCAGATCGCCGTCGGTAATCACACCGATCAGAGCGCCGTCATCGTCGATGACGGCTGCAACACCCTTGCCGCCGGACGTCATTTCGAAGACGACTTCGCGCATCGGCGCATCAGCGCGCACGAGCGGCATTGGTTCGTCAAGGTCGATGATTTCGTCGATGGGCGCGAGCCTGCTCCCGATCTCACCGCCGGGATGCCAGATGGCCAGCTCCGTCCGGGTGACGCCGCGCCGGTTCATGGTCGCGATGGCGAGCGCATCGCCCATGGCCAGGGACATGGCGGTCGATGTCGTCGGGGCGATCCGTGCCGGGCAGGCTTCGGCGGTCTGCGGCAGCCGCAGAATGACCGTTGCCGCCCTTGCCAGTGGCGAATGAAGCTGGGAAACGATCGCAATAATCGGGATATCGAAACGCCGCGCATAGCCGATCAGCGGGCGCAACTCCCGCGTGAAGCCGCTGTTCGAAACCACGAGCAGGGAATCGCCCGGCATGACCATGCCAAGATCGCCATGGGCTGCTTCGCCGGCGTGAAGAAAGAAGGATGCCGTGCCAGTCGCGGCAAGCGTCGCGCTGATCTTGCGCCCGATATGTCCTGATTTGCCCACGCCCGTCACGATGACCCGGCGCTCCGTCGAGAGCAGCAAATCGACCGCGCGTTCGAAGCCATCATCCAGTGAGTTGGCGAGGAGGCGCAGAGCCTCCGCTTCCTTGAGAATCACTGCGCGGCCCGAACTGATCCCGTCGCGATGGATCGGTAGAGCCCCGGCCAAGCCAGGATGGTCGACAGTCGCCATGTTGTTGCTTCGCTCCAACTATGGTTGTCGGCTAACTCTCATTGACTCCACGATCAAGCCCGTTTTTGCATCGCGGTAATCTGTCGCGGCTTCTGCACGGACTGCCTCGGAACGAGACCAGAATCATCCTTTTTGGATGAAGCCTTGCTGAGAATTCTAAGTATTTTCTTTTGAATGATCCTGATTGTGCAATGCAGCAAACCTTGCCATTTGCCGGTGATCCGATTCACCGAAGTACGACCGGAGCGGCGCGCGGAAGTGACGAGCCGGCACGGCGGATCCAATGAAAAGGGCGGCCCGTTTCCGGACCGCCCTTTCCTGAATTCGATCGGCGAAACCGCCTGATCAGCGCGAGTAGAACTCGACGACCAGATTGGGTTCCATCTTCACCGGATAGGGGACCTCGTCCAGCGTGGGCACGCGGGTGTAGGTGACCTTCGCGGCGCCATCGGGCGCGAGATAATCAGGGATGTCGCGCTCGGCGAGGCCCTGGGCTTCGATGACCAGTGCCATTTCCTGCGCCTTCTTGCCCAACGTGACCTCGTCGCCCGGCTTCACGAGGCGCGAGGCGATGTTGCACTTGGTGCCGTTCACATAGATGTGACCGTGCGACACGAGCTGGCGGGCCGAGAAGATCGTCGGTGCGAATTTGGCGCGATAGACGACGGCGTCGAGACGGCGCTCGAGCAGGCCGATGAGGTTCTGGCCGGTGTCGCCCTTCATGCGCGATGCTTCGATATAGCTCTTCTTGAACTGCTTCTCGGTCACGTCGCCATAATAGCCCTTGAGCTTCTGCTTGGCGCGAAGCTGCGTGCCGAAGTCGGACATCTTGCCCTTGCGGCGCTGGCCGTGCTGGCCAGGACCATATTCGCGCTTGTTGACCGGGCTCTTCGGGCGGCCCCAGATATTCTCGCCCATGCGACGGTCGAGCTTGTACTTGGCGCTGGTGCGCTTCGTCATGAATTCATTCCTTCAACTGCGTATAACGTCTGCTCGGCCCTGAAAGAGCCGTGCGTCGAACCCGGTCCTCGCCTGCTTTCCATATTGCGTAGGGTCGCTCAGGGGCAGGGCCGCCGCTTCACCGGGGGTGCGGGGCCAATTGCGAAGGCGCGCCTATGACCAGCCCGCCGCGGAAAGTCAAGGCTTTCTGCGCCGATGCGGGCGATGAGCGCTCAATTGGGATTATAGCCGGATCCGTCGCCGCGCGATATGGCCTGGACCCGATTCACTTCCCGGTCGGCATTTTCCTGATTGGCCTTGTCGATCTCAGCCCATTCGGACTTGGTATGGCAGACGCGCTTGGTGAGACGCGAGCCGGTCGGTTCGCTCTCCCGGCAAATGCGCCGTTCCTTTTTTGGTGGTTGCTGATCGCTATCGGCGGCCGCAAGCGGGCTGGCCAGAAAAGCGGCAAGGGCGGCCGCAAGCATCAGGCGCATCAATCCTCTCCTCGTGGAGTCGTTTGTGAATGCGACTTTACATTTTGGGATGCGGGGCGTGCAAGCGATTGTCTTTGCAGTTCAGGAGCGTGGCCGCGGATTGCCGAGCGCGGACAGCACGCCGCGCAGCGTCCTGACCTCGAGGCTGTTCCAACCGGGCTTGGTCAGCAATGTGCGCAAGGTCCGCTTGGTCGCGCCGGTTCGATCCGGCGGGTGGAAATAGCCTGACGCTTCGAGCAACTCTTCGAGCTGGCCGATCATGCCGTCCAGCTCGCCCTGCGGGGCGGGTGGATGAAGTTCCGTCACGGTCGGCTGCACCAGCTGAGTAGTCTTCGACCATTCATAGGCGCAGAGGATCACGGCCTGGGCCAGATTGAGCGAGCCGAAGTCCGGATTGACGGGGACAGTCAAGATAAAGCGCGCAAGCGCCACTTCGTCCGTTTCCAGGCCCGAGCGCTCCGGCCCGAACACGATCGCCGACCGGCCAGGCTCGGCATGAACACGCCGGGCCGCCTCTTCGGGCGTGACGACCGGCTTGGTGACGCCGCGCTTGCGCACCGTGGTTGCGAAGACGTGGGCGCAATCGCCGACGGCATTGGCGAGCGTATTGAACACCGTCGCACCGGCCAGAACCGCGTCCGCGCCCGCAGCCGAAGGGCCGGCATCGGGATTGGGCCAGCCATCGCGCGGTGCGACCAGCCGCAACTCGGTCAGCCCGAAGTTGAGCATGGCGCGGGCTGCCTTGCCGATATTCTCGCCAAGCTGCGGCCGGACCAGGACGATGACGGGCGGTGGGGAGGTCCCCGTCACTCGCCGCTCACCTCGCGGACCGAGCCGGCGAAATCCTCAAAGTCCTTCGCTTCTGTGAAGTCTTTGTAAACGCTTGCGAAGCGTATGTATGCGACGCTGTCCAGACCCTTGAGGCCGTCCATGGCGAGGGCGCCAATCCGCTGCGAGGGGATTTCGCTTTCACCGCTGGTTTCGAGCTGACGCTGGATGCCGGAGACCAGCCGCTCGATCCGCACCGGATCGATCGCGCGCTTGCGGCAGGCAAGGCTGATCGAGCGGGCGAGCTTGTCGCGGTCGAACGGTTCGGTCGCGCCGCCCGATTTCACGACATTGATGTCGCGCAGCTGGATCCGCTCGAAGGTGGTGAAGCGGGCCGCGCAGGCCTCGCACTGCCGGCGGCGGCGGATCGAGGCGCCGTCCTCGGTCGGCCGGCTGTCCTTGACCTGACTGTCCTCATGTCCGCAATAAGGGCAGCGCATTCAGCGTTTCAGTCGCAGAAACAAAGCGATGCCCGCGCCGGCGAGGGCACCGAGCGGTATCGAAACCGGCGTCAGCAACCCGACGCCCGCGCCGATGGCCGCGCCGACCAGTACGGGCTTGGTCGAAGGGTGATCGAGCCCTTCCTTGGCCATTCCCGAGATTTCGGTTTTGGCCTGCTCGAAGAGATCGCCCGGTTCGTCACTCATGTTCCATCTCCCCATTGCCCGGTGGACCTTAGTAGATCGGAAACTGCGCGGTAAGTGCCTTCACGCGGTCGCGGACATGCGCCTCGACCTGGCCGTCACCCTCGTCGCCATTGCGCTTGAGCCCTTCGACGACGTCGGCGATCCAGCCGCCGATCTGACGGAATTCGGCCTCGCGGAAGCCGCGCGTCGTGGCGGCCGGCGCGCCGAGACGAATGCCCGACGTGACGAACGGGCTCGCCGTATCGAACGGCACGCCATTCTTGTTGCAGGTGATGTAAGCGCGGTCGAGCGCCTTCTCGGCGGCCTTGCCGGTGGTGGCCTTGGGCCGCAGGTCGACCAGCATCAGGTGGTTGTCAGTGCCGCCGGAGACGATGGCGAGGCCGGCATCGGCCAGTGTCGCCGCGAGCGCCTTGGCATTGGCGACGATCTGGTGCGCATAGGTCCTGAATTCGGGCCGCAGCGCTTCGGCGAACGCAACCGCCTTGGCCGCGATGACATGGACCAGCGGGCCGCCCTGCAGGCCGGGAAACACCGCGCTGTTGACCTTCTTGGCGATGGCCTCCTCATTGGTGAGGATGATGCCCGAGCGCGGACCGCGCAACGACTTGTGGGTCGTGGTCGTGACGACATGCGCATAGGGGAAGGGTGTCGGATGCGCGCCGCCGGCGACCAGGCCAGAGAAGTGCGACATGTCGACGAGCAGATAAGCCCCGACTTCATCCGCGATTTCGCGAAAGGCCTTGAAATCCCAGTGGCGGGGATAAGCCGTGGCACCCGCAATGATGAGCTTGGGCTTGCTGGCATGGGCCTTCTCGCGCACGGCATCCATATCGAGCAGCTGGTCGTCCTGGCGCACGCCATAGGAGACGCAGTTGAACCATTTGCCGCTCATGTTGACCGGCGAGCCGTGGGTCAAATGTCCGCCCGCGGCAAGGTCGAGGCCCATGAATGTGTCGCCCGGCTGGAGCAGTGCGAGGAACACAGCCTGGTTCATCTGGCTGCCGCTATTGGGCTGCACATTGGCATAGGCGCAGCCGAAGAGCTGCTTGGCGCGGTCGATGGCGAGATTTTCGACGACGTCGGCCCATTCGCAGCCGCCATAATAGCGCTTGCCGGGATAGCCCTCGGCATATTTGTTGGTGAAGACGCTGCCGGTGGCTTCGAGCACCGCGCGGCTGACGATATTCTCCGAGGCGATGAGCTCGATCTTGTCCTGCTGGCGCTTGAGCTCGCCCTGCACGGCAGCGAACACCTCCGGATCGGACTCTTCGAGCGATGCGGAGAAGAAACCCGGCGCGCGGATCGCGGCAGAGTTGTCGTCGATCGGTGCGAAGTCGGGCTGGCTGGTCATCGGTGTTGCAGTATCCATTTCATTGGGCTTCGTCGGGTAGGGAAATCAGGCGTGAACAGGCGGGTTGCCCAGCTTCTCGACGCGCCGGATGTGGCGATTACCCGAGAAATCGGTCGCCAAGAATGCCGTTACGCACGCCTTGGCCATGTCGAGCCCGATGAGCCGGCCGCCCATGGCAATCACATTGGCGTCATTATGCTCGCGGCTGAGCGCGGCAGAGAGCGGCTCGTTCACCAGCGCACAGCGGCAGGCGGGGTTGCGATTGACGGCGATGGAGATGCCGATGCCCGAACCGCACAGCGCGACGCCCCGCTCGGCGCGGCCCGACGCGACCTCCTCCGCAAGCCGATAGCCATAGTCGGGATAGTCGACGCTTTCAGGACCGTTAGTGCCGAGATCGGTCACTTGATGGCCGTCGCTCGCCAGCCATGCCGCAAGCTCGGTCTTCAGCGCGAGTGCCGCGTGATCGGAAGCAATGGCGATGCGCATGATGAATCCAGACAATCCCGCAAATGGCGGCGAAACGGGCAACGAGTCGCCTTTGCCGCGCTATCTAGTGTTGCTGTTCCTATTATGCCACCGCCGATTGCGTCGGCGGGTTCGCGCCACTATCGCTTCGCGCATGGCGGCGACCATTCTTTCTCTGGTGATGCTGGCGGGCATCGCGCTCTCGGCGGGCGGAATCTACCTCATCGCAAAGAAGCGCGATCCCAAACGCGGCTGGCTGATGATCGTCGCCGCGCTGGTGATGTTCGGCAACGTCGCGATCTGGGCCCTTCCAGTACATTAGGACCCGTCAAACAGGGAGGGTCAGTAAGGCGCCTGCCCGATGACGTTGCCGGCGTTGCGGTAGCGGCAGACCAGATAGTCCATGGACCGGCCTCGCGCGATGCCGCAACCGACCGCATAGCTCGTGCGCCAGACGATCTGCGTATAATGGCCGATCGCGTGCAGCGTGGCGGGATCGTTGGTGAGCGGACCAGGCTTGAAGTCCTTCTTTTCGCGTGCCCAGGCATCGACCATTTCGTCGGCGGAATAAGCGCCCTTGGTTCCGGCCCAGAGATTCTCGCCGGCGCCGTCGCGAAGATAGCCCGCGGCGTGCTGGAACTGGCTGGTGGCGGCGAGATGATCCGCCCAATATTGCGCGTCGCCCGCCAGCGAGGCGTCCCACTGCAGCGGTTCGATGCCGACCGCGGTCCGCTCGCGATTCTGCGCGGAGAGCAGCCGATCGCCGAAGCTCGGCGCCGAGGTCGTCACGCCCATGAGCAGCGGCGCCGAAAGCGCCAGTGCCAGGGAGGCATATCGCCATGTCCGAGCCGCGAGGGCCATGTGTCGAGCCATTTCTGCCAAAGAGGCGGAAAGGCTCTCACGATCAGGCTAAACAAACTTTTGAAGTCATTGGTGAATCGCTCGGTAACCATAAGCGTTGCCGAAGGGCATCCGCCGGCCGTTGCGGCGGTCAGGCGCGCGCCATCAGGCTTTCGACCAGACCTTCGAACATGCGCCGGCCATCGACATTGCCATGCGCTTTTTCGACGACGCGCTCGGGGTGAGGCATCAGTCCCAGCACATTGCCGGCATCGTTGAGCACGCCGGCGATATTCCGCGCCGAGCCGTTGACCGCCTCGCCATAGCGGAAGGCGACGCGGCCCTCGCCCTCGAGCCGGTCGAGCGTCGCGGTGTCGGCGAAATAATTGCCGTCATGATGCGCGACCGGGAAATGAACCGTCTCGCCTGCGGCATAGCGGCTGGTGAAGGCGCTCTGGCTGTTCTCGACGGTCAGCGCGATCTCGCGACAGACGAAATGCATGCCTGCATTGCGCAGCAGCGCGCCGGGCAGCAGGCCGGTCTCGGTCAGCACCTGAAAGCCATTGCAGATGCCGAGCACATAGGTGCCCTTCGCCGCCGCCACCGCCACCGCCTGCATCACCGGCGAGCGCGCCGCCATGGCGCCGGAGCGCAGATAGTCCCCATAGGAGAAGCCGCCCGGCACGCCGATCAGGTCGATTCCGGCGGGCAATTCGGTCTCGCGGTGCCAGATCATGACCGGCTTGACGCCGCTGACCAGCTCCAGCGCCACGGCAAGGTCGCGGTCGCAGTTCGAGCCGGGGAAGACGATGACGGCACTCTTCATCGCGGGTCTCCTTCGGTCAGCCGACTGCCTCGATCTTGTAATTCTCGATCACCGTATTGGCGAGCAGCTTGCGGCACATGTCCTCGATCTGGTCGTTGCTGGTGCCGTCGGCGAGATCGAGCTCGATGAGCTTGCCGGCGCGCACATCGTTGACCCCCGGGAAGCCAAGGCCGTCGAGCGCGTGCTGGATCGCCTTGCCCTGCGGATCGAGCACGCCGGACTTCAATGTCACGAATATGCGAGCTTTCATGGGCGGCCTCCGATGGAACGGTCTGGATGCGACCGGCCCTAGTCCGAGCCGCTCCACGCCGCAAGGGGGCGGGGCGATCGGTGCATGACATCGCGCCACGGCATGGCTAGCATCCGGCAAAAAGGCACAGGAGAGAAGATTATGGCCGAACAGGTCCCGGTCCTGATTGTCGGCGGCAGCCTGGTCGGCCTTTCGGCATCGGTCCTGCTTGGACGTCATGGCGTGCCGCATATGCTCGTGGAGCAGCATCATGGTACGGCGATCCATCCCCGCGCGGCCGCTTTTCACCAGCGCACGCTGGAAATCTTCCGGTATGCCGGCATCCAGCAGGCGGTCGAGCGGGCCGCTGAGCGCGAATTCGTGCAAAATGGTGCGATCATCGCAGTGGAGTCGCTCGGCGGCAGGGAGCGGGTCAGCTTCTACGACAATGTGAACGCCGGCGTGGAAGATCTGAGCCCGACGCGGCGGCTGTTCATCACCCAGATCGGGCTCGAGCCGGTGCTGCGGGCGCGCGCCGCCGAGCTGGGCGCGGACCTGCGTTACGCGACCGAGCTGGTCGCCTTCACGCAGAATGACGAGGGCGTAGAGGCGGTGATCCGGCCGCGTGACGGCGGACCCGAGCAGATTGTCCGCGCTCGCTATATGATCGCCGCGGACGGCACGCACAGCCCGGTGCGCAAGGCGCTCGGCATCGCCATGGAGGGGCGCGGCGAGTTCGCCCGCTGCGCGACGATTTATTTCCGCGCCGATGTGCGCGGCCTGCTGCGCGGGCGCAATCTCAGCGTGATCTATGTGAACCAGCCGCGCCAGCTCGCCTTTTTCCGCTTCTCGATTCTGGGCGATGCCGGCTTCCTGGCCGTGTTCAAGACCTTCGACGCGCGGGGCAATCGCGACAGGATGCTGGAGAGGGCGTTGTCGCCGGAGGAGGCCGCGTCGCTGGTCCGCTCGGCGCTGGGTGTGGATGGGAGCTTCGGTCTCTCCATCGAGAATATCCAGTATTGGGCGGCGACCGCCGCGACGGCGGCGACCTTCCGCAAGGGGAATGTCTTCCTCGCCGGCGACGCGGCCCATGTCATGCCGCCGACCGGCGGTTTCGGCGGCAACACCGGCGTTGCCGATGCGCACAATCTCGCCTGGAAGATCGCGATGGTCCTGCGCGGCGAGGCTGGACCGGCGCTGCTCGACAGCTATGAGGCCGAGCGCCGGCCGATCGCCGAGATGACCGTCGAACAGGCCTATCGCCGCTATGTCGACCGGGTCGACCAGAGCTTGCCGAGCGATGGCCTCGCGTCCGAGCTGGTAGACACGGCGATCGAACTTGGCGCGGTCTATCGGTCGTCGGCGGTCATCGGCGCAGGGCGCGATGGCGCCATTGTCGAGCCCCCGGAAGAGCCGAGCGCGCGGCCCGGCACGCGGTTGCCCCATATCTGGCTCGGTGAGGGGCTTTCGACACTCGATCTTGCGGGAGACGGCTTCGTGCTTCTCACCGGACAGGGCGGAGCCGACTGGATCGCCGCTGCTGAGGGCGAGGGGCTGGGCCATCATGAACTGCCTGATGCCGTCGTCGCCGCACTCGGCCTCGATCGCGGGGCCGCGCTGCTGCTCCGGCCCGATGGCGTCATTGCCTGGCGCAGCGGCGGAGGCGGACCGGCCCTCGGCGATGCGCTGCGCAGTCTCAGGGCTGGCTGAGCGCTGGAAGTTTGTAAAGTTGACGGCACGCATCCGCTAACTTCCACCTCATCTCAGCCGGTAATAGTCCGCCACCCGATCCAGCGCGAAGCCGAGCACCAGCTTGCCGGCGCGCGCCGGCCAACCCAGCGACTGCTCCGCGGCGCTGATCCCCTCGCATGCGCAGACGACGCGCCACAGGATATCGCTGAGGCCGGGCCCGGCCGCCGTCAGTGCGCCGTGCAGCCGGTCGCGCGCGGCGATCTGGGCGAGGCTGGGGTCGGGCAGGCGCGGCGCGGCGCGGGACTGGCGTGACGGCGCCGCCGCGCTTTCCCAGTTCATCGTCACGCGGGCACCCAGCGCGGCGCGCTCCCAGTCGGCCCGGATCACCTCGGCGGCTTCATATTGGCGGCGGCTCAGCATCTTGCGGGCATGGAGCCAGCTCGCCGGGGATTCGCCAAGGTTGACCAGCAGTCGATGGACCTTGCCGTCCGGCCCCTCGATAGCCCGCTCCACCAGCCTGTTC
>Ga0335083_10004427_pt1 | contig 17896 bp, 12 predicted proteins | sample Lox_Sample_42_FD_206716 | JGI IMG/M metagenome (GOLD analysis project Ga0335083, IMG submission 206716) | Soil microbial communities from Loxahatchee National Wildlife Refuge, Florida, United States - Lox_Sample_4.2 | ecosystem: Environmental > Terrestrial > Soil > Wetlands | place: USA...
GGCCTGTGAACAGCGGCGGCATGTAAAGCCCGTTGTAGCGATAGCGATCGAAGGGAACATAGTTTCCTTGCATCGCTCTGTCCATCATGTCCCATAACTGCCAAATGTTGCTGCCGGCGCGGAGCCAGGCGACAGAAATCAGCAGCATCGGCGCGCCCAGCACGATCAGCCACGGCAGTTGTCGGGTGAACCAGACATACCGCGGCGGCACATTATGTTCGACAAAAAAGCGGAACTGCCGCCGCGATTGATCGGAGAGGAACACGCAGCAGCCCATCAGCGCGGCGAAGAGGGCCATCGGCACGCAGAGATCGCTCTCGGGTCCCAGAAACCTGTCATTCACGAGCAATCTCCAAAACGCTTCGCCGAACCGTCCTAAGCTCATAAGCGACATCAAGATGAACAAGCCACCCACGATCAGCATCAGACTCCATGATTGCCGCCAATGTTGCCACAGGAGGCGACCGAGCATGGCTGGGCGGTCGCGCTTGGCGAGGAGGGAGGGGAGCAGGGTGGCGTTGGAGTTTTCGGCGGTGGGAATATCGGAGGCAGTGCGCCCCTCACCCCGGCCCTCTCCCCGGAGGAGAGGGAGAACGGCACCCTCACCCTGCCCTCTACCAGTGAGAGAGGGAAAGGCACCCTCACCCCGGCCCTCTCCCGTCGAGGGAGAGGGAGAAACGTCCTCTCCCAAGGGGAGAGGGAGAGCGTTGCGCTTGGATGATTTGCGCAGCGTTAAATCGCCGTGGAGCCAGCGGAGGCCGAGGACGACATCGACGGCCAGGATCGCAACAGCCAAGAGGGTTCGCCACGGGGCGGCGCGCACGTAGGCTGCAAATTCAACACCACTGGGAGATTCTCTGAAATACCAAGCCAGCAGATGCGTTTCGGTCGAAGCCGCCGTGATGGCCAAAATGACGGCCAGCAAAGGCCGCGCTGTCAGCAGCGAAAACAACGTGCCCCAGGCCAGCACTTCCACGGCGGCCACGCACCATAACGCCATGCTGCCGTGGATGTAAGCGGCATCGTTTGTCCCGCCGTGAACAATCAAAGCCGACAGCCACAGCACGGCGTACATGGCCAGAGTGGCCAGCAAGGGAACCGTTAATTTGCTGACAAGCACCTGCACCGCGCGGACGGGGCAGGCCCGGAGAAAATCGAACGTGCCTTCTTCCTGCTCGCCGGCAAAGGCAACTCCCGCGCATCCGGCGGCAAACAAGGCAGGAAAGCACAGGGCCAAATTGAATTCCGATCCGCCGAGCCAGTTTGGCGAGAGGGTCGCTGTAATCCACTGGAGGAACACCACCAGTGCAACCACGGTCAGCCAGAAAAGCCGGATGCTGCGATATTCTTTCCAGCACAAGTGCAGATAGGGGGTGGCGTTCATGGGAGGGCGTGGGTGTGTGGCGGAGGATTGGTTAAGGACGCGACCCCCGGGCAGAGCCCGGGGCTAATTCGGTTACGGAAATGAGCGGTTCTGCGGGAACGGGTTCTGACTGCGTCTGGCCTGTCTGCAAATAAGCGACGAACATTTCTTCCAGGCTGGGGGTGCGGATGCGGAGTTCTTCCACGCCGGGTTGCTCGCCCAGGGCCGTGAGTTCGGCTTCGCCCAGGCCGCGCACCAAAACTTGCCACTGATGCCGGTGCAAACGCTGGCTGAGAATTTGGCCGCCGAGCTGGGGAAGCTTGTTTACACTGTCGGCCAGCGTCAGGCTGAGCTCGCGGATTTGGTCTTTCAGCGCGTCCAGCTGCTCGACCAGCAGCAGCTTGCCGGAGCGGATGATGGCGACGACATCGGCCACGCGCTCCACTTCGCCAATTTGATGGCTCGACAGGAGCACGGTACGGCCGGCGGCGGCGATATCGACCATCCCTTCCAGAAATTCGCGGCGGACCAGCGTGTCGAGGCCGGAAGTCGGTTCATCGAGAATCAGCAGTTCCGGCTCATGGGCCAGCGCGAGTGAGAGCGAAACTTTCGCCCGCATGCCTTTGGAGAGATGCTTGATTTTGCGATTGAGCGGGAGCTTGTAGCCGGCGGCGAGTTTGAGATAGCGCTGATAAAAACCGCTGGGATAAAAGCCGGACGTGAACCAGCCGATTTCGCTGACCTTCATCCATTCGTACAGCGTGGGGCGTTCCGGCACGTAACCGACCAGGCTGCGCACGGCCTGCCCTTGCTTGGTGCTGTCGTGGCCGAGCACGGTGGCGGCGCCTTCGTCGGGCGCGGTAAGCCCCAGCAGAATGCGGATGGCCGTGGTTTTTCCGGCGCCGTTTTCGCCGAGCAGCGCGCAGACCGTGCCGGGCTGCACATCGAGCGAGACCCGATCGAGCGCGGTTTGGGTGCCGTAGCGTTTGGTGATGCCGGCGAGGGTGATGACGGGGGGCATGTGTGGCGCTCCACCCCCGGGCAGAGCCCGGGGCTAAGGGCAATCAATCGAAGTTGGAAAGTTCCTTCTCGACGAGTTCGCGGAGGTCTTTGGAATTCAGTTTACTTTGCTTCGCTTCGGCCAGCACTTGGCGGAGGCGGGTGCGGATGAGTTTCAATCGTTCGTTGCGGCAGCGCTCGCCGGCGCCGGTGGCCACTTCCAGCCCGGTGCCGCGGACCGATTGCAGCACATCATCTTCCTGCAACTGGCGATACGCCCGGGCGATGGTGTTGGGATTGATTGCCAGCTCACGGGCCAATTCTCGCACCGACGGGATCAACTCGCCCGATTTGAGCGCACCGCTAGCCACGGCGAATTTCAATTGTCGGACGATTTGATCGTAAATGGCCAGGCCGTTATGCGGGTCGATGTGGAAGAACATGGGGAGTTGGCAGCGATTAGCAATTAGCAGCTAGCGATTAGCCGGAAGTAGGGCCAATGTTTACAAAACACCCGGCCTTGTGTACTACCGTGATAGTACAGTATTGCGATGGGGCATGGCGGTGTCAAGTGAATTTTTTCGGAATGGGCAAGGACCGCGGGGGGAAAGCAGAAAGCAGAAGGAGGAAAAGCAGAAGGCAGAAAGCAGAAGGAAAAGGCAGTGGGAAAGGATCAGAATGGCGATTGCGCGAGGTGGCGGCGGTTTATTGAGACGGTTCTGGGGTCGGCTTGAGCTGCTGAGAAAAGAAATCGACGATGAGCCGCTGATTTTCCGGGCTGTGGAACTGCGGGGCTTCGTGATCGGCGCCGGGGAGGGTTTTGAAGGTTTCCTGGACGCCGGCGTCGATGAGCGCCTTGGCCAGAATGACGCTTTGCGCGTGCGGAACGATGCGGTCGGCATCACCGTGCATGATTAAAAACGGCGGGTCGCTGGGGCTGATGTAGGTGATCGGATTGGCGGTTCGGGCCAGTTCGGCTTTATCCTCAATTGGACCGCCCAGCAAACGCGCTTCGGGAGAGTTCGGGCCGTCGTGCTTGAGCAGCGCTTTGGGGCTCGACTGGTGCACGATCTGACTGATGTCGGTTGGTCCAAACCAGTCGAGCACGGCCTGGACGCGGCTGGAAACGCCCGAGTTGCCGAGATCGCCCTCCAGCTCCTGCACATCGCCGCTGGCGCCGAGCATGGCAGCGAGATGCCCGCCGGCGGAATCTCCGCCGACGCCGAAATGATCGGGGTCGAGATGGTATTTGGCGGCGTTGGCGCGCAAGAAACGAACGGCGGCCTTGCAATCGAAGATTTGCGCGGGCCAGACGGCATCTTGCGAAAAGCGATAGTCGATACTGGCCAGCGCGAAGCCGTTATGCGTCAAATACATGACGGGTGGGTGAGCGCGGCTGCCCGCCAGCCACGCTCCGCCGTGAATCCAAATGACCAGCGGCCAGGGTTTTTGGGCGGATTCATCGGGAACATACAAATCCAACACTTGCCGCTGGTGGCCGTTTTCGACATAGGGAATGTTCAACTCCGATTTGACGCCGGCGGCCGGTTCGGCCGCAAATGCCACACTGGCTAGCAACAGGCAGGTGAAAGTGAATATGGCGCTTGTTGCTTTGCGCGGCGAGAAACATATGCAAAGTGGAATCATGGGAGAGTGATTTGCGATAAAACCCGCTGGCCTCTGTCGGGCGATTCCGGTGCCCCGCGCCAGCCCAAGGTGGGGCCGCGCACAGCGGGTATCAATGCCGAGTCCAGCCGACCGGCTGCAAGTGAGAAAAAACACGGCCTGCAGGAATACTGGAATTACCTCGGTCCCGGCATTCCCCTTTTGGCTCGACGAAGTCTACTTTAACGATGAGCCGCGTCAGATGCAAATTTTTGGTTGGGGAAAAGTTTTGGCAAAATCACAGGATTGATCGAGGGGCAACGGGGTTAGTGATCAGCGGAGCCGATGTTTTTATGCGCCTCTTCCCCCCCAGCGGATGAGTTTTTGCTTCCATCTTCCCAAGAAATTACTTCCTGGCGACGACGCGATGGAAGTGGAGGCGGACTTCGCGGGTGACAACGCGGCGGACGCCTTCCACCAGGCAGTGGGGCTCGTTATCTTCCTGGCCGCGGCGAGTGATTTCGTCCAGCTTCATGCCCGGCGGCACGGTGAATGTGGATTGATAAATAATTTGATTGCCGGCATCCAACTCCGGCACAATGAAATGGCAGGTGGCGCCGTAGGTGAGCATGCGGAAGGAGTAGGCGTCGCGGTAAGGCTGCATACCGGGAAAGCTGGGCAACAGACCGTGATGCAGGTTGACGATGCGGCCGCCAGCGTATTTCCAACAAGCGGCCGGCGAGAGAATGCGCATGTAACGGGCGAGGATGACGTAATCGACCTCGTACTGGTCGCACAGGGCGATGAGGCGGTCGTCGTCGGGATTTCCGTCTTTGTCGCCAATGCTGTGCCAATCGATGCCGAACTGCTCGGCCACGCTGCGGCAGGTGGGGCGATTGCCGATCATGACGGCGGCTTCGGCCGGGACTCGGCCATCGCGGATGGCGCGCAACAAAGCCAGCGCGGGCTCTGGCCGATAGGTGGTGCAGAGGGCCAAGCGCGGCTTGTTGGGACGCACTTCCGGCGACCAGACGCGGATGGAAAGACCGCTGGTGCGGCTGATGTTTTCCATGGCGGGACGCAAGCCGGCGAAATGCTCCGACGCCAATTCGATGCGGCAAAGCATAGCGAACAGGGCGGCCTCGTCGTGATCGTACATCTGGATTTCGGCGATGTTGGCCCCTTGCCCCGTCACGTGATGAATGATGGGGTCGGCCAGGCCGCGATGATCGGGACCGACGGCGGTGATGGTGACTTGCATGGGGAAGCGATTAGCAGTTAGCAATTAGCGGGAGCGGCAAAGGTTGGCGAAGCGGTCGAAAACGGTGCGGCCCAGGGCTTGCATTGGCGGAAGTTTCTCGGGAGTTTGGCGGCGGATCGCGGCGGGGTCGATGTAATTTAACTCGGCCAGCTCACCGCAGTTGCCGGTTTCGCACAGCCAATCGTTGATGATCGCGTCGGTCACTTCCATGTGAAATTGTAGCCCATAAGCGGCGCGGCCGAAGCGAAAAGCCTGGTTCTCACACTGCGGGCTGCGAGCCAATTGTGCGGCGCTGGCGGGGAGATTGAAGGTATCGCCATGCCATTGAAAGACGGTGAGCTGAGGGTTTAGGGTTCGGGGTTCGGGGGTTGCGATATCTGCACCCTCACCCCGGCCCACTCCCAAAGGGCGAGGGGGAATAAGATCGTGAAACAGCGGATCGGTAGCGGCCGAAGGGAGCAATTCGATCTCGTACCAGCCGATTTCTTTGATGCCGTTGGCACGGACCTGGGCACCCAGCGATTTGGCCAACAACTGCGAACCGAGGCAGACGCCGAGCACAGGCAAATCGGCATCCACAGCTTCGCGCAGCCAACGCACTTCTTCGCCAAGGAACGGGAAGCGATCGGTCTGGTCGGCGTTCATTGGGCCGCCCATGACAATGAGGCCGGATAGTTCACGCGGCTTAAAAGAGGGCAGCGTGCCGGCGAAAGCGTCGATGGTGACAAAGGGCACTTCGCAGCGGCGCAGCGAATCGGCAATGATGCCGAGCCCTTCGTGCGGAACGTGCCTGACGACCCAGACTGGTTTCATAAACAGCTCCAAATTGTTGATCCGCACCTGAGATTAGCTTATCGATTTGTCGCGGCCGCATAAATGGCCGCGGAGGCTTGGCGAACGGGCCGACGGATCAAACTGGTAAACGAGCGACAGCTTTGCTAATCTTACGCCCATGATTACACCACGCACGCTTAAAGGTTTTCGCGATTACTTGCCGGAGCAAATGATTCCGCGCGAACGGCTGATTGCCACGGCGCAGCGGGTGTATCGCTCGTACGGATTCAGCCCGATCGACACGCCGGCCTTGGAATACCTGGAAATTTTGGCGGGCAAAGGGGGCGAGGAAAGCGACAAGCAGATGTACCGCTTCACCGACCACGGGGGGCGGGAGGTAGGGATGCGGTTTGACCTGACGGTGCCGCTGGCCCGATTTGCTGCGCAACATTTCGCCGAACTGGGGACGCCGTTCAAGCGGTATCACATTGCCTCGGTGTGGCGCGGCGAGAACACGCAGCGGGGGCGGTATCGCGAGTTCATGCAGTGCGATTTTGACACCATCGGCACGCTGTCGCCGGTGGCCGACATTGAAACGGCGCTGGTGATTTACGATTTGCTGCGGGCGATCGGCTTCGAAGAATTCACCATTCACGTGAACAACCGGATGGTGCTGAACGGATTGCTCGCAAAGCTAGGATTGGCGGAGAAATCGAAGGCGGTGCTCATTGCCTTGGATAAGGTTCATAAAGCCGGCCCAGAAAAGGTGGCCCAGGAAATGGCGTCCACGGCGGGAGCGACGCAGGAACAGGCCGATCAACTGTTGGGATTGGCGCAGATTCGGGGGAGCAGCGAAGAGGTGTTGAGGAAGTTGAAAGCGTTGGTGTCGGGCAATGAATTGGGGGAAGCGGGCGTGAACCGATTGGGGGAAATTGCTGCGGCGGTGAAAGCGGCCGGAGTGCCGGAGGCGCGGCTGGTGATCGACGCGGTGATTGCCCGGGGACTGGATTACTACACCGGCACGATTTACGAAACGTTTTTGGACGCGCTGCCCGACTTGGGGAGCATTTGCTCAGGGGGACGGTACGACAATTTGGCGGCGCTGTACACGAATCAGCAGTTGCCGGGCATTGGGGCCTCGCTGGGATTGGATCGGCTGTTGGCCGGCATGGTAGAATTAGGGATGCTGCCGAAAGTCTCGACACCGGCGGAGATTTTCATTCCGTATTTTGACGAGCAGCGGCTGCACGATTATTTGCGGCTGGCGGCGCAGCTGCGCGCCGCCGGATTTGGGGTGGAAGTTTTTCCAGAAGCGAAAAAGTTGGGCCAGCAGCTCAAATACGCGGACCGGCGCGGGTTCCGCGTGGCGCTGGTGGCGGGTGAAAACGAGTTTGCGGCGGGGAATATCCAGGTCAAGAATTTGGCAACAACTACCAGCCAAACGGCACCGCTTTCGGCCGATGCCATGGAGCTGATCGAAGCGATTAAACGGCTATTGGCAACGGGCAGCCGCTATTGAACTGCCGAGACGCGGAGCGGCGGGGAGGAAATGACAAACCGTTTGAAGGCCAGCCAAATAGGTATTAGGATGAGCGGTGTGGACACTTCCCGCGTTTTGTCGAATCAGGAGATTTTGCCATGCCCAAGTTTATGAGCAGTCATACATTGCCGCCCGGCGCGATGAAGCGCGAGCAAGTTAACGGACTGGCCGAGGCCGCCAGAAACGACCCGGTGATTAAGCCGTATCGCAGCTTTTGCAATTTGAGCGAGGGGAAGATTTTCTGCGTGATGGAAGCCCCGGATAAAAAATCGCTGGCGGCCTGGTTCGAGAAGATGAAAGTGCCGTGCGACGGCATTACGCCCGTCGAATTGGAAGGGGAACGGGGCGCGGTGAAGGATGCGTGAGCGGGAATTCACCACGGAGGCACGGAGACACTGAGCAGCAGCTGAGCGGCGGCAAAACGATGCAGATTAGAATCGAAGATTTGCGCGGGCCGGAAATTGCTGAGCTGCTGGCCGAGCATTTGCGGGAATTTGCCTCGGTTTCGCCGCCGGAAAGCCGGCATGCGCTGAATTTGGATGGGCTGAAGCAGCCCGACGTCACGTTTTGGAGCGTGTGGGATGGCCAGCGGTTGGCCGGCTGCGGCGCGCTGAAAGCGCTGGATGCCGGGCATGGTGAAATTAAATCGATGCGGACCGCGAGGGCATTTTTGCGGCGGGGCGTGGCTTCGCAAATTCTCGCGCACATCATCGCCGAAGCCCGGCGGCGCGGCTATCGGCGTCTGAGCCTGGAAACCGGCGCGATGGATTACTTTCAGCCGGCTCATGCGCTGTATGCCAAATTCGGCTTCCGGCCCTGCGGGCCGTTTGGGAATTACAAGGAAGACCCCAACAGCCGGTTCATGACCATGGAGTTGTGAGCGGTGCGCCGGTTTTCGGCAGGGATTTTACCACGGTGGCACGGAGGGCACAGAGCAGCGTGAATTCATAGAGCCGCGACCGTGAGGAAGCGGGAATTTGCGGCCCAACGGGCCGACCTAAGTTAGCCCAGGGTGCAGCCCTGGGTTGGCGAGCGGAATAGACGGGTGAGCCCCAACGGGGCGGACTTGCTGGCGCGTGGCATCATGGTTGGAGATATAGCGTCGCCCCGTTGGGGCTTTGTGGTGTTTGCGGTTGCCATGAACCCAGGCCGTTGGCCTGGGCTGTCATAGGTTGCCCCCTTGGGGCACAAACTTGGCGATCTCTGCGCCTCTGCGCGAGAAATTCAGACGCAAAGTGCAAGCTGTTGGCGAACGCCGCACTGCTGGACAAGCCAGCAGTGGCACCCGAGCGATTTCAGACGGAAAGTGCAAGGCAGATGTGACCCGATATCCATAGTCGCGGAGCGACGGCGGTTTGTAGCCGGGGGCGTTAGCCCCCGGAATCGAAGGCCCCAATAATTTTTGCAGCCCTGAAAGGGCGGTGTTATTTCACAGGCAAAACGTCGCCCCGTTGGGGCTTTGTGGTGTTTGCGGTTGCCGTGAAACCAGGCCGTCGGCCTGGGCTGACATCGGTTGCCCAGTGGGGCATCAGCAGAAAATGAATTGAGTTAAAAATCAGCGCGGCGATACATAAGAAACTTTATAGAGTTTTGCGACTTCTTGTGCAGCATACGCCATAGCATCCTTGGGTATGGTGGCTAAGAAGTGTACACCTACTTTGTCGAACAACATCGTACCCGCCGGACTGTTCAATTGAAGCTTATCTACGCTGGGATTAAGCGGCTTAACCGGTAAATTGCCAACTTCAGCAAGCCAGCGGACAACACGGCAGCTCAATAAATATGCCTTACGGCCTTTTCCACCTGATACAGGTTTTCCTGCGTGCGCGGCTAAATGGCGCAATTTGCGCAGTTCGCATACTTCTTCGTAATCATTTTGCTGCTCATCCGATAAACTTCGGCCGCAGGCTGCTTTGAGTCCCCAATGCAATAAGAATTTGATATCTGTCCTGTGCGTTTTTCTTAATTCCTCAGCCTGGATTTCAGCTTGGTCTCGGTCGTTTCCCAGGGACACCAAAAAGTCTGTTTGTTTCGCCTTAAAAACTAAATTGGCGAGCAATTCGATAGCACAGTAAGAGTTCCAAACGGCTTGCCGGGGCACGCCTCGAACCAAAGCCATCTGCCCTTCGGCTAAAAGTTCATTAGGTACAACGATTGAGGAGTGCTCAGGGCTGTCCAGTTCGCCGAGCTCAAAGGCAGGCGCTGAGATATCATGCATTTGTCCAATGCAAATTATTGATGCACATGGGCTCCACCCTTTTTTGTCTTCGTCGTAACCTGAAACTGCCTGATAAAAAAGCGCACATTCGGCTAACGAAACTGGATAGATCAACCACGATGCCAAATACGGTACCTGTCGTTGGCAAAGAGATAAGAATTCAGAAAGAATATCGAAGCAATCGTTAACTTTTACCCCATCGTCTTTCAATGCGTCTTTTGCAGTAATGTGCTCGGCCAATTCCTCAAATACAATCAACGATTTAGTGTCGCTTTCTGAAATACTTATTTTACCGGATCCAACAGGATCCCGCGATTTTAGCTTAGCAATCGGAAATGGTGGAGTGGCATATTTTGGGCCGAGGATAAAAGACAATTCAACATTGTTGTCTATTGTGAGTTTGTAGCTTCGTTGACCAATTGTCGTGACCCGCTCGATTGGGGATTTGCTAGGAAATGGGTAAGGCAAATGTGCATACATATACCATTTGTATCGCTTAAACGCACATTGCGTTGGATCAATTTCTGTTGGGCCAAAATTCCAAAAACGGTCGTAGTTTAGAAGTGCATCTATATTTACCTCTTCTGTTTGCTGAGCGTTGTCATCCATCAAAAATCTCCTAGGAATGGAGTCTGAATTACTACTTTCCAAAGAAAATCTTCTCCACATTTCCACGCAGCACATCGTGGCCCAGGGCGATGGCGCGTTCTTCACTCCAGCCGCGATCTTGGCAGAATTTTTCGGCGAGGATTTTGGCGAGGATGCGCTTGTACATGCGGAACTTGGGTAGGGCGAATTCGAGTTTGTACATGTCGGAGTAGTAGCCGATTTGCTTGGTGCGCGGCACGGCTTCCAGGCGGGCGGAGGCGTCGTGCTCGATGTAGGTGGGCGTGTTGCTGTACCACCAATGCCCGTTGGTGACGACGTTGGGGAAAATCCAGGCGTAGCTGGTGAGCTCCTGGTTGGTGACGCTGGCCAGCACGGAAATAGGGAACACCACTTGCGGGAAGGCGTTGAATAATTCCCGATATTGGATGAGGGATACCCGGGAGTCATAGAGATCTTGACCCTGGTAAACGCCGCCGCGGTAGACGGCCCGATTGACGCCGATCATCAGGTCGAATGGGAGGCGGTATTCGGCGCAGAATTCGGCCAGCGTCCAGAAAACGAACATCGACAAGTGGCGCGAGTGCATCACGCTGGTGGTGGCCGCGGGCTGGAGCGCGGCCTGCACGGCATGTTCGGCGGCTTCGTCTGTGGCGGTTACTTTGAGCGGCACAAAATCGGGGGGCAGCGAAATGGCGCAGGCCCGACAGCCGTGTTTGGTGAAGTGATCGAACAATTTGCCGATGGCCTGCCGCATGGTGGCGGCGTTTTTCACGGCTATGCCGGTGGCGCGTTGCAATCGCTCCTGTACGGTGGGTTTGGCGAAGTGAAACACCAGATCGTCGGTCCGCAGGCAGGGGATGAACGTGCGGGTGTCGAAGCCGGTGAGGGCATCGTCAAAATCGTTGGTGAGGAAGACCGATTCCAGCTTCGATTGCTTCATCACGCGGGCGGCGTAATCGGGCTGGCTCATTTGTTTGGCGGCGGAATCGAACAGGGCTTCCCAATTTTTCGGCGTGAGGCGGTCGTCTTTGAAGCCAAGCAGCTCCTGGGCGGTTTCGATGAACCAACTGTACTGGATGGTGTTTTCCAGCGGAGCCATGGCGGCGACCAGGCGGCCGACTTTTTCTTTCGCCCCCAGGCCGGGCTCTTCGATTTGCTCCCGCGCGAGGCCGGCGGAGTGGGCCAGCTCGGTGTAATAGTGGTAGCCGAGAATGTCGGCCAGGTTGACGCTGGCCGGCTGGTGGGCGTTGATGTGCGTGTGCGGATCGATGAGGACGATACGGTCGAGCTCGGCGAACAGGCGATTGCGGAGTTCTTGCGACATTTTTTAACCCCTCACCCCAGCCCTCTCCCACAAGGGGCGAGGGAGAGGACGGTGTGGTTGTGCAGGGCAAGCCGGGTTGCAGTGAACATCTGCGATGCGGCCCTGCAATGATTTGGCTACGACGATTGTATCGCAGACCGTAGTCAGGTGCGAGTCGCGGTTCAATCTTGCAGCACGTCGTATTGCAAGCGGAGGAATTCGCCGAGCGACCAGGCTTGAAAGGGGCAACCGCGCGGGGTGTGGGGCGGATCGGCGTCGGCGATTTCGGACAGGTGGTTGAGGCCGTAGGATTGCAGATGGGCGACAAGCGGGGGAAGAAATTGTTGGCGGGCCTGCTGCTTGGACTCCGGAGTGCCGCCGCGGACGCGGATCCAGGCTTCGACAAACGGGCCCATCAGCCAGGGCCAGACCGTGCCTTGATGGTAGGCGGCGTCGCGCTGTTCGGGCGGGCCGATACATTGCGGTGAATAACCGGGTGAGTTAGGAGCCAGCGATCGCAAACCGAGCGGGGTGAGCAAATGCGATTCGACCGCATCGACCACGTGCCGGGCGCGCTCGCCGTGCAGTAGCGAGAGGGGCAATCCGCCGACGGCGAAAATTTGGTTCGGGCGGAGCGAGGCGTCGAGTGAACCGGCGGCGTGATCGACATCGACGACGTCGTACAGACAGTTGGCGGCAGGATTCCAAAAGCGGCGTTCGAAGTTGGCCTGGGCGGTCTCGAACACGGCGGTCCAGCGGCGATCAAGGCGACCGGCAATCCACAGCGCGTTGAGCCACAGAGCTTGCACTTCGACCGGCTTGCCGATGCGCGGCGTGATGACCCGATCGCCAACTTTGGCATCCATCCACGTGAGTTGCATGCCCGGCTGGCCGGCGGCGAGCAGGCCGTCGGTATCTTGATGAATGTTGTATCGCGTGCCGGAGGAGTAACCGGCGACGATAGCGAGCACGGCCTGTTCGAGTTGGGCGCGCTGCTCGGCGGTGATGAGGGGTGCGGTTGTGGATGGGGTTTGCTGGGCGGCGGCGTTCAGTAGTTCGTGCACGGCGACGATGAACCAGAGCGAAGCGTCGACCGAGTTAAATTCGGGGGCGGCGCCGGAATCGGGAAAGCGGTTGGGGAGCATGCCTTCGCTGACGGTTGCGGACCAGGCGAGGAGGATTTGCAGGGCCACGTTGAGACGGCCCAGTGCCAGGCACAAACCGCGGAGCGAGATGAACGTGTCGCGGCCCCAATCGGTAAACCAGGGATAGCCGGCGATGATGGTGCGGCCTGTTCCGCGGCGGACGAGGAAGGCATCGGCGGAGCGATGGTGCGGAGTGGGGAATGTTGCGCGGCGCTGTTGTTCGGTGCGTGCCATTTCAGTCCACGCTCTCGAGGCGGATTTGCCATTTGCGGCGCCAGTAATGGGCGAGTCACTTCCTTGCGCGGCGAGGATAAGGACGGCGGGTTGTGAGAGATCGAACTGCAATGTGCCGGGGGAGGCGAGGTCTTCGAGATCGTCGAGGCCGCGATCTTGTTCTTCGAGGTAGAGGAAGTTGCGGTACCACTGCGGTTGGTGCGTGTACCAGCCGTTGGTGAGGACCCAGGTTTCGGGGACGCCATCGTACGGACGCCAGACGAGCCATTTATCGTGGGAACGGGGATTGAAACGAAAGGCAGGGTTTTCGTGATGCGTGGCATGGTAATCGCGGCCAGACATCAACGGACGCACGGTCAGGGTGGCGTGGGCATGACCGTTGAACGTCCAGCGCAAGCAGCAGGCGGACATGCCGTTGGGCACGAACAGTTCTTGCGTGAGCGAGGTGCCGTCGGGGAAACAGAAGGTCCAGCGCGGCCAGGGATCGAGTTGAAAGCGAGAGAGGAGCGAAGCGTCGCTAGGATAAACGACATTGGGCGGATAGCGCTGCGTGGAGATGGGGAAACGGCCGGTAGGGGTTTCAATCCAACCGTCGAAACCGTTGACGAGCACCATGCGGCCGGTCGGCGGATTCGTTGCGGTCAGCAGCAGGGCATGATACCGCCGAGTGCGCTCACCGCTGGTCGTGCCGCTGGCGAATCCGCCCAGGCCGTCGGGTTCTAGCCACTCGGCGTGATTATCCAGCGGCAGGGGCATGGGCGAAGCTTTTGGTGAGCGATTCATTCACCGCGGAGACGCAGAGATGCGGAGAAAACCGGCAGCAGAATTTATTAGGAAGCCAGGAAATGCAGGAATGGAATGTGAATGCAAGTGGCAGGTAATTTAACTGTTCTACGTTCCTGCTTTCATGATTTGCTGTTGAGGATTGCCGGTCTGTGTTTGGGCGGCCAGCTGATTGTTTCCGTTCTCTCCACGATTCTCAGCCGGGCCTTGGCGCGGTGTGTGCTTGGGTTGCAGCAGCTTGGCCACGAGGGCGGTCCAGCCGGTTTGATGATTGGCGCCCAGGCCGCGGCCGTTGTCGCCGTGGAAGTATTCGTGGAACCACGGGTTGGCGTTGAAGTGGGGGTCGGTCTGAATCTTTTCGTATTGGCCGAAGACGGGGCGGCGGCCATGTTCGTCGCGCAGGAAAATTTTTGTCAAGCGGCGGCTGAGTTCGTCGGCGACTTCCAGCAGCGTGAGATATTTTCCGGAGCCGGTCGGGCATTCGATTTTGAAATCGTCGCCGTAGTAATGGTGGAATTTTTGGAGCGATTCGATGATTAGATAATTCACCGGGAACCAAATGGGGCCGCGCCAGTTGGAGTTGCCGCCAAAGAGGCCGCCTTCGGACTCGCCAGGCTCGTAATCGAGGCGGTATTCTTGGCTGGCGAATTGCACGACAATGGGATGATCTTGATGCCACTTGGAGAGGGAGCGGACTCCGTAGTCGGAGAGGAATTCTGTTTCGTGCAGCATGCGGGCGAGGACGCGCTTCATGCGGTGGCCGCGCATCATGGCCAGCAGGCGGCGTTCGCCGACGCCGGGCAACTTCCATTCGGCCACCAGGCTGGCCAGATCTTTGCGATGATCGCGAAGCCAGAGCAGCCGCGACATGAATTCCGGCAGCCGCGCCATTTCCTCCGGTTCCAGCGTCTCGACGGCGAACAGCGGGATGAGGCCGATCATGGAGAACGATTTCATGCGGATGGGCGCGCCTGAGCCGATTTGGGCGATGGAGCAATACCATTCGTCTTCGTCGTCCCACATGCTGATGCCCCCTTCTTCAGCGGCGCGGCAGCCGACGTGGTTCATGGCTTCGACGATGGACAAAAAGTGCTCGAAGAATTTGCTGGCGATGCTTTCGTAAGCCGAATCGTGCAGGGCCAGCTCCAGGGCGATGCGCATGAGGTTGAGGCAGTACATGGCCATCCAGCCGGTGCTGTCGGCCTCAGCAATGCGCACGCCGGTGGGGAGCGGGGCGCTGCGATCGAAGACGGCAATGTTATCGAGCCCGAGAAAGCCGCCGTCGAACACGTTGCGGTTTTGGGCGTCTTTACGGTTGACCCACCAGGTGAAATTGATGAGCAGCTTGTGGAAGACGCGTTCCAGAAATTTCAAATCGCCTTTGTGGCCGTGGCGGCGGCGGTCGATTTGATAGACGCGCCAGGCGGCCCAGGCGTGGACCGGGGGATTCACATCGCCGAAAGCCCATTCGTAGGCGGGGAGTTGGCCGTTGGGATGCATAAACCATTCGCGGCCCAAGAGGACGAGCTGTTCCTTGGCGAATTCGGAATCGACGAGCGCCAGGCCGACGCAATGGAAGGCCAAATCCCAGGCGGCAAACCAGTTAAACTCCCATTTGTCGGGAACGGACATGACCTCGCGGCATTTTAAGTTCATCCAATTGGAGTTGCGGCCGTGACGGCGTTCGGTCGGCGGCGGGGGCTGGAGTTCATCGCCATGCAGCCAGCGGGCGACATCGTAATGATAAAACTGTTGGGTCCAGATCAGGCCGGCCAATGCCTGGCGCTGGACGGCACGGGCGTCGGCATTTTCCAGATTGTGTTGCAGGCGGGCGTAGAATTCGTCAGCGTCGGCGCGGCGGCGGACCAGCGCGGCGTCGAAATCGGCAAAGGCGGGACTGAGCGGACGTTCGACCAGCCTGGTACGGATGGTTTGCGATCCGCCGGCGGGAATGGTGAGGACGAAATGCGCGCCGGCTTTGGTGCCGGTGAGCGCCGGATTCACTGCCGCGTGGTTGCCATGAACGACATATTCGTGAAAGGCGTCCTTGAAGTAACCGGGGGCATCCATCATACCGAACAAGCGGTGGACGTTGGTGTCGTTGTCGCAGAACAACAGTTCCGGCTCGCCGTCGATGTACCAATGGTAGCGGCCCAAGGTATCGTGTTGGGCGGCGATGGTGCCCGGTTCCACGCATTCCAAGCTCGGCTTGTTGAACTCCGGCCGCCAGGACCAAATGTTGCGAAACCAGAGCTGCGGAATTACGTGCAGCCGGGCCTGGTCCGGCCCGCGGTTGATGACGGTGATTTGCATCAGCACGTCGTGCGGATCGACCTTGGCGTATTCCAGGAAAATGTCGAAGTAGCGATTGTCGTCGAACACGCCGGTGTCGATGAGCTCGAATTCGTGGTCGCGCTTGGTGCGGCGACGGTTTTCCGCAACGAGTTGGTCGTAGGGATAGGCCCGCTGCGGATACTTGTAGAGCATTTTCAAGTAGGAGTGGGTCGGCACAGCGTCGAGATACCAGTAGCACTCCTTCACATCCTCGCCGTGGTTGCCTTCGCTGTTGGTGAGGCCGAAGAGGCGCTCCTTGAGGATGGGGTCTTGCTCGTTCCAGAGAGCCAGCGAAAGAATTAGTTGGCCATGATCGTCACAGAAGCCGGCCAGGCCATCTTCGCCCCAGCGGTAAGCACGGCTGCGGGCGTGATCGTGCGGGAAGTAATCCCAGGCGGTGCCGCCGGGGCTGTAATCTTCGCGGACGCAACCCCATTGCCGCTCGCTGACGTAGGCGCCCCATTGCCGCCAGGGTTGTTGGCCACGGTTGGCTTCGTCGAGGCGGAGTTGTTCGGCGGTGCGAGTTTTCGAGTTGTGATTGTGATTCATGAAGTGGGCAGGGCGCGGGGTTCAGGAGGCGGCGGCGCGGTGACGGCGGGGCTGGAGCCGGCGGCTCCAAAATTCTACCCCATCGGTAGAACCGGCGAAAACGGTCTGAATTGAGGGGCAGTGGCCGCCCGATTTGCCAGTCGGTACCTCCGGCATTACCGTCACGATTGATCCGAGCCAATGGCTATTGTATGGTGACGAATGAACTTGCGTTTTACAGTTTCTGGGGAATTTGCATATGGCTACCCATGGGAAATGGGCCCTGTTGATTGCCGTGCCGGCTTTATTTTTGTGCATGCAAGGCGGGCAGGCTGAGCAGCCGGTAAGCGCCATCGGAAATAATGCGCCGGCCAAGAAAAAAATTCTGTTCATTGCCGGCAAGCCAAGTCATCCATACGCCCAGCACGAATTCAATGCCGGCTGTACGCTTTTGGCCCAATGTTTGAACGACAGCGAGCTGCCGGTGGAAGCCAGTGTTGTGAAAAACGGCTGGCCGAGCGATCCGGCCGTGTTCGACGGGGTGGACGCGGTCGTGATGTATTGCGACGGCGGCGACAAACACATGGTGATGCATCATTTGGACGAACTTGACGCCCTGGCGAAAAAAGGGGTTGGCATTGGCGCCTTTCACTACGGGGTGGAAGTTCCAGCCGGCCAGGCGGGAAATTATTTTTTGGATTGGATGGGCGGTTTTTTTGAAACAAACTGGTCGGTGAATCCCGTTTGGATGGCGGATTTCAAACAGTTTCCCGAGCATCCAGTGACGCGGGGCGTAAAGCCATTTGCGATTACCGACGAATGGTATTTTCACATGCGGTTTCCGGACAACAGCAGCCGCGTGACGCCGATTCTTACGGCCGTGCCACCGGCCAGCACGATGTCGCGCCCGGATGGACCACATGAAGGAAATCCTCCGGTTCGGGCCGAAGTGGCCCAAGGCGTGCCGCAAACGATGGCGTGGGTGGTGGAGCGGCCGGACGGTGGCCGAGGATTTGGATTCACCGGAGGGCATTACCATTGGAATTGGGGGAACGATAATTTCCGCAAGCTGGCGCTGAACATGATCTGCTGGAGCGCCAAGGTGGATGTGCCTGCCGGAGGGGTGGCTTCGAAAACGCCGACCGTGGACGAGTTAATGGCCAATTTGGATCCTAAGCCCGTGGATTCGAAGTTCGACAA
>Ga0335083_10004428_pt1 | contig 17893 bp, 15 predicted proteins | sample Lox_Sample_42_FD_206716 | JGI IMG/M metagenome (GOLD analysis project Ga0335083, IMG submission 206716) | Soil microbial communities from Loxahatchee National Wildlife Refuge, Florida, United States - Lox_Sample_4.2 | ecosystem: Environmental > Terrestrial > Soil > Wetlands | place: USA...
ACAATGACATCATCGGCGGCAATTCCGGCTCGCCGCTGATCAACGCGAATGGCGATGTGCTGGGCGCGGTGTTCGACGGCAACATCGAGAGCCTGGGCGGCGCCTTCGGCTTCGACGACAAGGTGAACCGCACGGTGGCCGTCTCCACGGCGGCGATCACCGAGGCGCTGAAGAATGTCTACGGCAACGATGCCCTGGTGGCGGAACTGACTGCGCCTTAAGATCGACAAATGAAGCGCTGGATATTGCTATCTCTCGTGGCTTTCTTGCTTTCGAGTCAGAGCTTGGCTGCTGATTTCGTGCCAAATGAAGGCGCAGCAATAGACATCGGTCGGGCAGCGTGCCGAAAAGAAGCGGGCCCACGCTTCTTTGTCGAGGAATCTAAGAAGGGCTGGCGCGCGTCAGTCGAGGGTGATCACTGGAAAGTGTGGTGGGGTCCTTACTCTGCGATGCAGGCTTACATGGAGATATCAATTTCCAAGCGCGACGGTAAGACAAGCCGTTGCGCGGTAATGGTTAGCTAACCTGCGTGGTGGTGGAATACAGTCGCTTCGGTCCGTAAACCGCGGATAGTTATGCGGCCATCCGCCGACGGCTGATAGACGTAGCTCATCTCGAAAAGCGCGCGCTCAAATTGCGCGAGGGTGAAACCTTCCGGCACTTCGAACGAGTCGAAGCCGGTGCGAACGGCGAACGCGAGTTGGTCGTAGAGGAAATGACCGACCGCGCGGATTTCGCCCTTGTAGCTCATCCGCGTGCGCAACAGCCGGGCCCGGGAGAATGGGCGGCCATCGCGGAAGATCGGGAATTCCAGCACGATCACGGCCAGGCGGTGCACGTCCTCGCCGAGCGCTTCGGGCGACTCCGAAGACTTCAACCGTACGCCGAGCGGAGAATTGCGCGCCAGCAAGGTCTCACGGTCGCGCTGGAACCGCGCCAGCGACACGATGGTGCCGTTGAGCGGCATCGGCGCGTCGTCGGCGATGCTGACGAAGTGATCTTCGGTAAAGGCGCCGTTCCTAATGAGCGGCATGGGCCGTCTCCCCGTAAGCGCGCGCCTTGAATGGTTCGAGGCCGATGCGCCGGACAGTGTCGAGGAAGCGCTCGCCATCTTTGCGCGTGTCGAGATAGGCATCGACCACGCGCTCGACCGCGTCGGTGATCTCGTCGATCGAGAAGGCCGGCCCGAGGATTTCGCCGATGCTCGCGTCTTCCGCGCCGGAGCCGCCGAGCTGGAGCTGGTAGAACTCCACGCCCTTCTTGTCGACGCCGAGAATTCCGATGTGGCCGGCATGATGGTGGCCGCAGGCATTGATGCAGCCGGAGATCTTGATCTTCAGCTCGCCGATCTCCTCCTGCCGTGGCGCTAGCCTCTCGGAAATCCGCTGCGCCACAGGAATGGAGCGCGCATTGGCGAGATCGCAGTAATCGAGTCCGGGGCAGGCGATGATGTCGGTGACGAGACCGGCATTCGGTGTGCAGAGGCCGAGCGATTTCAAGCGCGCGAAGATCGCCGGCAGGTCGCGCTTCTTCACATGCGGCAGCACGAGATTCTGTTCGTGACTGACACGGATTTCGGCCAGATCGAAATCGTCCACCAGGTTGGCCAGCGCCTCCATTTGTTCCGCGGTCGCGTCACCCGGAATACCACCGATGGGTTTCAGCGAAATCGTTGCTATGGCGTAGCCGGGCGTCCGATGGCGCGAGAGATTGCGCGTGGCCCACAAGTCGAAATCAGGATCGGCATGGCGCGCCGCCTCGAATTTGCTTGAGGCATCGGGCAGCGTCCCGAACTGCGGCGGCGCAAAATAGGCCGCGATGCGCGCCACTTCGTCCGCCGGCAATTGCAGCGTTCCGCCAGCCTTGATCTCCGCGAACTCGCGCATCACGCGCGCCCGCATCTCCTCGATGCCGACGGCATTTACCAGGATCTTGATGCGCGCCTTGTAAATGTTGTCGCGGCGGCCTTCCTCGTTGTAGACGCGCATCACCGCTTCGAGGAATGCGAGGATGTCCTCGCGCGGCACGAACTCGCCGATCACCTGTCCAACGTAAGGCGTGCGGCCCATGCCGCCGCCGACGAACACGCGGCATCCAATCTCGCCCGCCTCGTTCTTCACGATCTCCACCGCCATGTCGTGGAAGCGGATGGCGGCACGGTCCTGCGCCGAACCGCTCACTGCGATCTTGAACTTGCGCGGCAGGTAGCTGAACTCGGGATGCAGGGTCGACCACTGGCGGATGATCTCGGCCAGGATTCGTGGATCTTCGATCTCGTCGGCCGCGGCCCCGGCGAAATGATCGGCGGTGACGTTTCGGATGCAATTGCCGCTTGTCTGCAGGGCATGCATCTCGACGGTGGCGAGATCGGCCAGCACATCAGGCACATCGCCAAGCTTGATCCAGTTGAACTGGATGTTCTGCCGCGTGGTGAAATGGCCGTAGCCCTTGTCGTATTTGCGCGCGATGGTGGCCAGCATGCGCAGCTGGCGCGGCGACAGCGTGCCGTAGGGCACGGCGATGCGCAGCATGTAGGCGTGCAGCTGGAGATAGAGTCCGTTCATCAGACGGAGCGGCTTGAACTCGTCTTCCGTCAGCTCGCCGGAAAGCCGCCGCGCAACCTGGTAGCGGAACTGCTCCACCCGTTCGCGCACGAAGGCCGCGTCGAACTCGTCATACCTATACATGGGCGGTTGGCCTGCCGAGATCGGACCGTACCGTCGGTCCTGCGGCGCGGATGATCTCGCGCTCTTCCAGCGGCCGGATGTGCCCGTCCTCGGCGCGCACCGGGAAGAGGTAGGGGTTCACGACTGTGCGGTCGGCTACCGAAAGCTTGGCCTGGTCGAGCGCCGCTTCAGCCTGCCGGCCGTCGGCGAACACCTCCGCTGCGGTCAGCGACCCGATCCAGATTCCACGTGCCCAATAGACCACTTCGCCGGTCACGAGCCGGTTTGCCGTCAGCATTTGCGGGGTCTGGACCTTCGCCATAGAGAGAAAGTCGCAATCCCACCCGTAGAAATCAATAGACAACACTCTTACAATGTGAATTGTGAGATTTAACATCTTTCAATTGTATAAATATCAGGCCAGCTTGAACACCGCTTGTCTGCGGTAACGACCGGCCGTGCCTGTTCTCAGCCGGCGCGAATGCTCGCGTAGGCAAGAATCAGGGCGAACGCTGCCAGCGCTCCACCCACCATGATCAAGTAAGCCTCGTTTGCCCCGGACATCACCGCCTCCAGATTTCGTCGTGAACAGCATCCGAAAGCCACGCGTTGCGAGCCTTGATTTTTGTCAACCTGCGATGTGGCCGCGTGTCGCGGAATTCGGGTTGCGCTGCGAACCAAATGCCCGATGATCCGCATGCTGAGCGCTGGGGGCGCGGGGTGCAGGAACAGATTTCGGGCGTGGGAGATTCGGTCGCGGGCGCGCCGTTCGACAAGCGCCCGGTCAAGCCGTGGATCAAGCATGGCTGACGACAACGACGACGAGATCGGTCGCGTCTCTCCGCATTCCCCTTCTGCCGCCGAAGCGATGGCGCTGCATGCGGCGAGCCGCGCGCGGGCCGACGCCTATCTGGACGAGCAGACCGAGCTCGCCCGATTGCAAAAGGAAAATCTGATCGAGCAGAACGCCTTCGAGTTGTCGCATCTCAAATGGCGCCGCTTCAACGACCAGATGCGCGGCGTGATGTACATTGTCGGCCTCCTGGTTGTTCTGGCGATCTTCGGCGGTCTCTGCGCGGCCGTCTGGAGCGCGGCGCGCTCGGACGGATTGGTGATCGAAGCGTTTTCCGTGCCGCCGGATTTCACCGCCAAGGGACTGACCGGCGAAGTCATCGCCAGCAAGATTCTCGACCGGTTGCAGGCCTTCCAGGCGCAGACCCAGTCCAACCGCGCTTCTTCGAGTTACGCGAACAATTGGGGCGACGACATCAAGGTGCAGATCCCCAACACCGGCGTATCGATCGGGGATCTAAACCGCTATTTGCGCTCCTGGCTCGGCCACGAGACGCGCATCTCCGGAAATGTGTATCGCACGGCGTCGGGCATTTCGGTGACCGCGCGCGCCGGCGGCAGCGTGAGTCCGACGTTCAGCGGCAGCGAGGCCGATTTCGACAAACTGATTGAGCAGGCAGCGGAGTCGGTCTATCGCGCCACACAGCCCTATCGCTATGCCGTGTATCTCGGCGAGCACGGCCGCGCCAACGAATCGCGCGCCGTTTTCAATCAGCTGATCGCGGATGGGCCACCGCTGGAACGAGGCTGGGCGTACATCGGCCTCGCCAACGATCTGCAGCAGAGTGGAAAAATACGAGAGGCGAAGGTCATCGTTTCGCGCACGATTGCCGAACGGCCCGACTTGCTGCTCGCATACGGCAATCTGGCCGGTTACGAGGGAAACCTGCAGCACGACGATGCGGCGGTGGCCGTTCTCCAGGAATTCGTCGAGCGTGCAAAGTCTGGCGACACCAGTATGGGCGCGGCCGACTTCGCCGCCCAGTTTTCGAACAACAAGATGAGTCTGGCCAGCGGTCTTGGAGACTATCGCGGGGCCCTGTCGTTTGCGCGCAGCCTGCTGGCCAAACCCGGCATTGCTGCATTGGAAGAGGGCGTGCGCGTGCAGATCGTGCAGATTTGCGCCGGCATGCACGATGGGTCGTGCGCCCGGCGGAGCTACGTCGGGTTGTCTCCGTCGACCAATCCGCAGGTGCTGCTGAATCGGATCGGGACGCTCCAGATCGCCGACACGTCGCTCGAGAATTGGAAAGAGATTGCGGCCTTGCAGAATCGCGAGACGGCATTGCTCAAATCGATGGGCCCAGCCGGAGAGTTCTTCATCGGCGAACTCGAAAGACCGATTGTGGCGCGCGCCAAACTTGAGCTCGGTGATTTCGCGGTAGCCGAGTCGTTGTTGTCCGACTGTCCGGCCGACAACGATCTTTGCATGCGCACACGCGGCCAATTGAAGTCGGCAGAGAGAAAATGGGGCGCGGCCGAGTTCTGGTTTGCACGGGCCGCGCGCGATGCGCCAAACACGCCGTTCGGTTACGAAGCCTGGGGCGAGGGGTTGCTGAAAAAGGGTGATCTCGACGGCGCCATTGCGAAATTCGAAATCGCGCACAACAAGGGCCCGCACTTTGCCGATCCCTTGGAATATTGGGGCGAGGCGCTGATCGCCAAGAACCGGTCCGACCTGGCGCTCGCCAAATTCGAGGAAGCCAATAAGTACGCGCCGAACTGGGGACGTCTCCACCTCAAATGGGGCGAGGCACTGTGGTGGTCCGGCCGCAAGGACGAGGCAAGGCGCCAGTTCGCGATCGCTTCAACACTTTATTTAACATCGGCCGAGAAGGCCGAGCTTTCGGTTCTGCACTAGCCGAGGCCTTTCCCGCCGCAGTCCGGGATTCCTCAACGGGACATTAAGGCCCGATTGCCATGATCGACAGACTTGGAGCTGCGCACGCCGGCTCGGCGCCTGCGTTTCGTAACATTCGATAGGATTCACGAGGGGTCACGGCATGCGTCTTGGCGATATTCTGGTGGCCCACGGCCTCGTCACGAACGACGATGTCGCCACGGCCATGGAGTACCAGCGGACGCAGGGCGGCCGTCTTGGCGACATTCTGGTCGCTTTCGGCAAGCTCAAATCTTCCGATCTCGATGCGGTGATGGAGGCAGCACCTTCGCCGCCCTCAACCATCGAGGAAACCGGCCTGTCGGTCAGCGACCTCCTCAGCCTCGCGATGAAGGCGATGTATGCGGGCGGCGCCGAGACCCCTTCCGCCGTCGCCGAAACCCTGAAGCTGCCGAACCGCGTCGTGCAGCTCGTGCTGGAGCAGGCGCAGGAGCGCAAGTGGATCGAGGTGCTCGGTTCCTCCGGCGTGCGCGTGACGGCCGAGTTGCGCTTCGCGCTGACCGACAAGGGCAAGGCATGGGCGACCGACGCCTTGTCGCAGAACGCGTATGTCGGACCCGCGCCGATCACGCTCGACGATTACCGCGAGCGCATCATGCGCCAACGCATCACCAACGAACGGGTGGATCGCGAAGAGATCGCCGGCGCGTTCGCCGATCTCATCATTTCGGACTCGTTCATCCGCCAGGTGGGACCGGCAATCAATTCCGGCAAGTCGATTCTGCTCTACGGTCCGCCTGGCAACGGCAAGACGAGCGTGGCCGAGCGCATCGGAAACATGTTCCGCAGCGTGGTCTACATCCCGTACTGTTTCGAGGTCGAAGGTCAGATCATCAAGGTGTTCGATCCGGGCATGCACGAGCCCATCGCGCAAAGCCAGGGCGATGCGCCGGTGAGCCGCATCCCGGCGCTCCGCCGCGACGATTTCGACCGGCGCTGGGTGGCCTGCAAGCGGCCCTTCATCGTGGCCGGCGGCGAACTCACCCTCGAGATGCTCGACCTCTCCTTCAACACGCTGGCGAAATTCTACGAGGCGCCGCTGCATGTGAAGGCGTTGGGCGGCATCTTCACCATCGACGATTTCGGCCGGCAATTGGTGAGCCCGGAGGCGCTGCTCAACCGCTGGATCGTTCCGCTCGAGCGGCGCGTCGATTACCTCAAGCTGCACACGGGCAAGAGCTTTTCGCTGCCGTTCGACGAGCTTGTGGTGTTCTCCACCAACCTCAGCCCGAAGGATTTGATGGATCCGGCCTTCCTGCGGCGCATTCCCTACAAGCTGGAAGTTTCTGCGCCCACGCGTGAAGAGTTCAAGCAGATCTTCGCCGGCATCTCGAAGTCCCGCGGGCTCGAGGCAACCGACGCGATCATCGAAACCACGATCTCCGCGCTTCAGGGTCCAGGCGGAACGCCGCTTGCGAGTTACCAGCCGAAATTCATCATCGATCAGGTGCTGACGGCCTGCAAATTCGAGAACATCCCGCCGCGCTTCCGGCCCGATCTCATCGCCATGGCCATCGGCAATCTGTCCACGGAACACGCCGCGGCGGCGGCAGCCTCGCAGGGTCACGCCGCCAGCAACTGAGGATTGAGGGCGGGCAGCCGCCCCTTCCAAATTCCGCAGGAATCGACAAGCTGGCTTCCGTCAGGGCGGAGGCGCGGGGCGCGCATGTCGATTGCGGAGAAGGTTGACGAGGGCGTTGCGGCGCCCGAACGCGGGCGCACCTTCTTCGGCGAGCCGATCGGGCTCGCCTATCTTTCCTTCACCGAAGCCTGGGAGCGCTTTTCCTATTACGGCATGACTGCGCTGCTGGTGCTGTACATGAGCCAGTGGCTGTTCTTGCCCGGCCGTGTGGAGCACGTGGCCGGGTTCACCGCGTTTCGCGCCGGGGTGGAATCCATCTTCGGCAAGATGAGCACGCTGGCACTCGCGTCGCTGGTGTATGGGCTGTACACCGGCTTCGTCTATTTCACTCCGGTGTTCGGCGGCTGGATCGCCGACCGCTTCATCGGTCGCCGGCGCGCCGTGACGACCGGCGCCATCCTGATGAGCATCGGCCAGATCTCCATGGCCTTCGACGCATCGTTCCTGATGGCGCTCGCACTGCTCGTGATCGGCTGCGGACTGCTCAAGGGAAACATCTCCGTGCAGGTTGGTGCGCTCTATACGGCGGACGACCATGCCGGGCGCACGCGCGGCTTTTCCATCTATTCGATGGGCATCAATTTCGGCGCGACGGTCGGCCCGCTGCTGTGCGGATTGCTGGCCCAGGTTTACGGCTGGCATGCTGGCTTCGCGCTCTCTGGCGGATTGATGCTGCTCGGGCTTGTCACCTACATCGCTGGCTACCGCACGCTGACGGAAACGACACCTGCGCAGAATCGTGCGCAGCCGGATGTGAAATTGACGCGTGGCGACTGGATCATCGTCGCCGCACTCATCGGCGTGATGCTGCTTACGATCTTCCAGTCCATTGCCTACTACCAGAACTCCAACATCGCACTGATATGGATCAATGAGCATGTCGATCTCAACTTCTTCGGCTTCCGGGTCCCGACGGCATGGTTCAACTCCATCGATCCGCTCGTGAGCATCGTCTCGGTTCCATTTCTCATTGCGCTGTGGAAATGGCAGAGCCGCCATGGCGGCGAGCCTGCTGAGATCGGCAAGATCGGAATGGGTGCCATCATCGCTGCCGCCGCCAATTTGTGCCTTGCCGCGGGATCGGCCTTCTTCACCCGCGTGCCGGTGATCCTGCCGATCCTTTACGACGTGCTGCTGGGCGTGGCATTCCTCTACTACTGGCCGACCTTGCTCGCGCTGGTGTCGCGCGCCGCGCCGCCAGCCATCAAATCCACCATGATGGGCGTGGCGTTCCTCACGCTCTTCCTGTCGAACTTCACAATCGGCTGGATCGGCGGCCTCTACGAGCACATGTCGCCGGCCGCGTTCTGGACCATGCATGCCGCCGTGGCCGCATGCGGCGCAGTGCTCGCATTCCTGCTGGCGAGGCCGCTGGGCCGCGTGCTCGATCATGGCTGATGCCGTGCCGCCGACGAAGAAGCAGGTCGCGGCGGTCGCCATCGGCAATGCGCTTGAGTTCTACGACTTCACCACCTACGCCTATTTCGCCACGCAGATCGGCCAGACATTCTTTCCATCCAAGACCCCATTCTTCAGTCTGATGGCATCGCTGGCCGCGTTCGGAATCGGATTCGCGGCGCGCCCGGTCGGCGCGATCGTGTTCGGCGCCTATGGCGACCGAGCGGGCCGCAAACCCGCGATGCTCGCCTGTTTTGCGCTGATGGGGATCGCGATCCTGCTGCTGGCCTGCACGCCATCCTTCGCGACGATCGGATTTGCCGCACCAGTCCTTGTGATCATCGCGCGATTGCTGCAGGGCCTTGCGGTCGGCGGCGATGTCGGACCGACATCGGCTTTCCTCCTGGAAGCCGCCCCCGAAAACCGACGCGGCTTCTACACCGCGCTGCAGTATTCCACGCAAGGCATTTCGACCCTGTGCGGGGGACTTGTGGGCGTGGTGTTGTCGAGCGTGCTCGATGCCCATGCGCTCGCGGCTTACGGTTGGCGGATTGCGTTCCTCCTCGGTGCCATCATCCTGCCTGTCGGTTTCCTGATGCGCCGCTCGCTACCGGAAACCCTGTTCGCCGAAGATTCCACCTATGCCGTCGCCTCCGATGCCCGTCTTCCCTGGCGGCCGATGGTCCTCGGCTTCTTCATGCTGGGCGGCGCCACCATCGGCTTCTATGTGATTGCCTACCTCACCACCTTTGCGTCGCAAGTGCTGCACATGAAGACAAACGTCGCGTTCGCGGCGACGGTCGTGTTCGGACTTGCGAACATCGTCTTCAGTGCGCTGGCCGGGGCGCTGTCCGACCGGTTCGGCCGCTGGCCGATGATGGTCTTTCCGCGCCTGATGTTTGCTGTCGCGGTCTGGCCCTTTTTTGCGCTGCTTGTCGCCCGCCGCGATACGGCCACGCTGCTGGCCACGGCCTTCGTCCTCGGCGCGCTGAGTCAGATGAGCGTGACGGGCTTCGTCGCGCTGAGTGAAGCGCTGCCCAAGCAGACGCGCTGCGCGGCGCTTGCCACGACCTACGCTCTTGCCATCACCGTCTTCGGCGGCACAACGCAGCTTGCCGTCACCTGGCTCATCCATGTGACGGGGAGTCCGATGGCGCCGGCCTGGTATCTGCTTGCCGGCGCGATCATGGGCCTTGTCGCCATGGCGCTTATGGATGAAACCGCGCCCCGCGTGCTGAGGCAGCGCGCCCGGGCAGCCGCCGCGAGCGCTTCGGCATGAGCGAAGCGGGTTCACGCGTCCCCCTTCGCCACGTGTTCGCGGCGTTCGCGGGCAACGCGCTCGCCTTCTACGATTTCCTCACCTTCAGTTATTTCTCCATCGACATCGGCCGCACCTTCTTTCCTACGCATGACCGTGCGTTGAGCCTGCTCGCGTCGCTGGCCACCTTCGGCATCGGTTTTGTCATGCGGCCCGTGGGCGCCATCGTGATCGGCCGCTGGGCCGATCGCGCCGGCCGCAAGCCGGCGATGCTGCTCACCTTCGCGCTCTTGGGCATCGGCATCGCCGGCATGGCGCTCACGCCGTCCTACGCGCAGATCGGAATCGCGGCGCCGATCATCGTGGTGAGCCTTCGCTTGATGCAAGGCTTTGCGCTGGGCGGCGAGGTCGGCCCGACCACCGCCTTTGTTGCCGAACTCGTTCCGGCCGCCAAACGCGGCTTTTATCTCGCGATGCAGTTCGCCATGCAGGACTGCGCGACACTGGCGGCAGGACTCATCGGCCTTGGTCTCGCGTTCTATCTGTCGGATGCGCAATTGCAGAGCTGGGGCTGGCGCGCGGCCATGCTGGTGGGTGCTGCCATCGTGCCGTTCGGCTTCTACTTGCGCCGCTCACTGCCGGAGACCTTGAACACAGCGAAGGAGGCCGAAGCCGATGCCGGGCCGAAGACCGAAGCACCGGTGCTGGAACGCATCCGGCCCTATCGCCGGATTCTCGTTCTCGGTTTTGTCATGCTCGCGGCCGGCACGATCGGCAGCTATGCGATCGGCTACATGACGACCTATGCGCGCGACACGCTGCACCTCGCCACCACGGTCGCCTTCGGCTTCACCATCATCAACGGCGCGTTCTCCGTCGTCACCGAGTTCCTCAGCGGCTGGCTGGCCGACCGCTACGGACGCAAACCCGTGATGATCATCCCCTACACTCTGCTCCTCGTATCCATCATCCCCTGCTACTGGGTGATCGCCCACTTTCGCAGCGCGCCTGCGCTCTACGCTGCGGAGAGCATCATGGTGATCCTGGCGGGCGTGGCGCAGATTCCGGTGCTGGTGGTGCTCACCGAACAGGTGCCGGCCAGTATCCGCTCGGGCGCGGTCGCCATCGTCTATGCCTTCGCCATCTCCATCTTCGGCGGGTCGACGCAGGCGGTGATCAAGCAGTTGATCGATTGGACCGGCGATCCGCTCGCGCCCGCCTATTACTGGGGCGCTGCGACAATTGTGGGACTCGTCGCGATGTTCCTCGTCAAAGAGTCGGCGCCGGCTCTTCAGCGCCGGATAGGTTGAACGCTCACAAGGTCTTCCTCACCGCGCTTTCGTGCCAGCGGTGCAGCAACAGCCACTCAAGGAAGCTGAGTGCGAAGAAGATGAGGATTCCGAGTGCCGAGAGCAGCGCGAGCGCGGCAAACGCCGTCGCCATGTGAAGATTGCGCGTGGCGAGCGTGAGCAGCCAGGCGAGCCCGGTGGCGGTGCCGGAGCCGGCGGCGAATTCGGCGACCACCGCGCCGATCAGCGCAAGTCCACCCGAGATCTTCATCGCGCCGAGCAGATAGGGCAGGGCGCCCGGCAATTGCAGCCGCCACAGGATCTGCCAGCGCGATGCGCCGTAAAGCCGGAACAGGTCGATCAGGTTGTGATCGGCCGAGCGCAATCCGATGGTCGTGTTGGCGAGAATGGGGAAGAACGCGACGATCCACGCCAGCAGGAGCAGCACATCGTTGATGCGGTCATAGCCGAACCAGATGGATATGATGGGCGCGATGGCGACAACCGGCGTCACCTGGAGAATGATGGCGTAGGGAAACAGCGCCATCTCCACCGTGCGGCTCAGGCTGAAGACAATCGCGAGCGCCACGCCGACGATGACGGCGAGAATGAAGGCAGCGACCGTGATCTTGAACGTGGTCCAGGCAGCTGCCATGAGCGCGTCGAAATTTTCGAGGAACGCCTGCCAGATCGCGCTGGGCGCCGGCAGCACGTAGCGCGGCACCTCGAAATGGCGGACCAGAATCTCCCATGCCGCCAGCACGGCGATGCCGAGCGCGATTGGGACGAGAATGTGGAGAAGTTTGCTCACGTATAACCTCCCCGTCGTGGGGAGGTCGACGCATCAAGCGAAGCGCAGATGCGTCGGGTGGCGGGCGAATGTTGTACAGACTCACTCCCCACCCGGCTCACTGCGTTCCCCGACCTCCCCACAAGGGGGAGGTAGACTTGCGTGCTCATCCCATTCCACTCCGCAAGGCATTGGAGATTCGCCGCGCATCGTCGGCAAAGGCTGGTGACAGGCGATACTCCGCATTGCGGACACGATGCGGATCGAGCGCGATGTCCGCAGCGACACGGCCCGGCCGCAGCGTCATCACTGCGACGCGCGACGACAGATATGCACTTTCGTAGACGGAGTGCGTCACGAAAATCACGGTGAGCTTATGCGTGGCCCATAGCCGGAGCAGATCGTCGTTCAGCGCCGCCCGCGAGAACTCATCGAGGGCGGCGAACGGTTCGTCCATCAGGAGAAGCCTCGGCTCAGCGGCCAACGCGCGTGCGATCGAGACGCGCATCTTCATCCCACCGGACAGCTCGCGCGGATAGGCGTTCGCGAAGTCCGCGAGGCCGACCTGTGCCAGCGCGTCCTTCGACCGGGCATCGGCTTCGGCGCGCGGAATTCCCTTCAGCGCCAGCGGCAATCGCGCGTTCCCGAGCGCGGTGGTCCACGGCATCAGGGTCGGCTCCTGGAACACGAACCCGATCTCGGGCTTTTCGTTGCTCCACTCTATGGAACCACCGCTCGGCGCAAGCAGCCCCGCGATGATGCGCAGCGCAGTCGACTTGCCGCAGCCGCTCGGCCCCACCAGCGAAACGAACTCGCCCGCGTCCACCGCCAGCGACAGATCACCAATGGCTTGGATGCCACCATCGAAGGTTTTGGTGATGTGGGAGAGCGTCAGCACTTATTTTGCGCCGCGCACGAATCGCAAATCGTACGCTTTCCGGTAGTCGAGCGTTTTGGGATAGAGGCCTTCGCTCACCATGGTGGCGAAGAACGTCTTCCAGCGCGCGTCAGTCATTAAACCAAGCTGTGTTTGCAATTTCACGTCCCCGCTGACCGCGATGCCATAGCTCTTCATCTTGGCGATCGCCTGCGCGATGAGGTCGTCGCTCATTTCCGGATTGTCGCGCTTTATCAGCGCGTTCGCAGGCTTCGCATCGCCGACCAGGTATTTGATCCAACCCTCTCGCGTCGCGTCGACGAACGCCTGCACGGCCTTCGGATTCGTATCGATCCATTTCTGCGGCACGAGCACCATGTTGGCATAGCCGGGATAGCCATTGTCGGCGAGCAGGAACACCAGCGGCTTGAAATGTCCCTCGCGCTCCACCGTGTAGGGTTCGCTCGACAGATAGCCTTCCTGGATCGCCTTGGGATCGACGAGGAACGGTGCAAGGTTGAAGGTGTAGCGGCGGATCTGCGAATCGGAAAATCCGTACTTCGCCTTCAACCACGGCCAGAACGTCACGCTGGCGCCATCGGAAATCAGGATCGGCTTGCCCTTCATGTCGGCCAAGGTTTTCACGTCGTTGCGCGGGTGCGCGATCAGAACCTGCGGGTCCTTCTGGAACACCGCCATCACGGCGCGGATCGGTGCGCCCTCACGCGCAAGGTTGAGCGGCACGAATCCGTTCGAGCCGATGCCGAAATCCGCAGCACCGCCCGCCAGCACCTGCGCCACGTTTACGCTCGGCCCGCCTTCGATGATGCGCACGTCGAGTCCGCGTTTGGCATAGAGTCCCAGCGCCAGTGCTTCGTAGAAGCCGCCGTGCTCGGCCTGCGCCTTCCAGTCGGTGACGAAATTGATGTGCGTGGCCGGCGAGGCCTGCGCGGATTGCGCCAGAATCGCCGCAACGAGAATCGCCAGCAAAGTCCGCATTTTTGCCCCTTCGTTTCACGCCCGCCGACACTGTGTTGCTCGAATTCGAGCCGTTTTGGCAACCCCTTGGTAACCAGCTTTTTGATCACGCGGGAACAGTCTTATTCAACCAACGGTTCGCGCTGGCATGATCCCGCTAGCACCACGCTTCCGGCCTCTGCGAATCCTGTGTGTCGAAGAGGATCCGGTGCAGCGCAAGCTGCTCGAGGCATGCCTCGACGTCATCCAGGCCGAGGGGCTTTTCGCGCCGCGCGCCGCCAACGCGCTGTGGCAGTTCCGCCGTTATCCCGTCGATATGGTGTTTCTCGATCTCGACTGGCACGCGAAGGACGAAATCCACGCCTTCGAGGAAATGCGCAAGACGCCGCGCTGGGGCAAGAGCGTGCCGATCCTTGCCGTCACCGACAATGCCTGCGGCTGGACGGAGCGCGACTATCGTGAAACCGGTTTCGCCGGGCTCTACCTGAAACCGGTGGCCCCGTTGCGCCTGTTTGCCAAGATCGACGACGTCCTGCGCGATTATCATCAGCCGCCGCTGCTGATGGATCCGGCCGCGGGTGCGCGCATCGTGTCGACTTGCGCCTGACGACAGTCGCGCACCAAATCTGGCCAACCGGTTGATGCCGTTGCCGCAATTGTGGCGACGCGAAATATGTCAGCCGTTTCATCTCAGGGAAACCTGGCCAAAATTGCGCGCGTTGGCGAGAAGACCTACGTTGGAAAATATTGGCGAGGGGGTGGACCGGCAGTGCCGGTCCAAACGGGGGGAATCCTATGCATTTGCAATACGGAAATTGGATCGGCTTGGCCGTGCTGGCGTTCGCAAGCGTCGGTTCTGGTTCGGCGTCGGCGGCGTGCAGCAACGCGACCTTGAACGGCGTTTACGGGCTTATAGCCTCTGGTCTGAGCGAGACTGACGTGAGCACGGTTGCCGTCGATCGGTTCGTCGCCGACGGCAACGGCAATCTTTCGGGCTCGGGCACACAGAGCGGGAACGGAACGATCGAGACCGTCACCTTCAGCGGGACCTATTCGGTCGCGAGCAACTGCACCGGCACGGTCACGGCCACGAACCAGTTCGACCAGGTGAGCAATTACAATTTCACTTTGGACACCAAGAACAGCCAGTTCGAGTTCATCGAATCTGACAACGGCGCCAATGTGTCGGGCGAGGGGATCGCCATCGGCACGGGAGCCTGCGGCTTTACCGGCAAGAAGGAAATCCTCGCGTTGAACATCAGGGGGCAAGTCTCGGACGGTCCGCTCAATGTCGTGGGGCAAATCATCCTGAACGGGAGCGGCAAGCTCACCGCTGCCGTCACGAGCAGCGAAAACGGCGAGATCACGTCGGATAGCGTTAAGGGCACCTATACGTCCAATGACGATTGCACCGGCACCGCGCAAATCAAGGGAACCGGGTTCAAGGACAATTTCGCGACGGTCTCCGTCAATGGGGGCAAGGAACTGCTGCTCGTCGAAACCGACAGCAGCACCATCGTCGCGGGTACCGCGACGCAGTAAGACCGGCGACGGCGCGTGTAAGATCAGTCCCGCTGATTGTTGCCGGGGTCGCCGTCATCCCCGTCGGGATGGTGCGCGCCTTCATCGTCGGCATCGGGAGGCGGCGGCGGTGCGCGGCCTGCGCGCGGTGGCGGCGGCGGAGACGAATTGTCATCATGTAATGGCGCCACGCGCCGCGGTTGCACGTAGAAATTCGTGACCGGCGCCGATCCGCCTTGCGGGCCGGAATCGTAGGTCGTGACCGGACCTTCGATGCGCGAGCGTGGTTGCGGAGGCGGTGAGGCATACTCGGTGCGAGGCTGCGGCTGACCGTATTGAGGCTCGCCGTATTGCGGACGCGGCGGCGGGGATGCTTCGGCGTGCGGCTGAGGGGGGTGGGTGCTCGAGTTCGAGCCGCCGCTGCCGAACAGCCAATCCCACCACGAGCGATCATGGTCGCCGCGGCGCGTGTTGCTTCGTTCGCTGGAATTTTCGTCCGTGTCGCCGTTGTTGTCCTCGGATGCGCCGCCGGTTTCATCGTCAACACTCGGAGATTCAAGGGTGGCGCCTTCGACCGAGGCGCCACCGGACTCCGCTGTGATGATGCCGTTCTCGTCTGTCGGCGCCTGCGGCTCGGACTTGTCGAGCGGCTTGGCCGGCAGACCGTCTTCCGCGGAGGTCATCACGGCGCGCCAGATTTCGGCCGGGATGGTGCCGCCGGTGACGTTGCGCATCGGCGTGGAATCGTCATTGCCCACCCAGACGCCGGCGACGTAATCCGACGTGAAGCCGACGAACCAGGCATCGTGATAGTCCTGTGTGGTGCCGGTCTTGCCGGCTGCTTCGTGGCCGGGGATCGCCGCGCCGCGGCCGGTGCCCTCCGTGATCACGCCGTAGAGCATTGCCGTCAGGTCGCGATTCACATGGCTCGCGATGACCCGTTTCAGCTCCTGTCCCTGGCGGTGATAGAGGACATGGTTTTGGCCATCGTCCACTTCGGTGACGAAGTAGGGATTGATGCGCAAGCCGCCGCTGGCGAATGCTGCGTAGGCCGTCGTCAGTTCCAGTGGCGTGACTTCCGAGGTACCGAGCGCCAGCGATGCGTTCTGCTCGAGCGGGGAAGTGATGCCCAGGCGCTGCGCCGCTTCCACCACCTGCGAGATGCCGACCTCCTGCGCCACACTGGCGGTGATCGTGTTCACCGAATGGGCAAGCGCGCTGGCCAGCGTGATCGTGCCGTAGGAGCGGCCGCCGTAATTCGTCGGCGACCAGCCGTCGATGTCGACCGGTCCGTCGCTGCGAACATCCCACGGGCTGATGCCGTTCTCGACCGCGGCGAGATAGACGAACGGCTTGAACGCGCTGCCGGGCTGGCGGCGCGCCTGCGTGGCGCGGTTGAACATGCTCTCGTCGTAATCGCGCCCGCCGATGAGAGCGGACACCGACCCGTCGACCTTCATCAGGACGATGGCGCCTTCGCTCGCATGGACCTTGTGGCCTTCCTTCGCCAGCACGCGGTTGAGCGCGTGGCGTGCATCTTCCTGAAGGCGCGGCTCCAGAGTGGTGTGCACCACGAGGTCGACCGTCGGCGCCTTGCCGTTGACGCTGGCCAGCTGCATCGCCTGTTCGGCGGCAGTGTCGAGGAAGAAGTTGCGCGCATCCTGAATCGTGCGGCTGGAGACGACGGCGGGGTGCGCACGGGCCTCCTCAGCCTGCTCTTTCGTGATGGCGCCGGTCTTCACCATCTCGTGCAGCACGAGGCTGGCGCGATTCTGCGCGGCGGCGAGATCGCGGCGCGGCGAAAACACGGACGGCGCGGTGGTCAAGGTCGCCAGCATGGCCGCTTCGGACAGGCTCACATCGCGCGCGCTCTTGCCGAAATAGACGCGCGCCGCGCCGTCCACGCCATAGGCGCCGGAGCCGAGATAAATGCGGTTCAGGTAGAGCTCGAGGATCTGCTTCTTCGACAGCGACTTCTCCAGCCGCTCGGCGTCCATCAACTCTTCCAGCTTGCGCTGGAAGGTGCGCTGCGGACTGAGGAACACGATCTTCGCGGTCTGCTGCGTGATGGTCGATCCGCCCTGCACGACATGATGGGCGCGGAAGTTCGTCCACATCGCGCGCAACAGGCCGTGAATGTCGATGCCGGGGTGCGAATAAAAGCGCCGGTCCTCCATGGCGATGAAGGCCGCCGGCAGATAGGCCGGCATCTCCTCCAGCTTCAGCCGGTCGCCGACGATGGCGCCACGATGGCCGATCTGCTTGCCTTCCGAATCCAGAAAGGTGAAGGCGATCGGCCGGTTGACGGCATAGAGATCCTGGGTGGTGTCGAGCGGCGGGGCGATGACGCTGAGGATCGTCGGCAGCATAACGAGCCCAGCCAAGGGCAGGGCGACGATCACGGTCGTGATCGCGACAAATTTGGCCAGCCTTGGCCGTGGGCGTGCGATCCAGCGGCCCAGTCCTTCGAGGGACTTCATGAGAAACTCGCCGAAATTCATGAAATGTGTTCGCCCGGGCCCTGGTGACCCCTCTCGCGATCCTACTTCGCCAATCTTTGCGGCGGATTCAAGACTTTAGCATGCCCGGACTCCGCAAGGTTTAACGCGCCGCGAAGCCTGGGGTGCCGCGTCAGACTGTCCGATTTGTAATTGTTCGGGTGCGTCGGGATTCACCGGAATGAGGCATCATTTGGCGCCATGTTCGTCGCGCCGTTCCTGAT
>Ga0335083_10004429_pt1 | contig 17889 bp, 15 predicted proteins | sample Lox_Sample_42_FD_206716 | JGI IMG/M metagenome (GOLD analysis project Ga0335083, IMG submission 206716) | Soil microbial communities from Loxahatchee National Wildlife Refuge, Florida, United States - Lox_Sample_4.2 | ecosystem: Environmental > Terrestrial > Soil > Wetlands | place: USA...
GCGATTTCGGTGGTGTAGTCGAGCGAGGCGTACACCAGGCGCAGCACGTCGGCGCCAATCCGGTTCACCGCGTCGGCCGCGTCCTCGGAGTTGCCGAGCGACTTCGACATCTTGCGTCCCTGCTCGTCGACCGTGAGCCCATGGCTGATAACGGTGCGAAAGGGCGCATGGCCGCGCTCGGCGACCGCGCAGGCGAGTGACGATCCGAACCATCCGCGCGCCTGCTCGACCGCTTCGAGGTAGGCGTCGGCGGGCCAGGTCAGCTCGGGGCGCTTGCCCAGCACCGCGGCCTGCGAAGAGCCCGAATCGAACCATACGTCGAGCACGTCCTCCTCTTTCTCGAACGACGCGCCCTCGCATTTCTCGCACTTGAGTCCCGGCGGGAGAAAGTCACGCGCCGGGCGATTGAACCATGCGTCCGAACCCTCGCGTTCGAAGATTCGCTCGGCCGCGGCCATCACTTCGTCGTACAGGCCGACGTGGCCACACGCGGCGCATCGGAGCGCCGGAATGGGCACGCCCCACGCGCGCTGGCGCGAGAGGCACCAGTCGGGCCGGGTCTCGGTCATGTTGCGGATCCGGTCGCGCGACCACAGGGGGATCCATTGGACGGCGTCGATTTCCTCGATCACTCGCGTGCGCAGTCCGTCGTGATCGATCCGCATGAACCATTGCTCGGCGGCGAGGAAAATCAGCGGATTCTTGCAGCGCCAGCAATGCGGATAGCTATGCGAGAACTTGTGCGAATGGAGCAAGGCGCCGGCTGCGCCGAGTCTGGCGACAATCGAATCGTTGGCCTTGAAAACATTCTGACCCGCCCACTCGCCGGCCTCCGCGGTGAAGTTGCCGGCCGTATCGACGGGCGTAAACGGCTTGAGCCCGTACTGCGAGCCGACCACGAAGTCTTCGTAGCCGTGTCCGGGCGCGGTATGAACGAGGCCAGTGCCGGCATCGGCGGTGACATGGTCGCCGTACATCAGTTTTACGTCGCGGTCGATAAACGGATGGCGAAAAATATCCTGTCCGTCGAGCGCCTTGAGCGCCTCGCGATCGAGCGCGACCGTTCTTTCGATCGTTAGCGAACATTCTTTTGCGACCGCCTCGGCCAGCCGCGCCTCGACCACGTAGTAACGATCGCTGGTCTTGATCGCGACGTACTCGAACGTCGGATTGAGGCTGATTCCCAGGTTGGCAGGGAGCGTCCACGGCGTGGTGGTCCAGACCACCGCAAAGAGCTTCCCCGCCTTGTGCGCGGCGGCGAGCTCCGCCCGATCCGAGGCGCCGGCGGCGAGCGGCGCCGCGTCGGGCAGGTTCGCGTTAAAAGCGAACGCGACATAAATGGACGGCGACACGTGCTCGCGGTACTCGACCTCGGCCTCGGCCAGGGCCGTGCGGTCGTTAAAGCACCAGTGCACCGGGCGCAGTCCGCGATAGACGTAGCCGCGCTCGACCAGGTTGCGGAGCACGCCGATCTCGGCGGCGTCGTACGCAGGATCCATCGTTATGTACGGATGGAACCAGTCGCCGATGCATCCCAGGCGCATGAAGTCTTTGCGCTGGAGGTCGATCCACTTCTCGGCCTCGATCCGACAAAGCCTTCTCAGCTCGAGCTTGGGCAGCGCGCGCGCTCTCTCGCCGAGGTCGCGCGAGACCTTGAACTCGATCGGCATGCCGTGGCAGTCCCATCCGGGCACGAACGGCGTCCGGAACCCCATCATCGCGCGCGAGCGCACGACGAAGTCCTTCAGCACCTTGTTGAGCGCGGTGCCCATGTGCACGCGGCCATTGGCGTATGGCGGCCCGTCGTGCAGAACCCAGGCGGTCGCGTCCTTGCGCGCGGCGAGCAGGGTTTCGTAAAGCCGGATTTCCTCCCATCGCTTGAGCATCTCGGGCTCCCGTTTGGGCAGATTCGCCTTCATCGGGAAGTCCGTCCTGGGAAGCTTCAGAGTGTTCTTGTAGTCGGTTGTTTTGTGCTCGGTCTCGGCCACAGGCAAAACGGCCGGCGTCGAAAGTCAGGGCGCCGGCCCCTCCACGTATCAGCATATTCTATCAGGTCGTCGTCATCGGCCGCGCGCCGCGACGGGAGCCGCGCCAGAGATTAACGCAACCGATGGGCGCGTGCGAGTGCGCGTTGGCTGGGCCGAGCGGGTCCGTTGCGATGCCTCACGGCCGAATTATCTGAAAATTACCCGGAAGAAATCTTTCATCGCCTGCCATGAGCGATGGTCCGCTTCGGCCTTATAGGCGAGCGCGTTGGTGTCGTAATGGCCATGAAAGCTGACGACGCCGTTGACCTCGGCGCCGCTACGCGGTTTTGATCGCGGCCCGCGCGTTACCCGCGGCCGCGAGCAGAAGAGCCGCAGCTCAGGATCGCGCTGGCCAACCGCAAACGGCAGTGCGAGGCGAGCGGAGGAGAGGTCATCCCCAGGTCATCAGGCGACCACGAATGTAACGAACGCCACAAACGTAATCCCGCCAAGGATGACCGACGGCAGCACGGCCGCTCCCAGCGCGCGCCAGAGCGAGAAACGATGCACCTCGGCCACGCCGTTGAGCATCAGGATGAACGACCAGATCGAGATGATCGCTTCGATGCCGCGCGTCACCGTGAAAGGGTTCTTCGCGGCTGCAAGCGCCTCGGCGGCGGCATTGGGGTCGGGCATCGAGAGGCCTAGCGCATTCCAGGTGCCGGTGCCCAGCAGGAGCAGCAACGTCACGGCGGAAAGACAGATTATCGGGACCGAGGACCACGCCACCGCCGCCCGCACCGTAACCGCGTTACCGGCGCCGCCGAGCGTGCGCCCGCTCCAGTCCAGCAGGAATGCGTTTATATAGAGCGTTAACACTCCGATCGCTGCGCCGAGAAACGGGCTCGCCAGCGTCACGATCGGCAGGTACGCATTCAGCTGCGAATGTGCGGGAGCGACGGGGGAAAGTGCCATCGCGAGAAAGAAATTGGTCAGCGACAACCCACCGGCCAGCGCACCCAGCATGATCACCTGGCTGGTCGGATCGCGGCTGACGATCTTTTTGATCGTCTCGCGCGGGCTCATCCAGATAGCGATCCACGGGTAGTCGAGAATCGTGAAGATACGATCGACGCCCTTGTCGCCAAGCCGGGCGTCGACAGTACCGAGCCTGTCAACTCTGAAACCTGGATTGTCTGCCATGGGCCCCCGCTCTCCGTCATGACGACAGTGACTGTCTAGAACGAATCTTATAGCTGGCGCAGCGCGGGGTCGATAGAAACTTGTAGATATTTGCAACTTTTAGGCGTCTGTTGATTGCTGTCATATTCTTAGCCCGCTCTGGCAGTCTCTCGCTAATTATCGCGCATTCGGCAGGCATCAAGCTAAATCTACAGCACCGTTTGAAAACGAAATCCCGCTCCCCTATCATCGGTTTTCCCAAAGTCCCGGCTACTTTTTGGCCTCGCGCGGGTTACCATGGCACTTAGAAAAGTCACCTTTTTCGACCATACCGGTCAGACCCTAGAACCCGTGGAAGAGGACGGTCAGGCCAAGCCCTGCGTGTTCGGCGTGCGATGGGTCAACCCGGACACGTTCGAGACGATCCGCGCACGCGGCGGCCGGCGTACAGGTCCGAGCGGTGAGGTAGTCAAGGAAATCAGACCGACGCGCGACCTTGGTCCGTTCGAACTCGGCAAGGGTCCGATCGAAATCGAAGGACTCGCGCGAGCGCCAATCAAGGCGGACAAATGAACGAGAACGGCGCGCTGGCCGGCCTGCGCGTCCTCGACCTGACCGATCTCAAGGGCCATCTGTGCGCCCGCCTGCTGGCCGACATGGGCGCCGACGTCATCAAGGTCGAACCGCCCGGCGGCGACGCAGCGCGCCGAATCGGACCTTTCGTCGACGACCGGCCGCATCGCGACCGCAGCCTCTTCTTCTGGTTCTACAACCTCAACAAGCGCTCGCTTACGCTCGACCTTAACCATCCCGAGGGTGCAGCGCTGATGCGCCGTCTGGCCGAGGGCGCCGACGTCGTGATCGAAAGCTTCCGGCCGGGCGAGATGGCGCGGATGGGCCTTGGATGGGAGGTGCTTCACGCGCTCAACCCGGCGCTGGGGTTATGTTCGATTGCGCCTTTCGGTCAAGGCGGCCCGTACCGCTCTTACGAGGCCGACGACAGCGTGCTGACCGCGCTATCGGGGATGCTTTATGTCAACGGCTTTCCGGACGCCGCGCCGGTGCGCCCGTTCGGCCTGCAGGCGTATCACTCGGCGTCGTACTACGCTGCGATTGCCACGATGTGCGCGCTACTCGCGCGCGACTCTTCGGGCCAGGGCCAATGGATCGACCTCAGCATGCAGGAAGCGACGGCGGCGGCGGTCGAGCACGTCGCACCGAGTTTCTTCGGAACGGGCGAGATCGAACGGCGCCGCGGCACCCTGCACTGGAGCCGTTTCTTCCGGGTCGGGCGATGCCGCGACGGGTACGTGATGCATTGCACGCTCGGCGACTGGACCTCGCTGGTCGAGTGGGTCAACGGCGACGGCAAGGCGCGCAACTTCGGCGACGACCTCACCGCTCCCGAGTGGGAAGAGGTGGGCAAGCGGCGCCAGGACGCCGAGCGTCTGTTCGACGTTCTCGACGAATGGGTCAAGGACTACGCGCGCGATGAATTGCTGGAACGCGCGCAGCTGCTGCGCCTGCCGTACGCCTCGGTGCGCAACCCCGAGGATCTCTTCGGGGACGAGCAACTTCTCGCGCGCGGCTACTTCCACGAGGTCGAGCATCCCGAACTCGGCCGCACCTTCCGCTATCCCGGCGCGCCATACCTCTTCACCGGATCGCCGTGGCGTGTGACGCGCCGCCCGCCGCTCGCCGGCGAGCATACCGGCGAAATCCTGGGCGGTGAGCTTGGCCTTGGCGCCGACGAGCTCGCCGCGCTGGCCGCGGAGGGAGTGATCTGACGATGGCTCCGATGGCGCTTGCGGGCGTGCGCATCCTCGACTTCACCTGGGTCGTCGCGGGTCCGGTCGCCACGCGGATTCTCGCCGACCAGGGCGCCGAGGTGATCAAGGTCGAGCGCGGCGACGAAAATACGATGAGCGTGCTCGGCCCGCGGCGGATCGGACTGCAAGGCGACCTGCATCGCAACAAGCGCTCGGCGGCAATCAACATGACCAGGCCGCGCGGTATCGAACTCGCACGCCGGCTCGCAGCGATGAGCGATCTGGTGATGGACAATTTTTCGGCGCGCGTGATGCGGATGTGGGGGCTGGACTATGCGAGCCTCGCGAAGATCAAGCCCGACATCATAAGCATCAGCATGTCGGGGCTGGGACACACGGGGCCGCGAAGCAACTACGTAAGCTATGGGCCGACGCTGCAGGCCCTGGCCGGATTCACGCGGATGATGGCCGACGCGCGCGGCGATCCCGTCGGTTACGGCTACTCGTACGCCGACATGGCCGGCGGCTACAGCGGCGCGCTCGCGGCGCTGATCGCGCTATGGCATCGCAGACGCACCGGGCGCGGCCAGTTCGTCGATCTTTCGCAATTCGAGGCGCTGGCGAGCCTTGCCGGACCGGCGCTGCTCGATATCGCGGTCAACGGCCGCACCCAGGAGACGCCGGCGTGGCGTTCGCAGGAGGGGCCGGCCGCGCCGCACGGGGTCTATCGATGCCGTCCTCGCCGCAGCGACGACGATCGCTGGATCGCGATCTCAGTGCGCTCGCAAGGCGAGTGGGAGCGTTTCGCGCGCGCGCTCGGCAATCCGGCGTGGACCGCTGAGCCGAGGTTCCGCACGCTGTTCCTCCGGATGCGCAGTCACGCAGAACTCGACGCCGAGATCGCGCGATGGGCTGCGACGGTTGACGCCGAGGCCGCGATGGCCCTGCTGCAGGAGGCGGGCGTCGCCGCCGGCGTCGCGCTCAACGGCGCCGACCTCGCCGCCGATCCGCACCTCACCGAGCGCGGCTTCTATGCGCCGGTCAAACTTCCCGACGGCTCATCGACTCGCGTGACGGGCGTGCCGATGCGTCTTTCGGCGACGCCGGGATCGATCCGCAGCGTGGCGCCCGAGGTCGGCGAGGATAACGACTACATCCTGGGCGAGCTTTTGGGGCTAAGCCGCGCCGAGCGGGCGGAATTGATCGCAGAGGGCGTGGTCTGGGGTTGATCTCGGTGACATCCTCCTGCGGCCGCCCAGGCGGTTCGCAGCGGCGGACCTGTCGGCGTGAAACCCGTAAAAAAATAGCGCGCCGGTGCAAATGCACCAACTCGCTCGCGCAGTGGCCGAAAGCGCTATTGCACCCGCGTCGTCATCAGCATGTATTAGGTATCGCTGTTGCTCCGGCTGAAAAAAGCGATGAAACAGCGACGGAGCGTATAGCGGCCAGTGTCAGCCAGCGTTCTCTCAAGCGCGCTTGCCGGGGTGGACGCGTTCCCGGTCGAAGTCGAGGTCGACATCTCGGGCGGGATGCCGCAGCTCAAAACCGTCGGCCTCGCCGAGGGCGCGGTGCGCGAGTCGCAGGAACGGGTCAAGGCGGCGATCAGAAATTCCGGTTACGAGTTTCCCAACCGCAAGATGTCGATCAATCTCGCGCCCGCCGACACCCGCAAGGAAGGCTCGTCGTTCGATCTCCCGATCGCGCTCGCGATTCTGGCCGCCGCCGCGGCGCGCTCAACACCGAACGGATGCGCAGCCATCTGATCCAGGGCGAGCTTGCGCTCGACGGCCGGATCAAGGGAATCCGCGGCGCATTGCCGAGCGCGCTGCTGGCGCGCGCAAAACATTACGCCGGCATCATCCTGCCGCGCGAAAACGCCGCCGAGGCCTCGGTCGCCAGCAACGGCACGGCGGTGCTGGGAGTCGAAACGCTCCGCGAGGCGGTCGATTTCCTCGAGGGACTGCGCGAGCTCGAGCCCTACTCCTCCAACGTCGAGGACCTGTTCGTCGCGGCAAGCTGCTACGACGTCGACTTCAGCGAGGTGCGCGGGCAGGAGCAGGCCAAGCGCGCCCTCGAGGTCGCCGCCGCCGGCGGCCATAACGTCCTGATGGTCGGGCCACCGGGGTCGGGCAAGACGATGCTGGCCAAGCGGCTGCCGACGATCCTGCCAGCCACGACCTTCGACGAGGCGATCGAAACCTCCAAGGTGCACAGCGTGGCGGGCCTGATGGACGGTCGGGCGCTAATCGCGACGCGGCCTTTCCGCGCCCCGCATCACACCATCTCCGACGCCGGTCTGATTGGCGGCGGCACGGTGCCGCGCCCGGGCGAAGTCAGCCTCGCGCACAACGGCGTGCTCTTCCTCGACGAACTGCCCGAGTTTCGCAAGAACGTGATCGAGGTCCTGCGCCAGCCGCTCGAGGACCATCGCATCACCATCGCGCGGGTCATGGGCACGATGACGTTTCCGGCGAGCGTGATGCTGGTCGCCGCGATGAATCCCTGCCCGTGCGGCTTTTTCACCGACAGCCAGCGCGAATGCACCTGCGCGCCGCTGATGATTCAGCGCTACCGATCGCGCATCTCGGGCCCGCTGCTCGACCGGATCGACATCCACGTCGAGGTTCCCGCGGTCAAGTATCGCGAGTTGACCGCGCGCACTCCGGGCGAGACCTCGGCGGCGATTCGCGAACGGGTCAACGCCGCCCGCGGGGTGCAGCTCGCGCGCTACGCGGGCACGCGGATCTTCTGCAATGCGCAGATGGGCGCGCGCGAGCTGCATCAGCATTGCCAGGTCGAGGCCGCGGGCGAGCGGTTGCTCGAGCTCGCGATCAACCGGCTGGGGCTGAGCGCGCGCGCCAACACGCGCATCCTGAAGGTCGCGCGGACCTGCGCCGACCTCGACGGCGGCAAACCGATCGAGGCGCGCCACGTAAGCGAGGCGATCCGGTACCGTTCGCTCGACCGTCCCGCCGCCTAGGCGAGCTTCTTTCTTCGCTTCTGCGCTCCGCCCTTCGTTACAGCTTCGGCATCCCGCCGCTTTTCGCTATACCTGCTTAAACCGCGTGCGGCGCCCCGAACACGCCGCGGCGGTCCATGATGCCGACTGATCCGCTAGCCGAATTCCTGATCTCGCACGCCCAGGCGATCCTGCGCCTGCATCGGCGCGGCAGCGCCGATGCCTTCGGGCTCAGCCCGGCCGACCTCGGCACGGCGCTCTACCGCAGCGTGCACTCCTGGAATGCCGACGCCCAGCCGGCCGCGATCGACGAATACCTCGATGCGCTGCGCGCCGACGACCTGGTGCTCGCGTGCGCCTGCGCCAATGGCGACGAGCGCGCGTGGGAGGGCTTCATCGAAAAGTACCGACCCGTGCTCTATGCCGCGGCGCATACGCTTACCCGCGACGAGGCCGCGGCGCGTGAGCTTGCTGATTCGCTGTGGGCGGACCTCTACGGCGCCAACCCGCGCTCAGAGGAGCGCCGCTCGCTGCTGGCTTACTATGGCGGGCGCAGCGCGCTCGCGACCTGGCTGCACGCGGTGCTGGCGCGCCGCTTCGTTGATTTGACGCGCCTGGCAGCCCGGACCAGGCCGCTGGAGAGCCGTCCGAACGAGCCTGCGACGGAGGGAGATCCGTCTGACCCCGATCGCGCCCGCTACGTGAGCGCGCTCAGCATGGCGCTCAGCGAGGCGCTCGCCGCGCTCGAGCCGCGCGACCGGCTGCGCCTAGGCTACTACTACCTGGAAAGCCTCACACTGAGAGAGATCGCCCGGGTCCTGAACGAGCATCCCTCCAGCGTGTCGCGCAGGCTGCAGCAGACCCGCAGCGAGCTCAAGCGGCGTGTGGAGAGATGGTTGCGCCGCGAGCAGCATTTGAGCGAAGAACAAATCCGCCTGTGTTATGATTACGCATCGGAACAGTGGCCGTTCGACCTGGGACGCGCGCTTTCGGAGTCAAAATGATGCGGCGCACGCTGCACGTTTTTGATGCCGGCCCGTTCCAATTATCGGGGTAGGTGCGATTCGCGGGATTTTCCGGCAAGAGGGAGTTGGGGCTTGGCTCTCGAAGATTTAGACGATCGGTTTGCGGCCGCGGTAAGGGTCGCCCTTGCCGCCTCGCGCGGCTCCGGCGACGAGGAGGACGGCGCCCCCTCAAGCGCCGAGTGCCCCTCCGCCGACGCGATCGCGTCGTACTACGAATACGCGCTCAGCCGGGTCGAACGCGCGCGCCTGGAGGACCACTTCTCCGGGTGCGCGAGATGCCAGGGCACGCTCGCCGCGCTGCTGCGCGCGGCGCCGACGCTCGATAGCACTTCCGAGGCGGGCGCCTTCGCTGCCGCCGCAGCACGCAGAGCGGCGGCCGAGTCGCCAGGCGACCGCCAGCGATGGTTCCAAATCAGCCTCGCATGGCGGATCGCCGGAGTCTCCGCGGCGGTCACCGCTATGCTCGCGGTTGGCGTGGTCGCCGGGATGCGCGTCTACCAGAAGACCTACGGGCGCAAGAGCGAGCAGGTAGCCGCCATGAGCCCGGCGCCCGCGCGGCCTCATCGTCACAAGGCGCATCCAGGGTCTTCACCGCCGAGCGACGCCGAGTTGGCGCTCAATGACAACACGCTGGATAAAAAATCGCTGACCCGCGCCCAGGCGGCCGCGCCAAAGACGGGGCACGCTCCCGCGGCGGCAGCACTAAGTCCCCCGCTCGCGGCAGATAAAACGAATGGGCGGATGGCCGGCAGCGTCGTCGGCGGCATCGCCGGAACAACACCGCAATCGACGGCGCAGCAGTCTTCCAACGCGTCCTCAGCCGGCGAAGCGCCGCAACAGGAAACTCTGTCGGCAGCGCCGCCGACGGACAATAACCGCAATGGAGTCGGCTCCGAAGCGGCCGCGCAAGCGGCCGCCGCGCTCGGCGCGCTCGCCGTAACGCCCCTGCCGCCCGCGGCAACGTCTGGGACCTCCGCGCCTGCGCCCGCTGCGGTCCCGCCTGCGACACCCCCGACATCGGCCGCGGTGCAACCATCGGCGGGCAAGGACGCCGCGGCCGTCGCCGCCAGCACAATCGCCGCGGCCGGAACGGCGGCAATAGTTGCGGACAAGGCATCGGCGACGCCTGCTTCCGAGTCTGCTGCAAAGGCCGCGGCTCAAAGCGCCGCGGCGGGACTCCCGGCCAGTGGCGCCAATGCCCCGGCGCTAAAGACAGGGCAGCAAGCGCCGAAACAGCTCACGCAGGATCAGCTGGCGCAACAGGAACTGGCAAAGGCGCAACTCGCCAAGGCGCAGCACGCCGCAGAACTGGCCCGGCAGGAAGAGGCGGCGCGTCAGGTCGAAGCGGCGCGGCAAGCGGAAACTGCACGACAGGCGAAAGCGGCACAAGAGGCGGAAGCCAAGCGGCAGGCGCAAGCCGCCCAGCAGGCCGATGCGGCTCGGAAAGCAAAAGCGGCACAGGAGGCGCAGGCTGCCCGTCAGGCCGAAGCCGCCAGGAAAGCTGAGCTGGCGCGGCGCGCGGAAGTTGCGCGCAAGGCGGAGCAGGCGCAACGCGACGCCGATCTGAAGCGCCGGATGGACGAGGCGCGGCGCGAGGCGCAGGCCAAATCGGCTCTCGCGTCCTCGGCCCCCGCAACCGAAGCGGCGCCGCAATCGACGGCTATGCTGCGAGCTGAAAACCTGCCCCCGCAGCCGCGGCCGCAACCGTCGGTAGGCAACACCCGCGCGGGTAATGAAATCGCGATGGCCGAGCGCCCTGCGGTTATTGCACCTGCGGCCGCAAGAATCGCTCCCGGCATCCCGGTCGCACCGCACGCCGTCCTGGTTTCGTCGGCGGATCATTCCGCTTTCTGGTCGTTGCAGAGCGACGGGGTTATTTATGGAACCCACGATCGCAAGAGCTGGGCTCCGCAATACACCGGCGTGCAGGCGGAATTGCTCGCGGGTGTCGCGCCCTCGAACACGGTATGCTGGGCGGTCGGGCGCAAGGGCGTGATCCTGCAAACCACCGACGGCACGCATTGGACGCAGATCAGCTCGCCGACCACCTCGGACGTGATCGGAATCACCGCCCCCGGCAAGGACGTCGCGACTATCTTTACCGCAAGCGGCGCGACCTACAGCACCTTCGACGGCGGCAGCAACTGGCAGAAGGTCAACTGACCCGCCCTCCGGGGCGCCGACGGGGCTGAAGGTTTTATCGGGGCCAGGGCCTGAATCCGGCCGCCGTAAAAACCCGTCCAAAAAAATCCTGCAAACGATCGTGTCCTCCTCCGTTCCAAGTACCGAGAAACGGAGGACATGGGACCACACGCGATCGCTATTGCCGATGATTCGGTTCCCCGGCTAGCGCCGCGATTTGCGCTCTTCGCCCGCGCGCGGGCGATAGTTACGCGCGATCCGCGGGTTTTGCAGATCGCGTTTTTAGGCTCGCTCCTTCTGGCCGGCGCCTGCTTTCGCGACTTCTGCCTCCGTCCGGCGCAAATCGCGCTGACTTTCGCCGCCGCGCTTGGCGCGCAGCGATTGTTCGACCGGCTCACGCGCAAAGCCGCGCCGACCCTGCTCAGCGCCACGATCACGGCGCTTAGCCTCACGCTGCTTTTGCGCGCGGACAACCTGTGGGCGCAGCCTGCGGCCGCCGCGCTTGCGATAGCGTCGAAGTTCCTCCTGCGCGTACGCGGAAGGCATCTGTTCAACCCGGCCAATTTCGGCGTCGCGGTCGCGCTGTTGACCTTGCCAGGCGCATGGGTTTCGCCCGGCCAATGGGGCAGCGATGTCGCACTCGCGGGATGGCTGGTGGTGCTGGGCGCGACGGTTACGAGCCGCGCGCGTCGCGCGGACATAAGCTGGATGTTCCTCGGCTTCTACCTCGGCGCGCTGGCCGCGCGCGTCGCCTGGCTCGGCCAGCGATGGGCGGTCTGGACGCATCAGCTTGGCTCGGGCGCGCTGCTGCTATTCGCGTTCTTCATGATTTCCGATCCGATCACCACGCCGAGCCATCCGCGTGGCCGCGCCGCCCACGCCGCGCTGGTCGCGGCGATCGCCTACGCCTGGGGCTTCGGGCTCTTTCGCACCAATGCGGTGCTGTGGGCGCTCTTCGTCGCGGCTCCGATGGTCGCGGTGTGGGACGCGATCTGGCCGGCGCCCAAATTCGATTGGACGTCCTTGCACGGACGCCTCAATGCAAACGAGGGCATCAATGAAAACGCAGTGATCAATGCGGGCGAGAGCATCATGGCGAAAGAAGGCATCATGGCGAACGAGGGCATCATGCAAACGAAAACATCACCGACAGACGAGGTATCAATGGGCCGGATCGTATCCGCAAATCAGCCGCGGTCTCAAACGGGACTTCGACGTATCGCCGCAAGACTTATCGCATCAAGACTTATCGCATCAAGGTTTATCGGACTGAGACCGGCGCCGCGTAGGGCGGTGATGGTCCTGCTCGCGGCCGCGGCGGCGCTGGCGCTATGGCCACCGGCCGAGGCCAGGGCGTTCTGCGGCTTTTACGTCGGCCGCGCCGACGCGCAGCTTTACAATCATGCTTCGCAGGTCGTGATGGTGCGCGACGGCGATCGCACCGTGCTGAGCCTCATGAACGACTACCAGGGCGAACCCGAGCAATTCGCGCTGGTCATCCCGGTGCCGGTGGTCCTGCAGCAGGGGCAGATCCATATCGGAAACCGCGAGCTGTTCCAGCGAATCGACAGCTACAGCGCGCCGCGCCTCGTCGAATACTACGACCCCAGCCCGTGCGCGCTGCCGATGTCGGAGATGAACCTGCAAAACCACGCCGCGGCGGTAGCCGGGATGGCCTTCGACATGGCCGCCGCGCGCAAGGACGCCAAGGCGCTCGGCGTGACGATCGAGGAGCAGTACACGGTCGGCGAGTACGACATCGTGATTCTCTCGGCGACGCAATCGGACGGCCTCGAGACCTGGCTGCGCCAAAGCGGTTACAACATTCCGCAGGGGCTCAATGCCGCGCTCGCGCCTTACATCCGGCAGGGGATGAAGTTTTTCGTCGCGCGGGTCAATCTCAAGGAGCATCAGCGCACCGGGCTCAGCTACCTGCGCCCGATCCAGTTCGCCTTCGAGTCGCCGAAGTTCATGCTGCCGATTCGGCTGGGGATGATTAATGCGAACGGACCGCAGGACCTGATCGTGTATGCGCTCTCGAGCGAGGGACGCGTCGAGACCACCAACTATCGCACGGTCAAGATGGCGAGCGGGATGGACGTGCCGGAGTTCGTGCAGAACAAGTTCGACAAGTTCTACCAGGCGGCGTTCGACCAGCAGGTCAAACGGGACGAGATGCGCACCGTGTTCACCGAATACGTGTGGAACATGTCGTTTTGCGATCCGTGCGCGGCGCCGCCGCTCAGCCGCGACGAACTGCGCCAGCTCGGCGTCTTCTGGCTCGACGACGGACCGCAAGCCGTGCCGCAACCGAGGATGCCGATGATCAACCCGGGGACGTCGCGGATTTTCCCGATCCCCGCGCCGGGCCCGGCACAAGTGATCCTGACCCGGCTGCACGTCCGCTATTCGGCCGATACCTTCCCCGAAGACCTCGCCTTCCAGCAGACGCAGGACCAGGAGAATTTCCAGGCCCGGTACGTGATCCGGCATCCATGGACCGGATCGTCCGACTCATGCTCGGCCGCGCCGGCCTACTTCGCGGAGCTCCGGCGCCGGCATGAAGCCGAGGCCGCCACGCTCGCCGATCTTACCGGATGGGACCTTGCGAGCGTGCTGCGGGAGGCGGGACTTAGTCCCGAAGATCGCCCGCAGCCATGGTGGCGGCATCTGTGGAATGCCGGACAGAACTGAGTCACGCGCGCTCCATCGACGGGCGCCCCGATGGAGGCGGGACCAATCTGCGGTCCTCGGCCCGCTACCTCGGAGCACCTGGGGCCGCGCGAGTTTAGCCTCCGCGATGCTCGCGCTGCCCCCAGCATACGATTACAGGCGCTTCCTGGAGCCCAAACCTGCCACGCCGAGACCACGCGGAAAACGCCCCTGCGAAGCCATGTTTTTAGCGCTTTTGTTGACTTGGGCCGGACGCTCGCCTAACTTTGATCATCCGGGCCGGTACATCGCTGCAAACCCAACTCCGCCGACGGCGTCTCATCACCCTGCTCCATGTTTGACACGTTAAGCGATCGCCTCGAAGGAGTCTTCAAGAGACTCAGAGGCCAGGGCCGGGTCACCGAGCGCAATATCGAAGAAGCGCTGCGCGAGGTCCGGCTCGCGCTGCTCGAGGCCGACGTCAATATCCGCGTCGTCCGCGATTTCATCGATCACGTCAAGCACAAGGCGCTCGGCCAGGAAGTGATGGCGTCGCTGACGCCCGAGCAGCACTTCATTCGCTTCGTCGCGATCGAACTGCGCGAGATGATGGGCGGCAGCACCCGCGAGCTCGACCTCAAGGTCAAGCCGCCGGTCAAAATCATGATGGTCGGGCTGCAGGGCTCGGGCAAAACCACTTCCTCGGCGAAGCTCGCGCGCTTTCTCAAGGACGAGCGCAAGCGTCATCCGCTGCTGGTCTCGACCGACGTCAGGCGGCCGGCCGCGATGGAGCAGTTGCGTGTGCTCGGCGCGCAGATTGGAGTTGCGGTACTGGAGACGCGCGAGACTGAAGACCCGATCGAAATCGGCAGCCGCGCGCTCGCCCGCGCCGAAACCGCCGGTTACGACGCCATCATCTTCGATACCGCGGGCCGCCTGCAGATCGACGAGGAGCTGATGGACGAGCTCGCGCGCCTGCGCACCGCCGTCCAGCCGCATCAGATCCTGCTCGTCGCCGACGCGATGACCGGGCAGGACGCGGTCAACGTCGCGCAGGGCTTTCACGATCAGCTCAAGATTTCCGGCGTGGTCCTGACCAAGCTCGACAGCGACGCGCGCGGCGGCGCCGCGCTCTCGGTGCGCGCGGTCACCGGCGCGCCGATCCTGTTCGCCGGCACCGGCGAAAAGCTCGCGGCGCTCGAGGTTTTCCATCCCGACCGCCTCGCCTCGCGCATTCTTGGAATGGGCGACGTGCTCACGCTGATCGAGAAGGCGCAGCAGAGCTACGACCAGACCAAGGCGAAGGAACTCGAGCGCAAGTTCAAGAAGAACGAATTCACCATCAGCGACTTTGCCGAGCAGCTGAGGACGCTGCGCAAGATGGGTTCGCTCGGCGATCTGCTGGGGATGATTCCGGGACTGAAAAAAATCGCCGGCCAGGCCGATTCCGAGGAAGCCCGGCGCGAGCTGATGCGGATCCAGGCGATCATCGACTCGATGACCGTGCAGGAGCGCAACAACCACCTGGTGCTGAACGGGCGGCGCCGCGCGCGCATCGCCGCCGGCAGCGGAACCTCGGTCCAGGACGTCAACCGCTTTGTCAAACAGTTCGAACAGACCCGCAAAATGATGAAAAAGTTCACCAAGGGGTCGGCCCTGGGCATGATGCGCGGCCTGGGCATTGGGAGCTAGAATACCCGTCAGGAGAGTTTAACCGTCTATGGCACTTGTGATCCGCTTGCGCCGTCATGGCAGCCGCAAGAGACCCTTCTACCGTATCGTGGTTGCGGACAGCCGCTCGCCGCGTGACGGCCGCTGTGTTGCCGAGATCGGCACCTATGACCCGTCTTTCGATCCGCCCAAGGTCTCACTGAAGAAGGACCAGGCCGAACGATGGATGGGCTCCGGCGCAACGCCTTCCCCGACGGTAAGGAAGCTCATGGTGCAAGCAGCCAGCACTGCCTAAATCTTCCGCTCTAGGAGCCAGCCATGAAGGAGCTTGTACAGTTCCTGGCGCAGCAATTGGTCAACAACCCCGATGCGGTAGAGGTCAAGGAGACCCAGGGCGATACTGCCTCGGTGCTTGAGCTGCGAGTGGCGAAGGAAGACCTGGGCCGTGTGATCGGCAAGCAGGGGCGCACGGCTAAATCGATCCGGACGATATTGAACGCCGTGGCCTCGCGGACCAATCGCAAGGTCGTCCTTGAAATCATAGAAGACAAGTAGTCCGCCCGAAAAAAGCAAGCTACGATCGAATGGCCAATCGCCGAGCGCGCCTGCTAGACGACCGGCGCTCCGCGCCGGTCGGGGCCGCGGGCGCCAAGCGCGAGCGTCCGCTCGCGCGCGCGACCGCCGACGGGATGTTGCGTGTCGGCTATGCAGCCGGCAGCCACGGCCTGCACGGCGCGATCCGCGTGCGCACGGACGACCCTGCTTCGACCACGCTCGGTGCGGTCGCGCGGCTGTTTGTCGAAACCGCGGGCGGCGCACGGCGCGAATTCAAAATCCTGGGCACGAGCGCGCTCAGCGCCGGCAATCATAGGGTCATGCTCGAGGGTATCGTCGATGCGGACGCGGCCGAGGCACTCCGCGGGGGCGCCGTGATGGTCGCCGTCGCCGACCTGCCGCCGCCTGGCGAGGGCGAGTTCTATTACTTCCAGCTCGCCGGCGCGGAAGTGATCCTGACCGACGGGCGGCGCCTCGGCACGATCGAGGACATCATCGCGACCGGCGCGCACGACGTATGGGTGGTCCGCGACGGCGAGCGCGAAGTGCTGGTGCCGGTCATCAGCGACGTGGTCAAGGCGATGGATCTCGAGGCGCGGCGAGTTACGATCGAAGCGGTACCGGGACTCCTGGACTAGCGGCCGCCAATCGATGGAATTCCACGTCATCACGCTCTTCCCGGAACTGTTCGCCGCCGCCAACTGGCCCGGGATGGTCGGACGCGCGCTCAAGGCCGGCCTGCTTACGATCGAGGCCCATGCGCTTCGCGATCACGGGCTCGGCAATCATCGGCAGGTCGACGATACGCCATACGGCGGCGGGAGCGGAATGGTGCTGCGGCCGGAGCCGCTTTTCGCCGCGATCGAAAGCGTGCTCGATGCGCATCCGGGACTATGGCGCGTGCTGCTGACGCCGCAGGGCGAGCCGCTCGACCAATCGATAGTGCGCGAGCTCGGCGCGCGCCGGCCGGGGCTGCTGCTGATCGCAGGACGCTACGAGGGCGTCGACGAACGCGTGCGCAGCGCGGTCGACCAGGAAATCTCGATTGGCGACTACGTGCTGAGCGGCGGCGAATTGCCCGCGATGGTGCTGACCGAGGCGGTTGCCCGCCTGGTGCCGGGCGTGCTCGGCAATCCCGAGTCGCTCGAGGAAGAGTCGTTCGCCGACGGCCTGCTCGAATATCCTCACTACACGCGCCCCGAGGAGTTTCGCGGGATGCGCGTGCCCGAGGTGCTGCTGAGCGGCGACCATCAGAAGATTCGCGCGTGGCGCGAGGCCGAAGCGCTCAAGCGCACCGCACGCCGGCGCCCCGACCTGCTCAAACGCCGCCGCCCCTGACGCTCGTCGGGCACCACACCTTGGCTGAGATCTTCCTCGCGCTGCTCCATCATCCGGTCGTCGACCGCAACGGCCGCATTATCACCTCGGCCATCACTTCGCTCGACCTCCACGATATCGCGCGCTCCTCTCGCACCTTCGGCGTGCACGCCTTTTACGTCGTCCATCCGGTTGCCGAGCAGCGCGAGTTCGCGCGCATCGTGATCGATCACTGGCGCATCGGCTACGGCCGCGCCTTCGACTCGCGCCGGTTAGAGGCGCTCGACCTGATCGAGATCGTGCCCGACCTCGACGCGGCGGTGGCCGCGGCCGAGCGCGCCGCGGGCCGGCGGCCGGCGATCATTCACACCTCGGCACGCGAAGCGCACGGCGTAAGCTTCAGCGCGATGCGCGAGCGGATGGCGGAAAAGGACGCGGCGCCGGTTTTGATAATCTTGGGCACCGGCTTCGGACTCGCGCCGGCGGCGCGCGAGCGCGCCGACCTCGCGCTCGAAGCAATTCGGGGCGTGGGCAACTACAATCATCTGTCGGTGCGCGCGGCCGCGAGCATCATTCTCGACCGCCTGCGCGGCCGCTGAGCCGCTCTCGATGATCGTAACGGCGGTGCCGATGAACACATTGCTGCTCAA
>Ga0335083_10004430_pt1 | contig 17886 bp, 14 predicted proteins | sample Lox_Sample_42_FD_206716 | JGI IMG/M metagenome (GOLD analysis project Ga0335083, IMG submission 206716) | Soil microbial communities from Loxahatchee National Wildlife Refuge, Florida, United States - Lox_Sample_4.2 | ecosystem: Environmental > Terrestrial > Soil > Wetlands | place: USA...
GCGGCGTCCGCCGTGCGGCCGGCCGTTGATCATCAGCGAGCACGCGCCGCAGATGCCCTCGCGGCAATCGTGATCGAACGCGACCGGCTCGGAGCCCTTCGCGGTCAGCTGCTCGTTCAGGACGTCGAGCATCTCGAGGAACGACGCGTGCTCCGACACGTCGTGCACCGGATACGTCACGAACTTGCCCTCGGCCTTCGCGCTCGACTGCCGCCACACGTGAAGCGTGAGCTTCATCCCGCTCATTTGTAGCTCCTCGTCGCGAGCTTGACGTTCTCGAACGCGAGCTGCTCGGCGTAGCGCTCCGGCAGCGCGTCGCCGGCGTATTCCCACACCGCGACGTGGCAGAACCGGTCGTCGTCGCGCTTGGCCTCGCCGTCGCCGGTCTGGTGCTCGACGCGGAAGTGGCCGCCGCAGCTCTCCTCGCGCACGAGCGCGTCGCGGCACATCAGCTCGGCGAATTCGAGAAAATCGGCGACGCGCCCGGCCTTCTCGAGCGACTGGTTGAACGAGTCGCGCTCGCCGAGCACGGTGACGTCGGACCAGAACTGCTCGCGCAGCTTCGGGATCTGTGCGAGCGCGCGCTCGAGCGACTCCTTGCTGCGCGCCATGCCGCAGTCTTCCCACAGGATGTGGCCGAGCTCCTTGTGGAACGAGTCGATCGAGCGCTTGCCGCGCGCGTTGACGAGCCGATCGAGCTTCGCGCGCACCTCGTTGTGCGCGTCGCGGAACGGCGCGCCGTTCTCGTCGGCGAGCGACGCGGCCTGCACGCCCGCGAGGTAATTGCCGATCGTGTACGGGATGATGAAGTAGCCGTCGGCGAGACCTTGCATGAGCGCGCTCGCGCCGAGCCGGTTCGCGCCGTGGTCGGAGAAGTTCGCCTCGCCGAGGCAGAACAGGCCGGGCACCGTCGTCATCAGGTTGTAGTCGACCCACAGCCCGCCCATCGTGTAGTGCACGGCCGGGTAGATGCGCATCGGCACGCGATACGGATCCTCGCCGGTGATCCGCTCGTACATCTCGAACAGGTTGCCGTACTTCTCCTCGATCCTGTCGCGGCCGTCGCGCGCGATCGCGTCGCGAAAATCGAGGTACACGCCGCGGCCGCCGGGGCCGACGCCGCGGCCGTCGTCGCATTGCTCCTTCGCGGCGCGGCTCGCGATGTCGCGCGGCGACAGGTTGCCGAAGCTCGGATACTTGCGTTCGAGGTAGTAGTCGCGCGCGTCGTCGGGGATGTCGCCCGGCGGCCGGGCGATGTCTTCCTTCTTCCTCGGCACCCACACGCGGCCGTCGTTGCGCAGCGACTCGCTCATCAGCGTGAGCTTGCTCTGGTAGTCGCCGGCGACCGGAATGCACGTCGGATGGATCTGCGTGAAGCACGGGTTGGCGAAGCCGGCGCCGCGCTTGTACGCGCGATACGTCGCGGTGACGTTGCAGCCCTTCGCGTTCGTCGACAGGTAGAAGACGTTGCCGTAGCCGCCGGTCGCGAGGACGACCGCGTGCGCGGCGTGCGAGCGGATCGCGCCGGTGACGAGATCGCGCGTGACGATGCCGACCGCGCGACCGTTCTCGATCACGACGTCGAGCATCTCGGTGCGCGCGAACATGCGCACCTTGCCGGCACCGATCTGCCGCGACAGCGCGGCGTACACGCCGAGCAAGAGCTGCTGGCCGGTCTGGCCGCGCGCGTAGAACGTGCGCGACACCTGCGCGCCGCCGAAGCTGCGGTTCGCAAGCGTGCCGCCGTACTCGCGCGCGAACGGCACGCCCATCGCCGTGCACTGATCGATGATCTCGAGCGAGACCTCGGCGAGCCGATGGACGTTGGACTCGCGCGAACGGAAGTCGCCGCCTTTCACGGTGTCGTAGAACAGCCGGTGCACCGAGTCGCCGTCGTTCTGGTAGTTCTTCGCCGCATTGATGCCGCCCTGCGCGGCGATCGAGTGCGCGCGCCGCGGCGAATCCTGGAAGCAGAAGCACGCGACGTCGTAGCCGAGCTCGGCGAGCGTCGCGGCGGCCGCGCCTCCGGCGAGCCCCGAGCCGACGACGATCACCTTGTACTTGCGCTTGTTCGCCGGGTTGACGAGGCGCATCTCGAACTTCGCGTTCGTCCACTTCTGCTCGAGTGGACCGGCGGGGACGCGCGCGTCGAGCTTGAGCGTCATGACACGGCTCCGATCAAGATCGCCGTCGGCGGCAGCATGTAGCCGACGAACAGCAGCGCCGAGACGATCGGCCCGAGCTTGTCGGTCGGATATTTCGGATTGCGCAGGCCGAGCGACTGCAGCCACGACGACGCGCCGTGCCCGAGGTGGGCGGCGAGCAGCGCGATGCCGACGAGGTACGCGCCGTAGTACGCCGGCTGCTGGAACGCCTGCACGTACATCGCGTAGGTGTGAGCGCCCCAGTGCGCGTGGCCGTCGATCGTGAAGTGCCAGATGTGGAAGATCAGGAACGCGAGCACGATGGTCCCTGACATCGCCATCGCGCGTCCGATCTTGCGCGACACGACCGGGCGATAGACCGCGTAGTGCGTGGGGCGCGCCGCCCGGTTGCGCGCGACCAGCATCAGCGCGAGCGCGACGTGGACGACGAGCAAGCCGAGCAAGCCGGCGCGCACCGGCCACTTCACCTCCCACAGATCCTGCAGGAAGCGCGCGTAGGCGTCGTACATCGCGGCACCGCCGAAGATCTGCAGGTGGCCGAGCATGTGCACGATCGCGAACAACAGCAGCAGGAGGCCGGTCACGGCCATCACGTGCTTGGCGCCGATCGACGACCTCAGGTAGCGCGCGAGCCACGACACGACCGTTGGATGCCACCACAACTCGTGCCGGTGCGGCAACGCGCCGAGCGTACAATGACATGCTGGCGGCCGTGCGAACGCCGCTTCGCGGGCCGATCCGGATGCGGCGCGACACGCCCGCGCTCATTGGTCGAGCGCGATGCCGACCAGCTGCGTGAGCGCGCGGTCATCGTACAGCCGGCGCGCGAGCTGGTAGGTGAGGTACAGCGGCACGCGCAAGAGCGCGAGGCGAAGCGCGAGCGCGCCGCCCACGGCCGCGTGCAGGTCGCCCGCGCGATCGACGGCGCCGGCGCCGAACAGGTCGAGGTCGAGCTCGCGCACGAAGCTCGCCGGTGCGAACCCGAGCGTGTCCGCGATGCCGCGGTCGATGATCAGCGGGTAACGCCAGTCGGCATCGGCGAGCGCGGCACGATCGGTGGTGATCGCGTAGTCCTCGTAGCCACGCAGCGGCTCGACGAAGCGCAGGTTCGGAGGGAATCGCGCCGTGTCGAACGTCGGAGGCGCCTGCGACACCGATGACCCGGCGTACAGCGTCGCGAGCGCGGTCGCGCCGCCGACCTGTAGCAGGCCGGTGTCGTCGTGGGCGAGCAGCGCGCGGCCGCGGATGTCGAGCGAGAGCGTGTGGCGGCGCCCGAACGGCAGCGGCAACACGGCGCCGATCGAGCCGCCGACGTCGGCGATGTCGCCGGCGAACGTCGACAGCTCGCGCGGGTAGTACGCGGCTTCGCCCGAGACGAGCAGCTGCTTGCGTGCGCCCGTGTAGCGCGTGGTCTCTCCCGAGACCCATCCGGCGGCGACTTGCGGGCCGCCGACGTGCTCGCGCTGCGACGCGAAGCCCGTGACCTGCGTGTAGTCGTCCGTGTACACCGCGGCGAGCGAGGACGTGAGCGTGTCGCGATAGACGTGATCGGCGGCGAGGATGAAGTCGCGCGTGCGACGCTGCTCGCTCGTCGTGCGATTCGACGGCTCGAGCTCGACCGTGTCGGTCCAGTCCGCGAAGCTCGCGTCGCCGAGGATCGAGATCGGCGACAGCATCGTGTTGAGGTATGCCGCGTCGCCGCCGAAGTGCGTGCCATTCTCGGTGTAGCCGGCGAGGCTCCAGCGCTGGAGTCCGAGGCGGTCGCCGCCGCCGAGGACGAGCCCGTACATCGCGGCGCCGCTGCTCGGGAAGAACACGAACGGAGCGCGCTCTTGCGGGAAGAACAGGTGATCGAGCGCGGAGAAGGCGGAGTCGGAGGAGATCGGGCCTCGGGCCTCGGGCTTCGGGCTTCGGCCAGACTCGGGGATCTCAAAACTGGTTCCGTACGAGTCCGGAAGCGGGACCTCCGCGAGCTCCCAGTTCCAGCCCTCGCGATCCATGAATCGGATCGTATGGTGCGCTTCGCGCGCGGCGAGCGCGGCGTACGGCGCATCGCCGACTTGCACGCCTTCGACGAAGATCTGAAACCGCGCGTCGACCTCGTCCAGCCACATCAAGTGACCATCGCTGGTGAAGCTCGGGTCGTACAGCGGATGTTGCGGATCGCCGCCGACCTCGCGCTCGAGCCGACCGGTCGCGGTCTCGATCACCCACACGACGAACGCGCGGCCGTTCCACACGCTGGCCGCGACGTGCGCGCCATCGGGGGAGACCTGCGCCGTCAACACGTACGTGCCGGGCTCCATCTCGTGGATCATCCGCGGCGCGTGTTCGCCGTCGACATCCCAGGCCGCGAGGCTCCACCGATCGCCGTCGACCCATGCGTAGTAGTAGACGCGCCCGCTCGGATCGATCGCGCCGCCCGGCCCGAGGTTCGTCGCGACCTCCTCGAGCTTGCCGCCGCGCCGCCAGCGCAACAGGCGCGGGATCTGGAACGTGGCGCCCTGATCGATCACGGTCAGCCACACCTGCCGGCCGTCCGCGGTGATCGACAGGCCGGACACCAGGAGCGGATCCGCTTGCACGAGCTCGCGCGGCGGCAGCACGCCGACGAGCGAGACTTCGTCGAGGGTTCGGCCCGTAGCGTCGCGGATGGTCAGGCGCGGCGGCAGATCGACGTCATCCGCCACCCATGCCTCGGTGCCGTCGAGCCCGCGCGCGTAGCGCGCGTCGTTGCCGAGCACCGCGAGCCGGTGCTGCGCCGCGGGCGGCGTGCGCACCGGATAGACGCGCTTGCACCACGCGTCGAACTGTTCGAGCAGGCGATCGAAAGGCACTCCGGTGGCCGCTTCGAACGTCCCGGCGATGAAGAACCCCGTGAGCGCATGCGCGTTGTTCGCGATCGCCGCCCACGCGGCGCGCTCGCCGTACGTCTCGGTGAAGAACCGCATGAACTGCGTGCCGACCAGGTAGTGATGCCCGAGGTGCGAGAGCCGGTTGAGCGAGTTGAGCTGACCGCCATCGACATGCCGGCCCGCGTACGCGGCCGCGAACATGCCGTTGAAGATCGGCCAGCGCGGCCGGCCGACTCCGGGCGACAGGGCCGACTCGTAGTGAGTCGCGAGCCCCTCGAGAAACCACGGGTCGTAGCCGATCTGCGGCGTGTAGATGTGGCCGAACACCCGGTCGAACGCGCGCCAGAAGCCCGCGACCTGCTGGAAGTGCGTGTAGTGCGTCAGCTCGTGACACGCGATCAAGCCGGGATCGGGCGGCAACCCGAACTCGGTCGAGAAGTCGAGCGTCGAGTAGACCGGGATCAGCGCGACATCCTCGTAGCCGACGAGCTCGGGCAGGACGAACGCGTTGTTGAACGCGACATCGGGCATCACGATCACCTGCTTGTCGCGCCATTCGCCGTCGTGGAGCAGCGCGTGCTCGTGCAGCACTTCGGTGCAACGCGTCGCGCGAGCCAGGAAGCGATCGACCTCCGCGCGTCGTGGCTCCGGATAGTAGATGATGAAGTGGTCGGTCTCGAGCCGGCGCATCGGCACGTGCGCGAGCGCGGTCTGGACGTCCTCGGGGAAGCGCGGCTGGACGCCCGCGCACGCCGCGAGCGAGACACCGAGTGCGAGGATCCGCCGCACCTACGCGCCTACGCTACACTGGATCCATGCCGGTGTTCCGGCTCGACGATCGCCTGGTGTTCCCACCGGTTCACCTCGCCGAGGATGGTCTCCTCGCGCTCGGCGGCGATCTGCGCCCGGAGCGGCTGCTGCTCGGCTACACCCAGGGGATCTTTCCCTGGTACGCGGAGAACCTGCCGATCCTGTGGCACTCGCCCGATCCGCGCATGATCATGACGACGCGCGATCTCGTCGTGCAGCGCAGCTTGAAGAAGGCGATCAAGCGGCAGCCGTACGCGCTCAAGATGGACACCGCGTTCCTGGACGTGCTGCGCGGCTGCGCCGAGGTGCCGCGCCCCGGCCAGACCGGCACGTGGCTGATCCCCGAGATGGTCGACGCCTACAGCAAGCTGCACGACCTCGGCTTCGCGCACTCGATCGAGGCCTGGCGCGGCAACGAGCTCGTCGGCGGGCTCTACGGCGTGTCGCTCGGCGCCGCGTTCTTCGGCGAGTCGATGTTCGCGCGCGCGCCCGACGCGTCGAAGATCGCGTTCTGCGCGTGCGTGCGCCAGCTCGACGCCTGGCACATCGGCCTGATCGACTGTCAGGTCCATACCGAGCACCTCGAGCGGTTCGGCGCGTACGAAGTGCCGCGCGTCGCGTATCTCGAGATGCTCGCGCACGCGCTCGACGAGCCGACCAAGCGCGGGCGGTGGGCGTTCGAGATGGATCTCGACGCGTTCGCGCGTACGGGCGGCGACGGCGACGGCACGCCGAGCGCGGCTACTTCGTCTGCGTGATCGTGTTGTGATCGCCGCGGTCGAGCACGGCAGGCTTCGCCTTCGCGCGGATCGTGCGCTTCCAGAGGATCGTGTTCGTGCTGCCGCTGAGGCCGACCTGATCGGTCGCGGTCGTCGTGATCGTGTTGCGGTTGCCGGCGACCGTGATCATCGCGACCGAGTCGGCGGTGATCGTGTTGTCGTTGCCGCCGATGTTGAGCTGCTTGCACGCGCCCGCGATCCGGAACGTGTTGTGGTTGCCGAAGAAGTTCACGACCGGGTCCTTGCGGCAATCGAGCTTGTGGTTGCCGTCGTTGCCGTTGACGTTGACCTCGGCTGCGGCCGCTCCGGCGGCGAGCAGCGAGAGCAGCGCGAGCCGCATCATGTGCTGACGGTAACATGAACGTCCGCGAGAATCGCCGAGGTGACGACCGGCGCGAGCGCTTCGGTCAGCGCGAGCGCGAGGCGCGCGAGCCCGTGTGGTGCGATGCGCGCCCACAGTGCCGCATGCACCTGGAAGCCAGGCACGTTGCTGTTCGGGCCGGCCACGGTGCGGCGAGCGGCGCGCGTGCCGAGGTCGGCCCAGACCAGCGCGCGATCGGCGAGCACGGTGCGCGCGTCGAGCGCGAGCGGCGCGGGCACGACGTCGGCGACGAGCTCGGCGAGGGCGGCGCGCAGCTCGCGCGGAAACTCGCGACCGACGATCGGATCGTCGATGTGCGGCGGGTCGAACGGGCCGGCGACGAGCGCGCCGCGATCGTCGAGCTCGGCGATGTGCGCCCACGGTGCGTCGCCGAACCAAATCTCGCAGGCTCCTGCGCCGGCGAGTCGCGCGATCGACGCGCCGGCTTCGAAGCGCGTGCCGGCGATCACCGCGGCTTCGATGCGGCCGTCGCGCCGCTCGGCGTGCCCGCACGATAGCTCGATGCGCTCGTGCGGCGCCGGCGCGAAATCGATCGCGATCTCGTCTCGCGCGAGCCGCAGCGCGCGATCGAGCACGTCGCGCGTGAACGCGGCCTCGTCGGCGCCCGGGGTCACGACCCGAAACGAGCGGAGCAGCGCGCGGTACAGCGCGGGCGTCGGGTATGGCCCGGCGTAGCGCAAGGCCGGCACACCTGCGCGCGCCGCGAGCTCGGCGATGTGGTTGAGCAGCGCGCCGCCCGTGCCGGGCGGGAGCCGCGCCGGCTCGGCGATGACCGGGATGCGCGTCGGCCGGTTCCAGTCGATCGCCGACATCGCGGTGAGCAAGCGGCCGTCACCGGTGCTGACGATCGCGTGCGCGTCGCCGAGCAGCGGATGTGCGATCTCGTCCCGCGAGATCGCAAGGCCCGGCTGTGCCGGGCCGCGCAGCAACACGTAGTGTTGCGCAGTCAGATCGATATCGCGCCGAACCGCCATGGATTCACGCGCGGAACTTTGGCATGGTTCGGCCCACTCCATGAAGTTAGGGATCGTTCACGAGACCCGGACAGGAGAGCGCCGCGTCGCCGCATCGCCGAACGTGGTCGCGCGCTTCGTAAAGGGCGGCTGGGAGGTCGACGTCGAGCGCGGCGCGGGCGTGGCGGCGAGCTACCCCGATGCGGCTTACGAGAAGGCGGGCGCGAAGATCGTCGACCGGGCAGGCGCGTGGAGCGCGGACATCGTGCTGAAGGTCCGGCCGCCGGACGAGGCGGAGGTCGGCCAGCTGCGCGAAGGCGGCTGCCTGATCTCGTTCCTGTATCCGGCGCAGAACGACGCGCTCGTCGCGGCGCTCGCGCAGCGCAAGGTGACCGTGCTCGCGATGGATCAAGTGCCGCGGATCTCGCGCGCGCAGAAGATGGACGCGCTGTCGTCGATGGCGAACATCTCGGGCTATCGCGCCGTGATCGAGGCGGCGAATCGCTTCGGCAGCTTCTTCACCGGCCAGTTCACGGCCGCCGGCAAGGTGCCGCCGGGCAAGGTGCTCGTGATCGGCGCCGGCGTCGCCGGCCTCGCCGCGCTCGGCGCGGCGAAAGGCCTCGGCGCGATCGTGCGCGCGTTCGACGTGCGCGCGGCGGCCGAGGATCAGGTGAAGTCGCTCGGCGGCGAGTTCCTGACCGTCAAGGTGAAGGAAGCCGGCGAAGGCCAGGGCGGCTACGCGAAGGAGATGAGCAAGGACTTCATCGACGCCGAGTACGCGCTGTTCCGCGAGCAGGCCAAGGACGTCGACGTCGTGATCACGACCGCGCTTATCCCGGGCAAGCTGGCGCCGAAGCTGTGGCTCAAGGACATGGTCGAGCTGATGAAGCCGGGCTCGGTCGTCGTCGATCTCGCGGCCGAGCAGGGCGGCAACTGCGAATACACGAAGCCGGGCGAGGTCGCCGAGGTGAACGGCGTGTCGATCGTCGGCTACACCGATCTGCCGAGCCGCATGGCGTCGGTCGCGAGCGATCTCTACGGCATGAACCTGTGGCACTTCCTCGAGGAGATGGGCGGTGCGAGCGGGTGGAAGGTCGATCGCGACAACGATGCGGTGCGGCCGGCGCTCGTGCTCGAGAACGGCGAGAAGATGTGGCCGGCGCCTCCCGTGGCAGCGATGGCGAAGAAAGCCGAGCCGGCCGTGACGCCACCTCCGAAAGCCGAGGTCAAGTCGACGCCGGCAACGCCCGCGCCCGCGCCCGCGAAGTCTCACGGGCATGGCCCGCCGACGGCGGCGCCATCGCGCGGCTCGGGCGTGCTGCTCGTGGTCGTCGGCCTGATCGCCGCGGGTGCGTGGCTCGCGCTGCGGCTCGGCTATGCCGACACGGCGGTCTCGAAGGAAAGCGCGGAGCTGCTCCAGCACCTCACGATCTTCGTGATGGCGGTGTTCGTCGGGTTCCAGGTCGTCTGGAACGTGACGCCCGCGCTGCACACGCCGCTGATGAGCGTGACCAACGCGATCAGCGGCATCATCGTGGTCGGCGGCCTGCTCGGCGGGACCGGCGATCTCCACGCGTCGTCGGCGGTCGCGATCGTCGCGACCTTGTTCGCGACGATCAACATCGCCGGCGGGTTCATCGTCACGCGGCGCATGCTCGCGATGTTCAGGAAGTGACATGCTGGCGATCGAGCTCATCTACGTCGCTTACATCGTCGCCGCGGTGCTGTTCATCCTCGCGCTGCGCGGACTGTCGAGCCAGGAGACGGCGAAGCGCGGCAACGTCTACGGCATCGTCGGCATGGCGATCGCGATCGGCGCGACGCTGTCGCTGCCCGCCGGCGACTTCCACCCGCTTCTCGTCGGCTCGATCGCGATCGCGGCGGTGATCGGCGCGGTGATGGCGCTGCGCGTCGGCATGACGCAGATGCCGGAGATGGTCGCGCTCCTGCACAGCTTCGTCGGTCTCGCCGCCGTGCTCGTCGGGTTTTCACTCCAGCTGCGCGGCGAGGCGCCGCTCGCCGAGCGCGTCGAGATCTACGTCGACGTGATCATCGGCGCGATCACGACGACCGGGTCGGTGCTCGCGTTCTTGAAGCTGCGCGGAACGGTCTCGGGCAAACCGCTGCTGTTGCCGGCGCGCCACTTCCTGAACCTCGCGATGCTGATCGCGATCGTCGTGCTCGGCGTGATGTACGGCCGCGATCACCAGGACTGGACGCTCGAGGTCGCGGCCGTGATCGCGGGCGTGCTCGGCATGCATCTCGTCGCCGCGATCGGCGGCGCGGACATGCCGGTCGTGGTGTCGATGCTCAACAGCTACTCGGGATGGACCGCGGCCGCCGCCGGCTTCATGTTGAAGCAGGACGTACTCATCATCACCGGCGCGCTGGTCGGCTCGAGCGGCGCGATCCTCTCGTACATCATGTGCCGCGCGATGAACCGCTCGATCTGGAACGTCATCTTCGGCGGCTTCGGCGCGACGCCACCGCCGTCGTCGGCGAAGAAGCCGGCACAGCCCGCCGGCGACGTCCAGGAGATCGACGCCGCGACGCTCGCGCAGCGCCTGCGCGAATCGAAGAACGTGATCATCGTGCCGGGCTACGGCATGGCGGTCGCGCGCGCGCAGCACGCGGTGCGCGAGCTGACCGAGGCGCTGCGCAAGCAGGGCGTCAACGTGCGGTTCGCGATTCACCCGGTCGCGGGCCGCTTGCCCGGCCACATGAACGTGCTGCTCGCCGAGGCGAACGTGCCGTACGACATCGTGCTCGAGATGGACGAGATCAACCATGACTTCCCGACGACCGACGTCGCGATCGTGATCGGCGCGAACGACATCGTGAACCCGGCCGCCGAGGAAGATCCGACGTGTCCGATCGCGGGCATGCCGGTGCTGCAGGTGTGGAAGTCCAAGCTCGTGGTCGTCAACAAGCGCTCGCGCGCGGCCGGCTACGCCGGCATCGACAACCCGCTGTTCTACAAGCCGGTGACGAAGATGCTGTTCGGCGACGCGAAGGACGCGATCGAGAAGGTCGTCGCGGCGCTCAAGGCGTAGCGCGCCAGATCCGCCGGCTACGTCAGCTGCTTCACGATCGCGAGCGCTTCGTCGACGTGCTTGCCGAAGCGAATCTGCGAGTCGAAGCGGTGGCGCACGGTGCCGGCCTTGTCGAACACGAACGTGACGCGGCCGGGCAGGCCGAGGCTGCCCCGCACGCCCCACGCCGCGGCGACCTTGCCGTCGGGATCGGTGAGCAGCGTGAACGGCAGACGGTGGTGCTGCTTGAACCCCGCGTGCGACGACGCGTCGTCGCGCGACACGCCGATCACGTCGGCGCCGGCCGACACGAAGTCCTCGTAGCTGTCGCGAAAGCTGCACGCTTCCTTCGTGCAGCCGTAGGTCTCGTCCTTCGGATAGAAGTAGATGACGAGCGCCTTGCCGATGCGCTCGCGCAGCTGCACCGGTCCGGTGTCGCTCACGAGCGTCGTCTCCGGCATCGCGTCGCCGACCTTCAACATGGCGGCATCCTACTACTTTCGACCGCTGCCGAGTGACCCGTCTCGGCCTCGGACAGCTCGTATACTCGTAGGGTGCCGCAACCTCGGGTCCTGCCCGACACGAGCTTCGGGAAGTACTCGCTCGTGGCGAAGATCGCCAAGGGCGGGATGGCCGAGATCCTGCTCGCCAAGCTCACCGGCACCGCGGGGTTCGAGAAGCTGGTGTGCATCAAGCGCATCCTGCCCGACCTCATCGAGGACCAGCAGTTCGTCAGCATGTTCCTGGCCGAGGCGCGGATCGCGGCGCTGATCTCGCATCAGAACGTGTGTCAGGTGTTCGAGCTCGGCGAGATCGACGGCAGCTACTACATCGCGATGGAGTACCTCGAAGGCGTGCCGGTCGCGATGCTGCGTCACACCGCGCAGTACGGACAGCCGCCGGATCCGCGGCTCGTCGTCGGCATCGGCGTCCAGGCCTGCGACGGGCTGCACCACGCGCACGAGCTGTCGCGACCCGACGGCGCTCCGCTCGAGCTCGTGCACCGCGACGTGTCCGGCCAGAACCTGTTCGTCACCAGCTCCGGCGTCGTCAAGGTGCTCGACTTCGGCATCGCGAAGGTGCAGGACGCCACCACGCGGACGACCACCGGCGCGGTCAAGGGAACCTACGCGTACATGGCCCCCGAGCAGCTGCGCGGCGGCGCGATCGATCGCCGCGTCGACGTGTTCGCGACCGGCATCGTGTTGTGGGAGACGCTCGCGCAGCGCAGCCTGTTCAAGCGCGACAACGACTACCTGACGTTCCAGGCGATCACGACCGACCCGATCCCCGACATCGCGACACTGCGCCCGGATGTCCCGCCCGCGCTGTCCGCCGCGATCGCGACCGCGCTGTCGCGCGACCCGGCCCGTCGTTTTGCGTCGGCGCGCGAGCTGGGCGAGGCGCTCGCCGCCGCGGTGCCGCCGCTGCCGGTGTCGCGGATCGCCGACGAGATCGCCCGAGCGTTCGCGCCGCAGCTGCGCGAGCAACGCGCGCTCGCCCGGCTCGCACACCGCGGCGAAGACGCGCTGTCCCACGAGCCGTCGGCCGCGCTCGACGAGAGCGCGATGACGACCCCGGCATCGGGCAAGCGGCTGCCCACGCCACTGCCGGTCACCGCGCCGACGCCGCGTTCGCAGACGCAGTCCATCCCGCCGGCGCCGCGCAGCACGTTGCCGCGCGCGTACGTGATCGGCGGGACCGCTGCAGCCGTGTGCGCGCTCGCGGCGGTCGCGTACGTGCTGTGGCCGCGGCCCGCTGCGGGGCCCGTCGCGCCCGCACCCGCCACGAGCGAGCACGCCGTCGTCGCCGCGCCGCCGGCCGGCTCGTCGCGTTCCGCGCCGGCACCGGTGGTCGACGCCGTCATGGTCGCGCCGGCGTCGGTGGTCGACGCCGGTGCGATCCAGGTCACGACCACGGAGATCGGGTCGAACGAGGTGCCGGTCGCACCGAAGCCCGTGCCGCGCATCCACGCGAAGCCAGCGGTTCACGAGCGGCCGGGCTTCCTCAGCATCGACTCCGAGCCGGTCTACGCCGAGATCTTCATCGACGGCAAGTCGTACGGCGAGACGCCGCTGCTGCGCGTGGAGCTGGCGCCGGGACGACATGTCGTGCGTGCGGTGTCCCCGTCGCGCACCGCACAGCAGCAGCGCGTGGACATCGAGTCGGGACAGGTCACGGTCCGTCGCCTGGAGTGGTAGCATCGTGAAATGGTGGGGCGTCGTGCGATCCCGAGCCTGCTGCTCGCGCTCGCGTTGACGCTGGTGGTGCGCGCCGCCCATGCGGACAACGAACACCTCGTGGCCGCGCGCCACGCCATCGAGCTACTCGACTACGACAACGCGCGCGCCGAGCTCGACAAGGCGCTCGCGACGGGCAGCAATGGCCCCGACGAGCTCGGCGAGATCTATCTGCTGACCGGGATCGTGACCAGCTCGCTCGGCGACGGCGCGTCGGCCGTGAAGGCGTTCGAGAAGCTGCTCGCGCTGTCTCCGAAGGCCAAGCTCGTTGCCGGTACGTCGCCGAAGATCCGCAAGCGCTTCGCAGCGGCCGCCGCGTACTTCAAGGACCATTCGCCGCTCGCGGTCACCACCGAGACGTCGTCGGCGCCGCCTTCGATCGCCCTCGTGATCCAGAGCGATCCGCTCGGCATGGTGGCCGGTGCGCGCGTCGTGGTGTCGAGCACCGGCGCGCCCGACCAGACGCTGTCGGGCTCGGGATCCGGGCGCATCGCGATCGCGCTTCCGCCGGGACGGCGGCTCGAGCTGCGCGTGTACGCCGTCGACGATGCCGGCAATCGCCTGGTCGAGCTCGGCGGCGCGCCGTCGCCGATCGTGGTCGAGGCCGCGAAGCCCGCGCCGGCGGCGTCGGTCGCGGTCGCGCACGTCGGGCCCGCGCCGAAGTCGCAGCCAAAGCCGCGCGCGACGTCGGCGCAGCGGCCGCTGTACGAGGCGTGGTGGTTGTGGGGAGCCTGCGCGCTCGCGTCCTCGGCCGGCGCCACGTACTTCGGCTTCGCGGCGCGCTCGGAGGGCACGACGCTGCAGCAGCTCGAAGCCAACAGCACCCACTACAATTTCGGGCAGGCCGAGGACGTGCTCGCGACCGCACGCCGCGACGCGCTGCTCGCCAACATCGGCTTTGGGGTCGCAGCCGGGCTCGCGGTGGTGACCGGGCTGTTCTACATCAAGGGCCGCGGCCGTGACGATGCGCGGTCGATCGCGGTGGCGCCCGCCGTGCTGCCCGGCGGCGGCGCGCTCGCGGTGGAAGGGTCGTTCTGATGCGCCTCGACCTGCGCCTGCCGGCCGTGCTCGCCGCGATCGCGTGGCTGTCCGCGTGCGAGGTGAAGGCCGACTTCACCGGCACGTTGTTTCGTTGCGGCCCGAACGATTCGTGCCCGACCAACTACGTCTGCGTGCAGACGTACTGCGTGCCGGAAACCTCCGACGGTGGCATGCAAGATGCCGGAGTCACGCCGTCGTGCGGCGGCAACGTGACGGCGGGATACGAGCACGTCTGCACGTTGCGCAGCGACGGCGCGGTGCTGTGCTGGGGCCGCAACGACTACGGTCAGCTCGGCGATGGCACGGCGATGGATCGCACGACGCCGGTGCAGGTCGGCGGGCTCACCGGCGTGATCGCGATCTCCGCTGGCTCGTATCACACCTGCGCGCTCAAGAACGACGGCACCGTGTGGTGCTGGGGCTACAACGCCTACGGTCAGCTCGGCGACGGCACGACCGGCGACAGCCGCACGCCGCTCCAGGCGTCTGGCCTCACCGGCATCAAGGCGATCGCGACCGGTGATCTGCACAGCTGCGCGATGCGCGGCGATGGCACGGTCGCGTGCTGGGGTTACAACGGCTACGGCCAGCTCGGCGGCGGCACCACGGTCGACCAGCACGTCCCGACGTCGTCGACGGTCACCAACGTGTCCGCGCTCGCCGCGGGCGGCGAGACCACCTGCGCGATCGAGTCGGACGGATCGCTGTGGTGCTGGGGCGACAACGACAACGGCCAGCTCGGCATCAACAGCTTGACCGCGCAGAGCCAGCCCCAGAAGGTGAGCGCGCTGCACAGCGTCGCGGCCGTCGCGGTCGGCAATCGCTTCACGTGCGCCGCGACGACGAGCCCCGCGGGGATGTGGTGCTGGGGCTACAACGGATATGGCCAGCTCGGTAACGGCCTGGTGACGAACTCGCTCGTCCCGTCGCCGGCGGCGCTGGCGAGCAACATCACCGCGATGAGCGCCGGCTGGTATCACGTGTGCGCGATCGACGAGCAGAAGGCGCTGTGGTGCTGGGGCGACAACGATCAAGCGCAGCTCGGCGACGGCACGCAGGCGCGGCGTTATACGCCGATCCGCGTCGCGACCGGCGTGGACTCGGTGGCCGGCGGGCTGTCGTTCACGTGCATCGCGCAGCAAGGCGCGATCACGTGCTTCGGCGATAACGACCGCGGTCAGCTCGGCAACATGCAGCGCACGACCGAGCTGGTTCCGGAAACCGTCGCCAACCTCGCCGGGCTCACCGGCGTTCGCTCGGGCGGCGGTCACGGCTGCGGCATCGCGAGCGACGGCAGCCTGCGATGTTGGGGCGAGAACGACTACGGCGAGCTCGGCGACGGCACGCTGGCGTTTCGCAGCACGCCGATCACGCCGAGCAACGTCACCGGCGTGACCGCGATCGCGACCGGCTTCTATCACACGTGCGTGCTCAATAGCTCGGGCGGCGTGAGCTGCTGGGGCTACAACGGCTACGGCCAGCTCGGCGACGGCACCAAGACCACGCGCCCGGTCGTCGAGCCCGTGGTCGGGCTGACCGGCGCGGCGACCCAGCTCGCCGCCGGGACGCATCAGACGTGCGTGCTGATCGGAGGCGCGATCGAGTGCTGGGGACGCAACGGCGCCGGCGAGCTCGGCAACGGGTCGACGACCGACTCGGCCGCGCCGGTGTCACCTTCGGGGCTGCCGGCCGGGATGCTCGCGGTCGCCGCCGGCGACCAGCACACGTGCGGGCTACGCTCCGATCACACCGTGACGTGCTGGGGCTACGGCATCGACGGCGAGCTCGGCAACGGCGCGAACCTGTCGAGCACGACGCCGGTCGCGGTGTCGAACCTGACCAACATCGTCGAGATCGAGGCCTTCGGCAACTTCACGTGCGCGCGCGACATGAACGGCGCGGTGTGGTGCTGGGGCTACAACGGCTTCGGCCAGCTCGGCAACGGCACGGCGACGAGCTCGAACATTCCGGTCCAGGTCACCGGCCTGACCGCGAGCGCCGTGTTTCCCGGCAACGAGCACGTGTGTGCGCTCCGCTCCGACGCGACGCTGGCGTGCTGGGGCTACAACATCTCCGGCGAGGTCGGCGACGGCACGCTGACCAATCGCTCCAGCCCGACGGCGATCGGCCTCGCCGGCGTGACGAGCGCCAGCGCCGGCTACATCTTCACGACCGCGACCCTGTCGAACGGCACGGTCGCGTGCTGGGGCGATGACCGGCTCGGTCAGCTCGGCGATAGCGTGACGACGAACAAGGTCACGCCGTGGGAGGTCACGCTCGCCTGCCCGCCGTAGACGGTTTCACCTGTCTGATCGGCGCCGCGTTCAGTGTACGCCCTGCAGGCAGCGCACGATGCCCGCATCGCGGGCGAACACGACGGCGTGCAGCTCACCATCGAGCGCACGGACTTGCGGATCGAGCGCGGTGACGGTGGCGCAATCGCCGGCGCGCGCTGCGGATTCGGCGTGCTGCGTGAGCTGCCAGGCTTGGTCGCGATCGAGACGGCGCCGCTCGGCGGCGGAATCGCGTGCGAGCTCTGCGTCGCGGCGGAGCTCGTCGTCGCGCGCGTGCTCGGTAGCGAGCGCGGCTTGTTCGCGATTGAAGCGACGGCACTCGTGCCACTCGTGGACGCCGTAGATCGCGCTCGCGAGGAATGCCGCCGAGACGCCGAGCAGCGGCACGCCCCAGGCCGGATCGCCGTGCGATGCATCGGGTGCGCCTGCCAGCAGGACGGTGCCGAGCAAGACGTACGGCACGCTCCACGCCGCATCGACCGCTGGTACCAGAAGCGTGCACACCGGCTGATGCACCGGCGGCGTCGGATCGGGCGGGCGGATCGCCAGGAACGAGCACCCCGTCACTGCCACGAGCAGTACGACCCGCTTCATCGCGCTCCGCTCAAGCAGCGCGAGACACCGAGATCGCGTGCGAACACGACGGCGTGCAGCTCGCCGTCGAGCGCACGGACTTGCGGATCGAGCGCGGTGACGGTGGCGCAATCGCCGGCGCGGGCCGCGGACTCGGCTTGCTGCGTGAGCTGCCAGGCTCGGTCGCGAGCGCGACGGCGGTCGGCGGCGTGGGCTTCGAGCTCGGCTTCAGCGCCGCGGCGCTGTTGCTCGCTCGCCTCGAGCGCGGCGCGAGCGGCTTCGGACTCGCGAAACCGCTGCATGCAACGCGCGTCCTGGGCATAGCCGTAGAGCGCGCTCAGCAGGAATGGCGTGGACAGGATCACGAGCGTATCGCCGATGGCGGGGCGCTCGAAGTCGCCGTTCGGCGGGGTACCTTCGAGCAATGCGGCCGCCGTCGCGACGAGGGTCGCGAACCAGACCGTGTCGATCGCCGGTACGACGAGGTCACAGCTGTTTCGCCGCGGCTCGCTCGCCGGCGATCGAATCACGGCGAACGAGCACCCGGCCAGCACCACCATTCCCAATACCCCGCGCAGGTTCATGGTGAACCGCCCAGGCAGCGCGCGATGCCGGCGTCGCGCGCGAACACCACCGCGTGCAGCTCGCCGTCGAGCGCACGGACTTGCGGATCGAGCGCGGTGACGGTGGCGCAATCGCCGGCGCGGGCCGCGGACTCGGCTTGCTGCGTGAGCTGCCAGGCTCGGTCGCGAGCGCGACGGC
>Ga0335083_10004431_pt1 | contig 17882 bp, 10 predicted proteins | sample Lox_Sample_42_FD_206716 | JGI IMG/M metagenome (GOLD analysis project Ga0335083, IMG submission 206716) | Soil microbial communities from Loxahatchee National Wildlife Refuge, Florida, United States - Lox_Sample_4.2 | ecosystem: Environmental > Terrestrial > Soil > Wetlands | place: USA...
TAATAGCGGCGCGGCGCTTTCGGTGGGCAATACCCTGGAGTTGCTTGCGCCCCTGACCAACTCCGGGACTTTGACCGTCGCCGCCGGCGGCCCCGGCGCGATTTCCATTTCCAATAACTTAGGCACGACCAGCGGCGGGATCGTGAACCTGGCCGGCAGCGCCATCAATCTTAACAATGCCAACGGTATTTCCGGCGGAAACAATCACGAGTTTTTGGTCAATCAAGGCACGATTAATTCTTCCGGCGGCGGCAGTATCCTGTCGGTGCCGCTCTTCACCAATGCCGGCGCGATTTTTGTGACAGCCAACGCCTTGAACCTGGATTCAGGTTTGCACCTGCTGTCTTCCGGCAGCGTGAATTTGCAGTTCAACGGCACGTCCGGCTACGGAAAAATTTCCATCAACGGCGCCGCCGCGCTCACCGGGGCTTTCAACGTGACGCTGGGTAATAGTTATAATCCGCAGAATGGTGATTCGTTCCAGCCGGTGACTTACAGTTCATTTTCGGGGAACTTTACGTCCACCAATTTACCGGCGCTGGTGCCGTGGCAAATGGCGTATACCCCATCGGCAGTGACGCTGTCGGTGACGACACGAACGATTTCATGGACCAACACGCTCGGCGGCAATTGGAGCAACCCGAACAATTGGAACCCAAACATCGTGCCCGGCGGTTCGGCTTACGGCAATGATGACGATGTTCAAATCGTCACGCCGGGAACTTATACGGTGGTTTTCGATGAGGGCGCGGTTTCATCGCCGTATTATGTTCATAGCCTGAGCATCGGCGCAGGTAGCAGTGGCGGGTTCCAAACGATGGTGGTTTCGAACAAATGGCTCGATGCCGGGACGATGGTCGTGAATTGGGGAGGTAAAATAAATTCTACCGCCAGCTATTGGTTCAACAACTGGGTCACGCCGTTGACGATTGCTGACCGCGCGGTTTTCAATTCCACCAATGATTTGTTCGATCAAAATGTGACCGTGAACCTGGGCGGCTCCTTCAACGTAGCGAACTCGACCAATGGAAATGGGGCGTTGACGCTGAACGGAACGATGACTATCCCAACAGGCACTTACATTTTGAATGCCAATGGCGAGGTGACGAATTCCGGTTACATAGCCATCAGCAGCGGCGCGACTCTTTCTGTGAATAATAACGTGGTTTTGACCGGTTCAGGTCAAATCTATAATGCCAGCGGCGGCACGATCTCCCTCAGCGGCGGTCACGGTATCACCAGTGATAACGGCGCGGAAATTTTATTGAACCAGGGCATGATAAATTCCAGCGGCGGCTATATCTCATCTGTGCCCAATTTTAGTAATTCGGGAACAATTAATGCGCTGACTGGCACACTGAACCTGGATTCGGGCCTGCATCTGCAATCGACTGGAAAGCTCAACACGCAGCTGAACAGTGCCAGTGATTATGGAAAATTTGCCTTTAGTGGGAATGCTGCTTTGGCCGGCACGTTTGGCGTTACATTGAATTACTCGCCGGCGGCGGGCGATTCATTTACACCGCTGACCTATGGTTCGTCTTCGGGAAGTTTAACGTTCAATTTGCCGGCGCTGGGCGCGGGTCAAACGTGGCAAACATCCCAGGGTGCGACAGCGTTGACGCTGCAAATTAACGAAGCCGTCACGTGGACAAATACTGCCGGCGGCAATTGGAGCAGCGCGGCGAATTGGGTTCCGAACAAGGTGCCCGGGCAATTCGACGATGTGGCGATTACGGTACCGGGCACTTATACTGTAACTGCTGATATATCGCCCAACATAAAGAGCCTGACGCTCGGCACCGGCGGCGGCGTCAATGGCACGAATACGTTGTCGGTCGTAAACAAAACATTTTATGTCAATCCACTCACGATTGGAGGCGGTGGAATTTTGACGAATAACAGTTCCACATTCCACGCGGTCATCAATGTGCAAAACGGCGGACAACTAAATACCGCGAATGGCATTTATTACGCCAATCCGCTGACGGTCGGCAGCGGCGGAACGCTCAATTCATCCGGCAGCGATGTCTTTCATCAATCGCTCCTGGTCAATAGTGGCGGCTTATTCATCAGCACCAGCGGTGCGTCCATCGAGAATGACGGGTTTTTGACGGTCGCCAATGGCGGAACGGTGACCATCCCGGTCAATGTGTTGACGCTTTACGGCCCGATGACGAATTCAGGAAGCGTGAGCATGGCCAGCAACGGAGGCATTTATATTTACAATAATGGAACGAGTGAGTCCGGCATATTAATCAACCAGCCCAGCGGCGTGGTGAATCTGAACGGCGGCAACGGCCTGCAGGTCGGGCCTTTCATTAACCGAGGCAGTGTCATCAGCACGGGAAACGGGGCAGTCATCCTGACGACGCCGTTTGACACGAGCGCAGGCACGGTGAGCAATGTGATGTCGGGCGCGACATTGCACCTGAGTTATTTCACCAACTTTTTGGCGGGAGTTTTTTACGCGACGAACGATGCCACGATCCAGTTCAGCGGGGGAGCGGTAAAAGTACCGTTGAAGCCGGGCAACCCGCTGGTCCTGGCCGGCAATGGATTCTTTCAATTCCAGTATGGCTGGCTGGATTTTCCCACAAATATCATTCCTAATTTGGATTTGCGCGGCGGATTTTTGCAACTGGAGACGACCTTCCAGGGCGGCGCGATCACGAATCTCGGGCTGGACGGAATCACGCTCACGAATTTCAACCAATTGCCGGTGACCAATGGCATTTTTTCCGCAACGAACAGCACTGTTTACGGAAATTTTACGGTCCAAAGCAGCGGCCAGTTGTTTGCCTACAGCGCGCAGTTTCATAGCGGCATAACGATTGCATCGGGCGGTCAATTTACCACTCCGGGAGCGGTGATTGAGCCTGACGGGTGGCTGGGCATGAACGGAACCCTGACATTGGTCGGCGCAGGTGTGCTCAGTCTTTACGGCCCGATGACCAATTCTGGAATCGTCAATGTGCCAGGCAACAGCGGCATTTATATTTATAATAATCAGTCTCCCAGCTATTTGGGCGGCCTGATCAATTTGTCGGCGGGCGTCATTAATATCACCGGTAATAACGGCGTCCAGGGCGGCGGTTTTGGCGATGAATATTTCCTTAACCAGGGAACGGTGAATTCCACCGTGGGCGGACAAGTCACCGGCATCGTTGGCTTTACCAATTCGGGCGCCATCAATTCATTTTCGGGGACGATGACTCTTCGTTCTATAACGCTGCTTTCCTCCGGCAGCTTGAACGTGCGGCTTAACAGTAAAACGGATTACGGCAAATTCTTCATTAACGGGACGGCCGCGCTGAACGGCGGGTTTGGCGCTACGTTAAATGGATCTTATGTGCCCGGCGTGGGTGATTCGTTTACTCCGTTGACATACAGTGCTTACACAGGAAGTTTCACCGCTACGAATTTGCCGCCGCTGGTGGCGTGGCAAACGACTTACGGCGCGAGCGCGCTGACGTTGCTGGTGACACAAATCCAATTGATACCTGAATTCACCACGTCCGGTTCTTCCGGTGGCAATTTGATTTTCAACGGAACCAATGGCACGCCGGGAAATCCGTTTTGGATTTTGTCTTCCACCAATGTGAGCACGCCACTGCCGCAATGGACGTCCGTTTATACCAATAACTTTGGCAGCAACGGTCAATTCAGCTATACCAACACGCCTCACGCCGGCGAGCCGCAACGGTTTTTCATATTGAGATTGCCGTAAAAAGCAGGGGTTTAACGCTGGCATGAAACGGGCCCGCAGGAGGACACGCGTGTCATGCAGCCCTACCATGATTTTTTAACTTATGTAACTTCAAATCAAACTAAGTAACTACTTCTTGCGGGGAGAGGAAAAAGTGACGAGCAGCAGACGGCTCGCGAGTACGCTTGCCCCACCGATTTGGCGGACGTCACAACGCGATGTCTCCATCTGTTTCAGGGCTCGTCAGCACACGTGTGTGGCGTCTCGCCACACTGATTTGGAAACGGCCGCGACGCAGCGCGGCCCTACCACGTCTTTGTGCATAAGATGCATTCCTTTACGTGATAGCAATTCGCGTAAAAGGACCGTCACCGAAAACTGAAACCTTGAACCTGAAAACTCTTGTCGGTATCGTTCCGCTATGCGACGGCTGTGCCTGATGTTGTTCCTGCCCATTGTTTTTTTATTGGGCGTCGCGACGCATCTCCGGGCGGATTCCACGACTAATCTTCAAACTGGCCGGATCCTCAAAGTTCTGCCGTTCCTCGTGGATACGAACGGTGCCGTTGCGCTTTCGCCCAGCCTGTTTGACCGCGATGCGTATCAATTTTATCTGCTCGAGCATACCAATGACGTTTCCAGCATGCGTTTCGATGTGCAATGGAAGGCGAAACATGTCGAAGGCCTAACCCTGAAACTGCGGCTGGAATTGCGCGGTGTTACCCGGGGCGGCATGCCGACCGCAAAGACGCTGGAACAAAACGTCGAGTCGAAGATTTTTCATCACTGGACGACGTTGACTTTGTCCGGCGCAGACTATAAAAGTTTTGGCGTGCTCTCGGCATGGCGCGCCACCCTGTGGGATGGCGACCAATTGCTCGGCGAGCAAAAGTCATTTTTATGGTCGCCGCCTGGAAATACCACCCCATGAACCCTGATTGCCCCCTCACCCTTTCCCTCTCCCCCGATGGGGGCGAGGGGACCGGCCGGCTATTCAATTCGAAAGCATTTTTTCGGGGAATTCTGGCAGGGGTTTTAGCCGTGTTGGCTTGCTTTTCCGTTCATGCCAAAGATGTTTCCGCTTACAAAATTGGCGACGTTGCCCAGGAAGACATTAAAGCCACCGTTTCGTTTGATGTGGTGAATGCGGTGGCGACTGATTCGTTGAAATCCTCGCGGGCATTGGCCGTTCCGGCGATTTATCGCAATGACACGGAAATGACCAATACCATGATCAAAAAGTTTTTCACGGCTTTTGACGTGGCGCATGCCAATTTTTGCAAGGCGGTGAAGGCTTCGTACGGCAAGGAGACCCTGGACGATATCACGGTGGCAGCGCCGGATTTTGGCTATTTTCTGACGGCTTATAACGTCGAGAGCAAAAGCTTTCCGGTCCCGGCGGAGCTGGCGCAAAAGTGGGCGCAGGGTGATCCTGGCACAGAATTTCGGGACAAATGGCTCGGGGCCTTGCTCCAGGTCATGAACGGCCACGTGCGGCCGGATCATTTACCGCCGCTATTCGTCATCCACAAAAACATCCGCGTGGTGCCGGTCACCAGCCTGGATGAGACGTTGTCGCTGGGCTCTGTCAGCAAGCACGGGTATATTATTGTGGCCACGAACATTCCGACTCTTACCCACTTGCGGAACGTGTTCCGGGGGCAGTTTTCACCGGATGAACAGCCGCTGGCGCATGTGCTGGCCAATTTTATCCAGCCGGATTGCCTGCCGGACGTGGAGTTGACCCAGCAGGCGCGGGACCTGGCAGTGAGCAAAGTGGTGGTGGCCGACCATTATGAAACCGGCCAGGTCATTGTGGCGCATGGCAAAATGATCGACGCGCAGACGATGGCTGCGCTCGACGCTTTAAATGAGAAACTGATCCCCGGCGCTTTGAACCAGCAGATCGCCGCCGAACATGAACGGACCGTGGAAGAACAGCAGCGCGCCGACCAGGCGCAACAACGCGCCCAGGCGGAACAACAACAGGCGCAAAACGAACATGCCGCCGCCGTGCTGGCGCAACAACAGCAGCAACAGGCGCTTTTGGACCGCGAAGCCGCGCAAAAACAGGCGCAACTCGAGCAGGCGCATGCGGCCGCCATGCAGGAGCAGGCCGTGGCGGCGCAAACATTGGCGCTTAAAATTCATGAGCGCAATGAATGGCTCATGGCTGCGGTGGGAGGCGTATCTGTTTTGGCCTTGATCGTTGTGTGGCGGTTAGTTTCTCAAAAACGCACGGTGCCTATTTCAGTGCCGGCCAAATTGCAACGGATGGAAAAACCTCAACCGGAACTGGCTCCGTACCTGGCGCAGACGCTCAAGGAAGCGGTGGTGCAGGGGCTGGCGCAGCAGCGCGCCGAATTGCTCGAATCACAAAAATTGGCCGCGCAGGAAATCTCCGAGCTGGTGCACCGGCTTGACCAATTACAGGCGCCCATGCAGGAACGTTTGCGCGCCTACCAGGACCGCATCCAGGAACTGCAAAAAGAACTCACACAGCGGACGGAAGAAAACCGCGAGCTGTTGAAGATGAAGATCGAGATGATGCGGCGGCAGTTGGAATCAGAACGCGGCCGCGTAAAGCTCAATTGAGCCGGGCTGCTTTTTTCCAGCTGCTAAAATTAAGCTTTGGTATAAACCTCGGCGCCTTTTTCCACGAACTCCTTCGATTTAGCTTCCATGCCTTTTTTGAGGGCTTCTTCTTCGCTTAGGCCTTGCTCAGCGGCGAATTTGCGGACGTCTTCGGTAATCTTCATGGAGCAGAAGTGCGGGCCGCACATGGAGCAGAAGTGCGCGGACTTGGCGCCTTCCTGCGGCAGGGTTTCATCGTGAAATTCGCGGGCGGTTTCGGGGTCGAGCGAGAGATTGAACTGGTCTTCCCAGCGGAATTCAAAGCGGGCCTTGGAGAGGGCATTGTCGCGATATTGGGCGCCGGGATGGCCTTTGGCCAGGTCAGCAGCGTGGGCGGCGATTTTATAGGCGATGACGCCGTCTTTGACGTCTTTTTTATTCGGCAAACCGAGGTGTTCCTTGGGCGTGACGTAGCAGAGCATCGCGCAGCCGTACCAGCCAATCATGGCGGCACCGATGGCGCTGGTCATGTGGTCGTAACCGGGCGCGATGTCGGTAGTGAGGGGCCCGAGGGTGTAGAAGGGCGCTTCGTGGCACCATTCGAGTTGTTTGGCCATATTTTCCTCAATCATGTGCATGGGAACGTGGCCGGGGCCTTCGTTCATCACTTGAACGCCAAATTTCCAGGCGCGTTCGGTGAGTTCGCCTTGCGCTTTCAGTTCGCCGAATTGGGCTTCGTCGTTGGCATCAGCAATGGAGCCCGGGCGGAGGCCGTCGCCGATAGAAAAGGAAACGTCGTAGGCGGCCATGATTTCGCAGATGTCATCCCAGTGGGTGTAGAGGAAATTTTCTTTATGATGGGCGAGGCACCATTTGGCCATGATGCTGCCGCCGCGGGAGACGATGCCAGTCATGCGGCGGGCGGTGAGGGGAACGAACCGCAGCAAAACGCCGGCATGGATGGTGAAATAATCCACGCCTTGTTCGGCCTGCTCGATGAGCGTGTCGCGGAAAATGTCCCAGGTCAGTTCCTCGGCTTTGCCGCCGACTTTTTCCAGCGCCTGGTAAATGGGCACGGTGCCGATGGGGACGGGGGAGTTGCGCAAAATCCATTCGCGCGTGGCGTGGATGTTTTTGCCGGTGGAAAGATCCATGACGGTGTCCGCGCCCCATTTGGTGGCCCAGCGCATCTTTTCCACTTCCTCCTCGATGCTGGACGCCACGGCGCTGTTGCCGATGTTAGCGTTGATTTTGACGAGGAAATTCCGGCCGATAATCATGGGCTCGGATTCGGGGTGATTGATATTGGACGGAATGATGGCGCGGCCGGCGGCGACTTCGGAGCGAACGAATTCGGGCGTGATTTCTTTAGGGATGCGTTGCGGGAACCGGCCAAAAATGCCCGGGGCGAAATTGGCTGATTGGGAGGAACCGGCGTGCTGTTTGTTTAAATCATTGCGAGAGATGTCTTTCGCGAGATCGGCAATTTGGGCGACGCGCAGGTTTTCGCGGATGGCGATGAATTCCATTTCGGGCGTAATGATGCCCGCGCGGGCGTACGCCAATTGGGTGACCGGTTTGCCTTTCGCGCGGAGGGGCTTGCGTTTTTCGCCGGTGAATTCCAATGGCAAAGCCGTTGAATCCACGGGAACGGGGCGACGGATGACTTTTGCATAGCCGTTGTCCTGCGGTTTGACGGCGCGGCCTTCATATTCCTCGACGTCGCCGCGTTGCAAAATCCAGTCCCGGCGCAATTGCGGCAGGCCCTGGGTGACGCTGCCGGTGAAATTGGGATCGCCCCAGGGACCGCTGGTGTCATAGACGCGCACCGGTTCGTTGGCCTCGGTGCGGCCATCGAAGCCTTTGGTGGGCGCGAGGGACACTTCGCGCATGGGCACGCGGATGTCGGCATGGATTTGGCCGGCAACGTAAATCTTTTTTGAATTGGGCAACTGGTCGCTGCTATGCGGCTCGAATGAATTTTTTGATGCGATCATAATTTCGACGAAGAGCCGGAGAGGATGTTCCTTGCGCCGGCATTATCCGGTTCAAGTCAACGGGTCTTCGACGCTTTCGCGGCGAACTCTCAGCGCCCAGCCCTTTTAAGAGGGGTTGGGTTTGGCTCCCCGATAAGGGAAAAGTTATGCCTTCGGAGTGAAAACGTCAAGTTTTGGGGTGGTTTTACAGAGGCGCTTTCCTCGCCTTCCCGCAAAAAAACCTTTGCAGGCATGTCTCGAACGGCGGATTATTTCACGCGTGACAGGCGACCTTTATTTCATGCGGCTGGCGTTGAAGCTGGCGCAGCGCGGCTACGGCGCAACGTCGCCCAACCCGATGGTAGGCGCGGTGCTGGTGCGGGGCGGGCGCGTCATCGGGCGCGGCTGGCATCATCGCGCCGGGCTGCCGCATGCGGAGATTGAGGCGCTGCTGGATGCGCAAAAACGCGGCCACAGTGCGTGCGGAGCGACGCTGTACGTTACGCTGGAACCGTGCTCAACACACGGGCGCACACCGCCCTGCACGGAGGCTATCATGGCCGCCGGGATAAGGCGGGTGGTCATCGGCGCGACGGACCCAAACCCGCAGCATGTGGGTCGGGCTTTTAAGATACTACGGCGGGCGGGAATTGAGGTGGCGCATGGAATTTTGGCAGATGAATGTACGCGGCTGAACGAGGCATTTAATCATTGGATTGTACACAGCACGCCGTTTGTGACTGTGAAAGCGGCGATGACGCTGGATGGAAAAATCGCCACGGCGAGCGGTGAGTCCAAGTGGATTACCGGCAAACAGTCACGTGCAATGGGAATGAAATTGCGCGAGGGAGCGGATGCGATCCTTGTTGGCGTGAATACGATCCTGGCGGATGATCCTTCGCTGACGTTTCGTCCGACTAAAAGAACGAAAGTGCAGAAGCAATTGCGGCGAATCGTTTTGGATTCGATGGCGCGAACACCATTGAAGGCCAGGGTGGTGAGCGATGAGCTGGCGCATTTGACGACGATTGTGGTTTCCAGGAATGCGCCGAAGAATCGTGTGGCTGCGCTGGCTAAACGGACAAATGTGCTGGTAGCGCCGTTGACAGGCAAGATGCCTGTCCCACTATTGGATTTGCACTGGCTGCTGAAGAAACTGGGGAAAGAGAACGTGACGAGCCTGCTGGTGGAAGGCGGCGGGGAAACCAACGGGTCATTCCTGCTCAATGGCCTGGCGCAGCGCGTGGCATTCTTTTACGCGCCAAAGATTTTGGGTGGAAGCGATTCGCGCAAAGGTGTGGCCGGAAATGGCGTCACTAAATTGTCTGATGCCCTACGCCTGCGTGACGTGGAATGGCAAAAGGCGGGTGATGATTTGGCGATGACGGCGCTGGTTGGGGCTGATAAAATCTGAAACTATATCCTATGTTAAAATGCAGTGAGGATAATAACGCGACAGTAATGGGTGCCCCCTCACCCCGCCCTCTCCCCCGATGGGGGCGAGGGAGACGTTTGTCCTGCGTTTATTCAAAAATTAATTGCGAATTTTAAACAAAATGTTCACTGGCATTATTCAAGAAACCGGGAAGGTCGAGAAAATTGAGCGACAAACCAAAGGAATTGCGCTGACCGTTCGCGCGGGGAAGAGTGTGCGCGGGCTGAAAATCGGCGGCAGCCTGGCGGTCAACGGCTGCTGTCTAACGGCAACGAAAATTTCCGCGAGCGGAAAGTTCAAATTGGTTCGGTTTGATTTACTAAACGAGACGTGGCAGCGGACGAATTTTCAATCTTTAAAGACCGGTTCACTCGTCAACCTGGAACGGCCGATGCGCGCGGGCGATGAATTCGGCGGGCATTTCGTGACGGGGCACATTGACGGCACGGGCACGATTGCGCGCTGGGAGAAATCTGGTGCGGACCATGTGCTGGATATCACTGCTCCGGAAAATGTGATGCGTTACATTATTGAAAAAGGCTCGATAGCGATTGATGGGATCAGTTTGACCGTTGCGGGCGTGAGCAAGAAAAGTTTTCGCGTCTGGATTATTCCGCATACGTTTGAGGTGACGAATTTGCGGGGACGAAAGGCGGGAGAGGCGGTCAATTTGGAGGCGGATATGCTGGGGAAATACGCGGAGAGGTTTTCTAAAAAATTTTAACGCAAAGACGCAAAGGAACAAAGCCGCCAGAGAGACGGCTGCGCAGGAGCGCAGCCCTACCATGATCATCTACATCGTACGGCCTTAATCGTTTACTCAGCCGGAGCGAATTTCACATCCACAGCTGAGCCGACATCGAACGATTGTCCGGTGTAGGTGAGCTTGCCCGTGGTATCATCAATTCCGAAGGCGGTGACCGTGCCGGATTTTTGGTTGCCGATGATCAGCCAGTGGCCGGAAGGATCAATGCCCATGCCGCGCGGGAAATCGCCTTCGCAGGGAATATTTTGGACGAGCGAAAGGTTGCCGGTCTTCGCATCCACGGCGAGGACGGAAATAGTGTTGGCGCCGGGCGCATGAGGCCCGCGCACGGTGGCATAAACAAACTGGCCGTCCGGACGATAAGCAATCTCCGCTGCCGTGAACGAATCCTGATGCAACCCCGGCGGAAGGAGCGCGACCACTTGGCGCGGGTGAAGTGTTCCCCTGACGCCATCCCAATCATAGACGGTCACCGTGCCGGCCATTTCGGAGATGACACAGACCGTTTTACCATCCGGGCTGAACGCCAAATGGCGCGGGCCGGAGCCGGGCGGCAGAGGAGCAAAGGGCGGTTTATTGGGCGTAAGCGCGGCGTTTTCCGCGTTCACCTTGTAAATCATGACTTTATCTATGCCCAAATCACAGGCGAGGGCGAATTCTCCCGCGGGCGCGCCGACGAAGCAATGTGCGTGAGGAGCGGTTTGGCGGCTGGGATTTATGCTTTTGCCGGTATGCTGGATGAAGGTGCCGTCGGCCAGCGTGCCGTCGGGATGGAGGTGAAACGATTTTACGCTTCCGCCAGGATAGTTCGCGATGAATACGTTTTGGCCTGCGGCATCCAGCCCGACATAACAAGGTTCGACATCGCCGGCAGGTTTCTCATCGAGCAATTTCAAGCTGCCGGTATGGCCATCCCTGGTGAAAGCGGCCACCATGCCGTTCGTGCTCTTCCCTACCTGGATGGAAGCATACAGGAAGCGGCCATCAGGCGAGACGGCCAGGTAGTTGGGACTCGCGATGGCAGCCGCTAATTCCGGCGTGGAAAGTTTCCCTGTCTCCATGTCCAGCCGTGAAACGTAAATGCCTTTGCTCGAACCATCGGTATAGGTCCCAAAATAAACGAAACAATCCCGGGCCCAAAGGGCAGGGGCAATCAAAGCAAGGGTAAGAAGAAGTGCTTTCATAATTCTCCTGTCTGAGAGGGGGTGAATTTTCATGGAGGGAAATTGCCTAAAAGCGCGTCTGATAACAAGTAACTTGAAGCTTGTTTTGAGGAGCGTCCGGGCGCATTTTCATAACGTCCCGGGTGTCATGATATTGCGCAGGCTTCCGGTACTGTCATGGCTATACCGGCTTCCGCCTCCGGCGGCAATTTTGGCACGGCACCCGGCTCACGCGTGGGCGGCGCGCGTTATCTTCTCAAACGCCTCGTCGGGCGCGGCGAATTTTCTGAACTCTGGCTCGCGCGCGATGTGAAGGGTGAAAAGGACGTGGCCTTGAAGGTCCTGCCCAAGGCGTTTTTGCAGGACGAAAACCTGCTGGAACACATTCGACAGGACGTCCGCCGTAACGGCCTGCTCAAACATCCGCATATTGTTTCGGTTTATGAACTGGTGACGGACAATAATACCGCGGCAATCGCCATGGAATTTATGGACGGCTGGTCGCTGGCGACGATGAAGGTGGATAAGCTGGGGCAATGCCATAGCCCGGAGGAAATCGGACCATGGATCCGCGAGGCATGTGATGCGCTCGCTTATGCGCATAATGAATTTGGCATGGTCCACGGCGATTTGAAACCGTCCAACCTGCTGACCAGCACGCGTGAAGGAATCAAGGTTTCCGATTTTGGTTTTGCTGCGCTCATCCGGACGGAATGCTCCAAACGGGGTATTATCAAAAGCGGCTACGGCGGTATTGGTTTCTTAAGCCCGCAACAGGTTATGGGCGAACCGCCGTCTAAACTGGATGATATTTATTCGCTGGGCGCGACTATTTTTGACCTGCTGACCGGCACGCCGCCATTTTACAAGGGCGAGGTCATCGCACAGATTTGCAGCCTCAAAGCGCCGCGCATGGCGCAGCGCCTGGCTGAGTTGTCCTTCCAAAGCGATCCGTTGCCGGTGGTTTGGGAGGAAACGGTTGCCGCATGTCTCGCCAAGAATCCGGCGGACCGCCCGCAGAGTGTGGAAGACGTGCTGCAAATGCTGGAAGGCAAACCCATACAGAGAATCTCCCATGCGGATGATGAGGACGAGAACGTGCCGCCGGTGCTTGAATCGGCGGCGGCTCAAACCGCGCCGCCTCCTGTGCCTGCGGAACAAATTAAAATTCCATCTCAGTTGGAACAGGCGCCGGTTGGCCAGACCAGTTCAAAGCTGATTGCCCTGGCATTCGCCGGTGTGGTGGCGCTTTTTCTCATTGCCGCCCTGGCTGTGGCTGTGATTCATTTCTCCAAAATTTTCAACATCGCAAACGTTGTTTCCGGCAACCCGGAACCCCAGGTGACTACAACCGTTTTAGTGGACACCAATTTCAATGCCGGGACCGGCACGGACAATACGATCCGTTGCATGGCTTTGCAGCAGGACGGGAAAATTTTAATTGCGGGATTGTTCACCAATTTCAACGGTGTGGCCGCTGAAAAAATTGTTCGCCTCACTCCCGATGGTTCGGTGGACACGACTTTTACGCCGCATGTGCCGGGCAATGTATATGCGATCGCGCTACAGCCTGACGGGCAAATCCTAATTGGCGGACAGGGATTGTGGGCGAAACATCCGGCCCGGAAATTCATCCGTCTGGAACCGGATGGCAGCCGTGATGGGCGGTTTCATGGTGAGAGCGCTTATAATTCGGACGTGCGCGCTATCACTATCCAACCGGATGGCGGAACCCTGGTGGGCGGGAGTTTTACCAAAGTGGCGACCAAGGAACATCACGGCCTGGTGCGGTTGAATGCCAATGATCAAATCGATGATTCGTTTAATACCAGCACAGCCGGCTCGGCAGTGGTTTTGTCTATCGCCGCGCTGCCGGATGGGAAAATTCTGGCCGCCGGGATTTTTAATAATTTCGGCAATTCCAGCCAAACTCATCTCGTCCGACTGTCATCAGACGGTAGTGTAGACGCCACATTTAATGATGCGGCCTACGCCGATAAAAACATCCGGCAAGTGCTCCTCCAAAAAGACGGCAAAGTTTTGGCCTGCGGATTTTCCATGTCTATCAACAACACAGCCTCGCCCTACATCACGCGGTTAAATGCCGACGGCAGCACGGACCCCGGCTTCCATTTTACCGGCCAGCCCGGCGACGCGTTCTGGAGCATGGCGCTTCAGCCGGACGGGAAAATTCTTATCGGCGGCTATAACGAGACCAACAAGGAGGTAAGTCCAATCATGACCCGCTTGAATCCTGATGGCAGCCCGGATAAAAGTTTTCAAATAAGCGATCTTACCGGCAACTGCATTTGGGGCATTATCGTCCAGCCAGATGGGAAAATTCTCGTTGCCGGCGCCATCAACAGCCTGGGTGGCACGCCCTGTGGCAACATCCTCCGCCTGCAAAATTAATTTCTCCGGCATTTAATCTTGCCAGCGTGCCCTTATCGGGTTCAATTTGCTTTTTACTATGGCTACGAAACAAATTATTAAACCAGCACAATCACCGGCCGCGGTCGGCCCTTACAGCCATGCCGTGCGCATTGGCGATTTTCTATTTTGCGCGGGGCAGATCCCCATTGATAAGGACGGATGCCTCGTCCACGGGGACATCCGTGTGCAAACGGAACGCGTCCTGCAAAACGTGAAGGCGATCCTGGATGACCAAAAATTGACGTTTGCCAACGTGGTTAAAAGCACCGTCTTTTTGACCAATTTGTCGGTGGATTTTCCGGGCATGAACGAAATCTACGGAAAATATTTTACGGAAAACTTCCCGGCGCGCTCGACCGTCCAGGTGGCGGCGCTGCCCAAAGGCGCGAATGTGGAGATTGAAGTGGTTGCGCATTTTTGAGCATGCCATTGGGACTTGAACTTCTTATCGCCGTCATCGCGGGCGGTGCGGCGGGATTTTTTTGCGGCTGGCTGAAGTGGGCCGGTAAAAGTTCTGATGCCCGGCTGGAAAATGAATTGCGCCAGCAACTGGCGCAACGCGAAGCGGAACTGGAAAAATCGCGCGGGCAATTGATGGAAGCCGGCAACGCGCGGGCCGCGGCGGAAGCAAAGCAAAGCGCGGCGGAAAAGTTACTGGCCGAGCAAAAAGTTTTGCAGGAAAAAGCCCTGGCTGATTTGCGCGATGCATTCAAGGCCCTGAGCGCGGATGCCTTGAAGCAAAGCGCGCCGGAGTTCTTGCGCCTGGCGGAGCAGACGTTTGGGAAGATGCAAGAATCGGCCAAAGGTGACTTGGCGCAGCGGCAGGAAGCCATTAAAACGCTGGTTGAACCCCTCAAACAACAGCTTGAAGTTTATCAAACCCGCCTCCAGCAAAGTGAGACCACGCAATCTTCGACGCTGGGTGAAGTCAAAAAACAATTGGAATTACTTTCGCAACAGAGCCAGTCGCTCGCCCAGGAAACGCAACAATTTCGCATGGTGCTGCGTTCCAACCAGGCGCGGGGACGCTGGGGTGAAGAAACATTGCGGCGCGTCGTGGAAGCAGCGGGCATGAGCGCGCATTGCGATTTCACCGAGCAAACTCAATCGGGAGACAACCGGCCGGACCTTGTCGTCCATTTGCCCGGCGACCGTATTATTATCGTGGATGCCAAAGTGCCTGATTTTGATTTTCTCAACGCATTGGAATCCGCCGACCCACTAACGCGCAGCGAATCCCTGGCGGCGCACGCAGCCAAGCTCAAAGCCACCATCAAAGCTCTGGCCGACCGGGATTATCCGAGCCAGTTTCCGAAAGCTCTAGACCATGTCGTTTTGTTTTTGCCTGCGGAATCTCTTTTCAGCGCGGCGCTCGAAGGCGACCGCGATCTAATCGTTTGGGCGGCGGAAAAAGGAATCCTATTGGCAACGCCGGCGTCATTAATCGCGTTGCTGCGTTCCGTGAGCGTGAGCTGGCAGCAGCATGCGCAGACGGAAAACGCCCAGAAAATTGCCGAAGCGGCCCGGGAATTTTATGCGCGCGTCGTCAAGTTCACGGAACATTTCGAGAAAATCCGCATGGGACTGGACCGCGCCAATTCTGCGTTCAACGAAGCGGCGGCCAGTTTTCAATTACGTGTTCGCCCTGCCGGGGAACGGCTGGTGGATTTGGGAGGCGCGACTGCGGCGAAGGAATTGCCTGATGTGCAACCGCTGGAATCTACATTGCGCCTGCCGATTGGTTAATTTGACGGACGGCGGCGCCGCAGCGCCGCCCTACCATAAGCCGCCACATTGGAGCATCAGACGCCGCAACGCATCGACTCCTTCAATGAAGATTGGGAAGTTCTATATCTTCCGAATTAAGGTTTTTGCCCGGTTAATCCATACGCGGTCGCGCCTGCGTTGGAACGGTGGCGCATAGGCGTCGTCGGTTAAAACGTCTTTAAGCTGGGTACGCGCATTGTCCAATTGGTTTTTCTCGATGTACAGTTCGGCCAGTTGCACTTTGGCACGCGGGTAAGAATGGTTTTGTGTAACGTGCTGCCAGTAAAGGATGGCGTTGTCCTTTTCGCCCAGCGCCATGAGCGCTTCCGCGAGGGCCATCATCGTGTACCCGTAATCGTGCTCCGGTTTTTCATGCATGACACCTTCGAGCAACGGCCGCGCTTCGGCCGGGCGTTTCAGGCGGACGAGGCATTGGCCAAGGTGGGCGCGGACATCGATGTCCTTAGGCTCGCGTTCGAGGGCGGCGCGATAACATTTCTCCGCTTGCTCCAGCTTGCCTTGCTGAAAATACAAGTCGCCGAGCTGGAAATGATGGGAGGCGTTATCAATATGATGGATTTGCGCCTGGAGTTCGCGGATGCGCTTGCGGTTAAAGGCGCCGGGAAGCTCGAACCCGCTGACGCTGGAGCCGGACGTGCGATAAACGGCAAAATAATACCAGAACGCGGTGAGACCGCAGCCGACCAAAATGAATATCGCCCAGAGCCATTCGCGGTTGCGAAGGGCATGAATGAACATCCAAAGCTGGAAGATCGTAACGGCCAACGGAAGCAGCGAGTCGAGAAGCCCGCCGTTCAGGATATCCAACAATGAGGCGAACATGGCGGGGAAATTATCCGGAGATATTTTTTCTGGCAATCAAGTTTTGCCTTTATTGCCCGAGCAATTCATAGGGGCGCACGGTATCGCCGCCCACGTGGAAATGCGGCATGGCCTTGAGAGAAACGCTAAAGGCGACTCCCAGATCCAGCGGCTGGCCGCCGCCGTTATTAATCACCCGCATGGTCAGCGCCGCCGTCCAACTGCGCATGTCGCGGTAAAGGCTATACATTTGTGCCTGGAGACGGCCGGTTTCAGCGTTGTAATACTGCGAGGTGCGGAATCCCCAGTTGTCGTTAATCCGGTAGAAAAAGGAACCGGAGATGACGTCGTCACCGCTGTCCACAAATCCGTCACGCAAGTACCAATTGCCGATGCCCAGGCTCCAGCGGTCGTTGGGGGAAAAGGAGATTTGATGGAAGGCGAGGTTCACATGGCCGTCATTGACGTCGTAGCGTATCTGTGATTGGAAGGTCAGCCATGAACGCGGCTTAAATGCCAGGTCGGAATAAAGATCGCTAAACGTTTGTTGTGGTTGCAGGAAAACCGAGTTGGTCTGGCCGTTGGGATTGAGGTTCCAATCCAGCATCAGGCTCCAGTTGAGGAGGTCGTCCAACTTGCCGTCCCGCATCGTTTGCAGGGTATTGCGAATGCCAAAACGAACCACATTTTCGCTCTCGATGGCGTCAATGTCATTGTAATCAGGAAATTCTACCGGAAGGATCAGGAGGCTGGGGTACAGCGTATCGAACTGCGGCAGATCCGGCGCCTGCACGTTTGGCTGGGGAACAAACGCATAGGTGACCGACGGCACAATGATGTGCCGGAGCCCGTTGATATCGAACACCGAATCTTTGGTATTCGGCCAAAGTTGCGAAAGCGTGAACGAAGCATCCGCGCCGGTATTAAGCACATAGCGCGTGGTTGAGGCATTGGTCCCGCCGGGGCCGGATTCCGGGCTGTACCAGGTCACGCGCCCGCCGACGCGCGGCGTCACGTTGAGCCAGCCAAAGAATGTTTCCGGCAGCAGCAATTGCTGGAACGTGTCCATGCGGCCGGCTTCAAAATTCGGCGGAGTGTTATTGGTCGCGCCGAAGATCGTATTCGTGCCGGCATAATAGTGTTCGTAAAAACCAGCCGAGCTTTGGCTTTCGTATTGGATTGGCGTATTGAGAACCGGCTGGCGCAGGCCGGTAAGCTGGACGTCCGGTAGGCGTTC
>Ga0335083_10004432_pt1 | contig 17882 bp, 13 predicted proteins | sample Lox_Sample_42_FD_206716 | JGI IMG/M metagenome (GOLD analysis project Ga0335083, IMG submission 206716) | Soil microbial communities from Loxahatchee National Wildlife Refuge, Florida, United States - Lox_Sample_4.2 | ecosystem: Environmental > Terrestrial > Soil > Wetlands | place: USA...
GCACCCGGCCCACCGCGGCGGCGAACGCCTCGGGAGTATCCCCGAGGAGGAGGTGCCGGCCGGGCTCGGCGTCGAGCCCCTCTGCGCCGAGCGTCGTCGAGACCACCGGGCGGACCATGGCCATGGCCTCGAGGATCTTGAACCGGGTGCCGCCGCCGATCCGCAGCGGGGCGATGGTGACCGCAGCCTCGGCCAGGTGGGGCCGCAGGTCCGCGACCCGTCCGGTCACCTCGACGCGGGGCCCGCGCTGGGCGAGGAGCTCGGGGGTCGGTGCCTGGCCGACGACCTTCAGCCGCGCCGCGGGGTGGCTCCGGAGGAGCAGCGGCCACACGTCGCGGAAGAAGAACCGGAGCCCGTCGACGTTGGGGAAGTAGTTGATGGCCCCGAAGAAGAGCACCGTCCGTCCGTCCGGAGGCGGATCGCCGGGGCGGGGGCGGAACTCCTCGACGTCCACGGCGTTGGGCACCACCGCACCGCGGAGACCCGGAACCAGCGCCCGGGCCCGGGCGAGGTCGGCCTCGCTGCAGAACGAGACCCCGTCGAACGAGCGCCAGGCCTCGATCTCCTCGCGCTGCAGCTTGCGCCAGTTCGCCGCGTTGTGCAGCCGGCGGAGGAGACCGTGCTCCGTCCTGGCCTGCTGCCGGGCGAGGTCGAACTCGATGTTGTGCTCGTCGAGCACCCGCACCGGACGGGGGACGCGGCCCGGAGGGCGGGTGAGCTCCTCGCTGGCGAGGAAGGGGAAGGAGACCAGGAGCGCATCGAAGCGTCCCCTCGCGAGCACCTCTTGCACCGTGCGCCGCACCGCCGGGAGCGCGTAGGCCCGCCGCTCGTAGCTGCGCTGCCCGGCCAGGGACAGCAGCTGCAGCGCTCGCTTCCGCCTGCCTTCCAGCGCCGGCACGGGCACGAGCACCACCTCGCGGCAATAGCTCCGCATCGCGTGCTCCACCTCGGCGCGGTCCAGATCCGGGGTGAGAAGTGACACCGCGGAAACCTCGTGGCGGCGGGCGAGCGCGGCGAGCAGCCCCTGCATCCGGCGTTGAGCGCCGAACGAGGGAGGGCTGGGCGGGAACTGCGAGAGGAAGAGGAGGCGGAGCAGGGCGGGGAGCGTGGTGTAGCATGCGCGGCTCTTCGATGTGCGGGATCGCGGGCATCCTCGGGCGGCTCGACGCGCGGAACCGGGCCGCGCTGGACCGGATGAGCCGCGCCATGCACCACCGGGGGCCCGACGACGAGGGAAGCTGGGAGTCCACGCCGGGGCCGGACGGAGCGGGGGCGCTGCTCGCCTTCCGCCGGCTCTCCATCCTCGACCTCTCCCCTGCCGGCCACCAGCCGATGGTCGACGGACAGACCGGCCAGGTGATGGTCTTCAACGGGGAGATCTACAGCTACCGCGCCCTGCGCCAATCGCTCCTCGCGAAGGGACACACCTTTCGCTCCACCGGTGACGCCGAGGTGCTGCTGCGGGCGCTCGCCATCGGCGGACCGGAGGCGCTCGGCAGCGTCCGCGGGATGTGGGGTCTCGGGGTGTGGGACCCGGGCGCGCGGACGCTGCTCCTCGCACGGGATCCGCTGGGCATCAAGCCGCTCTACGTCGCTCGGGCGACGGGGCCGGATGCCGGCTGGTCGGTCGCCTTCGCCTCCGAGCTGAGGGCGCTCCTGGCCTCGGGCCTGCTCGGGACGCCGAGGCTCGACCCCCATGCCGCCGCGTCGGTGGCCTGGAACGGCTTCGTGGTCGGGCCGCGGACGGCGGTGCAAGGCATCGAGTCGCTCCTCCCGGGCGAGTGGAGGCTGGTCGGCACGGACGGAGCGGAGCGGCGCTCGGGCATCAGCTGGTCGCTCCCGGCCCCGGGCCCACCGGCGGGCGACGAGGCGTCCATCGCCGAGGCGGTCGAGACCTCGGTCCGGCTCCACCTCGATTCCGACGTCCCCCTCGGCGTCTTCCTCTCCGGGGGCATCGACTCCTCGGCGGTGGCCAACCTGGCCCAGCGGGCCGTCGGGAAGGTCCACACCTTCACCCTGACCTTCGAGGAGCCGGAGTACGACGAGGGCGCGGTCGCCCGCGCCGTGGCCCGGGCCATCGGAACCGAGCACCGGGAGGTGGTGCTCACCGAATCCGACTTCACCGGTCAGCTCGAGCCCGCGCTGGACAGCCTCGACCAGCCCACCTTCGACGGCCTCAACGCCTACTTCATGTCCCGCGCCGTGCGGCAGGCGGGCTTCACCGTGGCCCTGGTGGGCACCGGAGGCGACGAGCTGTTCGGCGGCTACACCAGCTTCCGGGACCTGCCCACGCTCCACGGCTGGTCGCGGCGGCTGGGCTGGCTTCCGCGGGACGTGCTGGTCCGCGGCGCCGCGCTGGCCGTGAGCGCGCTCGGGCGAAGGGCCGCGGAGCTCCCGCCCCAGACCCGGTGGGCCAAGCTCCCGGAGATGGTGCGGCGGGGAGAGGACCTGCTCGCGCTCTACCAGCTCGCCTACGCGCTGTTCCTGCCCGAGTTCCAGCGGCAGCTGCTCGGAGCGGCCACCGCCGCCGCCCTGGTGGACGGGCTCCCCTCCGAGTTCCGGGCCCGGCTGGATGGCGAGGTGCGGGGCCGCTCGGACCTCGCGGCGATCAGCGTGCTCGAGCAGCGGCTCTTCCTCGGCGAGCGGCTCCTCCGGGACAACGACGCGGCGAGCATGGCCGCGTCCATCGAGCAGCGCCTCCCGCTGGTGGACGCGATGCTGCTCGCCGAGGTGATGCAGCTCCCCGACGCGCTCCGCTACCAGCCGCTCCGGCGCAAGGCGCTGCTCCGCCGGGTGGGGCTGCGGGGGCTGGACCCGGCGCTGTTCGAGCGCCCCAAGCGGGGCTTCGTCCTCCCCTACGACCGGTGGATCCGCAGCGGGCTCACCGCCGGCATCGACCGGACCCTCCGCGACGAGGACGCGGTGCGCGCCACCGGCCTCGACCCGGCCGCCGTCGGCCGGCTGTGGCGCGCCTTCCTCGACGGGGCGCCGGGGCTCTACTGGTCCCGGGTCTGGGCGCTCTACGTCTGGGTGCGGTGGTGCCTCCGCCACGGGGTTCGCCAGTGAGCGGCCGCCGCTACCTCCTGATCACTCCCTGCCGGGACGAGGCCCGGTTCGCTCGCCGTACCCTCGCCGCGGTGCTGGCGCAGACCGAGGCACCGGCGCTCTGGGTGGTGGTGGACGACGGCTCGAGGGACGAGACGCCGGCCCTGGTGGAGGAGGCGAGGGCGCGGGCGCCGTGGATCCGCCTCGTCCGGCGGCCGGACCGCGGGGTGCGGAAGGTGGGCGGCGGGGTCATCGAGGCCTTCGACGCCGGACTGGCCACCGTGGACCTGCGCCAGTTCGACTACGTCTGCAAGCTCGACCTCGACCTGGACCTGCCCCCCGGGTACTTCGCGGGCCTGATGGACCGGATGGAGCGGGACCCGCGGATCGGCACCTGCTCCGGCAAGCCCTGGTTCCTCCCCCCGGGCACGCCCGAGGAGCGGATCCGCTTCCCCCTCGACACCGCCGGGTTCGTCTCCGAGCTCACCGGCGACGAGAACTCGGTGGGGATGACCAAGTTCTACCGGACCGCCTGTTTCCGGCAGATCGGCGGCTTCGTCCGCGAGGTGATGTGGGACGGCATCGACGGCCACCGCTGCCGCCAGCTCGGGTGGATCGCCGTCTCCTGGGACGACCCCGAGCTCCGCTTCGTCCACCTCCGGCCCATGGGGACCAGCCACAAGGGATGGTGGACCGGGCGCAAGCGCCACGGCTTCGGTCAGTGGTTCATGGGCACGACGCCGGTCTACATGCTGGCGAGCGCGGTGTTCCGCATGGCCCGCCCGCCGCTGGTCGTCGGGGGCCTGGGGATGGCCACCGGGTACTTCGAGAGCATGTTCCGCGGCCGGCCGCGCTACGGGGACGACGAGTTCCGCCGCTTCCTCCGTCGCTACCAGTGGGCCTGCCTGTTCAAGGGGAAGCGCCGGGCGACGGCCGAGCTGAACGCCCGCCAGGCACAGGTGTGGTCGCCGCAGGCCTGAGCGCGGCGCTCTCCGAGAGCGGCATCCCGAAGTCCGGCCGGTCGCGCTCGCCCAGGACCCAGCGGTAGACCTCCGCCACCTGGGCGGCCTTCACCTCCCAGGTGAAGAGCGACTCGACGCGGTGGCGCCCGCGCTCTCCCATCGCCGCCACCCGCGGGCGATCGCCGGCGAGCGACTCCAGCACTCGCGCGAGCCCGGCGACGATCTCCGCGCGGGGCCCGAGCGGGACGCGGACGCCAGTCTCGTCGCTCAGGAGCTCCCTCGGCCCGCCGTGGTCCACCACCACCGGCACCACGCCCAGCGCCATGGCCTCCAGCACCACGCCGCCCCCGAACTCGCGGATGCTCGGAAAGCCCAGCACGTCCGCCCGGGCGATGCGCTGGATGACCTCCCGCTGGTCGATCCAGCCGGGGAGGCTGACCGCCGGGCCGACGTCCGCCGCCGCGATCCGTGCCCGGAGCGCCGGCATCTCCGGGCCGTCGCCCACCACGTCCAGGGTGGCGGCGCCAGAGCGGAGAAGCGGGACGGCCGCCTCGATCAGCATGTCCACCCCCTTGAGGGGGACCAGCCGGCCGACGAAGACGATGCGCAGCGGTCCCCCGGGGCGCGGCCGGGCGACGCCGCGGAAGCGCTCGGGGTCGATGGCGTTCTCGGGCAGGTAGACGGTTCGCGCCCGGTACGGCGCGAGGTCCTCCCAGACGTAGGACGAGCCGGCGAGCAGCGCCGCGGCGGCGCTCCGCGTGCTCCGGTAGCCGGGAAGGAGCTTGCGGGCGCCGCGCACGTAGGAGAGCCACTCGCCCTCGCGGCGCATCGCCTCGCGGAACTCGCGCGGCCAGGGCACGCCTCCGTTCACCGGCCCGAGCACGAACGGGACGCCGGCCCGGCGGCAGCGGGCGGCGAGCGTGCTCGGCACCGCCGGGCTCACCGGGGTGATGCGGTGGACGACGTCCCACCTCCGCGCGCGGATCTCCTCGCCGAAGCGCCGCCAGGCGAGCGCCTCGAACCAGTAGTAGGCCAGGGTGGAGAACGCGGTGGTCCAGGTCCAGCCGAGGCGGGTCACCCTCCGGATGCCCTCGCCCACGCGGGTGACCGGGCCCTCGACGGCCGACGGATCGAGCGCGGTGAAGTCCCGCCCTTCCACCCAGCCCGCGTGCTCGAGCCCCTCGCGGTTGCGGGCGTGGGTGACCAGGTGCACCTCCGCCCGTTCGCGCAGCGCCCGGGTCAGGCTCCAGCCCACCAGCGAGGCGCTGGACCACTCGGGGTTCGCCGAGTCGGCCAGCACCAGGACCCGCGGACGGCGAGCGCTCTCGGGTGGACGTTCGGGCATCGGCGCGGGGGCCGACTGTACCAGCGGCCCGTCCGGGCGCTCAGGGGTACTTCGAGGTGTGGGTCGCGTCGAACCGCACCTTCGCCGGGAGCACGCCGATCCGGTCCGCATCGGTGGCCGCGGTGGAGTCGACCCAGGGCCAGCGGTTGCTGCCGAAGAAGGCGGGCTTGCCGGCGAGATAGAGCGAGGCGGGGAGGGTCCGGTTCGCGTTCGACGGGTCCCAGTGCACGCTGCCCGAGGCGTAGTCGAAGTTGCCGTGCCGGTAGGTCCGGGCGAGCACCAGCGGGTCCGCCGTGTCCGGCCAGTTCGTGCCGTCGTAACCGAGCTGCCACATCGCGACCGACGAGTCGTCGTTGAGATTGTTGGGGTCCGACTGGTAGATGAACCGGAGCTGGGCGAAGTCGTTGCCGTCGACATCGGTCCCGGACAGCAGCGGCATCCCCGGGAAGCCCAGCACGTCACCCAGGAACGAGTACCACCAGCCGCCCACCTGCACCCCGACCGCGCGCCGGTTCCAGGCGTCGAGAAGGTCCAGCGGCGCCGCCGAGCGCCGAAGCCCGGTCCAGTGGTTGCGGAAGGACGTCGCGTAGATGGCGTTGCCCCAGTACGACTCGCTGTCGAAGTTGAAGCCCTCGTTTCCCTCGAAGAGCTCCATGTGCGCGCCGGCATAGTGGTTGGGGCCGGCGCCGATCTCGACGATGTCCGGATAGGTCTCGCCGTAGCCGTCGGTGAAGTAGTTGTAGCCGAAGACGTTTCCGCCGCCCGAGGCGCGGCCGAGGGTCATCTTGTTGAAGTCCCAGACCACGTTGTTCTCGTAGAGGTTGTCCGAGGCGTACTGGGTGAGGCCGATGCCGTAGCCTGCGCCGCCGGGATTGGGATCTAGCGTCTCGTGGAAGTACGAGTCGCGGACCTCGGAGCGGAAGGTCCCCTCGAGGTTGCAGCTGTGGCCGATGCTGTGGGCGCTGTCCACGTTCCTCACCCACGAGTACGCGGTGGCGAAGAGATGGATGTTGCCTCCCCCGTCGCCCCCGTCGCCGTTCTCCACCGCCAGGTCCTCGATGCCCGAGTACCTCACCGCGTCGATCGGGTCCCCTCCTGGCTGGTCGGTGATCCGCACCACGTGGGCCGAGAGCGCGGTCTCGAAGTCGATGTGGATGGGGGTGGTGAGCGTGAGGGTGTTGCCCTCGATGGAGGCGATCTCCAGCGCCTGCCCGATGGGCCGGTTGTACTCGCAGAACCAGCCCCGCTCCGGCCCTCCGGGGAGCGCGTTCGTTCCCCAGTACACCTTGCGCACCGGAGGCACGGTGTCCGAGCGGGTGTCGTCCGCCAGCTGGTTCAGGTAGACGAGCTCGCCCACCTTGTAGCCGGGGTTGCTGGTGAGCGTGATGCTGGTGCTTCCCTTGGGCGCGTCCTGGGAGAGGGGCACCCCGGGGGTGAGCTCGAACCAGCGCAGCCCGATGATGATGACGGGCATCCCGGTGTTGAGTGGCTTGGTGAGGAGAGTGCCCCCGGGCATGCTCGAGCCGCTGCCCCGCAGCACAACGTTGGAGCGGGTGATGGACAGCCCGTCGCCGCTGATCTGGAAGGTGCCCGGGGCGAGCTTCACCACCTGGTTCTCGGGACAGCTGTCGAGCGCGTCCTGGATGGCCTGGGTGTCGTCCCCGCCGCTCGGGGTGAGCGTCTTGTACACGGTGGTCCGGGTCGGGATGCCGCCGACCGCGTTGAGCCCCGGGTTCCAGACGGTGGCCCTGTCCGCCGGGAGCACGCCGTTCCAGCTCGGAGAGCCGCCATCCGGACCGCCGCCCGTGCCCGTCCCCGGGACCGACCCGCTGCTGCAGGCGGCGAGCGCTCCGGCGAGGAGGATGGGAACGAGGCGAGCCATCACGACCACTCCGACGACCGGCGCAACCGGCGCCGACCGGCCCCCTCCACCACGCTTCGGGCCGCGAAGACAATGGCGTCTTCGCCTGGGTGGGGCGCGACCCGGGCGCGCTCTGATAAGCCCCGGGCGGTGAGCGTGGCTGCGCCGGTCGAGGATCCCGAGCCGACGGAGGCGGACGTCGCGGTGGTCGGCGCCGGCGTGGTGGGCCTCGCGGTGGCGCGGGCGCTGGCGGCGCGCGGACGCGAGGTGTTCGTGCTCGAAGCCGAGCGCTTCGTGGGCTTCCACACCAGCTCGCGGAGCTCCGAGGTCATCCACGCCGGCCTCTACTACCCCCCGGGCTCGTGGAAGGCGCGGCTCTGCGTCGAGGGGAAGGAGGCGCTCTACGCCTACTGCATCGCGCGCGGCATCCCCCACGCCCGTCTCGGCAAGCTGGTGGTCGCCTCCGGGGTGGAGGAGGTCCCGGCGCTGGAGCGCATCGCCGCCACCGCGCTCCGGAACGGGGTCGGAGATCTGGAATGGCTCTCCGGCGAGCAGGTCCGCGCGCTCGAGCCGGCGGTGTCCGCGGTGCGGGGCTTGCTCTCGCCGTCGACCGGCATCGTCGACAGCCACGCCCTGCTGTCCGCGCTGAGGAGCGACACCGAGGCCCACGGCGCCCAGGTGGTGCTCCGGACGCCGGTCGTCGGTGGGCGGGTGGAGGATGGCCGGGTGCTGCTCCGGCTCGGCGGCGACGAGCCGGGCGCCTTTCGCTTCCGGGCGGTGGTGAACTCGGCCGGCCCGTGGGCGCAGACGCTCGCCCGGTCCCTGGAGGGGCTTCCGCCCGCGACCATCCCCCCGCAGCACTTCGCCAAGGGGCACTACTTCGTGCTCCGCGGCGCCTCGCCCGTGCGCCGGCTGGTCTATCCGGTTCCGGTCCCGGGCGGGCTCGGGACCCACGTCACGCTCGACCTCGAGGGACGGGCACGCTTCGGCCCCGACGTGGCCTGGATCCCGGAGGTCGACTACTCCTTCGACGAGGGGCGGGCCGCGGAGTTCGCCCGGTCCATCCAGCGCTACCTCCCGGGAGTGAAGGAGGAGGACCTCCAGCCCGGATACACCGGCGTGCGGCCGAAGCTCACCGGTCCGGGAGAGCCGGCGGCGGACTTCCTGCTCCAGGGGCCGGCGCAGCACGGCGTCCGCGGCCTGGTGAACCTCTACGGCATCGAGTCGCCGGGGATGACGGCGGCGCTGGCCCTCGCCGAGGTGGTGGCGGACTGGGTGACAGCCTAGCGGGGCGCGACGAGGAGTCCCGCGCCCTCGAGCGCCCTCGCCGCCCGGCGCACCTCGGTGAAGCGGAGGCCGGAGCGCTCGGCGACGTCGAGCAGCGAGTGCCGTCCGTCGGAGAGGTTGAGCACCCAGAGCATCGCCATCTGCTCGGCCCGTGCGTGGCTCTTCCCTCCCACCGAGCCGTAGAGCCCTCGCCGCCCGAGCTGCGGCTCCCCGAACGGCGCGGTGTTCACCCAGGTCCCGTTCCCCTCCAGGACCTCCAGCACCTCGAGGTAGCGGCGGAGCGTATCCACCATGCTCTCCGGGCGCACCAGCGCCGGGGTGTCTCCGGAGGTGTGGTACTCGGGGTACTCGCCGTAGGGCGTGCGGGTGAGCGAGCCGACCGGAAGGTCGAACCCGGGCGAGCAGTACTGCCGCTCGTCGTAGCCGTAGGGGGTGAAGTCGCGGACGTCGTGGTCGACGCCGGCGTGCCGCAGGACGTGGAGGGCGGCGCGGTCCACGTCGGCCGTCCCCCGGCGGCTCCGCTTGTAGGTGAGGCGTCCGGCGTCCCCCACGCAGGCCGCGACCAGCCCGCCGGCCACCCGCGCCGTGCGCTCGCGGTTCCGGGCGAGCCAGGTGATGGCCCCGATGGTGCCAGGGACGAAGAGGAACCGGTGGGTGCGCCGGGGCCGGAGCGCCCCGACGATGCGGGCCAGCACCGCGACCATCGCCATGCCGGCGCAGTTGTCGTTCGCCAGCGAGGGGTGGCAGACGTGGGTGGAGATCAGCACCTCCTCGTCGGTCGCGCCGGGCACCACCGCCTCGCCGTAGGTCAGCGAACCCTCGGCGAGCGTGGTGTCGATCTCCACGCCGTACCGGCCCGGTCGGAGCGCGCTCCGCACCGCGTGGGGAAGACAGAAGCCCCACTCCTCGCGGTAGTAGCTCGTCCGGTAGGGCACGAGGGCCGGGGCCTCGGGAAGGGAGTGGAGGTGCGGCTCGAGCTCCTCGAGGCTCACCATCCCCCGGAAGGGCGCGCTGTAGTTCAGCACCTCGAGGTTCAGCCGGGCCGCATCGGCCACCACCTGGCCGTCGGGGCCGAGGAGGCGCGCCGAGCGGAGGGTCCACTCCTTCGGCACCACCCAGTCCAGCACGGCCGTTCCGCTGGGGACCTCGTGGAGGGCGATGGGCGCGAGGCCCTGGAGCAGGCGGAGCGACTGGCGCACTCCCTCACCCGTGATGGAGCGACAGAGGGGGTAGAGCGCGCGCACCTGGGCGTGCAGCTCCGCCCCGAGCGCCGCGGCGTCGAGCCCGTCGGCCGCCTCGCGCAGGGCCTCGGCGGCGCCGTCCATGGGGGGCCGGTCGCTCAACCGAGGCCCCGCAGCTCCTCGAGCTGCTCCACGGTCACCGGAGGATAGTCCCGGTCGCGCGCCGAGATGACCGCGGGGACCCCCGGCCAGCGGACGCCGAGGAGCGGATCGTCGAAGCGCACGCCGCGCGCGGCCTCCGGCGTGTAGGGTGCGGAGATGAGGTACTCGACCTCGGTGGCGTCGGCCAGGGTGTAGAAGCCGTGCGCGCACCCGGTGGGGATGTAGAGCGCCCGCCCGTTGTCCGGGGTGAGCTCCACGGCCAGGTGGCGGAGAAAGGTCGGCGAGTCGGGACGGAGATCCACCGCCACGTCCACGAGGCCGCCCCGGAGGCAGCGGACGACCTTCACCTCGGCGAAGGGTGGGGCCTGGTAGTGGAGACCGCGGAGCGTGCCCCTGCGGTGGTTGAACGAGACGCTGCACTGGGAGAGGGCGGCCTCGAGCCCGCGGGCGCCCAGCTCGCTCGCGCACCAGGTCCGGGCGAAGTACCCCCGCTCGTCGGCGTGCCGCTCCTGCTCCAGCACCACCACGCCCCGGACCTCGGTCTCGACGAATCGCATGGCGCCCGGGGCTCTCGCGCGGGTTCCCTGTCCCTCAGTCCAGGACGCGAACGCCGGGGATGGGCACCACGAAGCGCCCACCCCAGCTGCGCACGTCGGCCATCTGCTTGACGATCTCGTCCTTGAAGTTCCAGGGGAGGATGAGCACGTAGTCCGGCCGCGTCTCGCGGATGCGGTCCGGCGCGTGGATGGGGATCCGCGAGCCGGGGAGGAACTTCCCTTGCTTGTACGGGCTCCGGTCCACCGTGTAGTCGATGAAGTCGGTGCCGATGCCGCAGTAGTTGAGGAGGGTGTTGCCCTTCCCCGGGGCGCCGTAGCCCACCACGGTCTTCCCCGCCCGCTTCACCCCGATCAGGAACTCGAGCAGCTTCCGCTTCGTCTCCTTCACCTGCTCGCCGAAGCCGCCGTAGGTCTCGATCCGGAGCAGCCCCGCGTCCACCTCGCGCTGGCGGAGCTCGCGGGCGCGCTCGGTGACCGGACGGGTGAGGTCGTCGACGTGCCGGGCGTAGATGCGGAGCGAGCCGCCGTGGGTGGGCACTTCCTCCACGTCGAAGAGGGTGAGCCCGTGCGCGGCGAAGAGCGTCTCGGCGCTGAGGAAGGAGAAGTACGAGAAATGCTCGTGGTAGATGGTGTCGAACTGGTTCTCGGCCATCAGCCGCATCAGGTGGGGGAACTCGATGGTCACCACGCCCCGGGGGGCGAGGAGGATCTCGAGCCCCTGGACGAAGTCGTTGGGGTCGGGCACCTGCGCCAGCACGTTCGCCCCGGCCACCAGATCTGCCCGTCCTCGCTCGGCCACCACCTCGCGCGCGGTGCGCTCGCCGAAGAACTTCACCAGGGTGGGCACGCCCTTCTCGACCGCCACCTTCGCCACGTTGGCCGCGGGCTCGATCCCCAGCACCGGGATGCCCATCTTCACGAAGTGCTGGAGGAGGTAGCCGTCGTTGCTGGCCACCTCGACCACGAAGCTCGACTTCGAGAGCCCGAGCCGCTCCACGATGGCCTCGGCGTAGCGGCGCATGTGCTCCACCCAGCTGTCGGCGTAGGAGGAGAAGTAGGCGTACTCGGTGAAGATGTGCTCGGGGCTGACGAACTCCTCCAGCTGCACGAGGAAGCAGCCGTCGCAGACGTAGGTGTGGAGCGGGTAGAAGGGCTCCATCTGGTTCAGCCTGTCGGCGGGGACGTAGCTCTCGCAGAGCGGGGACATCCCGAGGTCGACGAAGGTGTGCCGGAGCGGCCGGCCGCAGAACAGGCAGCCGCGCCCCCGGCCGGCGCCCGCTTCCTGGAGAGCCTCGGTCATGCGGCCACCGGCTCGCGCTTCCACCGCAGGTCTGTTCCCAGGCTCCCCTCGGCGATGAGCTGCTTGATCTGATCGATGCGCCGGAAGCGCGGGCCCTCGAAGTCCTCCAGCTTCAGCCCCACCGCGCGGTAGGCGGCGAGCAGCTCGGCCGCGCCGCGCGGGGCGTCCCACTCGGGCCGGAACTCGGGCAGCACCCGGGCGATCTTCGAGAAGTCGGCGCGGTAGTTGCGCTTGTCGGGTCCGGCCCCCTCGGCGAACGAGACCTCGCAGCCGGGCACGGTGCGCCGGACGATCTCGGCGATCTCGCGGATGCGGTAGTTCTGGTCGTTCCTCCCCACGTTCAGGGCCAGGGCGTGCACCCGCTCCCGGGGGACGGAGAGGACGGCCAGGAACGCCCGGCTGATGTCCTCGATGTGGACGATGGGACGCCAGGGCGTTCCGTCGGACTTGAGGAGGACCTTCCCGGAGGTGAACGCCCAGGCCACCAGGTTGTTGAGGACGATGTCGAAGCGCAGGCGGGGCGAGACGCCGTATGCCGTCGCGCAGCGCAGGAAGGTGGGGGAGAAGTCGTCGTTCGCGAGCTGGATCACGTCCTGCTCCACCCGCACCTTCGACTCGCCGTAGGGCGTGACCGGGTTCAGCTCCGAGTCCTCGTTCACCGGAGCGTCGCCCGCCGCGCCGTAGTTGCTGCACGAGCTGGCGAAGGCGAAGCGCCGGACGCCGGCGGCCCGGGCCGACTCGGCGAGGCGGACCGAGGCGCGGTGGTTGATCTCGTAGGTGAGCTCGGGGTTGAGGTCGCCGAGCGGATCGTTGGAGAGCGCGGCGAGGTGCACCACGGCGTCGAACCCGGAGAGGTCGGCCGGGGTGACTGCCCGCAGGTCCATCACCCGCGTGGGCACCGATTCCTTCCACGGTCCGAAGGTCGACCGGCGGTAGAGGTCCGCGTCGACGCCCACGACCTCGTGGCCCGCCTTCTGGAGGAACGGGCCCATGACCGTTCCGATGTACCCACGACTTCCCGTGAGGAGAATCTTCATTCGTCCCGCCCCGTGTGCCGGCGACGCACCATAGCGAAGAACCACCCTCGGCCCACAGACGTGCGAGGCAGGTGGGTCGGGGCCGCCCTCAGCGGCGTGGCTTTCCGGCGACCGTGACGAAGGCGGAGTTCCGGTCGACCCCCCCGCGTCCGTCGGAGACGGTGACCGTCACCACGCAGACCGTTCCCGGGGCGAGTCCCTGGGAGGCGAGGACGGCGCTGGCCCCCTTGCCGGCGATGCTTCCCGCGGTTGTGGCCCAGGCGTACTGGAGCGGGTCGCCGTCGAGGTCGGCGGCCTCGACTGACAAGGTCAACGGCTGTCCCGCCGGGACGCTCGACGCGGCCGGCATCGGGCCACGCAGGATCTGCGGGGGCAGGTTTCCCGTGCCTCGGGCGGATGCCCCATGGGCCTCGATCTCCGCGAGCCCTGGGTTGTAGCCCTCGGATCGATCGATGGTGAAGCGTACCCAGCTCACGGTGCGGGGGGAGAAGGTGACCGGGAGCGGCTTGCCTGTCGGCGGGAGCGCCGGGACCTCGACCGTGCTCCCGTCCGAGAAGGACAGCGTCCCGGCGAGGACGTTGTCGTGCCGATCGAGCCGGTCCCAGAGCCTCACCAGCCCGAGGCGCACCGGCTCGGGCCAGTCGAGCTGGATCCAGGCGCCGTGGGCATCCCCGCTCTTCCACTCGTGCTCGAGGTCCGCAAATCCGTCGACGGCGTGCTCCCGCCCGCCGTCTCCCTCGGAGGACTCGCTGGACACCGAGACCCGGGCCAGCGGGGTGAGGTCGGTGGGCTCCTCCCGGACCCAGAAGAACTCGTCCCTCCGGACGAACGAGGCGAGGAAGTCGCTGAACTGGGAGTGATACGCGACGAGCACGCGGTGCTTGAGGTTCCGGGACGGCTCGGGCGCGAGCATCTCCGGCGGGACCGGGAAGCGGCGGACCTGGCTCCAGTCGAGCGCGGTGTCGTCGACGATGCAGGGGGGCGGGGGGAAGGGCGGGTAGGGCAGGGGCCCCTTGTCCCGGCCGGGCCACGGGCGCTCGGTGCAGTCGCCGTTGGCATAGGGCGCCCAGACCGCCGACTCGAACACCCGCGGGATGGGCCCCTTCCCGGCTCGCTCGAGCTCCACCAGCGCCTGGTGGAGGAAGCGCGCCGTGCCGGCGTGGTCGCCGTGGTTGTCCCGGTCGCTCACCGTGTAGACCTCGTCGGGGCGGAAGCGGGTGATGAGCGTCTGGAAATCCTCCAGCACCGAGCGGCGGGTGTAGGGGGCAGGCCGCCCGGTCACCGCGGAGTGGAAGTCCTTCCCCCCGAAGCCCCGCTCGCCGTAGGTGGCGCTCTGCTTCGCCGGTGAGGTGACCACCCTGTCGGGATCGGTGGAGGTCCAGAGCGGATGCAGGGTCTGGTCCCCGTAGCCCAGGAACACCACCGCGCTCTCGGGGACTCCGAGGAGATCGGCAGCGTTCACCGACTCGCCCTCGCGGTTCAGCCCCACCGATTTCCCGTCCAGGTCTCCGTTGGTGACCACCACCAGGTGCACCGTGTCCCCGGCGAGGACGGCGGACCGGACCCGCCCGGCGGCGACGAGGGCCTCGTCGTCGGGATGCGGCCCGATGACCAGGATGGACCGCCCCTTGGCACCGGCTGCGCCCGGAGCCAGGAGGACGAGCAACAGCGAGACCAGGATGCGGGATCCACCGGTGCCGGACATGGACGAGGGCGCCCACCATAGAGGAGTGGCGGAGCCGTTGCGTGCGTCGTCTCGAAGTCAGCTGGGACCCACGGCAGCTCCAGATGCATTTCGTTCGCGACGGGGTGGACGGAAGAGAGAGAGAATGGCAAACGCTCTCCGGAGCCAGGGGAATGAAACGATGAAGGTCGTCCTGTTCTGTGGTGGCCTCGGGACCCGTCTTCGGGAGCTCACCGGGGAGATCCCCAAGCCGATGGTGAAGATCGGCTACCGCCCCATCCTCTGGCACCTGATGAAGTACTACGCCCACTTCGGGCACAAGGACTTCATCCTCTGCCTCGGCTACAAGGCCGACGTCATCAAGCAGTTCTTCCTCGAGTACGAGGAGTGGATCTCCAACGACTTCACGCTCTCCCGCGGTGGGAAGGACCTGCGGCTGGAGCGGAGCGACATCGAGGACTGGAACATCACCTTCGTCGACACCGGGCTGCACGCCAACATCGGGCAGCGCCTGATGGCGGTGAGGAAGTACGTGGAGGACGACGAGATCTTCCTCGCCAACTACTCCGACGGGCTCACCGACCTCGACCTGGACAAGATGGTCCGGACCTTCCGCGAGTCGCGCCACGTGGCCTCGTTCCTGGCGGTCCAGCCCTCGCAGAGCTTCCACCTGGTGACCATGGCCGGCGATGGGCTGGTGAGTTCGATCCGATCGGTGAAGGACTCGGATCTGCTGATCAACGGCGGCTTCTTCGTTCTCCGCCGGGAGATCTTCGACTACATGCGCCCCGGGGACGAGCTGGTGCTCGCGCCGTTCGAGCGCCTGATCGCCGAGCGGAAGCTCCTCGGCTACCGCTGCGAGCGCTTCTGGTGCATGGACACCTTCAAGGAGCAGCAGGAGCTCACCGACCTCTACAACTCCGGTCGGGCGCCCTGGGAGGTGTGGAAGTCCGCACCCTCCCGCCTGGCGAGCGCCGGCTGATGCTGAGCCTGGGGCTGGGGCGGGCCCGGGCCGGCGGCCACGAGCTGCTGTGTCTCGGCGCCCACAGCGACGACCTGGAGATCGGCTGCGGGGGCACGCTCCTGCGCCTGCTCGCCGAGGAGCGCATCGCCCGGGTGACCTGGGTGGTCTTCTCCGGGAACGCCGAGCGGGCGAAGGAGGCGCGGCGCGCCGCGCGGCAGCTGCTCGGGCGGCGGAGCGGGGTTCGCCTGGTCCAGCACGCCTTCCGCGACGGCTTCTTTCCCTACCAGGCGGTGCCGATCAAGGAGGCCTTCGAGCAGCTCAAGCGCGAGGTCCGTCCGGATCTGGTCCTCACCCACTACCGCGAGGACCGGCACCAGGACCACCGGCTGATCTCCGACCTCACCTACAACACCTTCCGCGACCACCTGATCCTCGAGTACGAGATCTTCAAGATCGACGGGGACCTGGGTCGTCCCAACGTCTACGTACCGCTCTCGGCGGCGACGGTGAAGCGCAAGCTCTCGTTGCTCGAGCGCTGCTTCGGCTCGCAGCGGGACCGGCGCTGGTTCAGCGAGGACGTGTTCCGTGCCCTGCTGCGCCTGCGCGGGGTGGAGGGCGGGGCGAGCGAGGGCTTCGCCGAGGCGTTCCACGGACGGAAGCTGGTCATCTAGAGACAGGTCCATGAAGAGCATGAGATTCGAGGCATCACGCCGGCTCCGGGAGAAGGCCCACCGCCTCATCCCGGGCGGCGCGCACACCTACGCCAAGGGGGACGACCAGTACCCCGAGGACGCGCCGGGGTTCATCGCCCGCGGCGCGGGGGCGCGGGTCTGGGACGTGGACGGCAACGAGTTCGTCGAGTACGGCGCGGGACTGCGCTCGGTCGGCCTGGGCCATGCCCACCCCCGCGTCATCGAGGCGGCCCTGCGGGCGATGCGGGACGGCACCAACTTCGTCCGCCCCTCGCCGCTGGAGGTGGAGCTGGCCGAGCAGTTCCTGGCCCTCTTCCCTGCGGCCGAGATGGTGAAGTTCGCCAAGAACGGTTCGGACGTCACGACCGCCGCGGTGAAGCTGGCCCGCGCCCACACCGGCCGGGACGAGGTGGCCATCTGCGCGCAGCACCCCTTCTTCTCCACCGACGACTGGTTCATCGGCACCACCCCGATGAACGCCGGCATCCCCGAGGGCATCTCCTCGCTCACCCACAAGTTCAACTTCAACGACCTCGACTCGCTGCGGAAGCTGTTCGCCGAGCGTCGGGGGCGGATCGCCTGCGTGATGATGGAGGCGGCCACCACCGTCGAGCCGGCGCCGGGGTTCCTCCAGGCGGTCATCGATCTCTGCCATGCCGAGGGCGCGCTGTTCGTGCTCGACGAGATGATCACCGGCTTCCGCTGGCACCTCGGCGGGGCCCAGGCGGCCTACGGCATCCGCCCCGACCTCTCGACCTTCGGCAAGGCGATGGCCAACGGCTTCGCGCTGGCGGCGCTGGTCGGCCGGCGCGAGATCATGGAACTCGGCGGCTTGCGGACGAGGGCGAAGCGGGTCTTCCTCCTCTCCACGACCCACGGCGCCGAGACCCACGCCCTGGCGGCGGGCCTCGCGGCGCTGGCCATCTACCGCGAGGAGGACGTGGTGGGGCAGCTCCGCGCCGCCGGAGAGCGGCTCCGGTCCGGGCTCGGCGAGGCCGCGGCGGCGCACGGCCTCTCGCGCCAGTTCGAGGTGCTCGGAAACCCGGCCAACCTGGTCTACGCGACGCGCGATGCCTCCGGCGCCCCCTCGCAGCCGTTCCGGACGCTCTTCCTCCAGGAGACCATCCGCCGGGGCCTGCTCATGCCCTCGCTGGTGGTGAACCAGGCCCACGGCCCGGCGGAGATCCAGCAGACGCTGGAGGGAGTCGCCGAGGCGCTGGGAACTTACCGCCGGGCGGTCGACGACGGCGTCGAGCGGCACCTGGTGGGGCGGAGCGTGAAGCCGGTCTTCCGCACCTTCGTCTGATGCGCATCGCCTTCTGGGGCAACTTCGGGACCCGGAACCTCGGGAACGAGTGCACGCTCTCCGCGCTGGCGCAGGCCGCCCGGGCGCGGCTGCCCGGGGCGGAGCTGCTCTGCATCTGCAACGAGCCCGGCGACGTGCGCGAGCGCCACGGGCTGGTGGCCTTTCCCATCCTCGACGCCTCGCACCGGGTGGCTCCCGGGCGCGGCACCGCCGGCCGGATCCGCGCCGAGCTCGGCGCGTGGCAGGAAGCCTTCCGGCGCATGGCGGGGGTGGATCTGCTGGTGATGACCGGCACGGGGATGGTGACCGACGAGGGCGAGAGCGTCCTCGGCCTCCCCTACGACATCTTCCGCTGGGCGCTGGCGGCCCGCCTCCGGGGCGCCGAGGTGGCCTTCGCCAGCGTGGGAGTCGAGGAGCTCGGGCGCCCGGTGACCCGCTGGCTGGTCCGCGGAGCGCTCCGCCTCGCGCGGAGGCGCTCCTATCGCGACGCCCGCTCGCG
>Ga0335083_10004433_pt1 | contig 17881 bp, 18 predicted proteins | sample Lox_Sample_42_FD_206716 | JGI IMG/M metagenome (GOLD analysis project Ga0335083, IMG submission 206716) | Soil microbial communities from Loxahatchee National Wildlife Refuge, Florida, United States - Lox_Sample_4.2 | ecosystem: Environmental > Terrestrial > Soil > Wetlands | place: USA...
CTGGTGCGGCGAAAGCTAGCCAGGATCGGGCCTCCCGACGCATGGAAGTCGCAAGGGAAAATCAGCGCCACCCCAATCGAGGCGATAACCTTGCGGCAGCTTCACCTTGCCGTTTACCTGTTGGATGGCATCTTCCACGGCGCCCGCCAGATCTCGTCCTTCGACGGAGAATTGCACGCCGATATAGCGGGAATTGTTTTCCCGATAGATGAATGACGCGCCGTTGGTCTCCTCGATATCGGCAAATTCCAGCAGACCCATCCTTCCTCCGCATTGGCCCGGCTCGTTCAAGCTGCCGGCACGCACCATCGCCCAACGCGAGCACCCGCTTCACGGCGCAGCAGTCACGCCCTTCTCCCGATTCCCGGAAAACCCCGGACCGCGCAATACCTTCCCGGGCAGAGCCGACGTCATCTTGCCATGCCGGATGACCGGAACGCCGTTGACCAGGACATCGCGCATGCCTTGCGCCAGTTGCGCGGGGTCTTCGAAGGTGGCCGGTGCCCGCAGTTTCGCCGGATCAAAGACGGCGAGGTCTGCCCACATGCCTTCCTTGATGAGGCCACGCTGCTTCAGGCCCATGCGTTGCGCGGGCATGCCCGTCATCTTGTGAATCGCTTCAGGCAGCGACAGCGTGTGATCTTCGCCGACGTATTTGCTAATGATCCGCGCAAACGCAGCGTAGGCGCGCGGATGCGGATGGCCTGCGCTGAGCGGCCCCACAGGGGCCTGTGCGCCCGCATCGTCGCAAATGGACATCCAAGGCTGCTTGAGTGCGAGCGTGACGTCCGGCTGCGACATGCCAAACACGGCAACCTCCGTGGCGGCCTGATCCTTGATCAGGAGATCGATCAGCGCGTCGATCGGCTCCTCGTTCCAGCTCCGGGCGATTTCATCGAGGTGCTTGCCCTCGAACGGCTTGAGCGACGGATCCTGCACGGAAGTGATCTCGACCGCGTCGGGGCCCGGGACTTCCAGCCAGTCGTTGCTCCACTCTTCCGAAGGCGTCTGCATGTCTTTCTGGATACGCGCACGTGCCTGCGGGTCCTTCAGCCGCTCCAGCAGCTTGGCCGTGCCGCCAGCGTGCGCCCATGGCGGGATGAACGAGGCGAGGCCGTTGCCCCACGCGGTGTAGGCGTAGGTATCGGCGGTGACATCCAGGCCGGCGGCGCGCGCCGCATCGATCTTCGCGATGACCTTGTCCATGCTGCCCCAGTTCGCATGACCCGCCACCTTCAGGTGAAAGATCTCTACCGGGATATGCGCCTTGCGCCCGATCTCGAAGGCTTCGTCGAGCGCGGCCATCTCGCCGTCGCCCTCGCTGCGCATATGCGTGGCATAGATGCCGCCATAGCCGGCTGCGGTCGTCGCCAGCGCAATGAGTTCCGGCGTGGCGCTGTAGGTTGCCGGCGGGTACTGCAAACCCGTCGATACGCCAAGGGCGCCTTCGCGCATCGCCTGGGCAACGATCGCCTGCATGAGCCCAAGCTCCTTTGCCGTCGGCTGGCGATCGCCATAGCCGATCACCATTTCGCGCGCGGTCGCCGCGCCGACGTAGGTTCCGAAGTTCACCGCGATGCCCTGGCTTTGCAGGCGATCGAAGTAGCCGCTCAGCGTCGTCCATCCCGGCTTGGTGTGACTTCCTTCCTCGGCGAGGATCTTGTCGTTGATCGGCGCATCCGACTCACCTTCGCCCGTAATCAGCGTGGTGACGCCCTGGAAGATCTTCGACTGCGCGTGGCCGTCCACCAGAAGCGTATGACCGGATTGATCGAGCATGTCGACGAAACCGGGCGTGATCGTCAGGCCACGCGCGTCGATAACCTGCTTCGCATCGACCTGACCAAGCTTGCCAATGGCGGCAATGTGGCCGTCCCTGATCGCGACATCAGCCGCATAGGCGGGCGACCCGGTCCCATCGATGACCTGCCCACCACGGATGACCACGTCATACGACGGCGCGGATGCCGCCTGCGCGATGAGCGCCGGCATGATCAGGGCAGCGATGACAATGGAGCGGATGACTGGGTACATACCTACCCTTCCGACAGTGGCGTCGATGGTGATGGAAGCGGCGGCCGAGCTTTCAAGAACAAGGCCTGGACCGCCCTACGGAACAACGACATCCATATCGTCACGCATGCCGCAAACGATAGTCGTGCTTCAGTCCTTCCGCACAGGTCATCGGTCATCGCGTATCCAGACTGATAGCAGGAACGGCGCCCGTTTCCGACCTGAAGCACGCAAATCCAGCCGCGCACAACACCACCAACGTCAGGATTGCGAAAATCAAAGGATGCTTCATTCGGCGCGGCCTTGATCACTGGAGTCGACTTCTTCTGACGGCCGCCATGCGTCGGAAGCGGACGCGTCCCGACCGGCCGCGGGTTACTGACCGGAACGATCGCTCCTCAGGCTCTGCGCAAGCGATTCAACATTGCGAGTCCAAGCGGTAAATAGATCCTCATCCTCTTCCCAAAGCTCCCTCAGCTCACTGGACTTGGCACATACCCGCAGGCATGCCTTTGAACCAAGGTCGGCCAGCGCGGAAAAGTCGAGCTTGGCCAGTCTCTCGCGCCAAGCTATCCGGGCTTCGGTTTCGTCATCGTCCAACGGTTCGCCGCCTTTCGCCGAAACGATGACCGCCGCGGAAGCGAGAACCGCTTGGGCGGCGTCATATTCCAGGTAGTCCGCATCAAGCGCGGTCTCGAACGCCTTTCGCATGACACCCCGTGGGTCGGCCGGCGGAATTAACTTCTCTTCGAGGAAATCCAAAGCGGAGTCATCCTCGAAGACTTTCGCACCCCAAGCGCCCATGTGCCTCTCCATCGGTCAATAGTTGGCTGAAACACTAAAAAGTACCCTGCTCCCGACTGCTCCGAAAGTCGCATCTAATCGTCGGTGTGGAAAGATCCACACTGGGTTGCGACTTACCGATCGCTAGAACCCTTGGGCACCCCATCACCCAGCTTGACGCCCGCCTCGCAGTTACGCCACCTTCGCGGCATCGGATCAAGTCACGCCATGGCCGCCATGCGACGCGAGATCGCCATCGTTGTTTTCCCGGGATTTCAGCTGCTGGATGCTGCCGGCCCTGTCGCCGTGTTCGAGATGGCTGAGCGGTTCCGGCCGGACAGCTATGTAATCAGCGTGCTGGCGCCGGGCGGCGGGATCGTGCGCAGCTCGTCGGGAGTGTGCCTGGCGGCGGAGCCGATGGCATCGGGACGCTTCGATACGGTGATCGTTTCGGGCGGCAATCTCTCGCAGCTCGAGGAAAGCCAGGCGGGCATCGTGGCGTGGCTCGGCGATGATGCATGGCGACGCGCGGCGGGTGTCTGCTCCGGGGCATTCTTCCTGGCGGAGGCCGGGCTGCTCGATGGTCGCCGCGCCACCACGCACTGGGCCGCGGCCGAGCGGTTCCGGTTGCGCTATCCCAACGTGCACCTGGATGCCGACCGGATGTTCGTGAGGGATGGGGACGTCTGGACGTCCGCCGGCATTTCCGCCGGCATCGACCTTGCGCTGGCACTGGTCGAGGACGACCTCGGCCCCGGCATCGCCCGGCGTGCAGCCCAGCAGCTTGTGGTGCACCAGCGCCGACACGGTGGGCAGTCGCAGTATTCCGTGCTGGTGGAACAGGGAGGCAAGACCGGGCGGTTCGGCGAGCTGATCGGCTGGATGCGCACCCGCCTTGCCGAACCCATGACGGTCGAGCGCCTGGCCGAGCGCGCGGCGATGAGTCCGCGGAATTTCTCCCGCGCTTTCGTGGCCGAGATCGGCGCAACGCCGGCGAAGGTGGTGGAAGGCCTGCGGCTGGAGGCCGCCCGCGTTGCGGTGGAGACCAGCCATCTGCACCTCGACCACATTGCCGCTTCGACCGGCTTCGGCGATTCGAGCCGCATGCGCCGCGCCTTCGTCCGCGCCCTTGGCATGTCGCCCCAATCGCTGCGTCGCAGTGCAGGCGGCTGATTACCGCGGAATGTCACGGTGCTGGGCCCCGTCGGGCGGGTGCAATCCTTGGCCCGGGTTGACTGTTTTTGTCCGGAAATTGTCCTTGCCGCGATCGGCCCCACCATCGATAAAGAAGCGCCCCGGAACTCCCCAGCCGGGCGGCCCTTTCGCTCTCCGGCCCGGTGCTCCGGCAACGGGCGATTCGTGACCACGGGCGGCATGACCGCTGCGACTTGGCCAGGGAAACCAGCAACGTCTTTCACGTGAGGATATGCATGCGCCTGATCCTGTTCGTTTCGGCATGGCTCTTTTGTCTGGGCACCGCGCAGGCGGCGACGCCTGAACCCGCCATCCCACCGGCACCCACCACCACGCGGCTCGACCACGTCCTGCTCTGGGGTCGCGGCATCGACCAGACCACGTCGGTGATGGCGGTGAAGCTTGGCTTCCAGGTCCGCCCCGGCCGCGACCCCGAGGGCGTGGCCAACCGCTATATCCGCTTCTCCGACAGCAGCTTCATCGAGCTGCTCGGCATCACCCGGCCCAACCCCACGTTCGATCCCGGCATGAAGCAGGATCAGGAGGCGCTGAAGGGCGGCCCGGGGTCGCGTACGTTCGGGTTCCGCACGTCCTCGCTGGATGCCATCCACAGCTCGCTGCAGGCGTTGCACTACGCGGTGACGCCGTTCTTCTCCGGCCCTGACAGCAGCAAGCCTGGCTGGCGCCTGTTTGCCTTCGACCGTGCACCACTGTCGAGCAACACCTTCTTCATCGACTACGCCGCCGGCTATGCGCCGGACCAGTTTGATCCCGCCAATGCCGACGACTACCGCGCGACGCGCGAGCATCCCAACGGGGCGCGCACGTTGTCATCGATCTGGCTGGTGTCGAGCGATGCCGACGCCGACCGCCGGGAGCTGGAGAAGATGGGCTTTGGCCACGCCGTAGCGGTGAAGCTGCCCGAAGTGGGCGCGAAGGGTTTCTGCATACCCGTCGGCCCGACGGCGCTGCTTGCGCTTCAGCCCGACGGCGCGGGCTTGGCCGAACGAACCTTGGCGAACGGTGGACCGCGCATCCTCGGCGTGAGTTTCGGCGTAGCCGATCTCGGGCGTGCACAGCGCTGGGTCGAGCGTGGTTACGAGGGCAAGCTGGCGACCTATCGCGGCCTGTCGGGTGAATCCTTCCTCGCGCCCACGCAGGAAGATCTCGGCCTGTCCATCGAGTTCCACGCGATGCAGCCGGGTAACGTGGTTTGCTCGGTGGCCAAACCATAAGACATGCGTGACCTGATCACTGGCATGGATGACGCAGGGCGTCCGGAACGCTAACGCCGGATCGCCCCGCTCCGCTACTTGCCCTTGCCGATCCGCCAGCAGGCCTCAAGGAACAGCCGTCGTTCCGGCTCGCCATCGATTTCAGGCGCGAGGCGTCGCGCCAGGGCATCCAGATCGCCGCCGCCCTGCACCGCCCGACGCACCAGATGCCCGGCTACCGGTCCGATGCGTTTTGCCAGCTCGATCTCCAGCAGGCGCAGATGCGCGGCGTCGAAACCGCTCGCGGGATGAGCAGCATCCACTGGCGCGTTGCCGTTAGATTTCCGAGGTTCGGCGGCGTGCCCGCGGACCGCGTTGCCACCAAGCGCCGTATCGAGGTAATCGCACAAGCGATCGATGTGGGGTTCCAGCGGCGACGGGAACGCATCCATCCAGTGCTGCGCGCTGAGGAAGTACTCCATGCTTTTGGACGGCAACACGTCCTCGATCCGAAACGGAAGCACCGGCAACTGCTTGTGCACAGCCCGCTCCACTTCGCGACGCACCTGTGCCGAATCGTTGCTGTTGCCGGAAAACACCAGCACCATCAGCCGCGCGCTGGAAATCGCGTCGATGATTTCAGCGGCCCAGTCAGCGGCCGGAGATACATCGCGCGGCGCAATCCACACCCGGATGCCGCGTGCCTCCAGGCGTTGCACCAACGCGAAAGCCGCTTCCCGGTCCGGCTGCGAATAGCTGACGAACAGGTCGTGTGCCATGGCTCAGCCGCCCAGCAAGCGCAGCGCCTTGTCCAGGCTCTTGCGCATGCGATCAAGGGCCGTGGACAACGCCGCCACTTCGGGCCCGCCGCCGCGCGGAAAGTCCGCTGCCGCGGTATCGCCGAGGCTGACCTGGTCGGCTATCCGTGCGATTCGACGCACGGGACGGATGACCAGCACATGGATCGATACGTTGACGATCACCAGCACGCAGACAAGCATCGCGGCGATGGCGGCCAGCACGTCACGGCGCACGCGACCGGCGCTCGCCTCGGCGCTGGCGAACGGCACCGACACGATCTGCGCGCCGACAATCTCGTTGGGTTGCCAGCCAAATCCATTGTCGCTGCCATAGCGAGCGAGCATGGTCGCAGGCGCTGCCGACGGCAGGCTGTGACAACCCAGGCAGCCCGCATCGACGCGGATGGGACGCGCCAGGTAAAGAGTTCTGCCCAGCGGTGTATCGCGTGTTCCGCTCACTTCCCTGGTGGCGCTGTCGTTGCGGAAGCGCTGCACGATATCCGCCTCCCAATCCGTTGCGCGGTCGCGTGGATTGGTCGGGTTGAGCGTGGCCTCTTTATAGGCGTAGTCCGGATGTGCTTTGTGCAGGGTGAGGAAGTTCTGCGTCGCGGCATAGAACGGCACGCTCTGCGGGCGAAACGCAGTGGCCATCTTGTCGTCGAGCAACGGCCCGATCTCGGTCTCGGTGTAGGAGCGGATCGCCGCCGCGCTGTCCAGCATCAAGCCGGCCTGGCCCAGCACTTCGCGCGTGGCGTTCTCCTGCAGCGTCGAGGTTACGACCAGAGAGATCGCGAGCATGCCGAGCGCGAAGGCGACCAGCAGTATCAGGTTGATCCGCAGCAACATGCTCGGTCCCCCTCATCGAAGCGCAGGTGCATGGACCCGGCCCGATCGTGTTGATGGCTGTTGGAACTTCCGTGTCGTCCCGGGAAGGTGCCACTTACGCCGTCATGGAAAGCATGACACAAAGCGCCGGGCAAGGAGCCGCCTGGGCCTGCGCATGAACTTCCGGTCAAGACAGGGCGGGGCGCCATCGCAGAGGGGGCGATGAGACGGACGGTCCGGTGCGGCCGGGTGCTGAGTGCGACGCCGGCGATACATCACCGAGGCTGCGATCAAGCTGATCAATGGCTAGTCAGGCCAGCAGCACCCAATCGGCCGCTTCGATGGCGTAAGGCGCAAACAGGAAGTCCCGTATCGCGACGATGCTGTCGCCCCGCCAGTCGATCAGCACGAAATGCACGGGCTGCCGCGTGGGGCTGTCCTTGTCGAATACCAACATGGCCGGCCGCCCTTCGATAGCCCCGAACGCAAAGCGCCATTGCGGTGCTCCCGCGTAGCGCGTGAAGTAAGGGCCGATGCCTTCGCGGCCCTCAAGCTTGAGCCGGTTCACCAGGTCCAGCTTCACGTCGTCGGCTAGCATGCCGCGAATGGCGTCGAAGTCGCCGTGCTGGAACAAGCGGACATAGGTGCTGACTTTGTTCCTGTCCTCGTCGGACATCAGCGGCAGGCGCGTTTCGTCCGGTAGTTGAGCCAGCTGCCGCAACGTCACGCGTCCACGCTGCAACGCGGACTTCGCCGCCGCCGGCGTGCAGCCGGCGATGCCCGCCACTTCCTCGACCGAATGCCCGAGGACGTCCTTGAGGATCACCGCGCAGCGCTGGAGTCCGGGCAACCGCAGGAAGCGATGGAACCCCACCTCGACGATATGTGGTTCGAACGTCGAGGTGTCCTCGATGTCTGCGGTCAAGGGAACAACCTTGTGACGAGCGCCGCGACGAAGGAAATCAAGGCTCGAGTTGTGGGCGATCCGCAGCAGCCAGCCTTCGAGATTGTCCACGGCAACGCCTTCGGACCGCGCACGCAAGGCATTCACCAGCGCATCCTGCACCGCATCTTCGCCGTCCACGGTCGATCCCGTCATGCGCGCGCAGTAGCGATGCAGGCGCGGTCTCAGCTCGCGCAGACGATCCTCGAATTGCTCGTCATTCATGTCTGAAGCCTCATCGATGCATCCGGCCATCGCTCGGGAAATCGTGCCGTAACCGATGCGCGAATCGCCGGGCAGCATAGCGCTTGCCTGGCGATTCGCGCGGATGGCGGTGGGCAACCGCAACGGCCGGCTCTGCTGGCACGGAAAAATGCCGGCATCAGGCATCAACAACGCTACCGCCTTGGCCCCAGCATCGCCGCTGGCGATCAACGCCCTGCTCTCCCGCAACGTCGTCGGCGTAACTCACCGACTCCGCCCGAACACTTCCGAGGCCATCATCGACTCGAAGCTGGCCAGCTCGCGAATACGCGGGAAATAGGCCTGCATGCGCGGGTCAGCCCGCATCGCGTCCACGGCGGCAGGCGTTTCCCATTCCGAATAGATGACGACGCCCTGGCCGTCCGCGGCGGCCATCAGGCGGCTCGCCTTCCAACCCGACAACGTGGAGACCACGGCTTCAATATTGTGTTTCAGCAATGCAACAAGCTCCTCCTGCCGACCGGGTTCGACCTTCAGGAGATTGACGAGCACAACGGGATGGGTGGGCATGGCACGGGTCCTTTCAGTGGGAACACAGCAAGGACGAACCAGCAATGCAAAACGGATCGGTGGGCGTGAAATTTCTTTCGTGCCTGTGGAACTGGCGGGGCAAGGCCGTGACCCGCTACAGCCGCGAAACGGACACGGTTGTCCTTTCCACGTGAAGGATCAAATGGACACAGGCTGTCCATTTCGCCGACAGCCAGCTTCGCGCAACTATCCTGAGCACCGGATAGGACCTGAGACAATGCCATGTCTGCCGATACCAAGACTCCGCTCGAGCACGTCCACGACGTGCTCGCCCAGCTCAAGGAAATGCGTCACTACGCGAAGAACAACGTCGAAACGCTGACGGCGCAGTGGTTGCTGTTCGACGGCGAGCTGAAGAAGCTCAAGCACGTCGGCGCGATCGATACCCTGATGACTCGTCAGAGCGAGTTGCACGACGCACTGAATGAGGAAATTGTCGCCCTGGAGGAATTGGCGGTGACACTGCAGCCGCCTCCGGAAGAGGCTTCATAGGGGGCGCCACTCTCCCAGGCCGTCTTCCGCGCCACGAACTCGGTCCGTGGCGCGACTACCGCCGTTTCCTCAGCGGATCCAGCAGAGGCTTCAGGCCGTTGTGGTCCAGCTCAAGCGCCAGAGCAAGCAGATTCCCGAGATCACCCCGCGGGAAACCCTTGCGTGCATACCACGCGAGATAAGCACCAGGCAGATCGGCCAACAGCCGGCCTTGGTACTTCCCATAGGGCATCGTCATGGTGACAAGCCGTTGCAGGTCTTCGGGCTTCACTTGGCGGGCATCCAGCACATCTGGGTTCTCGATAAAGATAACTACTGCCTCAGCGGGCGCTCCAGAAGCCACCCCAGGAAGTAGAACATCAGCACTCCCCACAGGACGTCCAGAATAGCTCCCGACCACCCCAATACGTCATCGGATAAACCGAAAAGGGAGTGAATGCGATCATCAAGAAGCACGACCCAATAGGACATTGGCAATGTCAGGAAGCTAAGAATCCACGATGGATCCCCGTCTCCGTGTGCGATGGCGATGAGGCACCGGACCGCGAAAGCCAGAAACACGATTGAGAAGACAAGGCCACTGCACGAACCCGCAGCGACGGCGACAGCGAAACCTGCCGTCCAGACCGATGATCCGGGGCAGCACTGCATCAAGGACCGGGATCAGGGCACCCTTGCTTCATTGCGTTGGTGCCTTGGCATCGGCGACGGGGTTCTGCGACCCCGGTAGCTCACCACCAATCGTCGCGGGACGATACCGCCTTTCACCGATTTCACGCTTCGCGTGTTCCACGATCACCAACAGACATCGTTGAAATAGACGGGCTCGTCGCCGGTGTCGCGCAAGCCCGCGGCAAAACATGCTCCATAGGACTTGTTGATGTCGCAGACAGGCGGACTAGCCGACATTGGCTCGCAGGCAGACAGCCGGCACGACCGTTCCGGCCAGGCCGAGCAGCGTGGCGGCCACACCCATCCATACAGGGATGCGGTTTTCAGGCTCGCCGCCTGGCCTTGAGGCATGGCGCTCCACGCAGAGCGTCACCATGAAGAACGCCGACAACAGGCCGAACCCCACCGACGCCGGACCGAGGGTTTCATAAAAACCCATCTGGTGTCGCTCGAACCCTTTGGGCACCACTCCCAGCGCCGAGACGCCCATCAGCGTGGCGGGCAAGCCCATGAGCAGAAGCGCGAAGGTGAGTCCGCGGCGACGCCGGATGATGCCCGGCCAAGCCAGCCCCAGCCAGGCCAGCAACAAACCCGTTAAACCAGCCAACCCCGAGAGGCCTGGTAGCAGCACCACTAGGCCGAGAAGCGCCATCGGCCCCAGCATGACCACACTGCCCAGCACGGCCGGAGCGAACAGCACGAATAACCAAAGCCTGCGTTGCGCGTACATGATGGGCTGCATGAGTCCTTCACCGTTTCCGTTGGCAATCTCTGGATACCCATGCCGGCCATCGACGGTAAACGCCGGGCCAGCACCTGCAATGACATCCGCACACGCATGCCATGTCCGCATCAGCGGCCTGCACCAGGCCGTGCGACAAACGACGTTTCTGCTTTTCCCCTGCGCGTACCGGCGATGCCGGCGCGGACGCGTGCGGGGATTATGACCCGAACGGCGGAACGTGAGTGCCTGCGATCTACCCGTCCGTGCGACGGCCGGCATATGCCAGCGGCGGATTCGTCGCAAGTACAAGGGTCGGGATTGAGCTGCTGCGACGAGGCGGCCGGCCTGGACATGTCGAGGCGGCCAAGGCGGCAGATGTCCGCCGCACGACGGCAACTTCAGTAGAAATACGCAGGCCCATCTAAGTGAAGTTGCGCTTGTCGGGCCGATCCTGTGGCGGATGATGACCGGCGGAATCGCGCTGACGTGGCAGCGCGTCCATCACTTCGCAGGAGTGGCTCATGAGCAACGTCACCGCCAAGATCAAGCATGAATTCCTGGAGATGCTTCCGCCGACGATCTACTTCTTCGTCATCCTGCACATCATCGCCCTGGTGCGCACGCTGATGACCCGCGGCAGCGGTGTCGAGTTGCCTGTCAGCGCCTCGATCCTGCTGGCTTCGCTGATCCTTGGCAAGGCCGTACTCATCGCCAACCTGCTGCCTTTCATCAACCGCTTTCCTGAAAAGCCTCTGATCTGGAACGTGGCATGGAAAACGGCGATCTACACCGTGATCGCCCTGGTCATCCATTACCTGGAACGGCTTTACGAACACTGGAAGGACGCTCCGAACATCGCGGCGGCCAACCATACGCTACTCATGGAAATGAACTGGCCACGCTTCTGGGCCATCCAGCTGCTGCTGGTCGTGCTCGTTCTCAACTATTGCGTATTTGCGGAACTGGGGCGCGTGATCGGGCGCGATCGCTTCAAGGCCATGTTCTTCGGCCCGATCCCACCGCGACCGGTGGAGCGGACGGCCACCTGAGTCACTCAGCATGCCAAACCGCTGTCACGCATCAAACGGGTGACATGCCGCGCGAGTGCTTCGCGCGGTGTACTCAATGCACGGCAGCGCCTTCCGGAAAGCGCGAAATGGCCTGCACCGCGGCTTCTTCGAAGGAACCCGCTTGTTCGTCCACATTCGGCGCGGGCAACAGCGTGGCGTCGCGAGGACCCAGCGGCTCGGGCAACAGCATCGCTGCAATGTGTACGCCCGGCATGCGTTGGCGCAGATGCGTAACCAGCGTGTCGATGCCCTCTCGCTCTTCGGCGGGGCTGGCGCTGACGATGTACAACAGCGACACGGCGTTGGGCGTCAACTCCGGATGAGGCTCGGCATCGAAGGAGTCGAAGTCGCCCACCGACATGTGTCGCGCATCGATATGCAGGTCGCGCAGGATGCGGGTAAGCAGTTCGGTCGCCAGGTCATCGACCACCGAACCCAGGCCGATGCACAGCACGATGGATCCCGGCGCCACCGCCAGCGGCCCTTGCCAGCGCCCGCTCACGTTTTCGCGCTGACGGCGCAACTGGCGACCGATGCTCATGTCCTCCAGCACCGAGGTCCGGCGCGGCCAGCGCAGGTGGGTGCGCCGCGCGCTGCCCAGTGCCTCGATGACGCTGACGACGGTGTTGCGCACGGTCGTCAGCTGTTCGCCGCCGATCACGCCACGGCGCAGGTCGATGTTGGCCAGTTGCAGCGCCGGCAACAGCACGCCGTCGCAATAGGCGGCAAACGACTTTCGCTTCAGGAACGTGCGGGCTTCGGCGATGATTTCGCCCGCATCGCCGGACAGCGCGCGCTGGTAAAGCCGCTGCGGCATGGTCAGCGCGGGCGCGTCGCCCAGCAGTACGTTGAGCAGGTCCAGCGCCTTCACGTGGCGCCCCGCGACAACGAGGCACAGCGTCAGCGGGGTGGACATCACCAGCCCGATCGGGCCCCACAGCCAGCTCCAGAAAATGGCGGCCACCACCACGGCCAGCGGTGACAGGCCGGTGGTGTGGCCGTAGAGGAACGGCTCCACCAGTTGGGACACCACGATCTCCACCACGATGTAGAGCGCCAGCGTCATCACCAGCAACGACCAGCCCGGCACCACCGCCGCCGCGAACAGCGCCGCGAGCATCGCCACCAGCCACACACCCACGTAAGGCACGAAACGCATCACCGCGGTGAGCGCGCCCCACAGCGGCGCGTTCGGCACGCCGATGAGCCACAGGCCGAGCCAGATGGCCATGCCGACGCCGACGTTCACCGAGAAGGTGGAAAGGAAGAACCGCGAGAGCCGTTCGCCCGCGTCGTTGATGGCCGCCGTGGTGGCACGCAGATCGGCGCCTCCAGCAAGCCGTATGAAGCGATCACGCAGGGATTCGTGTTCCAGCAAGACGAACACCAGCACGACCAGCACGATGCCGGCCGTTTCCAGGGGCACCCATGCGGTCGACACCACGCGCGAGAGTATCGCCATCGGTGCGGAAGGCGGGCGCGTTCCAGGCGACGTTGTCCCGGCTGCCGTGGGCGGCAGCGTGGATGTGCCGGCAACGGTTGCCTTGGGCGCGGATGTTTCGGTGGAGATGACCTTGCCGAATTCGCCCTGCATCGCTTCGAGACGACCGATGGTCATCTCTCGCAGCGTCTGCACCTTGGCGTGCACGGTGGCCTCGTACTGCGGCAGGCCACGCGCCATGTGCACCATCTGCGTACCGATCACCGTGGCGAGCCCGGTGCTGATGAGCACCAGCGCCAGCACGGCGATGAACACGGACGAGCCGTGCCCCAGGCCAAGGCGACGGTAGAGTTTTACCCACGGCGCCATCAGCAGGCTGAAGAAAACCGCCAGCACGATGGGCACCAGTACTTCGCGACCGACATACAACAGCGCCAGCACGGTGGCCGCGGCAATGATCACCACGGCCCGCTGGCTGGGTGAGACGGCGGTGGGCGATGCGTTGGCATCCGAAGACATGGGCACTCTCCGTGCGATAGGCATGCCGGAGCCGCTTGGCCCAGGACGGCGAGAGCATAGCCCGCCGTCCGTCACGTGTCCGACTACGCCGCCTCGCTTTCCAACGGCAAGCGGCACAGGCGGCGTACGTCGAGCAGGGCCACGAAGCCACCCTGCCACGGCAGTACGCCGTGCACGGGATCTTCATCGCGCAAGCTGCCGCCGGGCGGTGGCGGCGCGACCTCGGCGCCATCGGGATTCACCAGGTCGCCCACCGCATCCACGCGCAGGCCGACCAGATGCGCCGCATGCGAAAGCATGACCACGCGAACAGCGCCGTCATCTTGGCCACCGTGTTCTGGCAGGCCCAGCCGCTGGCGTCCATCCAGCACCGGCACGATGCGGCCGCGCAGATGGCGGATGCCCAGCAGCTCGCTGGCGGCGCCGGGCACCGGCGTGATCTCGCCGTCGCGGATCACTTCGCTTACCTGTGCAAGCGGCGCGGCATACAGCTGCCCGCCAATGCGAAAGGACAGCCAGCGGTCTGCGGCAACATGATGGATATCGCTCACGGCATCGACTCCCCGGCGCGTGCCGGCACAGCATGGTTGGCAAAGGTGCGCGTCACGGCCCGCGCTCCGGCGGCGACACGCGCGGCGCGGTAACCGTGATGGCGCCGGTGGCGCCGCGCGGCGCCATGGTGGTGCTTTCCTCGCCCTGCCCGGCTTCCGCACTTTGCGCAGGACCGGCCAGGATCACCTTGTTCACCGGGATATCCGCGCCCGCCGCCGGTACGGTAATGGGACTTCTAGGAGCCGGTACTTCCGGCATGGGCGCGGCGCGCGGCGCGGACGCCACGGCGGAGTTGCTCACGCCGGCCAGTGCCGGCACCGATGATGGTTCCTTGCTGGTATCGGTGGCGTCGGCCATCTGGGTCGCATGCTCTGCATCGTTATGCAGCCGGGCGGGCTCGTCGCTGCCCAACACCACGATCAGCACGCGGCGATTGTGGTTGCGGCCGTCCACGGTGGCGTTGTCGCCGGCAGGACGATATTCGCTCCAGCCCACGATGCCCAGGCGCGAAGGATCCACGCCCTGCTCACTGAAAAGGCGCGCAACGCTGGCCGCGCGGGCGGCGGAAAGTTCCCAGTTGGACGGGTACAGCGCGGAATTGATCGGACGGTCGTCGGTATAACCCTCGACGCGCACCGGATTGGGAAACGGACGCAGGATGTCCGCCATCTGGTCGAGCACCGTGTGCGCCTGTTCGGAGAGCCTGGCCACGCCGCTGGGGAACAGGATGTCGGTGCGCAGTTCCACCTCCAGCCAGTTGGTGCTCTTGCGCACGATCACCATCTGCTTGTCGATCAACGGCTGCAGCGCATGCTGCACCTTGTCGCGGATCGCCTCGAGGTTCTGTTCTTCCGTGCGCTGCTGCAGACGCTGGCGCACGTCGGCCACGCGCACCGGCTGCGGTCGCGCCGGAATCGGCACGTTCACCGGCGTGGTGGCTGCACCCGGCTGCCCGGAGGGCGAAGCCACCGCCGGGTCGACGTTGTGTGGCGAGGCGCGCGTCTGCGGCATCGGCGCGATCACGTGGCTGGAGCCGTTGAACGCCTCGATGATCGACTCGGACATCACGCGGTACTTGCCTTCGTTCACCACCGACACCGCGTACATCACCACGAAGAAGGCGAGCAGCAACGTCATCAGGTCGGCATAGGGAATGGCCCATGCCTCGTGATTGACGTGATCCTCGTGTTTTTTCTTCTTCCTGGCCACGTCGCGTCCCGGTTACGGCAGATAGCCCTGCAGCTTCGCTTCGATCTGGCGCGGGTTGGCACCTTCGGCGATGGCCACCAGGCCCTCGATGAGGATCTCGCGCATCTGCGTCTGCTTGTGGATGAGGCCTTTCAGCCGCGCGGACATCGGCAGCATCAACAGGTTGGCCAGCGCGACGCCATAGATGGTGGCGACGAACGCGGCGGCGATGCCGTGTCCCAGCTTGCTGGGATCGGCGAGGTTCTGCATCACCGCCATCAAGCCCATCACGGCGCCGATGATGCCCATGGTGGGCGAGAAGATGCCGGCGTTCTCGAACACCTTGGCGCCGGCAAGATCGTTGTGTTCGCGCGCGTCCACTTCCACTTCGAGCACGCCGCGAATGGCGTCGGGTTCGCTGCCATCCACCAGCAATTGCAGGCCCTTGCGCACGAAGGTGTCGCTTTCCGAATCGATCTGCGGCTCCAGGCCCAGCAGGCCCTGGCGGCGGGAGATCTCGCTCCAGCCGACGATGCGGCTGATGAGGTCGCTGGGCTGGTGCTTCGGTGGCTTGTAGATCATCGGGAACAGCTTCATCGCATGCTGCAGCACCTTGCCGGGGTTCTGCACGAGCAAGGCCGCGATGGTGCCGAGGAACACGATGACGAAGGCCGCCGGATTCCACAGCGCTTCCACGCTGGAGCCCTTGAGGATGGTGCCGACGATCACGACCACGAAGGCCAGGATCGTGCCAATGAGACTTACCAGGTCCATGTCAGGTGTTCATTCGCAAGGTGGGGAGGAGTTGGCCATCGGCGTGGGCGAGACCGGCGAGATCCATCACCAGCGCCAGGCGGCCGTCGCCGGTGACCGTCGCGCCCGCCACGGCGGGTACGCCTTCGAACAGCGGGCCAAGCGGTTTCACCATCACGTCTTCGCGGCCCAGCACTTCGTGCACCAGACCACCCAGGCGCAGGTGCCCGATGTGCAGCACCACCACGTGCCTGCCTGGCAGGTCGTTGACACCGACCCAGCCGGCGAGGTCGGCCAGCGCCAGCGCGCGACCGCGATGCGACGCCACCGCGCGGCCGTCCAGTTGTTGCTGCTGGCCGGGTGCCAGTTCGAACACTTCGTCCACGTTGCTGAGCGGAAGGGCGAGCAGTCGCGCACCGACACGCACCATCAACACGCGCTGGATGGCCAGCGTCAGCGGCACGGCCAGTTCCAGCGTGCTGCCGCGGCCCAGTTGCGAGTGCACCTGCAGCGTGCCGCCCAGCTCCGCCACGCGCGTCTTCACCACGTCCATGCCCACGCCGCGGCCGGAAATGTCCGAGACGGCGGCGGCCGTGCTGAAGCCCGGGCGGAAGATCAATTCGTAGCATTCGTTTTCGGTGAGGCGCGCGGCCTGCGCTTCATCGATGACGCCCTTCTCTACTGCCTTGCGGCGCAGGACGTCAGGATTCATGCCGCGTCCGTCGTCGGATACGGAGATGACGATGCGTTCGCCGCGCTGGCTGGCCGACAGCGTCACCGTGCCCTTGCGCGGCTTGCCGGCGCGTTCGCGATCGGCGGGCATTTCCAGGCCGTGGTCGAGCGCGTTGCGGATGAGGTGAACCATGGGATCGGCGAGTGCCTCGACCAGGCTGCGGTCGAGATCGGTACCTTCGCCTTCCTGCACCAGTTCCACTTCCTTGCCGAGCTGGCGCGAAAGATCGCGCACGATGCGCGGGAAGCGCTGGAACAGGCGACCCACCGGCTGCATGCGCATGCCCAGCACGGTGGTCTGCAAGGCATCGGCTACGCGGTCCAGTTCGCTCGCGGCCAGCGCCAGGGTTTCATCGCCCTGCTTCGCGGCGAGGCTCAGCAGGCGGTTGCGCACCAGCACGAGTTCGCCCGCGCGATGCACGAGGGTATCGAGTCGCGCGGTATCCACGCGCACGGTGTTTTCCGCCGCGGGCGGCGCATGGCGTGCAGCGGGGGCCGCAGGCGATGGGGCCGGCGCGGGTGACGGCGCAGCGGCGGGTGCGCCGGGAGGCGCGCCCTTGCCATGCAGGTTGTCGAGCAAGGCTTCGAATTCGTCGTCGCTGATGCCGCCCGACGTTGCCGGCGCGGGCGGCGCGGACGCCACCGCACCGGGCGTGCCGCCCTTGCCGTGCAGGTTGTCCAGCAGCGCTTCGAATTCGTCGTCGGAAATGGGCGCGGCTTCGACAGGTGCAGCGGGCGCACCCGGTACGCCGCCGGTGCCATACAGGCTGTCCAGCAGCGCCTCGAACTCGGAATCGTCGATGGTGCCGTCGCTGGGCGGCGGCGCCACGGGTGCCGCCACCGGCCTGGGTGCCGGCGGCGGCGCGACGTTGCCGGCGGGCGAAAGGCGCCGCAGCAGATCGGGCGGCGGCATCGCCATGGACTGGCCTGCGGCCAATGCCGAAAGCATGTCGAGCAGCAGATCCAGTGCTTCCAGCAACGCATCCATGCGGTTGGCATCGATCAACAACTGACCGTTGCGCGCCACGTTGAGCAGGTCTTCGGCGTGATGGCACAACTGCACCATCGGCTCGACCGCGAGGAAGCCCGCACCGCCCTTCACCGTGTGAAATGCGCGGAACACCGCGTTCAACAGCTCGCTGTCGCGCGGCGCGGCCTCCAGCCCGATCAG
>Ga0335083_10004435_pt1 | contig 17878 bp, 17 predicted proteins | sample Lox_Sample_42_FD_206716 | JGI IMG/M metagenome (GOLD analysis project Ga0335083, IMG submission 206716) | Soil microbial communities from Loxahatchee National Wildlife Refuge, Florida, United States - Lox_Sample_4.2 | ecosystem: Environmental > Terrestrial > Soil > Wetlands | place: USA...
CTTCTACCGGGAGATCCAGGCACTCCGAGACGCCGGCCACGACGTCACGTACATCGCCCCGCATAATGAGTCAGCCCAACCCGTTCCGGATAAAAATTCAGATGATCCCGAACGGGTGCGTGGTTCCCTGCGCACCGTCACCATTCCCCGTGCGGTCGGTCGGCGGCGGCTCGGCGCGCTGCGCGCCGCGCGGGCCGCGATGGCCGCGCACGCGGCAGGCGCCGATCTGCTGCTCGTGCACGACCCTGAGCTCCTGCTCGCCCTGCCGCCCAAGGGCAAGCGCCCGCCAACGGTCTGGGACGTCCACGAGGACACGGTGGCGGCGCTGACCACGAAGGCGTGGCTGCCCGCCTGGCTGCGGCCGGTCGCGGCGGGCGGGGTGGCTAAGGCGGAACACCTGGCCGAGCGCAGGCTGCACCTGATCCTCGCCGAGCACGGCTACAACGACCGCTTCGCCGGCAATCACCCGGTGGTACCCAACACCACGTCCGTCCCGGCGAAGGCCGCGCCGCCGTCGGGACCGCGCCGCGTGGTGTACGTCGGCTGGCTGTCTCCCGACCGCGGCTCAGCCGAGATGGTGGAACTCGGCCGCCTGCTCAAGCCGCACGGCATCGCGGTGGAGCTGATCGGCCAGGCCGACCCGGCCGCCCGCGCGCACATCGAGGCCGGGGGAGACGCCGTGCGCTGGCACGGCTTCGTGCCCAACGCCGAGGCGCTGCGCGTGGTCGAGGGGTCACTGGCTGGCCTGTCCCTGCTCCAGGACGAGCCGAACTTCCGCCACTCCATGCCCACGAAGGTCGCCGAGTACATGGCCCGCGGCGTCCCGGTCATCAGCACGCCGCTGCCGCTCGCCGTGGAACTGGTGGAGGCCGCGGACGGCGGCTTCGTCGTACCGTTCAATGACCCACGGGGCGCGGCGGACGCGATACTCAAGCTGGACGCCGACCCCGGCCTCCGCGTCAAAATGGGCCTGCGCGCCCACGAGTACGCCCTGGCGAACCTGGCCTGGCCACCGCACGCGGCCGCGTTCGTCACCCAGCTCGAGGCCTGGGCCGCCGCGGGCCGCTAGCCCGCGGGTGTGTCGAGGATCGCGGTGACCGAGAACAGCTGCCGCATCTGCGCCAGCTTGGCGTCGACGTCGTTCTTCTGCTTGGTGAGCTCGTCGAGTTCCCGCTGGATCGCGGCGCGGCGCTTGTCGCCGTCAGCCTCGATGTCTGCGAGTATCTGCTTGCCCTCGTCCTTGGCCTGGGCGATGACGAGCTCCGCCTTGCGGTGCCCGTCGGCGATCTCCTTCTTGGCGTCGGCCTCGGCGTCGCGCCTGGACTGCTCCGACCGCGCGATGGCGTCGGCGGCGCGCTTCTCCGCGTCCGCCGCGCGCCGTTCGGCCTCCTCGACCAGCTTGCGGGTGGCCTCGTGGGCGTCGGCGAGCCGCTCCACCTCCTGCCGTTCCGCCTCTTCCCTGCGGGCGGCGAGCTCGACCTCAAGGTCGGCCTCGGCCTGCGAGCGCAGCGCCTCTGACTGCTCGAGCAGGAACTGCTCGCGGCGCCTGATCTCGTCGGCCTCGCGCCGGGCCGCGCGCACGATGTCATCGCGTTCCCGTTCGGCGGCAGCCTTGACCTTGGCCGCCTCGCGCTCCGCGGCACCGTGCACGCTCGCCCTGTCGAACTCGGCGGCGCTGCGCAACCCGGCCGCGTAGGCCTCCGCGGTGGCGCGGATCTTCTCCGCGTCAGCCTGCGCGGTGGCGCGGATCTTCTCCGCGTCGCGCTCGCCCTCGGCCGCGGCGGACCTGGCGAACTCGGCGATCTGCCGTTGCGCGGCGAGCAGCATCTGCTCGATCAGTTCCGCACCGTTCGGGCGGGGCGGCGGAGGCGGCGCCAGACGCTCATCGCCGGAACCAGGCCGCGGAGCGCCCTCGTCCGGGCGCGGTCCGCCCCGGTCCGGCCCCGCGCCAGGGCGTGGTCCAGGACCCGGGAATTCCGGAGCGGGGGTGAAGGCGGGGCGCGGCGGCTCGCCGCGGTCCTGATAGGGGCCGCCGTCGCGAGGACCTGCGGGGGAGCGGCGCATGCCGAAGTCGGCGCGGGGCTGCGACGACCCTGGCCGGGTCGGGCGCTCGTAACCGTGCGGCGGCATGCTTCTCCCTTCCCGGGTAGATACTACCTGTGGTTATGGTGGCAGGCCGGGGGCAGAAATTTGCCATGGCCGCGCGGCGTGATTCGCCCCGATAGGATCATGGGCGTGAATCCGCGACTCCTAGTAGACCGCCTGCGCCAGCTGGCCGGTGAGCACAAGCTGTTCACCGGGGCACTGGCGGCCGGCGCCGTGCTGAGGCTGTTCGCGATGCTCGGCTACCCGGGCGCTCTGTGGTTCGCGGGGGATTCCTACGTCTATCTCGGCGCCGCGCTGCGACCGCAGCCGAACCTGTCCAAGTCGACCGGGTACTCGTTCTTCCTGCGGCTGCTGCTGCCCTTCCACTCGCTGACGCTGGTCACCGCGGTTCAGCACCTGATGGGGCTGGCCGTCGCGGTGATGATCTACGTGCTGCTGCGCCGCAGCCGCGTGTCCAAGACCTGGTCGGCGATCGCGACGCTGCCGGTGCTGCTCGACGGCTACATCCTCGAGGACGAGCACCTGATCATGGCGGAGACGGTGTTCACCTTCTGCCTCATGGTCGCGCTCGTGCTGCTGCTGTGGCGGCCGGAGCGGGTCCGCTGGTGGGCGGCGGTGATCGCCGGGCTGCTCGTCGGGTACGCGGTCATCGTCCGCACCCAGGGCGCGGTCATGCTCGGGGTGATCCCGCTGTTCCTGCTGCTGCGCGGCTGGGCGTGGAAGACGCTGCGCGGCTGGCTGATCGCGATCGTGTTCGCGGTCGTCTCGCTGGTCCCCGTGGCCGGCTACGCGGCCTGGTTCCACCAGCGCAACGGGCACTACAACATGACCATGTCCACCGGGTTCTACCTGTGGGGCCGGGTTTCGTCGTTCGCCGACTGCGCGCGGATCAAGCCGACCGGCCTGGAGGCCAAGGTCTGCCCGACCGAGCCGCTGGTCGACCGCAGCCCGCCGGGCAACTTCGTCTGGCACGCGCCGCAGGTGCACGCGGTCAAGGTCAACGGCGTGCTGCACGGTTCGCAGTACATGTGGGACAGCGGCGGCCCGGTCACGGCGGCCAACAACACGCTGCTGACCAACTTCGCCATCCACGCGGTGGAGGCACAGCCGCTTGACTACCTGAAGACCGTGTTCTTCAACACGATGCTGTCGTTCGGCTTCCCGCGAATCGCGTATCCGGGGGCGGGCACGACGTTCTTCTACAACTTCCACGTCCACTACGTGACATCGACGTACAACACGCTGCCGCCGGACAACCCGGACCACGAGTGGATTCACGGCGGCACCGCCTACCAGGACTGGCTGGCCTACGGCCACCAGGCGCCAGGCGTCGTGCACCGGGTCTTCGCCCTGCCGATCCTGGTCTACCAGCGGGTGGTGTTCACCTACGGCCCGCTGCTCGCGCTGATCTTCCTCGTCGGGCTCGGCGGCCTGCTGTCCGTGACCGCCGCCAGGCGCCCAGGTGCGGACCGCGCCTCGTGGCGTCGGCCGGTCCAGGCGGTGCGCTCGGTCAAGCTGAGCTCTGTGCGGGTTCACTGGGCGCCGCGCGGCACCACGATGCTGCCCTGGGTCACGTCCGTCGCGCTGCTCGTGTTCCCCATCGCGATCGCCGACTTCGACTACCGCTACCTGCTTCCGGCCATCTCGTTCGCCTGCCTGGCGGCCGGCCTCGCCTTCGCGCCGCGCCGCGCGACCCCGGCACAGCCGGAGCCGCCGGCCTCCCCGGCCGCAGGCGTGGAGTCCACGGTCCCCGACCAGGTGGCCTAACCCGTCCCCGTGCGCGTTTCCGGGGGTAGCGTTACCGGTTGTGGACTCCGACGACGAAGACCAGATCTCCTACGAGGCAGCCACCCTCGGCCTCCCGGTGCTGACCAAAGACGGTGAGCAGTTTGGCTTCCTTGAGCACGTTCTCGCGGTGGAAGAAGAGGACATCTTCGAGGGCATCGTGGTCTGGGTCGGCCACGGCGGCTGGGTCGAGCGCAAGGTCCAGCGTGAGCTGAGCATGGGCCACCAGTCCGCCGTGCGTTTCCTTGAGACGTTCCGGCACAACGACCTGCGATTCGTCCCTGCGGAAAAGATCGCGGCGATCACCGTCGGCTACATCCGCTGCGACCTGGACCGGTCGCAGGCCGACCTGCTCCAGCCGCCGTCCGGGCCGCCGGTCTTCTATGCCAATACCATCGACCAGGCCGGGCCGCCCCAGGCGTACTACGACCGCTACGGCAACCGGATGTACGGCGGCATGTTCGGCCGCGCCCGCTGGCGCCAGGAGTAGCCCGCCAGCCCGCGCTCCGCGCGCATTGGCCGGCCGCGGTCGGCCGTACCCCTGATAACAGCAAGAAGTGGTCTCGGGGGCTCGAGAAGCGCGCGGTTCACAGGCCGGTGATGGACCAGTTGATGGTTTCCGGAGCCACCAGCGGAGTGCCGACCTCGAGCTGCAGGTTCTCGCGGGATCCGAGCGGCGCGTTGCGCGGGTTGCCGGTGAACACGCGGCCGTTCAGGATCACGGTCACCTTCCCGTGTGCCGGGCCAACCTGGTCGGGTCCGAGCGTCTGGCCCCACTCGTCGAAGAAGTTGCCCAGGGTGAACGTCCGCTTCACCGGCGACTCGATGTGGACGATCCCGTCCGCGGCATGGGTGTGCAGCCAGTAGAAGCAGGTGCCCGACTCGACGAAGGGGCCGGCATTGGACTGCGTGGAAACCGCGCCGGGGATGCCGATCCCGGCAGGCACCTGCCGCGCCTGCCCGTTGACGAAGATCGTCAGGTGCGTGTGGATGTGGAAGAGCGTCTGCTCGCTTGTGTTGCAGCTCACGCCGTCGATCGTCTGCCCGGTCGTGGCCGCGGACGTCGCCGCGAGTACGGGCGCGGACGGGATCGGCACCTGCTCCGGTCCCAGTGCCCCGGCGGCGGGGGCCGCCTGGAGCGTGCCGAGCGTCGAAAGCGGCAGCGTGGACCCAGTGGCCCCAGTAGACCCGGCGGTGGGGGTGCCCGACCCGGAACCTGACAGGGCGAGTGCGATCCCGGTTCCCGCTCCGGCGATGACGACGGCCACGCCGCTCCATACGGCAATCCGCTGCCGCCTCTTGCGCCGCGCCTGTTCCTGCCTGGCCTTTTGGAGCGCCTGCCGCCTGGTCTCGCGGGAATTGCGTGCAGAGGGCACCGGGGGTCTCCAATCTACGTATCAACTACGTACTACTTACGTACGGAGATAGTAGCAACTATCATGACCATGCACGCAAGGTCGAGCCTGGGAAGCGGGCAACGCGCGAGATGCGTTGAACGCAAGGCGGCCGGGGCGAAGGAGAACGGAGGCGGTCGGTGCGCGGGTTCGGCGACCTGGAGGCGGTCATCATGGACCAGGTGTGGGCGCATGAGGCGCCCGTGACCGTCCGTGACCTGTTCGAGAAGCTGCGCGAGGACCGCAACATCGCCTACACCACGGTCATGTCGACCATGGACAACCTGCATCGGAAGGGCTGGCTGGCCAGGGAGCGCGACGGCAAGGCCTACCGCTACACGGCGGTCAGCAGCCGCGAGCAGTACAGCGCCCGCCTGATGCGCGAGGCGATGGACGGGGCCGGCGACACGGAGGCAGTGCTCAGCCATTTCGTCGCCCAGATGGACGGGGCCGAGTCCGCCGCGCTGCGCGCCGTCCTCGACAAGCTCGCCGGGCGCACGTCATGATCGGCGCCCTGGCCCTGCTCGGCTACGCCGCCTGCGCCGCGTGGTGCGCGCCGGCGCTGCTCGTGCCGCTGGCCGGCCGGGGCCTGTCCGTGCGGGCCGGCCTAGCCGCGTGGCTGATCGCGATGGCCAGCGTCCTCGCGGCCGCCGCCCTCGCATTCGAATCCTCCCTCACAACGGTTGCGGCTGACTGGCCACGGCTCACGCAGACTCTGTGCCGTTCCATCGCCGGTGACGCGTGCACCACAGCGGTCTACGAGAGTGTCTTCTACCAGGCCGGCGTGGCGGTCCTGGCGATCGCCCTCACTGCGGGCGCCACGGTGGCGGCCTGGCGGTACGGCCACCGGGTCCAGCGGTCGCGCCGGCAGACCAGGGCGCACGCAGAAGCGGCCCGCATCGTCGGCCGCCACCTGCCGCTGGCCGCCGTCGGCGGCGACCTGCCACCACTCGCCGCTGGCCGAGACCTGGGGCGGCGCGCCGCCACCGCGAAACGCGCCGCCACGGCGACCACAGCCGGCGCCGTCGTTCTCGACGACCCCAGGCCCGCCGCCTACTGCGTGGCGGGCCGCCCCGCCGCGATCGTGATTACCAGCGGCGCGCTGAAGATACTCGAACCGCCGCAGTTGCGCGCGGTCCTCGCCCACGAGGGCGCCCACCTGGCCCACGGCCATGGCCTGCTTGCCACCGTGACCAAGGGCCTGGCCGCCGCGTTCCCCGGCGTGCCCCTGTTCGCCAGGCCGCGCGGAAGTCGAGCGCCTCACCGAGATGTCCGCCGACGACACCGCCGCCCGCAGCACGGGCCGCCCCACCCTCGCCGCGGCCCTGCTCGCGATCGCCACCGGCGCCCGGTATCCCGCCGGACTCGGCCAGGAACCCGCGATCCCCGCGGGCAGTCTCGCCGCCGCGGCCTATGCGGTCCCGGCGCGCGTCGAGCGAATGCTCCGTCCGCCCTGCCCCGCCGTCGCGTTCGCCGTCGCTGCGGCATTGACGGCGTTGTCCGCCGTGCTCGCCCTCGCCCCGGCCGTTCTCGCCACTTTGCTCTGATAACAATCTCATTTCATGAAAATCGGCTTTTACGCGGCCCGAGTTTCTTTGAGAAATCTTTAGATTGTTGTCCTGGATGTCGGCGACGCATGACGGCCCGACGCTAATGATCCCCTCGTGAGGCGGAGTGTTCGCGGCCGGTTGTTCGTGCGCGGAAAAGATGAATGCCTAAAAGGCGACAAATTTCATCGACATACCAGGACTAATTGACAGTCGGCCGGCAAATGCCCCATTCTTGTCCCGGGACCTGCACTGGGGATTTTGTCGATCTCTATCGGGGATGTTCAGCGGTCATTGCCCGCATTTGAAATCCCTCGCGATAGGGCATCGCGCCCTGATCATGGGACTGGGGGAGCGAATGACGGATTCGGCCGACGACGGCACCATCCCGGCGCGCACGCCAACCCATGGACTTGGGATAACCCCGGATCGAGCGGACTCGCCGGCACATCCCGCGACGGAGGCGGCTCGGCTGGGGCCGACGGATGAGGCCGGCTGGGAGCGCACCTCGACGACGAGAGGCGCTCCGCGGTCCGGCGGCGCGGTCGATCGCCCCGGGCAGGCCGGACAAACCGAACCGGCTGATCCGCTGAGCTTCCCGGCACAGGGCCCAGGGTTGGCGGAAGAGCGGTTCGGCCCAGGGGTTCCCGTAAGCAGGCCGGCCGCTAGCGCGGCCCCGGCCTCGGCAGAGGAAGTCTGGCGGACCGGGCAGCTACCGCGGCAGCCTCACCAGCGCGGGCGCTGGCGGCGGCGGGCAGGTGCGGCGCTCACCGCGGCGCTGCTCATCGCCTGCGGCGTGGTGATCTACCTGCGGCTGCACCACACGGCGCTCGCGGTGACCGGTGTGGCCATCACCGCGCAGCTGAAGAACGGGTGCGCCGTCGACGTAACCGGGCGGATCAGCACGACGGGCGGGCCGGGGACCGTGACGTACCAGTGGGTGATCACCCCTCAGGCGACCGCCCCGCACCCGCTCAGCCAATCGGTCACCGCGGGACAGTCCGCGGTATACGTGACCGTTTCCGATCAGGGAACGGGGCACGGTCAGCGCACGCAGCAGGTCACTTTGCAGGTACTCGGTCCCGGGCAAGGAAGGGCGTCCACCCATGTCGACATCAGCTGCTGACACTCCCGGCCACGTCGTGCCGAGTTCGGAACGCACCTGGGTTGTGCCGGGGTATACCGAGCTGCGCTCACTCGGCGGGGGCGGATTCGGCGAGGTGGTTCTGGCCACCCACGACGCTTCTGGCAACCCGGTGGCCATCAAATACCTGCACCCAGACCTGCTCACCGACCCACAGGAGGTCGCGGGCTTCCGTGCGGAGGCCCGCACTCTGGCCGGCCTGGACAGCCCGTACGTGGTCCGGCTGTATGAGTACGTGGCAGGCCCGGCGGGGGCGGCCATCGTCATGGAACTCGTCGAGGGCGTCACGCTGGCGAAGATCCTCGAGCAACAGGGCAAGACGACACCGCAGGCGGCGCTCGTCGTCCTGTTCGGCTCGCTGCTCGGACTGGCGGCGGCGCACGCCAAGGGCGTGGTGCACCGCGACTACAAGCCGGCCAACGTGCTCGTCGACGGCCAGGGAGCCAGCAAGCTGACCGACTTCGGTATCGCGGCCCTGACCGGGGGGCGGCCGGTGCCGGCCGGCACGCTGCGCTACATGCCGCCGGAGCAATTCGAGGGCGCCACGGCCAGCCCGGCCGCCGATGTCTACGCGGCGACCGTCACCTTCTACCAGTGCCTGGCCGGCCGGGTGCCGTTCGACGGGCAGACGACCGGCCAGCTGTACTCCAAGCACAAGCACGCCGAGGTGCCGATGGACCCGGTGCCCGAGGCGCTGCGCCCGGTCATCGCCCGCGGCATGGCCAAGGACCCGCGGTCCCGGCCGTCTGACGCCGCCCGCCTCGCCGCCGAACTGCGCGAGGCCGCCGCCGGCAGCTACGGCGAGGACTGGGAAGAGCACGGCCGGTCGCACCTGGCCGAGGCGGCCCTCCTGCTGCTCGCGCTGCTGTGGCCGTCCGGCTCGGCCCCCGCCGTCGCCGGCAGCACCGCGACGCAGACCCCGCTGACCGAACCCCCCGCCCAGCCGGCCCAGTCGGCCGGCCAGGCTGGGACAGGCCAGCCTGCGTCAAGCGGCCCGCAGCCGAACCAGCCTCCGCCCAGCCACTCCCAACTGAGCCCGGAGGCCAGGCACCTCGCTCACCTGCGCCACGTCGAACATCTTGAGCACCTCGCCCGTCTCCGCGCCGAGCGTGGCGAGGAGGAGGTCAAGGCCGAGCATGCGGCTCACCTGCGCCACGTCGAGCACGTTGAGCACGTCGAACACCTGGAGCACGTTGAGCACGTCGCCCACATGCGCCGCGAAGCCAGCGAGGACGGTACGCAGCCGAGGCGGCCGCGTCCCCGGCCGCGCGGCCACGCGCGGATGCTGACCGTCGCGGGCGCCGTCACCGCCGCCGTCGTCATCGGGGTCGCGGCCTTCGCGGCGACCAGCCATCACAGCCCACCGCCGCCGTCCGGCGCCCCCAGCCCGGGCGCGAGCACACCCGGCGCCGGTACGGCCGGGAACACGCCAAACCCGGGAGGGAGCACCGCTCCGGCCGGCAGCGCGGCCGGCGTGCCCAGCTTCACCGTGTCGTATTCCATGGTCCGGCACATCCATCTATGCAGCCCCGCGGGCGAATGCACCACCGGGCCGTTGCCGCTTAAGGTGGTCTGCCACGCTGGCGGCACATGCACCGCCTCCTCCAGCCACTGGGGATCCTCGCACCCAATGGCCTTCAACGGCACGTCCCTTTCCTTTACCGGAACTGATTCGGGTGTAGTCGGGAATTTCTGCAACGGGGGAGGCACCGCGAGCGCCAATAGGATCGCCACGATCACGCTGAGCCTCACCGTGGGCTCGTGGAGTGGCAGCGGTGCCACGCGCAGGCCTCAGGAGCTGAGCGGTCCCTACGACGTGTACGCCCCGCCATCCGATGGATGCCCGGCATGGCACCTCGAAGCAACCCTCACGTCTTCGTAACACGTCCTCACGGCGGGGGAACGCGACGGGCGAGGCCTGCTTCACGGTGCGGATGATCGGGGCGGTCTCGACGCGCTCCACGCCTGGCAGGGCACCGACCTTGGCGGTCAGGAACTCATACAGCGCCTCCTCGTCGCGGCAGACGACGCACGCGGCGAGGTTGGCCGGGCCGGTTGTCGCCGACACGTAGGCCACCGCGGGGTACTTCGCCAGGGCGGTGCCGACCTCGGCCAGGTGTGACGGCGGCACCGACAGGAACAGCCAGGCCGAGGTGCGGAAGCCGAACGTCGCCATGTCGGCCTCCAGGTCGAAGTTGAGCACCCCGGTGTCGCGCAGCTGGTCCATCCGCCGCCGCACCGTCGTCTCCGACCAGCCGGTGGCGGTGGCGAGGTCGGCGTAGGGGGTGCGGCCGTCCACGGCGAGCGCGGCGAACAGCGCGGCGTCGAGCTCGCCCTCCTCGGCGACAGGGCCGGGAGGGGCCGGGACGGCGGGAGCGGGCAAACGTGACGGATGACGGCGCAGCGGCTCGACCCGCTCCGGCGGCAGCACGTCGAAGAAGCCGAGCGCGTCGGGCCCGCCGGTGAACATGTGCAGCCGGGAGTGCGCGGTCACCGCCACGATCCGCCCCGACCTGGGCAGGCGGGCGAGCAGCGAGCTCGTCGTGTCGGCCCCGACGCCGGTGCCGCGCAGCGCGCACAGCACCTCGGTGTCACCGGACAGCAGCTGCACCCACGCCGTGTCCTGCCGCTTGGCCAGAGCCTCCGCGATCGCCATCCCCGCGCCGGGAACACAGCGCAGCCGCAGGAACCAGCCGCCGTAGCCAGAAGCCTTGGGGTACTTGATGCCGACGACGCGCAGCGCGCCCGCGGACCGCAGTCGCCGGTAGCGGCGGGCGATGGTCTGGTCGGACACGCCGAGGATCTCCGCGATCGCGCTGAACGAGGCGCGCCCGTCCACTCCCAGGCACTGCGTCAGCTGCCGGTCGAGATCATCGACCGTGATGCTTTCCACCAGAACAACGCTAGCCGATGTCGAGAACCGGCGCATCTGCCGGAGTCCGATAGCGTTGCCAACCGGATGTCCCCGATCCTATGTCGGGAGGGCGGCGCACCGCGGACCCTGCTTACCGCAGACCGTGCGGACGGCAGTCGCGCTGTCCCGCCGCCTGACGACCGTTCGTCAATCAGGCAGAGAAGGCACAGAAGGCAGAGAAGAAAAGCTTCGACGGGGAGGAACATCTGATGCGTAAGTGGTGGCCACTGGTCGCGATCTGCGCTGGCACTTTCATGTTGCTCGTCGACGTCACGATCGTGAACGTCGCACTGCCCGACATGGCGCGCCAACTGCACACCACCTTCGGTGACCTGCAATGGGTGATCGACCTTTACGCTCTCGTCCTCGGCGCGCTGGTGCTGACCGTCGGGTCGATCGCGGACCGCATCGGCCGCAGGAGGATGTACCTGGCGGGCTTGGCGCTGTTCGCCATCGCCTCGCTCACCTGCGGTCTGGCGCCGAACGTGAACCTGCTGATCGCCGCGCGCGGCGTGCAGGGCCTAGGCGCCGCCGCGATGTTCGCGACCACGATGGCGCTGGTCAGCTCCTCGTACCAGGGGCGGGACCGCGGCATCGCGTTCGGCACCTGGGGCGCGGTCAGCGGCGCGGCGTCCGCCGCGGGCCCGCTCGCGGGCGGCCTGCTGACCACGCACTTCGGCTGGCGCTTGATCTTCCTCGTCAACCTGCCCGTCAGCGTCTTCGCGATCGCGCTGACCCTGGCGGTGGTGGCCGAGTCGAACGACCCGCAGCCGCGCCGCGTCGATCTGCCAGGCATGCTCACCTTCACCGTCGCCGCCGCGGCGCTCACCTATGCGCTGATCCGCGGCGCGTGGGCGAGCGGCGAGACGCTCGGCCTGATCGCCGTCGCGGTGGTGGCGGCGGCCGCGTTCGTCGTGGCCGAGCGGCGCAGCAAGAACCCGATGCTGGACCTTTCCCTGCTGCGCAACCCCACGTTCAGCTCGCTGCTCGCGGTGGGCGGACTGCTGTCCGCATCCGCCTGGGCGGCCTTCGCCTACCAGTCGCTCTGGCTCCAGTCGGTGCTCGGGCTCAGCCCGATCAAGGCCGGGCTCGTGGCGCTTCCGTGCAGTGCCACCGCCTTCCTCGCCTCCTTGCTGGTCGGGCGGGTCATGCACCGCACGTCGGCCCGCGTCCTCATCGGGGTCGGCATGCTCGTCATCACGGTCGGCGTGCTCGGCCAGGCCGTGCTCAATACCGGCTCGGGCTGGTGGGTGGTGCTGCCCGGCCTCGCGGTGGTTGGCATCGGCGCCGGCATGGCGATGCCGCCGCTGTCCTCGGCGGCGATGGCCGCCGCGCCGTGGCAGCGCGCGGGGATGGCGGGCGGCGCGCTCAGCACGTTCCGCCAGCTCGGCTTCGCGTTCGGCGTCGCGATCCTCGGCGAGGTGTTCCGCGGCGGGCTGACCAGGACCGCGGGCAGCGGGCTCTCCGCCGCCCTCAGCGGCGGCCAGGCCCAGGCGGTGCTCGGCAGGACGCCGGCGCTCACCCCGGTGGTGCACCACGCGTTCGCCAACGCCCTCGACCTCACCTACCTCGTCGCGGCCGGACTCGGCCTGCTCGGCGGGGTCCTCGCGCTGGTGTTCGTCAGGCCGGCAGCCGCGAGCCCGGCTCCGCAGGCCGCTGCGCGGGACGCCGCGTCCGAGCCCGCCCCGGCCTCCGTCGAGGCATAAGTCCCCGCAAGTCAACGACAGAGTCATCCCGAACGGGTGCGGCGTCGTGCGACCCGCACCCGTTTCTCCTTACTTGCAGGGAGCCCCGCTCCCGTTGCCCGCCTGGAGGCAGGCTCTTTCGGCGCCGCCACCCGGCCCGGGAGCCACGGCACGTCACTGCAGCCCCACGCCACGGGGCAGGCTGAAGCCTTCACTCCCGGCGCGCCAGCGGAGGCGCGTTCCGGTACGTCCGCCTGCGGGCGTGGCGGGCCGACACTCTGGCGTATGGGTGCGGCACCCATACGCCAATAGGGAGACGCGCCAAAACCAACAATCGCAGCTTGAAAATCGAAGATACCTTCGACATATGAAACCATAGCCGCGCGCGCCCGGGACCGCCACCCGGGCACGCGCACAACCCGCGCGGCACCGGGGGAACCCCCGGACCCCGGCGCGCGCGTCCGTAAACCTGCCCCAACCTGGCATGCGGGCGCAAGAAGGCCAGCCCTGCCAAGCCGATCGCCAAAACCGGAGTCTCCACACTTCAGGGGAACCGCACGCTCTCGACCGGGAGTCGCAATGGCTAGGGCTGGATGGTGACGCAGAGTTGCCAGCTCTCGGCGGGACTCGTATCGCTGGTGGTACCGGTTGAGAGGCAGAAGGCAGTGGTACCGGCTGGCGTTACCGTGGCGTGGACGTTGCCGGCGGCGTCGGCGCCGGACGTGACAGCAGCGGCACCGTGCGGGGTGACCTGGAACGGAGTCCAGCCGCCGAACCCGCCAGCCGTCAGGGTCAGCCGCAGGCGGGCGCCTGTTTTGAGACACACGGCCATGGTGCCGGGCTGGCCCGGGCCATGGGTGAGGGCCACGGTGCCGGCCTGGCAGCCTATGGGCGGCGCGGGAGAGGGCGCAGGCGGCGCCGGGGTCGGCGTGCCGGTACGGAGCGAAGGCGGGGCGACCCCGGGCCCGCTGGCCGGCGTCAATATGGTGCTGACAGCCTGGCCGGCTGCCCCGCTGGCCGTCCCGCACGCCGCCAGTCCGGCAGCCAGCAGCGCGACCGTGGACGCGAACGGGACGGCGGGAGTTCTGTGAGGCATAACCGATCACGGTGTTCCACAGCGCCGAGAAGTACCCATGCCATGGCGACTCCGACGATCAGGAAGCCGGCGGAGAGCTCAAGCGCATGCCAGCTGTGCGGGGACAGCCACCGGGGGCCGCTCATGAACAGGTAAACCCGGAGCCAGAACACCGCCTCGACCGCGATGCCCGCTGACGCGACCGCCGTCCACACGGCGAGCCGCCGCGTTCCCGCGAGGGAGCGGCGAAGGAACCTCCGCCCGGCGATCAGCAGTGGGACCGGGATAAGCGTGCACAGCGGCAGCATGCACGCTTCGAGGACACCACAGGCATCATTGAGTCCACGGGGGACCGACCTGATATCGGGCCCCTGCTCCGGGACAAGCGACACAGCGAACAGGACGGCACACAGGCCGGCACCGAGCAGGGGCCACACAGTGGCAAGGCTGACGCAGAATCCCCTGGATGTCCGCCACCCGGAACCTGCCCTCGAAGGCACGGGCATTGCCGCAGCGGCTTGCGCGTCCATCCGGCAATCATGACATTCCCCGCTCCCCTCTGCTGGGCGCGATGCTCGTAGTTCTCGCGCCGCGCAGGCATCCGGCGGTCCCCCTCACCGCTGCCGCGCCGTACGCCTGCCGGGACCGCCGGAAGGTCATTTGCGATTCAGCAAGCAGGAACCCGGAAAACAAGATCACTGTTGCGATCAAAACGAACTGCCGTCCGGCGTGCGAGTGATGGAGATGGCCGAAGGTAACGATGTTCAGCAGTGCTGCCGCATCGATCGCGCAGAACGCTGTCACCTTCCGCCAGCGCCGCTTCACCACCTGCAAGGTGACCGACGACCCGGAAACCACACCGAAGACCGCGGCAACCAGCGCAGTGATGCTCATGAGCACCGTCGAGCCCGATAACGCCGCATAGCGGGACACCATACAGGCCAGCCCCTGCGAGCGCACAGCAAGTGGAGCTCGCCAGGGGGCCTCGGCGCTAGGTGCTCGTGAAGTCGTAGCGGAACACGTAGGCACTGGCGTCGGCGACCATCTCGCTAACCTCGAGCGGCTCCCCGCTACTGGTGTAGGCGGTGCGGATCACCTCGACCACCGGGGTGCCCGGGGCCAGGCCGAGGGATGCGACTTCACCGGGTTCAGGCATCCGGGCGCGCAGGTCCTCCCGGAAGTGCGCCGGCGCGTGGCCGAGGTCGGCCAGCCGCGCGTAGGTGCCGCCGGGGCCGGTGTCGGCCTGAGTGATCCGCGACCCGGCCACCAGGCTGGCCGGCAGGTAGGAGCGGGCGAGGAGCACGGGCTTGCCGTCGAGCAGGTAACGCCGGTCGCGGACGATCACGCGTTCCCCGTCGCCAAGGCCCAGGAGTATCGCCGCCCGGGGCGGCGGGTCGTCCTCGCTGACCTGGACGCCGCCGACTTCGAGGGACCGCCCTTCGGCTTCTTCACCCCAGACCGATTTGCCTTCGGGCCAGGTCTGGCCCGACAGCCGCGTGATGCCGTTCCTGATCACCGGCCGGAACTCCCGCACGTAGACGCCAGCACCGCGCCTCGGGGTGGCGATCCCCTCGTTGATCAGCTGGGCCAGGGCCTTGCGGGCTGTTTCCCTGGCGACCTGGTAGGCGGCCATCAGGTCGTTCTCCCCGGGCAACCGGGAGCCAGGGCCGCGCTCCCCGCTGGTGATCGAGGCGCGCAGGTCGGCTGCGATCTGGAGGTACTTGGGCTCGCCCTTGCCCGGTGTTGCCATGGCTGGTTGCTACCTGCCCCACTGTTCTCAACGCTGGCACAGCTTCTCTAGAGACCCCCCATACCCTACCTGGGCGGCCCCATGCTGACGAGCCCGCAGGAACCGCATCGAACCTCTCTAGACATGTATCGACTTCTCTAGAGACATTGGGTTAGGCTGCTCCCAGCGGCAGAAAGCCGAACCCGGCAGCACCCCGAGACTGTGAGGAACGACCGTGAACGGCAACCCGGATTACACGCTGCTCGACGATCCCGCCCTGCTCGCCGCCCGCACCCAGGTCCGCGCCGAACTCGACGAGATCACCGCCCGCTACCAGGAACTCACCGACGAACTCGACCGGCGGGCCCGCACCGCATGGACCCGGGCCAGCTAGGAGGCACCGCCGTCATGGACGACACCGCACGCCTGCTGGCCGTCGAAATCCTGCTCGCCGACCCCGAAACCCTCCACAACGACGCCCTCGAAACAGACCTCTACATCCTGCGCGACCGGCTCCTGGGCAACCCCGCCGACAAACCCGCCAGCCTGTAGAGAACCGGCGGCCAGGTCACCGTTCAAGCCACCATCACCGACGCCACACTCACCGCCCTGGCCGACCTCCTCAACCCCAGTCAGGACGGATACCACGACACCGCCGCACGCGCCCCAGCCAGCAACAATCCCGTGTGGGCTCTGCGGCAGCCCCGAGACGCGGCCAGTGGCCGTACGGCTCGGCTTACAGGGATTCGCGGACGGCGATGGGCGCGAGGTCCGCGCCGTTCCTGAGCCGCTCGAGGAACAGCACGACGGTGGCCGCGGCGGTGCGGTGCGTGATGTCGTTGAAGGCGTCGTGCCTGCCGCCGGCGATGCTGACAAGCTCCGCATGCGGTGCGGCGGCGTACCGCTCGCGGGCGGCGGCCAGGGGGCTGACCGGGTCGGCCGCGCCGTGCAGGCCGAGCACCGGAACCGGGACGGCCTTCAGGTCGGCCTGCTCGGACCAGCCGCCGGGCACGGCCTCGTACAGGGCGCCGCGCCGCAGGATGTCGCCCGCCAGCCGGCCACGGTGCGTGGGGCAGGCGGTGCGCGCCTCAAGCTCGGCGTCCCAGGAGCCGGCCTCGCCCGCAGCCTGGCCGGCGCCGCCGTCCGTCCCGCCGTCGGTCCCCGCTGGGCTTGCGGCCGCGCCCCCGCCGTCGCGTGCCTTTGCCTCGGTGCCGCCTGCCGCTTTACCGTCGTCCAGCGCCTCCGCCGGGAGGCCCGCGAGCACGAGTGCGGCGGCCTCGGGCAGCCGGCCGGACGCGACAAGGGCGACGGCGAACAGCGCGCCGGTGTCGGAGCCGGCGAGCACGACCGGCGCGGGGCCGGTGGCCAGCGCCTCCCTGACCTGCCTTTCCGCCAGGTCGGCGTCATCGGCGGGGTTGGCGACCGCGCGCACCCGGTAGGCGTCGGCGGCGAGCCTGCGGCCGAATCGCTCATAAACCCCAGGCAGTTCGCCCCGCCCGGGAACGACGATGACCGTACCGCGCGGGTTGAGGCCCTCGGGCTCGTCCCAGCGGGCAATGGCGGTGTGCTGACCTGGCTGGCTCATCGAATTTGCGGCGTGGAACCCCCGGCCTTCAGGCCGGAAAGGAAACGCCGCTCCCCCCTTTCGCGTGTCGGCTTAACCATGACGGCTGCTTCCAGTAGCATTCAAACATGCGTACGGCATACAAGTGCCGGGCCTATCCAGACCCCGAACAAATGATCATGTTGAACCGCACGTTCGGCTGCGTCCGCGTGGTGTGGAACCGCACCCTGGCCTGGCGCCAAGCCCGGTACCGCGACGAGCACGCCAGCACGAGTTACGGCCAGGCCAGCGCCTACCTGACCGCGCTGAAGGGCACCGAGGAGCTCGGCTGGCTCAGCGAGGTGTCCAGCGTCCCGCTGCAGCAGGCGCTCCGCCACCAGCAGGCCGCGTTCACCGGCTTCTTCGCCGGGCGCGCCTGCTACCCCCGGTACAAGTCCCGCACAGGGCGGCAGTCCGCCGAGTACACCCGCTCGGGGTTCCGCTACCGCGACGGGCAGCTGCTCCTCGCCAAGATGAGCACACCGCTGGCCTTCGCCTGGTCCTGGCCCAACACCGACCCGGCGTCGCTCGACCCGAGCACGGTGACGGTCTCCCGCGACCCGTGCGGGCGCTGGTACGTGTCCTTCACCGTCGAGGTGCCCGCGCCAGCCCGGCTGCCCACGGCCGGCGCCATGGTCGGGGTGGACCTGGGCATCACGGACTTCGCCGTCACCAGCGACGGGCACAAGATCGCGAACCCGCGCCGCCTGGCCCGGCGGGAACGGAGCCTGGCCCGCTATCAGCGGCGCCTGGCCCGCTGTCGGCAGGGCTCGGCGAACCGGGCCAAGGCCAGGGCCAAGGTCGCCCGCGCGCACCGCAAGGTCCGCGCGTCGCGGGCCGATTTCCTGCACCGCACGTCGGCCCGGCTGGTCCGCGACCACGACGTGATCGTGATC
>Ga0335083_10004436_pt1 | contig 17878 bp, 14 predicted proteins | sample Lox_Sample_42_FD_206716 | JGI IMG/M metagenome (GOLD analysis project Ga0335083, IMG submission 206716) | Soil microbial communities from Loxahatchee National Wildlife Refuge, Florida, United States - Lox_Sample_4.2 | ecosystem: Environmental > Terrestrial > Soil > Wetlands | place: USA...
CATGGCGCGCTCGGGCGCGCTCGGCCCCCCGGCGAGGATGACGCGCATCCGGTGGCGGGTGGCGGCATGCGCGGCCAGGGCCGCGTAGCGGGGCGCCGGCCAGTTGCGCAGCGGGTGGCTGGAACAGGGGCTGATCACCAGGGTCGGCTGGCTGTCGGGGATGAGGCGCTGCGCGTAGGCGCGGGCCTGCGGCGGCAGCGGCAGGTCCCAGCGCAGCAGCCGCTCGCGGATGCCGAGTGCCTCGAGGAAGCCGAAGAAGCTGTCGAGCACGTGTTCGCGGGCGCGCGGGGCGATCTGGGCGTTGGTGAACAGCCACTGCAGCTCGCGGGCCCGGGCCCGGTCGAACCCGAGCTTGATGCGCGCCGGCACGGCGCGCGCCATGAGGCTGGCGCGCAGCGCCAGCTGCATGTGCAGCAGCGCGTCGAACTGCCGCCCGGCGAGCTGCGCGCGCAGCGCGTGCGCGGCCTTGCGGCCGGCGCGCTTGTCCACGGTGATAAACTCCACGCCCTCGATGAGCTGCATGAGGCGTGCCTCGCTGCGCCCGATGACCCAGGTGAGCTGGGTGGTCGGCCACGCCTGCTGCAGCGTACGCACGATCGGCACCACGTGGCAGGTATCGCCGATCGCGGACAGGCGCAGGAGGCACAGGCTGCGCGGGGCTTCGGCGAAAGGCAACATGAGGCAGTGGTTCAAGTGAGCGGGCGCTTCGCGCTCGGCCCCGAGGTGAAACGCAGCGCGGTCGCCGGTGGCGCCATGCTATATGACACCTCGCGGGCCGGCAATTTGAGCGCCGAGTGGTTCGACCCGGGTTACTGGCACAAGCGCGGCGAGCTCGAGGGCGGCGCGCGCGGGCGCGGCACCAGCTACTTCGTGCGTGGCGAGGGCCGCAGCTACGTGTTGCGGCACTACCGCCGCGGCGGCCTCGCCGCACGCTTGCTCGGGGACCGCTACCGCTTCGCCGGCGAGGAGCTCACGCGGCCGTTCGCCGAATGGCAGCTCACCTACCGGCTGCACCGCGCGGGCCTCCCGGTGCCGGCCCCGGTGGCGGCGCGCTATCGCCAGCACGGCGCCAGCTACACCGGCGACATCATCACCGAGCGGCTGCCCACGGTCGGCTCGCTCACCGAGTGCCTGCGCGCCGGGGCGCTCTCGGTGGTCACCTGGATCAGCATCGGCCGCTGCGTCCGCCGCTTCCACGACCTCGGGGTCTGCCACGCGGACCTGAACGCGCACAACGTGCTCCTGAGCGAGGAGGCGGTGTACCTGATCGACTTCGACCGCTGCGTGCTGCGCCGCCCGGGGTTGTGGTGCGACGGCAACCTGGTGCGCCTGCGGCGCTCGCTGGAGAAGGTCAGCTGGGGGATGCCGAAGGAGCGCTTCACCGAGTCGGACTGGCACGGCCTGCTGGACGGCTACCGGCAGTCCGCCGGCAAGGGCGAGCTGCCGCCTTAGGCGGCGGATGCGCTTGCGGTTCCTGTACCTCCTCGCCGGCTACCTGCTCACGCCCCTGGCGTCCCTGATGCTCCTGTGGCGCGGGCTGTTCGACCGCAGCTACCGCCAGGGCTTCGGCGAGCGCTTCGGGCTCGGCGCGGCGCAGGCCCCCGGCGGGGTATGGCTGCACGCGGTCTCGGTCGGCGAGGTGCAGGCGTGCGCGCCGCTGGTCGGTGCGCTCAGCCGCCGCCACCCCAAGCTGCCCCTCACCGTCACCACCTTCACCCCCACCGGGGCGGCGCGCGCCCGGGCGCTGTTCGGCAACGTGGCACAGGTGCGCTTCGTGCCCTTCGACCTGCCCGGTGCGGTGGCGCGCTTCCTCGGGCGCGTGCGCCCGCAGCTGGCGGTGATCTTCGAGACCGAGCTGTGGCCGAACCTGTACCGGGCCCTCGGGCGGCAGCGCATCCCGCTGGTGCTCGCCAGTGCCCGCATCTCGCAGCGCTCGGTGGGACGCTACCGCCACCTGGGGGACCTGATGCGCGACACGCTCGCCCAGGTGCGCGTGGTGGCGGCGCAGGGCAGCGCTGATGCCGAGCGCTTCCGCGAGCTCGGCGCCGACCCGGCCGCCACCCACGTCACCGGCAACCTCAAGTTCGACTTCGAGCTGCCCCCGGAGCTGGCCGCGCGCGGCGCGCAGCTGCGCTCGCAGTTCGCGCCGGGGCGGGCGCTGTGGGTCGCCGGCAGCACCCACGGGGGCGGGGAGGAACAGGCGCTCATCGACAGCGTGCGGCGCCTGCGCGAGAGCATGCCGGGGGCGCTCCTGGTCATGGCGCCGCGGCACCCGCAGCGCTTCGGCGAGGCGGCCGCGGCGCTCACGCAGTCCGGGGTGCGCTTCGTGCGGCGCTCGGCGGGGGCGGGCACCGCAGACAGCGAGGTGCTGCTGCTGGACACCCTGGGCGAGCTGCTCGACTTCTATGCCGCCGCCGACGTCGCCTTCGTGGGCGGGAGCCTGGTGCCGGTCGGCGGCCACAACCTGCTCGAGCCAGCCGCCCTCGGGGTCCCGATCCTGACCGGCCCGCACACCGGCAATGCGGCCGACATCGCGCGCCTGCTCATCGAGCGCGGCGCTGCGGAGGTGGTCCACAACCCGGCCGAACTCGCCGGGCGCCTGACCGTGCTGCTGAAGGATGCGCCGGCGCGCGCGCGCATGGGGGAGGCGGGGCGCGCCTGCGTGGATGCCAACCGCGGCGCGCTGCTGAAGCTGCTCGACCTGATCGAACCGCTGTTGCAGCCCGCCGCGCCTTAGTGGCTCTGGCCGGCCGGCGGTGCCTGGGAAGGCGCCGCGCCGGGCGTGTCGGCCCCGGGCGGTGCGTTGGGCAGCACGTTCTCGGGCGTGGTGGTCTGCGGTGACATCGGCGCCCGCTCGGTGAGCCAGTTGTTGATCTCGATCAGCTGCGCGCGGTCCAGCGTGCCGGCGGCGAGCCGCAGCTGCAGCACGCTCACCAGGTAGTCGTAGCGGCTGCCGGAGTAGTCGGTCTCGGCCTGCACCAGCTTCTGGCGGGCGTTGAGCACGTCGACCGCCGTGCGCGTGCCGACCTCGTAGCCGGCCTCGGTCGCCTTCAGCGCGGTGCGGCTCGACTCGAGCGCCTGCTCGAGCGCCTGCACGCGCGCGATGCCGCTGATGACCCCGAGGTAGGCATCGCGCGCCTGGCGCTCGGTGGCGCGCGAGCTCTGCACCACCTGCTCCTTGGCGGCGATCCACAGGTACTCGTTCTGGCGCACCTTGGACTGGGTGTAGCCGCCGCTGAAGATCGGCACCGTCAGCTGCAGGGCGATCTGGCGGTCGTTGATCTTGCTGTCGACGCCCGGGAACAGCTGCGAGGGGAAACCCTCACCGGCGAACGTCTGGTCCGAGTCGACCTTGTTGTAGGAGCGCCCGGCCACCAGGTCGAGCGTCGGCAGGTGCCCGCCGAAGGCGGCGCGCACGTTGTCGCGCGCGATGTCGGCGGCCAGGCGGTTGGAGATCAGGGTCGAGTTCTGCTCCAGTGAGATGTTCACCCAGCGGTTCTCGTCCAGGGGTTCCGGGCCCTTCAGCGGCATCGAGCTGCCGGGCTTGGCCAGCGCCTCGTACTTCTGCCCGGTGATCTCCTGCAGCTGGTCCTCGGCGGTCGCGAGCGTGCGCTTGGCGGCGATTACCGCCGCCGCGGCGGTGTCGCGCGAGGCCTTGGCTTCCTGCACGTCGGTGATCGCGATCAGGCCGACGTCGAAGCGGGTGTTGGCCTGGTCGAGCTGCCGCGAGATCGCAGCCAGCGAGGCCTGGTTGGCGACCAGCGCGTCGTAGTCGGCGAGCACGGTGAAGTAGGCCTGCGACACGCGCAGGATCAGGTTCTGCTCGGCCGCCTGGTAAGTGGCCTCGGCCTGCGCCACCTGGGCACCCGCGGCCTTGATGTTCATCCAGTTGGTCCAGGAGATCAGGCTCGAGCGCAGGTTCACCGCCCAGGTGGTGGTGCGCTGGTCGATGCTCTCCGACAGCGGTACTACCTGGAGGACGGGGGGCGCGGTCGGGTCGTTCGGGTTGCCCACCTCGGAGATCTGGTCCTGGAAGCCGCTGTTGTGGTCCCAGGTGATGCCGCTGGTGGCGCTGATCTGCGGCAGGATCGCCGACCAGGCCTGCGGGCGCGCCTCGCGCGCCGCCAGGCGGTTGGCGTTGGCGCCGCGGATCACCGGGTCGTTCTTGACGGCGTCCTCGAACACCCCCTTGAGGTCGGTGGCGGCGGCGGTGCCGCTGAGGCACAGCAGGCAGGCCCCGAGTGCGGCGGCGCGGTTCATGAGCATTCCCTTACGTCCTGGTTCGCTGCGCTGTTGGATGCGCCGCACCTTCAAAAGGTAAATTCCGGCGGGCGCACGGCGTGCACCAGCGGGTCGATCACGGTCTCGAACAGGTCCTGGGTGCTCCAGCTGTCCTCGGCGGTGCGCCGCACCAGGCGCGCCTCCATGACCGGGGCCTCGCCCACCACGATGAACAGGCGGCCGCCGACGTTCAGCAGCCGCTCGAAGCGGGCGTCGTACACCGGGAGCGAGGCGGTCACCGCGATCACGTCAAAGCGGGTCGCGCTCTCGACACGCAGGGCGTCGGCATCGAGCACCTCGGCGCCACGGATGCCGAGGGTCGCGAGGTTGGTGCGGGCGTTCTCGGCCAGGTCCGGGTAGAGCTCCAGCGCGCGCACCTGCCCGGCGAGCCCGCGCAGGCAGGCGGTGATGAAGCCGGTGCCGGCGCCGACCTGCAGCACCGCTTCGTGGCGCCGCGGCATCAGGCCCTGCAGCAGCCGCCCGACCACGCTCGGGCGCAGCATGTGCTGGCCGTGGGTGAGCGGCACCTCCGCGTCCGCGTAGGCGCGGTAGCGCTCGCTCACGGGCACGAACAGCTCGCGCGGCACCTGGCGCATGGCCCCCAGCACGCGCTCGTCCAGGACGTCCCAGGCGCGCACCTGCTGCTCGATCATCTGCTCACGGACATCTGCGGTTTGCATCGGCTGGCGACCTTCCCGATTGGACTTATTGCCCGACCCCTGAAAGGGCGGCAAAAGGTAAGGGTTTTCGGCCGCCCTGCCAAGCGTAGTTGCGACGAGATATGGTGAAATGCCGGTGGGGCGTGGCGCCGCCTGCGCTATGCTCTGTCCGACCGCATTTTTCCCGGCACGACAAGTCCAACTAGAGTGCCGCCGGAACCTCGCGCGGGGGACGTAAAGCGCTAAGGCGTAAGAAGAATATAGATGTCGATCATCGGGCTATTGTGCCTCCTGTTCGCTCTCGTCGCCGCTCTGGTCCTCGTGCTCTATGCGTTGCAGCGCCGCGACATGAAGAGCGTCGTGGACCTCTCGCAGCAGCTCCAGCGCATCGCCATCGGCGGCCGCCTGGCCGGGCGGGTCGACGTCCCGAGCGACAAGCCCGAAGTCACCGCCCTGGTCACGGCGGTCAACCACCTGCTGACGCGCGCCGGACCGGGCGCCGAGCCGCAGGCGGTCGAGGCGCCGAAGCTCTTTGCCGACCTCGGTGATCGCATCCACGAGGCGGTGCTCATACACCGCGACGACATCGTCTACGCCAACCGCCAGTTCGCCAGCTACGTGGGCGTCGACCGCGTCGAGCTCATCGGGCGGCGCCTGGCGGACCTGGTGCCCCCCGAATATGCCGACCTGGTGAGCGACAACATCACGCGCCGCCTGGCCGGGGAGACCGCCGCCGAGCGCTACGAGATCGACATGGTGGGGCTGCAGGGGCAGGTGAGCCGCCTGGAGATCGCCTCGACCCTGGTCGAGTACGACGGGGCGCCGGCGCTCTTGATCACCGGGGTGGAGATCATCCCGACCCAGACCGTCCAGGCGCTGCGCCTGCCGGCGGACAACGCCGCGGGTGGCCCGCAGCTGCTCGCCCTGCAGTCGCTCCCCGAGGCGATCATCGCCACCGACCGGCAGGGGCGCATAACCTTCATGAACGCGGCCGCCGAGCAGCTGACGGGCGCCGAGGCCGCATCCGCCTCCGGCAAGGCGCTGGAGGAGATCGTCAGCCTGGTGGACGAGACCGACCGTCGCCTGCTCGCCGACCCCGTGCACCAGGCGCTCACCAACGGCGCCGCCGTGAACCTCGGGCGGCGCGCGCTGCTGCTGACGCGGGCCTCCGGCGGCGAGCGCGCCATCGAGCTCATCGCCTCCCCGATCCGCGACGTCAACAAGGAGCTGCTGGGCGCGGTCGTCATGCTGCGCGACGTCACCGAGCTGCGCGGGCTGGCGCGGCAGATGTCCTACCAGGCCACCCACGATGCGCTCACGGGCCTGGTGAACCGGCGCGAGTTCGAGCGCCGCCTGCAGGAGTCGATCGACAGCGGCCACCGCGGCGACGGCCAGCACGTGCTGTGCTACCTGGACCTCGACCGCTTCAAGCTGGTGAACGACACCAGCGGCCACGTCGCCGGCGACAGCATGCTGCGCGAGGTCGCCAAGCTGCTGCGCGACGCGGTGCGCGACAGCGACACCGTCGGACGCCTCGGCGGGGACGAGTTCGGGCTGCTGCTGATCGGCTGCCCGCTGGACAAGGCGCGGCAGATCGCCGATGACCTGACGCGCGCGGTGAGCGACTACCGCTTCGTGTGGAAGGACCGCATCTTCAACATCGGCGTCTCGGTCGGGCTGGTGGAGATCTCGCGCGAGAGCGGCACGCTGGAAGAGCTGCTGGCGGCCGCCGACACCGCCTGCTACGTCGCCAAGAAGCAGGGCTCGGGGCGTGTGGCGGTCTACTCGGCGCGCGACGAGGCCCTCGCCCGGCACACCGGCGAGATCCAGTGGCTGCAGCGCCTGCAGGGCGCGCTCAAGGAGAACCGCTTCCACCTCTACCACCAGGTGATCGTGCCGGCGCACGGCGAGGAGACCGGGCCTGCGATGGAGGTGCTGGTGCGCCTGCAGGACGAGGCCGGTCACGAGCTTGCGCCGTCGGAGTTCATGCGCGCCGCCGAGCGCTACCGGCTCATGGGGCTGGTCGACCGCTGGGTGGTGCAGACGACGCTCGCCGCCCTCGGGCGCGGCGCCATCGCCGTGCCGCCGCAGCGCAGCGTCGCCATCAACATCTCCGGCCAGACGCTCGCCGATGCGCAGTTCCTCGAGTTCGTGGTCGAGTGCTTCGACAGCACCGGCGCTGCCCCGACGCAGGTGTGCTTCGAGATCACCGAGAGCGCGGTGATCGCGAACCTCGACAGTGCGCGGCGCTTCGTGGGCGTCCTGCACGGCATGGGCTGCGAGTTCGCGCTCGATGATTTCGGCTCCGGCGTGGGCTCGTTCTCGAACCTGAAGAACCTGCCGCTCGATTACCTGAAGATCGACGGCTCCTTCATGCGCAACCTGGCGCGCGACACGGTGAACCAGGCCATGGTGACCGCGATGATCAAGCTCGCGCGCACCCTGAACTTCAAGGTGATCGCCGAGCAGGTCGAGGACAGCGCGGCCGCAGAGGTGGCGCGCAAGATGGGCGTCGATTACCTGCAGGGCTACGCCATCGGCCGGCCCCAGCCGCTGGCGCTGGCGGCCTGACGCGCGCCGGCAGCGGCGGGTCGCCGCCGCCTCGCCGCACCCTTCGACCGACCCGGACTCGCCTCGGCCATGCGGCGGGCTGGGGCGCCGTGGCGCATCAGCGCGGCGCGGCCCGGCCGTGCCACGAGGCGCTTACTTCCGGGAAGTGGATGGTGGGGGCGGGAACTGCCCGTCGCGAACGCGTGGGTCGCTCAGGGCAGGACCGGGAGGCGGGCAAGGGCGGCGGTACGCAGCCGTGCGGGCCGCGTACCGCCGCAGGACCTCACAACATCGGCACCAGGAGCAGCGCCACGATGTTGATGATCTTGATCAGCGGATTGATGGCCGGGCCCGCGGTGTCCTTGTAGGGATCGCCGACGGTGTCGCCGGTGACGGCGGCCTTGTGGGCATCGGAGCCCTTGCCGCCGAAGTTGCCTTCCTCGATGTACTTCTTGGCGTTGTCCCAGGCCCCGCCACCGGTGGTCATCGAGATGGCCACGAACAGGCCGGTCACGATGGTGCCGATCAGCAGCCCGCCGAGCGCGCGCACGCCGGCGCCCGTGCCCATGAGTGTGTTCATGACCAGCACCAGCACGATCGGCACCAGGATCGGCAGCAGCGAGGGCACGATCATCTCGCGGATCGCGGCCCGCGTGAGCAGGTCGACGGCGCGCGAGTAGTCCGGCTTCTCGGTGCCGGCCATGATGCCCTTGATCTCACGGAACTGGCGCCGCACCTCGTTCACCACCGCGCCGGCGGCGCGGCCCACGGCCTCCATCGCCATGGCAGCGAACAGGTAAGGCACCAGTCCGCCGATGAACAGGCCGATGATCACCGCCGGGTCGGACAGCGAGAACACGGCCTGCTTGCCGGCCGCCTCGAGGTTGTGGGTGTAATCCGCGAACAGCACCAGCGCGGCGAGTCCGGCCGAGCCGATGGCGTAGCCCTTGGTGACCGCCTTGGTGGTGTTGCCGACGGCGTCCAGCGGGTCGGTGATGTCGCGTACCTGCTTGGGCAGGCCCGCCATCTCGGCAATGCCGCCGGCGTTGTCGGTGATCGGGCCGTAGGCATCGAGCGCCACGATCATGCCGGTCATCGACAGCATGGCGGTAGCGGCGATGGCGATGCCGTACAGGCCGTTCAGCGCGAACGCACCCCAGATGGCCACGCACACCGCGATCACCGGCAGCGCCGTGGACTTCATCGACACCCCGAGGCCCGCGATGATGTTGGTGGCGTGGCCGGTCTGCGAGGCGCTCGCGACCTTGCGCACCGGGGAGTACTCGGTCGCGGTGTAGTACTCGGTGATCATGATCATCGCCGCGGTCAGGCCGAGGCCGATCAGCGCGCAGCCGTACAGCGGCATCACATCGCCCGGCATGATCTTCTGGGTGATGAAGTAGAAGGCGACCGCCGAGACCACGCCGGAGACGGCCACGCCCTTGTACAGCGCGTTCATGATCTTGCCGCCGGGGCTGGCCGAGACGAAGAACGTGCCGATGATGGAGGCGACGATCGAGGCGGCGCCCAGGGCGAGCGGATAGACCACCGCCGACAGCGAGGCGTCGGCGCCGTCGCGGGCGAACAGCAGGCCGCCGAGCAGCATGGTGGCGACGATCGTGACCGCGTAGGTCTCGAACAGGTCGGCCGCCATGCCGGCGCAGTCACCGACGTTGTCGCCGACGTTGTCCGCGATGACGGCCGGGTTGCGCGGGTCGTCCTCGGGGATGCCGGCTTCGACCTTGCCCACCAGGTCCGCGCCGACGTCGGCGCCCTTGGTGAAGATGCCGCCACCGAGGCGCGCGAAGATCGAGATCAGCGAGCCGCCGAAGGCGAGTCCGACGAGTGCGTGGAGCGAGCCCTCCGCGCCCAGCGAGGTGCAGGTGCTCAGGAAGGTGTAGTAGCCGGCCACGCCGATCAGGCCCAGCCCGACCACCAGCATGCCGGTGATGGCGCCGCCCTTGAAGGCCACGCCGAGGGCGGCATTGAGGCCGTTGGTGGCGGCCTGCGCGGTGCGCACGTTGGCACGCACCGAGATGTTCATGCCGATGAAGCCGGTCAGTCCCGACAGCACCGCGCCGACGGCGAAGCCACCGGCCGTCGCCCAGCCGAGCGGGGAGAAGCCCATGACCAGAAGCAGCACCACGCCGACGATGGTGATCGTCGTGTACTGGCGGTTCAGGTAGGCCTTGGCGCCGGCCTGCACGGCAGCGGCGATCTCCTGCATGCGCTCGTTGCCGGCCGGCAGGCGCAGGATCGAAGACATCGAGACGACGCCGTAGAGCACGGCGAGCACACCGGCCGCGATTGCGGCCCACAGCCACGTGGTGGCATTCATCGCAGGAACCTCCCCCAAAAAAGGCCGCGAACTATAGCACGGCCCCCCGTCCCCGCGGCCGGGGCGGCGGTATGTCCAATGGGTGCCGCCGGGCGGAAAATCCCGCCCCGGCGGTGCGGGCAGATCAGATCTTGAACTCGGTCTTGAGGCGCCGCTTCACGGCCACCCCGCGGATGTGCACGTAGTCGGGCAGGCCGCTCTTGTAGGGCGGGTAGGCCTCCCCGGCGATCAGCGGCTCGAGGTAGCGCCGGCAGGCCGCGGTGATGCCGAAGCCGTCGGCCCGTACGAACTCGGGCGGCAGCTTCTTCTCGCGGTTGGCGACCTCGGCCAGGGGCACATGCCCGATGGCCCAGCGGTAGGGGCGGGCGGACTTGCGCACGATGGTCGGCATGACGGCGTTGACGCCCCTGAGGCCGAGCTCCACGGCCGCCTTGCCGACCGCGTAAGCCTGCTCCACGTCCACCCTGGAGGCGATGTGGCGTGCGGCGCGCTGCAGGTAGTCCGCCACGGCCCAGTGGTACTTGTAGCCGTGCGCCTCGCGCACCATGTTGGCTACCACCGGGGCGACGCCACCGAGCTGCGTGTGCCCGAAGGCATCCTTGGTGCCGGCATCGGCCAGGAAGCGCCCGTCGGCGTAGGCGGCGCCCTCGGAGACCACGATCACGCAGTAGCCGCACTCGGTGACGCACTGCTTCACCCGGGCGAGGAACTTCTCCTGCTCGAATGGCACCTCCGGCAGCAGGATGATGTGCGGCGGGTCCGCCGGCCCCTTGCCGGCCAGCCCCGCGGCCGCGGCGATCCAGCCGGCGTGGCGCCCCATCACCTCGAGCACGAACACCCGCGTGGAGGTGCGCGCCATTGAGGCCACGTCCATCGCAGCCTCGCGCGTGGAGACCGCGACGTACTTGGCGACCGACCCGAACCCCGGGCAGCAATCGGTGTGCGGCAGGTCGTTGTCCACGGTCTTGGGCACGCCGACGCAGGTGATGGGGAAGCCCAGCTGCGCCCCCAGCTGCGACACCTTCAGGGCGGTGTCCATCGAGTCGTTGCCGCCGTTGTAGAAGAAGTAGCCGATGTCGTGGGCGCGGAACACCTCGATCAGGCGCTCATACTCGGCGCGGTTTTCCTGGATGCCCTTGAGCTTGAAGCGCGCCGAGCCGAAGGCCCCGGCCGGGGTGTACTTCAGGCCGCGGATGACCGCCGCGCTCTCCCGGCCGCAGTCGATCAGGTCTTCGGTCAGTGCCCCGATGATGCCGTGGCGGCCGGCGTAGACCTTGCCGACGTGCCTGGAGCGCAGGGCCGTCTCGATGACTCCGCAGGCCGAGGCGTTGATGACGGCGGACACGCCGCCGGACTGGGCATAGAAGGCGTTCTGGGGCGCGCTTTTCTTCATAACCGCCTGCGTGGATACCGTAAAAAGGGGGCCGAAGAATAGCGCAGGCGCTGCTGTTTGACCTCCTTGGGGGGCCACCGGTAACGTGGCGCACCCTGCCGGTGGGCAGCGGACTTAGGCAGAAGAAAACACCATGCGTATCGTCCTGTTGGGCGCCCCCGGTTCGGGCAAGGGCACCCAGTCCCAGCGCCTCGTCGAGCGTGCCGGCATCCCGCAGATCTCCACCGGCGACCTGCTGCGCGCCGCCGTCTCCCAGGGGACCGACCTCGGCCGCCAGGCCAAGGAGGCGATGGACAGCGGCCGCCTCGTCGATGACTCCCTCGTGCTGGGCATGATCCGCGAGCGCCTCGGCGAGCCCGACACCCGCAAGGGGTTCATCCTCGATGGCTTCCCGCGCAACCTGGCGCAGGCCCATGCGCTCGACCACCTGCTCGAGGCGCTGCGCCAGCCCCTGGACGCGGTGGTGCAGCTGGAGGTGGATTACGGGGAGCTGGTGAAGCGCATCGCCGGCCGGCGCACCTGCGCCGACTGCGGCCGGGTGTTCAATCTCCTGACCTCGCCCCCGACCGGAGCGGCGGCGCAGTGCCCCGTGACCCACGCCCCGCACCGCCTGCTGCAGCGCCCCGACGACAACGAGACCACCGTGGCCGAGCGGCTGCGCGTGTACGACGAGAAGACCCGCCCCCTCATCGACTTCTACCGCGCCCGCGGGCTGCTCAAGGTGATCGACGCCGAGGGCAGCGTGGACGGGGTGACGCGCCGGCTGATGCAGGTGCTGGGCGTACCGGCAGCGCGCGCGGCGGCGCGGCCCAAGCGCGCCCCGCGCAAGGCCGCCGCGAAGAAGCGCCCGGCCCGTGCCAAGGCGGCCGCCAAGCGCACGCGTGCCGCGGCACCCCGCAAGCGGCGCGCGCCTGCCAAGGCACGCCGGCCGGCGACGGCCAGGCGCCGCCCGGCGCGGCGCCGCTAGGGCTCACAGCCCGGCGAGCAGGCGCTCGCCGACCACCGCGCGCCGCCAGCCGCGCAGCACCGCCCCGTCGCGGCCGCCGTCGGCCAGGTACTCCAGGTCGCGCCGCGTGGCCAGGACCTCGGGGGCCAGCTGCAGCTCGCCGGCCACCGCCTGGGCGAGCGTCGCGAGCTTCTTCACCAGCGCCGTGCGCACCGGATCGGGACGTGCGCGCCCGGGAGGGTCCGGCGGCGGCTCGGGAATCGCGGCCTGGGCCACCAGCGCGAGCAGTTCCGCGCTGCGGCGCTTCGCCACCCCGGGCGGCATCTGCGGGATCGCCTCGAGCTGCGCGGCCGTGCGCGGAACCTGCAGCACGATGTCCCGCAGCACGGCGTCGTCCAGGATCCAGCCCCGCGGCCGGTCGTGCTCGGTGGCGGCGCGCTCGCGCCACGCCGCCAGCGTACGCAGCAGCCGGGTGCGCCCGGGGTCCAGCCCCTGCAGGCCCTTGACGCGCCGCCAGGCTTCCTCGGGATCCACCTGCAGCGCACGCGCGTCCTGCAGCCCCGCCAGCTCCTCGCGCAGCCACGCGCTGCGACCGAGGCGCGCGAGCTGCTCCTCGAGGTGGCCGGCGAGCGGCAGCAGGTAGTGCACGTCGTCCAGGGCGTAGGCCACCTGCTCCGGCGACAGGGGCCGGCGCGACCAGTCGGTGCGCGTATGGGACTTGGCGAGCTCCTGGCCGAGCAGGCGCCGCACCAGCTCCGCGTAGCCGATCTGCGCCGGCAGGCCCGCAAGGCCTGCGGCGATCTGGGTATCGAACACGGGCGTCGTGAGCCCGCTGAGGGGCAGGAGCACCTCGAGGTCCTGCCGCGAGGCATGCATCACCTTCTCGACCCCGGGGGCGGTGAGCAGCCGCGTCAGCGGCCCCAGGTCGGTGAGCGCCAGCGGGTCGACGCACGCCGCCGCGCCGCCGCCGCCTGAGAGCTGCACCAGGCACAGCTGCGCCCGGTAGGTGCGCTCGCGCAGGAACTCGGTGTCGAGCCCCACGCGCGGTAGCGCTGCCAGCTGGGCGGCAAGCTCCTCGAGCGCGGCGGCGGTGGTGATGATGGGCTGCAAACGCGTGCTGACGATGATCTGTACAATCGCGGGCGGCGCATTATGCGCAGGAGCGCGCCGGTACCGAAAGACATGAAGGAGCTCTTCAGGCTCTACACGCAGATCGCGCTGCTGCGCCGCGGGCCGCAGGACCTGCCGGCTTCCGTGCTCCTGCTGGTGCTCACCATCGTCGGCTACCTGGCCATCAACCTGCTGATGAACGGGCTGGCGCCGCCGCCGGAGCCCGCGGCGGCGGCGCGCGCCGCCGACAGCGGCGCACGCTCCTTCCCGATGCAGCTGTTGCTGGACACCGCGTTCACGCTGGTCTGGTACGCGGTGCTGCTGCGCCTGGCGCGGCGCCCGGAGCGCACGCTGCAGACCAGTACCGCGGTGTTCGGCTTCCAGATCGTGCTGACGCCGCTGCTGTTCATCGCCAGCTGGCTGTGGGTGCGCTTCGCGCAGGATCCCGCTCTGAAGGTGCCGACGCAGCTGTTCGGTATCCTGGTGCTCTTGTGGATCATCGCCGCCAACAGCCACATCGTGAAGGCGGCGCTGGAGTGGTCGGGCGGTGCGAGCGTGGCGCTGGTGATCCTGCAGTTCCTGGCCAGCGTGCTCCTGAGCCGCGCGGTCTTCTACCCGGCAGGCGGCTGAAGGTTCCCCCGATGCACGTTCACATACTCGGCGTATGCGGCACTTTCATGGGCGGCATTGCCGCCATCGCCCGCGCCGCCGGCTTCAAGGTCACCGGCTCCGATCGCAACGTCTACCCGCCCATGAGCACCCAGCTCGAGGCGCTCGGCATCGAGCTCACCGAGGGCTTCGAGGCCGCGCAGCTGAAGCCCGCTCCCGACGTCGTCGTGGTCGGCAACGTCATGACGCGCGGCCAGCCGGTGGTGGAGGCGCTGCTGGAGAGCGGGCTGCCCTACTGCTCGGGACCTGAGTGGCTGGCGCGCGAGGTGCTCGCGCGGCGCTGGGTGCTCGCCGTCGCCGGCACCCACGGCAAGACCACCACCGCGTCGCTCCTGGCGTGGATCCTCGAGCACGCCGGACTCAGCCCGGGCTTCCTGATCGGCGGCGTGCCGGCCAACTTCGGCCTGAGCGCGCGCCTCGGGGCGGACCCCTTCTTCGTCATCGAGGCCGACGAGTACGACACCGCCTTCTTCGACAAGCGCGCCAAGTTCGTGCACTACCGGCCGCGCACGCTCGTCCTCAACAACCTCGAGTACGACCACGCCGACATCTACCCCGACCTCGCTTCCATCCAGCGCCAGTTCCATCACCTGGTGCGCATCGTGCCCGGCAGCGGTCGCATCGTGTGGAATGCGGCGGACGCGAACCTGCGCGCGACGCTCGCCATGGGCTGCTGGACCCCGCGCGAGGGCTTCGCACGCGCCCGCGGCCCGGAGGTGCTGTGGAGCGCGGCCGCCGCGCCCGGCGCGGACTTCTCGCGCTTCGAGGTGTTCGAGGGCGAGCGCTCGCAGGGCATGCTGCAGTGGCAGCTGCTCGGCGCCCACAACATGGAGAACGCGCTCGCCGCCATCGCCGCCGCCCGCCATGCCGGCGTAGCGGTGCCGCAGGCGCTCGCCGCGCTGCGCTCGTTCCAGGGCATCGCGCGCCGCATGCAGCTCGCCGGCGAGGTGCGCGGCGTGCGCGTCTACGACGACTTCGCCCACCACCCGACCGCCATCACCACCACCCTGGACGGGCTGCGCCGCCGCGTCGGCCGCGCACGCATCATTGCGGTGCTCGAGCCGCGCTCGCACACCATGCGCATGGGGGTGCACCGCGACACGCTCGCGCCCGCACTCGCCGACGCCGACCAGGTGTGGCTGTATGCGCCGGCGGACCTGGGCTGGGACGTCGGCGCGGTGACCCGGGCGCTCGGCGGCCGCGCGCAGGTGCGCGCCGACGTCGAGGCGCTGGCGCGCGACATCGCCCAGGCCAGCCGCAGCGGCGACCATGTCCTCATCATGAGCAACGGCGGTTTCGGCGGCCTGCACGGCAGGCTGCTGGCGGCCCTTGGCCGCGGGACCTGAGGCCGTGGCGGCCGTGACGCTGCCGCTGTTCCCGCTGCACACCGTGCTGTTCCCGCAGGGCCCCCTGGCGCTGCGCATCTTCGAGCCGCGCTATCTGGACATGGTGCGGCGCTGCACGCGTGAGGGCGGCTCCTTCGTGGTGGTGACGATCCTCGAGGGCGAGGAGGCCGGCGCTGCGGCGCGCATCGCGCACTTCGGCACCCAGGCCCGCATCGTGGACTTCGACCCGCTGCCGGATGGCCTGCTCGGGATCAGCTGCCTCGGGGGCCAGCGGGCGCGGGTGCTGCGGTTCTGGCAGCAGTCCGACGGGCTGAACCTGGGCGAGGTGGAGCTGGTGGCGGCGCCACCGGTGAGCGCGCTGCCGGCCGAACTTCAGGACCTCGCCGACCTGCTGCGCGAGGTGCTGCCGAAACTCGGGGATGCGTACGCCCGGCTCGAGAGCCGCTACCAGGACGCCGGCTGGGTCGCCGACCGCTGGGCCGAGGTGCTGCCGCTCAGCGCGCTGCAGAAGCTGGTGCTGCTCGAGGAGGACGACCCGCTGGCGCGCCTCGCCCAGGTCGCCGCCTGGTCAGGGCGGCAGCCCCCGGCTGCGCACGTATAGGCCGAGGTACTTGCGGCGCACGTAGTTGGCCTCGATCAGCGCGAACACCAGCCCGCGCCACCCGTCCAGGAACCCGAGGCGCAGCAGGTAGCCACGGATGAAGCGCCACTGCGGGTTCAGCACCACGGGGGTGAGCCCGCAGCGCCGGCCGCGGGCATACAGCGCCTGCGCCATGAGGTCGGCATAGCGCTGCATGCGGTTCAGGTGGTCGGTGAGGCTGCGGTAGGAGAAGTGCTCCAGGTGGCCGCGCAGCCGCCCGATGGGCCCCACGACGCGCGTGTTCTCGTGGATCTCGTAGCCCGCCCAGCCCCCGCGGCGCCGGTCGAACAGGCGCACCAGGCGGTCCGGGTAGGCGTTGCCGTGGCGCAGGAAGCGGCCGAAGTAGTCGGTGATGCGCGGGACGGAGTAGCCGGCGGCGCCGGCGAAGCCCGCGGCGCGGCGCGCCAGGATCTCCGCGCGCAGCTGCGGCGTGACGCGCTCGTCGGCATCCAGGCACAGCACCCAGTCGTGCGCGGCCGCCTCGATCGCGAACTGCTTCTGCGAGCGGTACCCCGGCCAGTCGCGCTCGATGACGCGCGCGCCGAGCGCGGCGGCACGCTCGCGCGTGGCGTCCGTGGAGTGTGAGTCGACCACCACCAGCTCGTCGCAGAACTCGAGCGAGCGCAGGCACGCTTCGATGCGGTCGGCCTCGTTGTAGGTTATGACGCAGGCCGACAAGCGGCTCGGATTGGCCACGCTCACCACTGATGTATGCGCAGTTCGCGCATAGAATAGCGCGGATGAGCGGGCTGCTGTTCCTGGACCCGGTGTGCCTACATCCCTACGACACGCGCACGCTCAGCGGCGCGGCCATGGGCGGCACCGAGGCGAGCCTGACGCGGGTGGCGGACGCGCTCGGCGCCTTCGTCATGCAGCACAACCGCACCGAGGCCTGGGGACGTTACCTGCCGGTCCAGCCGCTGACCGGCATCACCCACGTGGTGCTGAACCGCGACTCGCGCGCCCTGCCGCTGGTGGAGCAGCTGTTTCCGGGCGCCCGCGTGTTCCTGTGGCTGCACGACCAGCTCAACCCGGGCTCGCGCCGCGCGCGCTGGCTGGCCGGGACCGCCCCGGCGCTGCGCGCCCTCGGGGTCACCGCGGTGTGCGTCTCGGACACGCAGCGGCGCGGCGTCGAGGCGAGCCTCGCGGCCGCGGGCCTCGCCGGCACGGTGCGCGCCGTGACGGTCTACAACCCGGTCGACGACGCGCTGGCGCCCGATGGCACGCCGCTCGATCCTGACAGGCTGGTGTTCTTCTCCTCGCCCAACAAGGGCCTCGCCTTCACGCTCGATGCCTTCGGGGCGCTGCGCGCGGCCATGCCCGGGCTGCGCCTGCTGGTGGGCAACCCCGGCTACAAGGCCGACCGGCGCGTGGCACTGCCGGGCGTGGAGTTCCTCGGCGCACTGCCGCAGCGCGAGGTGCACCGCCACGTGCGCGGCGCGCTGTGCACCTTCTTCCCCAACTTCGCGATCCCCGAGACCTTCGGCCTGGTGTTCGCCGAGTCGCACGCGCTCGGCACCCCGGTGCTCACGGTCGACTGCGGGGCGGCGCTCGAGGTGGTCGGCGATCCGGCGCAGGTGCTGCCGCTGCGGCGCGCCTACCGCCTGTACGAGGAGTGCGCCGCGCTCTTCGGCCCGCGCTGGCGCCGGGCCCCGGCGGCGCTCGCGGCGCGCGCCGGCCTGTTCGACGCCTTCATCGCCAGGGTGCGCGAGTGGCGCGCGGGCACACGACCGCGGCCGCTCCCGGATGCGCGCTTTCGCCTGCAGAGCGTGGCGCTGCGCTGGCAGGCGCTGCTGCACGATTGAGCGTGAGGCAGGCGGCGCGTAAGGTAGCGGGCCGTGCGTACCTTCGCCTGGTTCCTGCTGATGATGGCGCTGGCGCTGCTGTCCATCGCTGTCTTTACCTACCCGGCCTGGCTGCTGCTGCATCCGCACTTCGACTTCCCG
>Ga0335083_10004437_pt1 | contig 17874 bp, 19 predicted proteins | sample Lox_Sample_42_FD_206716 | JGI IMG/M metagenome (GOLD analysis project Ga0335083, IMG submission 206716) | Soil microbial communities from Loxahatchee National Wildlife Refuge, Florida, United States - Lox_Sample_4.2 | ecosystem: Environmental > Terrestrial > Soil > Wetlands | place: USA...
CCGGGCGATCTCTACATCATCACCAACGTGCAGCCGCATCCCTTCTTCGAACGGCGCGGCGACGATCTGTACACGGTCGTGCCGGTGACCGTGAGCGAGGCGTCGCTGGGCGCGAAGGTGGAAGTGCCGACGATCGACGGCCGGGCGCAGGTGCGCATCCCTCCCGGGACGAACAGTGGAAAGCGGTTGCGGCTCCGGGAAAAGGGAGCGCCGCTGGCGCGGCAAGCGGGCAAGCGCGGCGACCAGATCGTCGAGGTGCAAGTCGTGGTGCCGAAACCGGAAGACGAGCGCGTTCGGAACCTGCTGAAAGAACTGGGCAAGCTCGACCAGGAAGACCCGCGGCGTGAGATTTTCTCGCGCGCCGCGGTCTGAGGAATCACGAGGAAACGAAGATGCCAGCGCGCAGCCGGAAAAAAGCGAAAGCGGGTTACATGATCAGCGCCGTGGCGGAGATTTACAAGCTGCATCCGCAGACGCTGCGTCTCTACGAACGGGTGGGCCTGCTGAAGCCGTCGCGCTCGCAGGGAAACACGCGCCTTTATACGGACGAGGATCTGGAGCGACTGGAAGTGATCCTCAATCTGACGCGAGAACTGGGCGTCAATCTCGCGGGCATCGAAATCATCCTGAACATGCGCGACAAAATGGGAGAGATGCAGTCGCAGATGGAAGCTTTCATCAAGTTCGTCCGCAATGAGATCACGCACAATCTCGTCTTCCCCGACGAGCGCAAGGTGCGGCATGCGATCGTGCGCGCGGCGCCGCGTCACGCCATCCGCGTCGAAAAGTAGGGCTCCCGCCGAGGTCCCCAGACCGGCTGCCACAGAGCTCGAATTCCGGATATAGTTGGACCCCTCGAAAGGCCTCAGCATCCAATACCGGCTCGCGACAACAAGGAGGCTCCACATGTATGACATGAAGAATCTCGCCAAGCTGAAGCTCCTGGACGCCAATGCGCCGGAGGGCATGAAGGCCTTTTGGGCCTTCGACAAGGCCGCAATGGCCGCCGGTGCGATCCCGGTGAAATACAAAGAGCTGATGGCGATCGCCGTTGGCTTCACCACGCAGTGCCCCTATTGCATCGAGATTCATTCAGGCCGTGCGCGCGAGGCCGGAGCTTCGGAGCATGAAATTGCCGAAGCAGTGCTCGTCGCCGCGGCTCTGCGCGCCGGAGCCGCGATTACGCACGGCACGCACGCAATGAAGCCAAGCGAGTAGCTCGAGAGACACGCTGGCCGACTGCGAGCGCGACGTGCAAGGGGTCGCGATTCGCAAACCTTCCACAGCGTTCTCGAATTTGCACAAGCGCGGCAGCTTGCGCTCGGTGCGCGGGCCGCATATTCTCTTTTCATGGCGCGAGCGGATTGCCCCATTTGCGAGGGAAGCGGCTGGAAGGTCGTGGAGCGCACGACGAAGGGTGCGCAACCGCTTTCAACGGACAAACCGGGCGCCGGCTCCGGCGAACCGAAGATGGTATGGGCCATTCCGTGTGATTGCACGGTCGGCGACCGCACCGACCGCGCACTGGCAAAAGCGCGCGTTCCCGAACGCTACCGGCACTGCGATTTCGAAAACTACGAGACGGACAACGAAATCGAAGGCGTTTCGCGCGAACAGCAGAGCGCATGGAACCGTAGCCTGTCGCAAGCGAAGCTGCTCGTCCAGCGCTTCGCGGCGGAGTTCCCGGTCGGCAGCGAGCACGGCCTGTTGCTGATGGGCCCCTGCGGCGTGGGCAAGACGCATCTCTCAGTCGCCGCTCTGAAGGAGATCGTCCTCCGCGGGCACAGTGGCCTTTTCTACGACTACCGCGAGCTGCTGAAAGCAATTCAGGACAGCTACAACCCCGAAAGCCAGTCCACGGAGATGGGAGTGCTTGAGCCGGTGCTGAAGGTGGAGCTGCTGGTCCTCGACGATGTGGGATCGAGCAAGCCTTCGCTCTGGGCGCTCGAGACCGTCGGGCACATCCTGAACACGCGCTACAACGAAAAGCGCGTGACGGTGCTGACGACGAATTTCCTCGACGCGGACGTGGCGGACAGTGTGCCCTCCGCGGCGCCCGCGCAACGCGTGGCCGGCGCGCGCGCCGCTGTGGTCGAGGACTCTCTGACCGACCGCGTCGGCAAACGGATTCGCTCCCGGCTGTACGAAATGTGCCGCCGGGTGGAAATTTTCGCCCCCGACTACCGCAAAGAGATTCGCAACATCAGCCGCTTTCGCGCGTAACCTTGCCGGCTGTCCGCCTTGAATCGTATAAGTCTAACGTATTTAACAGATTGAAAAGACGGTGGATAGGCGATTTGATTCACCCGAACCGACGGGATAGAATTCCCTGAGTTCTCCGACCTCTCGGACCTACCGGAGAAAAATCCCACGGTCCGGGCGGCGACGCTCCGCGGAACAGAGGAGCTGAGGGTTCGGGCGAAAACGCCCGGGCCTCCCGTGTTCGGAAAGGGGGACGCCTGGCGCAGGATGCGGCACCGAAGTGCCGCGAGCGAGGCGCGCAGCCCAAATCCAAGCACGGATTTGGGCTTTTTCTTTGTTGGGCGAGAGAGAGATGCCGCTGACCGACAAATTCGGACGCCAGATCACGGACCTGCGGGTCTCCGTCACGGACCGCTGCAACTTCCGCTGCGTCTATTGCCGGTCCGCGAATCCGGAAACGCACATGCCGGCGCGCGAATTGCTCGAATGGAGCGAGCACGAGCGGCTGGTGCGGATCCTGGTCGGCCTGGGAATCCGCAAGGTCCGCGTGACGGGCGGGGAACCGATGGTCCGCCCCGGCGTTGAGGACTTCCTGGCGCGGCTGAAGGCGCTGGGCGTGCAGGATCTCTCGATGACCACGAACGGCTACCTGCTGGCCGATCACTGCGACCGGCTGGTGGCGGCGGGAATGAACCGCATCAACATCAGCCTCGATTCGCTGAAGCGCGAAAGATTCGAGCGGATCACTCGGACGAAGACATTCGATCAGGTGATCGCAGGAATCGACGCGGCGCAGGCTTCGAAGCTGCGCCCGGTGAAAGTGAACGCGGTCCTGGTGCGCGGCATCAACGACGACGAAGTGGAAGCGTTTGCCGAATTCGCCCGCGACCGTGATCTGATCATGCGCTTCATTGAATTCATGCCGCTGGACGCCGACCGTGCCTGGACGCGCGACATGGTGGTGACGGGCGCGGAGGTCTACAACCGCATAACGGCGCGATGGCCGCTGGTGCCGATCGTCCACGAACTCAGCGAGACGGCGCGCAAGTTCCGGTTCGCCAACGGGCGCGGCGAAATCGGACTGATCTCTCCCGTCTCGCAGCCTTTCTGCGGGCACTGCTCGCGCTTGCGGCTGACGGCTGACGGAAAACTCCGGACGTGCCTTTTCAGTAAGGAAGATCACGATCTGCGGGCTGTATTGCGCGGCGGGGCGACCGATCGCGAAATCGCAGAAGCGATCCTCGGGATCGTCGCGCAAAAGGAAAAGGGCCACCGCATCAACGAGCCCGGGTTCCAACCGCCTTCACGCACGATGGTTTTCATCGGCGGCTGATCCGCTTTGCGCCAGGAAGTCTCTGCCGCTGTCCGGTATACTGGACGCATGGCTGACGACGAGGCAAAGTTCTTCTCCCTTCGCGAAGCTGAGCGCCTGCGCGCGCAGCTCGAGCCGATCCTGATCGAGGCGATCGAGTCGCGCCGCAAGCTAGGCGATTTGCAGGAAAAGCTTGGCCAACTCGCCGAACGGATTCAACGCGCGGGCGGCATGATGGTTTCCTACGAAGACGCTGCGAAGCTCCGCATCGAACACAACACCGTCGAGGAAAGCATCCGTGAGGCACTCGAGAGGATTCAATCGACGGGCTGCATCGTGAAGGACCTCGAAGTCGGCCTGCTCGATTTTCCGGCGCGCATCGAAGGCGAGGAGGTCTACCTCTGCTGGAAACTCGGCGAAGACCGCATTCGTTTCTACCACCGCCAGGACGAAGGTTTTGCCGGCCGCAAACCGATCGATCCGCGCGATCCCGGACACAATCTCATCCAGTAAGTCTGCGGTCGCGGGCCCAATCGTCGCTTGACACGGAACGGTGCGGCTGCAAGAGTAGCTGTCCACAACTAACAAGGAGATTCAAGAAAAGCCATGGCCACAGAAACCGCCGCCGCACCCATCCGCGTGACCGATGCCGCATGGCAGGCCATTGAGGGAGGCTACGATTTGCAGGTCCACGTAGCGCCGGATGTAATTGCGCGGCGCATCGACGATCTCGACCTGGCGAAGGAATTCCTCGCGCACAAGTTGAAGGGATTCGTGCTGAAGTCGCACTACGCGCCCACGTACGAGCGCGCGAAGGTGGTGACGAAGGCGTCGCCGGGCATCACGGCGTTCGGGGCAATCACACTGAACCACAGCGTCGGCGGGCTCAATCCGGTGGCGCTGGAAATCGCGGGGCGCTCCGGCAACAAGATCGTCTGGATGCCGACGGTGGACGCGGCCAACGAAACCGCGGGGCGCACGGACGGCCCGACGGACAAGCTGCCTTTTTGGGCCAAGATTCAGCGGGAACTGGCGGCGACGGGCGTGTCGCCCGCGCCGATGACCGTCGTCGGTGCGGACGGAAAGCTCAACGACGCGGCGCGCGGCTGTCTTGAAATCATCAAGAAATACGACATGATCCTGGCCACGGGCCACCTGAGCAAGAAAGAAATCCTCCAACTCGTGAAAACCGGCAAGGAAATGGGACTCAAGCGCATCCTCGTGACGCACGCGGAATTTCCGTCGCAGAATATGACGGCCGCGGAGCAGCTCGAATGCGCCAACCTCGGCGCGATGATCGAGCACTGCTTCACGACGATGTACACGAACAAGGCGCCGTGGGATGCGTATTACGACAGCGTCCGCAAGGTGGGCGCGGAACGCGTCGTGCTCTCCACGGACTTGGGGCAAACGATCAATCCGCCGGTTGCTGAAGGTTTCGCGATGTTCGCGCAGAAGATGCTGGACGCGGGCTTCCACATGGCCGACGTTCGCCGCATGTGCGTGACGAATCCGACAGCGCTGATCTCCTAAAGGACATTCCGCCAGCGGCGCGCGGCAGCGTGGAGCAAATGACCGACGCCCCAGAAAACCGCTTGAAGGATTCCGCGAGCCCCTATCTTCGATCGGCGGCACATCAGCCCGTTGACTGGCACGAGTGGGGCGACGAGGCGTTCGCGCGCGCCCGCGCCGAGGGCAAACCGATCCTGCTCGATATCGGCGCGGTGTGGTGCCACTGGTGCCACGTCATTGACCGCGAGAGCTACGAAAATCCCGAAATCGCGGCGATCATCAATCAGCTTTACGTCCCCGTAAAAGTAGATCGCGACGAGCGGCCGGACGTGGACGCGCGCTACCAATCCGCCATCAGCGCGATTTCCGGCCAAGGCGGCTGGCCGCTGACGGCGTTTCTAACGCCGGACGGCAAGCCGTTTTTCGGCGGCACATACTTCCCTCCCGAAGACGCGATGGGCCGGCCCGGATTCAGGCGCATCCTCTCCGCCGTTTCCGAGGCCTTCAAGAACCGCCGGACTGAGGTGGACAATTCCGCGCGCGGCTTGGAAGAGGCGGTCGCCAAAGCCGAACTCTTTCACGATGCGCGCGGCGCGTTCGATGCGCGCGTGATCGACGCGGTGATTCATTCGGCGCTTGCGCGGTTCGACGAGATTCACGGCGGCTTCGGCCACGCGCCGAAATTCCCCCACTCATCGGCGATCGACCTTCTCCTCGAGCGCGCGAAGTGGCCGGACGGCGCCAAGCTGCAAGCCGTCGCGGAAAAGACGCTCAACGGGATGGCCGCAGGAGGTTTTCACGATCAGATCGGCGGCGGGTTTCATCGCTACTCCGTGGACGAGCGATGGTGCGTGCCGCATTTCGAAAAAATGTCGTACGACAATTCGGAGCTGCTGAAGAACTACCTGCACGGCTATCAGGTGCTCCGCTTGCCGCACTACAAGCTGGCGGCTGAGGGACTGATCGCGTGGGTGGGGGAGGTGCTCTCCGATCCCGCGCGCGGCGGATTCTACGCCAGCCAGGACGCGGACCAGACGCTTGACGACGACGGTGACTATTTTACGTGGACGCAGGCGGAGCTGCGCGCTGTCCTTGCGCCGGAAGAGGCGCGCGTCGCCGAGCTCTACTACGATGTGGGGCCGGGCGGAGAGATGCACCACAATCCCGAGAAAAACGTTCTCTGGATTGCGGAGACCATCGAAGGAATCAGCCGGCAGCTGAAGATCAACGAAGATGACGTCACGCTGCTGCTGGCTCGCGCCAAGGGCAAGCTGCTGGCGGCGCGGCGCGAGCGCCGGCCGACGCCTGCGGTCGATGAAACGCTCTACGTGGGCTGGAACGCGATGTTCGTCTCGGCGTATCTCGAAGCAGCGCGGGTGCTCGACCGCGCGGATTGCCGCGAGTTCGCGTTGAAGACGCTCGACCGGATGCTGACCGAAGCGTGGGATGAGGCGAAGGGCTTTCTCCACCGCATCGGCGGGCCGCGTCTCGAAGGTTCGCTCGACGATCAGGTGTTTGCGGCGGCGGCGCTGCTGGATGCGTATGAGTCCACGCTCGACCGGCGCTACTTCGACGGGGCTGAGCGCGCCATGCGGATCGCCGTCGAGCGGTTCGGCGATCCGGACCACGGCGGATTTTTCGATCGCGCGAAGGATGCCGCGCCGATGGGCGGACTGGACGTGCGCCGCAAGCCTTTGCAGGATTCGCCGACGCCGGGGGCGAATTCGATCGGCGCGATGGTGCTCGACCGGCTGCACGGCCTCACGGGCGAGCCGCTCTATGGCGCGTGGGCGGAAAAAACGCTGGAAGCGTTCATCGGGTTGATTCCACAGCACGGGCTGTTCGCGTCGACCTATGGGCTGGCGGCGCTGCTTCATGCGCGCCACCTGCTGCAAGTGGTGATTACAGGCCCGAGCGGCGATCCGAAGGCCGCCGAACTCGAGAGAGCCGCCAATGCGGTGTACCGGTTCGGCAAGGCCGTGCTGCGGGTGACCTCGGAGCGGCTGGCGGCGAATTCACTGCCCGCCGGGCTGCGCGAGACGCTGCCCCACCTGGATGCGACAAAAGCGCAGGCCTTCGTCTGCGTCGAGACAACGTGCTATCCGCCTGTTTCAGGGGCCAGCCAGTTGACCGCCTTGCTTGCCGGGGTTGCAACGGGGGCAAGGGGCGCGGCGCGATAGCCTGCCCGATGCGAGTCGCCAAACGATTGACGCAGCGCAATGCGAATGCGATAATTTCTGTCCTTTTGATCGTCCGTTGAAACATGTACCGGCTCCGCAAACCGCGGGCTGGGAATCGGCAAAAAATAGCTAGGAGCGCGACCGCAGCACGATTTCCCTGCAATGGAGATTCTTCACAGCCTGGGCCAGCTGTTCCTTCAAGCTGTGCCCACAATCATCCTCGTTCTGCTGTTCTATTTCTTCCTGCGATGGGCCTTTTTCACACCTATACAAAAGGCTATGGCGGAGCGCGACGCCCGGATGGAGGGTGCGCGCACGGAAGCGGCCGCCGTTGAGGCTGCGGCGAAGCAGGAAATGGACTCCTACAACGAAGCGCTGCGCAAGGCGCGCGCCGAGATCTACGCCGAGCAGGAAGCGGCCCGCCAGACGGCGCTGGACAACCGCGCGAAGCTCCTGAAGACGATGCGCATACGCGCGCAGGAAGACGTAGCGGCCGCAAAGAAGCGGATCGCGGCCGACGTCGATACGGCTCGCGCGCAAGTGGAGCGCGAGGCCCCGGCGTTGGCAAGTGAGATCGTCCGGATGATCCTGGAGCGGCCGTCCACATTGCGCGGAGGAGCCGCCCGATGAAGCGTGCCGGGAGCCTGATTGGCCGGGCTGGGTTCGGCGGGCTATTGCTGATCGCTGCTGCCGCGCCTGTGGTGGCGCAGGAAACCCAGCCTTCGCCCGCGGACACTCCGATCGGATCGGTTTTCCGTTGGATCAACTTCGCGATTGTCGTGGCGCTGCTGGTGTATGCGTTCCGCAAGGCAGCGCCCAGCTTCCAAAGCCGGCGCCTGGAAATCGCGGAGCGCATCGCCGAAGGCACTCGGGCCCGCGAGGCCGCTGAAAAGCAGAAGCGTGAAGCCAAGGCCAAGCTGGCCGGCATTGACGCGGAAATTTCCGCGATGCGCGCCGAAGCGAAGCGTGGAGCGGAGGCCGAGGCGGAGCGCTTGAAGGAATTGGCCCGCGTGGAAGCCGAAACGATCGAGCGGGCGGCGCAGGCCGAGATTGCGGCGGCGGAGCGCGCGGCTCGGATCGAGTTGAAGGCGCTGGCGGCCCGCATGGCCACTGACCGCGCGGAAGCGATGCTGCGAAAGGAATTGACGCCGCAGGCGGAGTCCTCCCTCTTCGGCGCGTTCGTGGCGGAGCTCGAGGGGAAGGTCAATTGAACGGCGTCGTTTCCTCACGTTACGCATCGGCTCTCGCGGATGTGGCGCTGGAGCAGAAGAGCGCGGACCGCGTGAAGCGCGATTTGGACGCGTTTGTCGAGGCATTCTTTTCTTCGGGTGACCTGCGAGTCCTCCTGGAAAGTCCGGCCGTCGGCCACGAGGCAAAACGCAGGGTGGTGGAAAGCTTGGCGGCGCGGATGGAGATTGTGCCCGCCGTCCGCAATTTCGTGTACCTGCTGGTGGACCATCGCCGCACGGAAATGCTCCGCGAGATTCGGGACGCGTTTCAAACCGAGCTGAACGCGCGGCTCGGCATCGCCGAAGCCGAAGTGATTTCCGCGCGGGAGCTGGATGCGAAGGAGCGCGAAACGCTGACGGCAGCGCTCGAGCGGCGCACCGGGAAGAAAGTCGAAGCGCGCTTTCGCAAGGATGAATCGCTGGTCGGCGGAACGGTGGTGCGCGTCGGGTCAACCGTTTACGACGGTTCGGTGCGCGAGCAATTGACGCGGCTGCGCGAGCAGCTGGAATCGGAATAGGAGCCAGGAATGGCGAATATCAAAGCGGATGAAATCACAAAGATTCTGCGCGAGCAGATCTCGAACTATCAGCAGGCGGTGGCGGTGGAAGAAGTCGGCTCCGTGATTTCCGTGGGCGACGGCATCGCACGCATTCACGGACTCGAGCGCTGCATGGCCGGTGAGATGCTGGCGTTCCCGCACGACGTCTTCGGGATCGCGCTCAACCTGGAAGAGGATCAGGTCGGCACCGTGCTGCTGGGCGACTACACCGAAATCCGCGAAGGCGACACGGTGAAGCGCACAAACAGGATCATGTCCGTGCCCGTGGGCGAAGCGCTGATCGGGCGAGTGGTGAACCCGCTGGGCCAGCCTGTGGACGGCAAGGGGCCGGTGGTGACCGAACATCGCAATCCGCTGGAGCGCATCGCTCCCGGCGTTGTGGACCGGCAGAGCGTTCGCGAGCCCGTGCAGACGGGCATCAAGGCCATCGACTCGATGATTCCGATCGGCCGCGGCCAGCGCGAACTGATCATCGGCGACCGGCAGACCGGAAAGACAGCGATCATCCTCGACACGATCTTGAATCAAAAGGGCGGGGACATGATCTGCATCTACTGCGCGATCGGGCAGAAGCGCTCCACGGTCGCGCAGGTGGTGAAGACGCTGACGGACTACGGCGCGATGGACTACAGCATCGTCGTCGCCGCCACGTCGGCGGAGCCGGCCACGATGCAGTACATCGCCCCATTCGCCGCCGCCGCGATGGGCGAATACTTCCGCGACACGAAGCGGCACGCGATCTGTTTTTACGATGACCTTTCGAAGCACGCGCAGTCTTACCGCGAGATTTCGCTGCTCCTGCGCCGTCCCCCTGGCCGCGAGGCGTTTCCGGGCGACGTGTTCTTCCTGCATTCGCGCTTGCTGGAGCGCGCCGCGAAATTGAACGACAAGCTGGGCGCGGGATCGCTCACGGCCTTGCCCGTGATCGAAACGCAAGCGGGCGACGTCTCGGCGTACATTCCGACGAACGTCATCTCGATCACGGACGGGCAGATCTATCTGGAAGCCGACCTTTTCAACGCCGGCCAGCGCCCGGCGATCAACGCAGGTATCTCCGTCAGCCGCGTGGGAGGCAACGCGCAGATCAAGGCCATGCGCCAGGTGGCGGGCACGCTCCGGCTGGACATGGCGCAGTACCGCGATCTCGCGGCGTTCGCGCAGTTCGGCACCGAGCAACTGGACAAGACGACGCAGCAGCAACTCGCTCGCGGCCAGCGCCTGGTGGAAGTGCTCAAGCAGGACCAGTATCAGCCGCTCTCGGTCGAACGGCAGGTGTTGATCATCTTCGCGGGCGCGAACAAGTTTCTCGACGATCTGGAAATCTCGCAAGTCCGGCGCTTCGAGAAGGAGCTCTTCCCATACATGGAAACGAACTATCCCGGAGTGCTCAAGGGAATTCGCGAGAAAAAGCAGATTGACGACGCCGTGAAGGCCGAAGCGATGCAGGGGCTGGCGGCGTTCAAGGAAGCGTTCACTGCGACCGCGAAGTCTGCCGCGAGCTGAGCCGACCGAATGGCTACACTTCTCGATTATCGGCGCCGCATCCGCTCCGTGAAGAGCACGCAGCAGATCACGCGCGCCATGAAGTTCGTCGCGGCGGCGAAGCTCCGCCGGTCGCAAGAGGGCGTCTTCGCGGCGCGGCCCTACGCGGGCGAGATCCTGCGCGTTCTACAATCCGCGGCGGCCCGCATTGAATCGACCTCGCATCCGCTGCTGGAACGGCGCGCGGAGGAACGGGTCCTGGTGCTGGTTCTCACGGGCGACCGCAGCCTCGCAGGTGCTTTCAATTCCAACGTGATTCGCCGCGCCATGCTTTTCCTGAAGGAAAATTCGTCGAAGAAGCTCCAGGTGATTCCGGTCGGCAAGAAGGGCCGCAGCGCCCTGAAGCGCGGCGGGTGGAGCTTCGCCGCCGAGTACATCAACGTTTCGGGCAACGTGAATTTCGGCACCGCCAGGGAAATCGCCGGCAAGATCGCGGAGATGTATGCGGCGCGCGAAGTGGACGCCGTGTACGCGGTCTATAACGAATTCAAGAACGTGATGGTGCAGAAGCTGAGAACCGCAAAGCTGCTGCCGATCGATCCCGCCGTGCTGTCTGAGGGAGGCGTTCCCCGAAATCCGGTTGTCACCGAAGGGCACACGGAAAATCTGCCACACGCGGTGGGAGAGGCGGGCCAGGACGTGGTGGATTACATCTACGAACAGCCGGTACAGGAAATCTTCAGCCGACTGGTGCCGCGATATCTTGAGTCAGAGGTTTTCCGCATCCTGCTGGAATCGTCCGCGGCCGAATGGGCCGCGCGCATGACGGCGATGGATGCAGCAACGAGAAACGCGTCCGATCTGATCGAGAAACTGACCCTCGAGATGAACAAGATCCGCCAGGCGGGCATCACGAAGGAATTGATCGAAATTGTAAGCGGCGCCGCCTCGGCTGTGTCATAGCATCACTAGAGATTGGGGAGAAACAATGGCAACTGACAAGACGAAGATGGGCCGGATCACCGAAGTAATCGGGCCTGTTGTGGACGTCCAGTTCGAAGAGGGCCACCTGCCGCTGATTCACAGCGCGGTGCGCATCACGAGCGAGGGATTTGACGTCCCCGACCCGATCGACATTATTGCCGAGGTGCAGCAGCACCTGGGCGAGGGGCGCGTCCGTGCCGTTGCTATGAAGCCGACCGAGGGTTTGGTGCGTGGCATGAAGGCGGAAGACCTGGGCGAGCCGATCTCCGTGCCCGTGGGACGCGGGACGCTGGGGCGCGTGCTGAACGTCCTCGGCGAGCCGGTGGACCAGCTCGGCCCCGTGAAGGCCGATAAGCGTTATCCGATTCATCGCCCTGCGCCGTCGCTGGAAGAGCAGTCGACGAATCTCGAAATGTTCGAGACCGGCATCAAGGTCGTCGACCTGATCGAACCGTACCTGAAGGGCGGCAAGATCGGCCTGTTCGGGGGTGCGGGCGTCGGCAAGACCGTCTTGATTCAGGAGCTGATCCACAACGTCGCGATGAAGCACGGCGGCGTGTCCGTCTTCGCGGGTGTGGGCGAAAGAACGCGTGAGGGAAACGACCTGTGGATGGAATTCCAGGAGTCGCACGTCATCGAGCCGGGCAACCCGGAAAAATCGCGTTGCGCTCTCGTGTACGGCCAGATGACGGAACCGCCCGGCGCGCGTCTGCGCGTGGGGCTCACCGGGCTGACCGTCGCCGAGTACTTCCGCGACGAAGAACATCTCGACGTGCTGCTCTTCATCGACAACATCTTCCGGTTCGTGCAGGCCGGTTCGGAAGTGTCCGCGCTGCTGGGCCGCATGCCTTCGGCCGTGGGATACCAGCCGAACCTGAACACCGAAATCGGCGAGCTGCAGGAGCGCATTACGTCGACCAAGAGCGGCTCGATCACTTCCGTGCAAGCGATTTACGTGCCCGCGGACGACTACACCGATCCCGCGCCCGCCGCGACGTTCACGCACCTCGACGCCACAACGAACCTGAGCCGGCAGATCGTGGAACGGGGCATTTACCCCGCGGTCGATCCGCTGGCCAGCTACTCGCGCATTCTCGATCCGCGCACCCTGGGGCAGGAGCATTACAACGTGGCGCGGGCCGTGAAGGGCGTGCTGCAGCGCTACAAGGAATTGCAGGATATCATCGCGATCCTCGGCATCGAGGAGCTTTCGGACGACGACAAGCAGGTCGTCGGCCGCGCGCGCAGACTTGAACGCTTTCTCTCCCAACCGATGTTCGTCGCGGCTCCGTTCACCGGGTTGGAGGGCAAGTACGTGAAGATCGAGGACACGATCAAAGGCTTCAAGGAGATCGTCGCAGGCAAGCACGACGAGCTGCCCGAGCAGGCGTTCTACATGGTCGGCACAATCGAAGAGGCGCAGGAAAAAGCGGAGAAGCTGGCCGCGATGGCATAGCCCGCGCTGCGGCCGGAACAGACGATGCTACCCGAAGCGATCGAACTTCAAGTGGTGACGCCGCAGCGGCACGTGCTGCAGGAGACCGTCCTCGCCATCGAGATACCAGGCAAGGAGGGCTACCTGGGCGTGCTGCCGGGCCACGCTCCGCTGATCACGGAGCTCGGCATCGGAATTCTGGCGTATCGCACCGCGTCCGCGACGCGCTATCTGACGATCATTGACGGCTATGCGGAAATCCTGCCCGACCGCGTGATCGTCCTCGCCGAGGTCTCGGAAAAGGCGGAGGAGATCGACGTGAGCCGCAGCCGCGCGGCGCAAGAGCGCGCGCAGGGCGCGCTTCAAAAGGCGGTCGTGGGAAGCCCGGAATGGCAGGAAGAGCGGCTGGCAGTTGAGCGCGCCATCGTTCGAATGGGTGCGGCCGCCAAGGCGGGCGTCCCCGGTGCATCGAGCGTTGCCCACTGATCGCGGATGAAGACTCTTCACGGTTTGGCGTTACCCTCTCGCACTGGCCGGGAATCCGCGCGCTTCCCGGGGCATCAAATCAATGAGACGATTCTACGCATTGGCCTACTGCATTTCGTCCGGACGGAATAGGCGAAGATGGCGGAAGTCACGATCTATAGCACGGGATGGTGCTGCGATTGCCGCAGGGCGAAGCAATTCCTGCGCGAACGTGGCGTGAAATTCCGCGAGGTGAATATCGACGACAAGCCGGACGCCGAAGAGCTGGTATTGAAAGTGAACAACGGCCTGCGAAAGGTTCCCACCATTGAAATCGAAGGCCGCTATTTCTCGTGCAGCCCCTTCGATCCGTACAAGCTTTCCTCTGAGCTGAATATCCCGCTGAATCGGTAGGGCGCAGAACCCTTCGCTAGACTAGGCCGGCGCCACGAGTCATCACGGCACGCACGCGCAAATCAGGAGTAAGTGCCACCAGATCGGCGTCGGCGCCCGCGGCAATGATTCCCTTTTTCCCCGCCAAGCCGAGGCGGCGCGCGGGCAAGACCGTCGCCATGCGAACGGCATCCGTAAGAGGCACGCCAAGCCCCACGACGTTGCGAATGGCGCGATCGAGAGTCAGCGTGCTGCCGGCGAGCTTGCCCTCCGAATTGCGCGCCACGCCGTCCTTCACCGTCACCTCGAAATTCCCGAGACGATAGTTGCCATCCTGCATCCCGGTGGCGGCGATGCCGTCGCTGGCCAGTAGAACGCTGTCGAAGCCTTTCGTGCCGATCAGCACCTGGATCGCCGGCCCGGACACGTGCACGAGATCCGCGATGACTTCGGCGGTGACGTCCGGGTCGGTGAGGATCGCTCCGATGATGCCGGGGTCGCGATGGGAGAATGGCCGCATCGCGTTGAAGAAGTGCACCGAATGCCGCGCGCCCGCCTCGATCGCCGCGCGCGTTTGCTCGTAGTCCGCGTCCGTGTGGCCTAGCGCGACCACGATCTTCGCGGCCACCGCGTGCGCAATCAATTGCATCGCTCCGGGCAGTTCAGGTGCAATCGTCAGAATTCGCACCATACCGTCGGCGGCTTTTACGAACTTGTCGAGGATCTCCACGGAAGGCCGCGCGATCGCGTCCGGCGGATGCACGCCGCGGCGCGCCTTACTGATGAAAGGCCCCTCCAGGTGCATGCCCAGAATCTCGGCCGCGGGTTTGCTGGTTTCGGCGGCTTCGTCCACGCTTTCGTGCGCGTGAATGTATCGAGCGATGCCTTCGAGGCTGTGGCAAGTATCTTCCACCGACGCAGTCACGGTGGTTGCGACAATCGAAGTCGTGCCGTGGCGCGCCACTGTGGACGTCACGCGGTCGAGCGCGCGGGCGCTGCCTTCCATCACGTCGTGACCGCCTGCGCCATGAATATGCAGATCGACGAATCCGGGGACGATGGTCATGCCTGATGCCACGAAATCGGTGGCGCCCGCCGGGAGACGCATCATGTCGCGGTGGCCGACTCCCGTGATGCGGCTGCCCTCGACGACGATAATACCGTCCGTGATTTCCTCGTCTGGCGTCAGGATGCGGCTGGCATGGATGACGGTGGTCTTCATGGCCTCTCAGCGCCCGTGAAACAGCCCTCGATTATCCTAGAGGATTTTTCGGACGAATTCGCAGCAGAGCTTGCATCCGTTGCCTTCTTCGCTACAATCGTTTGTCGCACATTTTCCGGAGGAAACTGGATGGCACATGAGAAGCGTTACGTGGCGCAGAAACGGCAGCGCCGTCGCCGCAAGACAGCCAAAGCGAAAGTGAAGCTCTACGAGCAGGGCAAGATGCCGTATGACAAACTGCCTGCCCTCGCCAAGAAATTCCTCGCCCGAAAGACCCGCGCCCTCAGCAAGGCGCAGTAGGATCCAAACAAAAAGGGCGCCCGCCGCAGCGGACGCCCTTTGCCTTGGTCTTACCCCTGCCGCCCCGCCAGAGTGGCAGGCTTGTCTGCTAATTCCCGGACGCCTGCGCGTGCGTGGTGGCGACCTTCGGCACGCTCAGGTAACCGGCGATCTTGTCCTTGGCGATCTGGTTCACGGTGAACTCAAGCGGAGCGCGCGAACCGTGCGTGAAGAAGTAGATCGGCTCGTTCGCCGAGCGGTTCTTCTTCTCGTAGCGGCTGTCGTCCACGTAGATGGCCACCGTGTAGAGGTTTTTCTTGGGGTTCACGCCGCGGAGCTCGACCATCAGATCGCCCACCTTTTCGCGGGTGTTCTTCTTGTCGATGGTGAACTCGTAGTAGTCGCGCTCACCCAGACGGCGCAGCTCTTCCACTTCGTCGTGGTTCTTCGCGATCAGGGTGCCGAACTCGCCGCGGGTCATGTTCAGATTATTTTTCGTGGCGTCGAGATCGGTCTTCACGGCTGTAACGTCGGTTCCGAGCTTGTTGACGTCATCCACGCTCGCCTTGGTCGCCAGCTGGCCGTTTACGTTGTTCTGCAGATCGGAAAGCTGCTTGGCGTCGTCTTCCTTGATCTGCTTGGCCTGCTGCCGCGCCCGGGTGAGCTCGCCCTGCGTCAGCTTCATCTTGTCGGTCACAACGCTCAACTCGCCCTGGAGCTGCGCGTTGGTGTCTTCCGCCTTGGAGAGGCGCTGAGACAGAACGTCGTTGTTCTGCCGGAACTGCTGCGATTCTGTGTTGAAAGCCTGCTGAAGGGTCGCCGAACGATTGGACGCCGTCCAGCCCACACCCAGAGCTGCCAGCGAAATTACGGCCAGGGCCACCACGACAATCCCGATCCATCGGGGCGCCGGCGCGTCTTGCGTCACTTCCTGTTTTTCCTCGAGCATCTTTTCAATTCCTCCGTGGAAACCCCTTGCTACACCCGGTAGAAGCACGCCCCCAACCAAACGGCCCGGACCGCCCGATTGTTCCTATCTAACAGATATATATAGGCTTATGCTGTCTTCCCGGGCAGTCGTGCGTAGATCGCCAGCCGGGCACCCTGCAATTTTTACGTTGCCTTAATGATTTCTTCGCGGTCGAGGATTTGGAGGGAGGACAAGCTAGAGGTTCTAGAACTGCCTTCGTTGGCCGAGCACCGCGGCGCCGGAGCCTCAGCGCGTGATCGTCATCTGCTGCAGCCGCGCGATGCGGTCCGCGAGCGGGGGATGCGTGCTGAATAGGCTGGCGACGAACTCTCCGGCCGTCTTCGGCGCAACGATGCAGAGCGCCGAAGTGGACGGCGCGATGTCCATGGGGATTTGCTTGTTGTAAGCACCCAACTTTTCGAGCGCGCGTACCAACCCGTATTGGTGCCCGACCATTTGCGCGCCAGAAGCGTCCGCCTGGTATTCGCGCTGGCGCGAAATCCCAAGCTGCAAGAGCATCGCAGCGAGCGGCGCGAGAATCAGCATCAACAGAGCTCCAATAGCTCCACCCTCACGATCCCGGTCGTCGCCGCCGAACCAGAAGCCCATTCGCGCCAGGAATGTGATCGCCCCCGCGATCGTAGCCGCAATCGAAGACGTCAGAATGTCGTAGTTGCGAACATGGGAAAGTTCGTGGGCGATCACGCCCTCCAACTCCTCATCGTCCATCAGCTGCAGCAAGCCCTCCGTGACCGCGACGGAAGCGTGGCTCGGATTGCGGCCCGTTGCGAATGCGTTGGGCGCCGGCTGCGGGATCAGATACAGCCGCGGCATTGGGAGATTGGCCTTTGAGGCAAGGCGCTCCATCACGGCGTACAGGCGCGGAGCCTGCTCGCGGCTGATCGGCACAGCCCCGCTCGACATCAGTGCGATCTTGTCCGAGAAGAAATAGGCCGCGCCGTTCATGATGACGGCAAACATGAGCGCCGTCGTCAATCCGTTGCGCCCGCCGAAAGCCTGCCCGACGAACAACAGCAACAGCGTCAAAGAGGTCAGCAACAACGTCGTCTTAAGGGCTCTCATGGGTCCCTGGTCTCCATTGACTACTACGCAGCGCCAACCTTCGCAGTTTCGTGGCTGAACTTCATTTCTCCCGACTTTGAATCGGCATCCACCACGACTTCGTCGCCCGGACGCACTTCGCCGTCGAGGATTCTGAGCGCCAGCGGGTCTTGAATCAGCCGCTGAATCGCCCGCTTCATCGGCCGTGCGCCGTACGCGGGATCGTAGCCCTCGCGGAAGAGCAGCGCCTTGGCAGCGGCGGTCAGTTTCAGCGTCACCTTCTTCTCGGCTACCCGTTTCAGGAACGAGCTCATCTGCAATTCGACGATGCGCTCGATCTGCTCTTTGCCGAGCGGGCTGAACATCACGATGTCGTCGATGCGGTTCAGAAACTCGGGCCGGAACGTTTCCCGCAACGCGCCCATGGCTTCTTCCCGCGCCTTCTTGGGATCCTTGCCCGCCAGCTCGAAGATGGCGGTCGATCCGACGTTGGACGTCATGATCACCACCGCATTGCGGAAGTCGACGGTACGGCCTTTGCCATCCGTTAGGCGGCCGTCCTCCAGGATTTGGAGGAGAACATTGAA
>Ga0335083_10004439_pt1 | contig 17870 bp, 20 predicted proteins | sample Lox_Sample_42_FD_206716 | JGI IMG/M metagenome (GOLD analysis project Ga0335083, IMG submission 206716) | Soil microbial communities from Loxahatchee National Wildlife Refuge, Florida, United States - Lox_Sample_4.2 | ecosystem: Environmental > Terrestrial > Soil > Wetlands | place: USA...
CCACGCGATCCCCCGCAGGAGACCCGCGCATCACGTGCGTGACCCGCGCAGGTGTAACGTGCCTGTGGCCGCCCGGCGGCACATGCGATGCACGAGACAAAGGTCGATCAGGAGGAGTTCCGCGCGGGCCAGCGCCGCGACTGGAACCAGGCGTCAGAGGGCTGGCGCGAATGGAGCGACTTCATCGACCGGTGGACGACGCCCGTCAGCGAGCGCCTGACGGCGATGGCCCGCCTGGAGCCCGGGCAGCGGGTGCTCGACGTGGCCGCGGGATATGGCGAACCGTCGCTCACGGCGGCGAGGATCGTGGGGCCGCAGGGCAGCGTCGTCGCGACGGACATCTCGCCGGGGATGCTGGCGTACGGTCGTGAGCGCGCGGCCGGGACCGGCATGCAGAACGTCGAGTTCATCGAGGCGGACGCCGCATCCCTGGACTTCGCCGCCGGCAGCTTCGACGCCGCCCTGTCGCGGTGGGGGATCATCTTCGAGCCCGATGCCGAGGGGGCGGCCGGCCGCATCCGCGAGTTCCTCAGGCCGGGCGGGAGAATGGCGATCAGCTCCTGGGGACCGCCCGAGCGGGTGCCGTTCATGGCGGTCCCGATGGTCACGCTGAGGAAGGTCCTCGACGTCCCCCCGCCGCCGCCGGGGGTGCCGGGGCCGCTCTCGCGCCCGACTCGCGATGCCATCGCCGGCCTGCTCGAAGGCGGTGGGTTCTCGGGTGTCGAGGTCGAGGAGCTCGAGATCACGTTCGAGTACGACTCGCCCGAGGCGTTCGCGAGCTCCGTCCGGGGGATCGTGGCGCCGATCGCGAACCTCGTGAAGGCCCAACCTCCCGAGGTCCAGGATCAGGTCTGGCAGGCGATCGCGGACGCCGCGGCAATGCACGCGGGCGACGACGGCACGGTGCGCTTCACGAACCTCGTGCTGGTCGCCGCCGGGCAAGCCTGAACGCTTCCGGTCGCGGTGCGGGGGATTCTGGAGATCGGTGGCAGGCGCCTGCCGTTCCTGCGCTGGTCGGCGCTGCGCCTGGTGGTGGGTCTGCCGCGCCTGAACCGGGACTGGCAGGTGGGGGATGGGCGCGAGGAGGCGCTTGCGGAGTACGTGGTCGCCGAGTCCCGCCCCGGCGACCTCGACGACGCCATACGCGTGATCGACGAGTTCTGCCTCGAGCGCAGCGTGATGATCAACGTGGGTGACGAGAAGGGGGAGATCCTCGACCGGGCGGTGCGCCGTGCCTCGCCGTCGCTGCTGCTGGAGCTCGGAACCTACTGCGGCTACAGCGGGTTGCGGATGGCAAGGGTGATGCCGCCTTCGGCGCGCCTGATCTCGATCGAGTACAACGCGTCGAACGCCGAGATCGCACGTCGCATCTGGACCCATGCCGGCGTCGCGGACCGGTTGACGGTGGTCGTGGGCAGCCTCGGAGACGGCGGGACGACGATCGAGCGGCTGGGTCGCGAGTTCGGTCTCGTCGAGGAGGCCGTCGACTTCGTGTTCGTCGACCACGACAAGAACGCCTACCTTCCCGACCTCGAACGCATCCTGGACGCCCGCTGGCTTCACCCGGGCTCGACGGTCGTTGCCGACAACATCAAAATGCCGGGCGCCCCGGACTACCGCGCCTACATCGAGGCCGAGGAGGGCAGGACCTGGCGCACGACCGAGCACCACGCCCACGTCGAGTACCAGTCGCTCCTCAAGGACATCGTGCTGGAGTCGGACTACCTCGGCGCCGCCGGTGGAGGTTAGGTCGAGACACGGCGACCACGGGAGGCTCGGTCAAGACGCGGCGACCGGGTGAGACCAGGTCGAGACACGGCGACGCCGGGCGAAGTTGGGTCAGGACGGACGGGCCGGCCGACTCAGCTCACTACCCCTTGCCGACGTTGGTCGTGGCGTGCTCGCGCTCGCGAAGCTCGATGCGCCGGATCTTGCCGGTGGTGGTCTTGGGCAGCTCCTCGACGAACTCGATCTTGCGGGGATAGGCGTAGGCCGAGAGGTGCTCGCGGACGTAGGCCTGGATCTCGTGCGCGAGCTCGTCGCTCGGCGTGTGATCGGCGGCGAGCACGATGAACGCCTTCACCACGTCGCCCTTGACCTCGTCCGGGGAGGCCACCGCCGCCGCTTCGGCGACGGCCGGATGCTCGAGGCAGGCGGACTCGACCTCGAAGGGCCCGATCCGGTAGCCGGCGGAGATGATCACGTCGTCGGCACGCCCCGCGTACCAGATGTACCCGTCCTCGTCCCGGGTGGCTGCGTCCCTGGTGTGGAACCAGTCGCCGCCGAAGGTCTCCTTGCTCGCCCGCGGGTCATTCCAGTAGCCCAGCGGCCAGTGCGGGTTCGAGCGCGCGCGCAGGCAGATCTCGCCCCGCTCACCGGGACGGACCGGACGCTCGTCCTCGTCGAGGATCTGCACGTCCCACCCGGGCATCGGCTTACCCATGGAGCCCTCGCGCACGTCGAGGAACGGGTAGTTGGCGCACAACGGATAGGACTCGGTGAGCCCGTAGTAGTCGAGCACCGTGACGCCGTACTGCTCGCGGAACCAGCGGATCGCCTCGGGGTTCAACGGCTCGCCCGCGCTGGCCACACGGCGGAAGCGCTGCGGGTAGCGCACGCCGGCGTCGGCGATCGCCATCGTCGCGCGCATCGCGGTGGGAGTGGTGAACAGGTTGGTCACCTGATGGCGGCTCAGGAAGTCCAGCTGCCTGTCGGGATCGAAGCCGCCCTCGCGCTGATAGACGCACTGCACCGCACCCAACCGCCAGGGGCCGAGCAGCGGCGCGATTCCTGCGGCCCACGCCCACTCGCCCATACCGTGGAAGCGCTCGCCGTCCTGGACCTCGTGGCAGTAGGTGAACTCCTCGTGGGCGAGGATGTAGCGATGGGCGTGCACGATGCCCTTGGCGAGGCCGGTGGTGCCCGAGGTGTAGTACAGCTGGGCCGGGTCGTCGGCGGCCGTGTCGGTGCTGATCGGGTCCGTCGGCGCCCCGTCGAGCAGCCCGTCGTCGACGACCAGGATGCGGTCGTGCTCGAAGCGCTCCGCGTTGGCGCGGTCGGTGACCAGCACGCGCGGGGTGGCATCGCCGAGGCGGTGCCGGATGCCCTCGTCGCCGTAGAGCACCGACATCGAGATCAGCAGGGCCCCGAGCTTCCAGACGCCGAAGAACACCGCCGCGGTCTCCGGCGTCGGCGGGAGGACGACCGCGACCCGATCCCCCCGCTCCACGCCGTTCGCGCGCAGCGTCGCCGCGGCCTGGTTCGCGAGGTCCTGCAGCTCACCCCAGTTCAGGTCACGGCGGGCACCGTCGTAACGCTCCCACACCATCGCGAGCTTCTCCCGCGGATGCTTTTCGCAGACGTCGGCCGCGATGTTGTAGCGCTCGGGGACCCGCCACTCGTGCCGCGCGCGAAGATCGTCCCACGATTGGTGAGCCATGCGCTGCCGGATGATCCCACTTCTGTGGTCCGGGGAGGGCGGCGTCGATACAAGCATCCCGACCGCGAAGCTCGCGCCGCGTCAGGCGTGCTGCTTCGGCGACCGCGGGCGCGCGGGTTCCAGCAGTGGGTCTCGCAGCTCTCGGACGAGCGCCCACGTCCCGCCGGTACCGTACGGGCATGCCCGACTACGAGCAGACGCGGGCACGTCATCTCCAGCACATGCTCGAGCTGCTGCCCGAGCACCTAGAACGTCTGCGGTGGTCCGCCGAGCGCATCAGCGACGAGCGAACGAAACGGCTGCGCGAGCTCGTGGCGACCGCCAAGGAGCGCTCCCCCTGGCACCGCGGGCGGCTGGCCGATGTCGACGAGCGCTCGCTCGACGAATCGACGCTGCGCGAACTTCCGACGATGGACAAGGCGCAGCTGATGGAGAACTTCGACAGCATCGTCACCGACGATCGTGTGACCCTGGCCGCGGCGAACGAACACATTGCGAGCCTCCATGACGATGCGTACTTCCTCGGCGACCTGCACGCCGTCGCATCTGGAGGCTCGAGCGGCCTGCGAGGCGTGTTCGTGTGGGACTGGGAGGGCTGGGCCGCGGTGCGACTCGTAGCCCTGCGTCAACAGCTGGCCGACAGGCTGTCGGATCCCGAGCTCGCGGCCAAGCCGCCCGTCATCATGATCGTCGCTGCGAACCACGCGGCCCACTTCACGACGGCGAACGCGGAAACGTTCGCTAGCGATGCCGTGCCGGTACACCGCATCCCGATCGGGCGACCGCTGCCGGCGATCGTGGAGGCACTCAACGCGGCGGACGGGGACTCGCTGGCGACCTATCCGTCGATGCTGTCCGCGCTCGTGGGCGAGGCGCGGGCGGGGCGTCTGAAGGTCCGGCCGAGGCGGATCCTGACGATGGCCGAGCCGCTGTTCGACGACATCCGCGAGGCCGCGGAACGGACCTGGGACGCTCCGGTCGCGAACATGTGGGGTACCTCGGAGGCGGGGATCGTCGGTATCGGGTGCTTCGCCGAGCCGGGGATGCATCTTGCCGACGACCAGGTGATCGTCGAGCCCGTCGACGAGCACGGGCGCCCCGTCCCGGCTGGCCTGCCGTCGCACAGGGTGCTCGTCACGGGCCTCGCGAACTCGCTCCAGCCGCTGATCCGCTACGAGATAACCGATCAGGTCGTGATGCTGGACGAGCCGTGCAGGTGTGGCTCGACCTACCGCCGCGTGGCCGACATCGAGGGCCGCCTCGACGACGAGTTCGTGTACGGCGACGGTCTCCGGGTCCACCCGCATGTGTTCCGCTCCGTGTTCGTGCAGGCGCCCGAGCTCACCGAGTATCAGGTCAACCAGACCGTGGACGGCGCGGAGATCCTGGTGTGCCACGATCTGCCGCTCGACACCAATGCCCTCGTCGCGGGCGTCGTCGCCGCGCTCACCGCCGCCGGATTCGCCGACGCCACGGTGGAGGCCCGCACCGTCGACTCGATACCACGCCTCCAGAGCGGCAAGGTGAAACGCTTCGTGCCGCTGGGGTGACCACGGTCAACGGCGCCGGAGCGGCTGCGTACGGGCGGTCCGCGCCTGTCGGGCCGCGCGTGTCGTGTGATAAGACTCGGGCACCGTGCAGGACGATGTCGCTCGGGTCGCCGCGCTGCTCCACGAGGCTGGCGAGACACACCACCTGGTCTATCGGATCGTCGATGGCGAGGACCCAGACTGGGCGTCGTGGTATGCCGATTGGCTGATCGCACACTCGGAGCTACCGCAGATCCTCGGCGCAGCCCCGGTGCGCAGCGAGCTGGTGTGGCTGCTCGTGAGCCTCGACAGGGAGTACACGGACACGGGCCCGGACGTCCAGTGGCCGGACTGGTACGCGGAGCGGATCCTCGAGCAGCTCGGTGGGCCGTAGCCCGACGCGTCGCCCGTCGAGATGGGCGAACCAGGCGTAGCCTGTGGGTGTGAGCGAGAACCGAGGTTCGCTGCCGTTGCGGGCCGCGTCGCAGATGGCGTCGCGAGTGCTCAACCCCGGAGGCCAGCCGAGCGAGAAGGCGCTGCGCGAGGCAGTCGAGGGAAAGGTGTTACTCGTGACGGGTGCGTCCTACGGGATCGGGGAGGCGACGGCCTCCAAGCTGGGCGCTGCCGGCGGGACCGTGCTGCTGGTGGCTCGGTCGCGCGACCGCCTCGAGGGGGTGGCTCAACACATCTCACAGGCGGGAGGAACAGCGCTCGTGTATCCGACCGACATGTCCGACGCCGACCAGGTCGGCGCACTGGCGGACGCGGTCCTCGAACGCCACGGCCACGTGGACGTCGTCGTCAACAACGCCGGCAAGTCGATCCGGCGGTCGCTCGAGCTGTCCTCCGATCGCTTCCACGACTTCGAGCGCACGATCGCGGTCAACTATCTCGGACCGGTGAAGCTCGTCCTTGCGCTGCTGCCCTCCATGCGCGCAAGCGGGGGAGGTCACATCGTCAACGTCTCAACGAGCGGCGTGCGCATGCCGCCGGCGCCACGGTGGTCGGCGTACGTGGCCTCGAAGAGCGCGTTCGACGTGTTCATCCGCACCGTTGCTCTCGAGGCGGCCGGCGACGGCGTGACGGTCAGCTCGGTGTACATGCCGCTGGTTCACACCAGGATGAGCGCACCAACGCCCGCCTTCCGCTACATGCCTGGGCTGAGCGCAGACGAGGCCGCGGGCCTCGTATGCAAAGCCGTCGTGGAGAGGCCGCGGGAGATCTCTCCCTGGTGGGTGGGGCCCCTCGAGGCGGGATCGGCGGTCACGCGCCTGCCGTGGGAGACGGCGATGGGGATCTGGAACCGGGTCAGCGGCGACACTGCGTCCGCGTCGCGCAAGGAGCGGACGCCCACGACAGAGACATGACCTTCCTCGACCCGCGCTTCGACGCGAAGCTCGGTGTTCGCGCGCCGCTCGCTCGCCGGCACCGGCGTGGCGCCCTTCGACGCGACCCACGTCCAGATCCTCGCCGGGCGGCAGACGATCTGTGGCGTCGAGGTAGTCGATAGCCGGACGCGTCGGCGGAGGCCTGGGTGTGTGACTACGGGTCCGGTCGAGTAGTGCCTGCGGATACCTCCAGGGCGTGCCCCTGCCTATCGTCCAAGCCCGGAGGGAACGTGTGACACGACAGCAGATGAGCCCCGTCGACGCAGCCTGGCTGCACATGGGGCGCCCGACGAACCTGATGATCGTCAACGGCTCGCTGGAGCTCGAGGGGCCGGTCGACTACGAGCGTGCAAAGGAGACCATTCGCGAGCGTCTGGTCGAGCGTTTTCCTCGCTTTCACCAGCGCGTGGTCGAGCCGCCTCTGGGTCTGGGTCTTCCTGCCTGGGAAGACGACACCGAGTTCGATCTCGACCTGCACCTCCATCGCGTGGCGCTTCCGGCCCCGGGGGATCGGGCGTCGCTGCGTCAGCTTGCGAGCGAACTGGTCGTGCTACCGCTCGATCCCGCGAAGGCCCTGTGGGAGATGCACTTCGTGGAGGGCTACGGATCGCACACGGTGCTGCTCGCGCGCACCCACCATTGCATCGCGGACGGGATCGCGCTCGCGCGGGTGCTCCTCTCCTTGACCGACGAGCAGCCTGAGGCCGGAGCGGCGGCACTCGCCCAGACCGAGCCATCCCGGCCGGGGGCAGGCGCGGCGACGACGGCGGCGCACATGCTCGGCGGCGCGCTCCACGAGAGCGTCGAGATGCTCGCTCATCCCGCCACCGAGACGCGCGCCCTTCTGGACGGTGTGACGTCGAACGCCCGAGCGCTCGCCAAGATCCTCCTGACGGGACCCGACACACGGACGGTCCTGAAGCACGCGCCCGGGACGGCCCGACGGCTGACATGGTGCGAGCCGGTCCCGCTGGAGGATGTGAAGGCGATCGGTCACGCCAGCGGGACCACGGTCAACGACGTCGTGGTCACCGCCATCACCGGTGCGCTGCGGAGCTATCTCGAGCACCGCGACTCGCTCGCCGATGAGCTCCGCGCGGTGGTTCCGTTCAACCTGAGGCCGCTCGATCAGCCGCTTCCGCCGGAGCTGGGAAACCGATTCGGGCTGGTGGACCTAGCTCTGCCATTGGCGCTGGCTGACCCCGAAGAGCGTTTGGCCGAGGTGCATCGCCGGATGAACGAGATCAAGAGCTCCCCGGAGGGTCCGCTCTCGCACCAGATCCTCGGTCTGGTCGGACGCACGCCGCCCCCGCTCGAGCGTCGGCTCATCGATCTCACCTCCGACGCCGAGTCCGCCGTGATCACCAACGTTCCCGGGCCGGCCCAGCCCGTCTACTTCGCTGGGGTCAGGGTGACCGGCCTCTTGGCTTGGGTGCCCACAGGAGGCACGATCGGCATCGGGTTGAGCATCATCAGCTACGACGGGGCCGTCACCGTCGCCTTGCAGACTGCCGCGAACATCGTCCCGGACCCGGAGCCGATCGTCACCGCCTTCGCACATGAGATGGACAGGCTGGCACGGCTACGGCCCGCCGCCCGTCCGCGCCCACGGGCCGCTCGATGATGGCTATCCGATGATCGGCCAACGTCGCTCGGCTGCAAGCTGATCGAGCGTCGTTTGCATCAGGCCCGTGATCTCGTCGTAGATCCGCGCGGTTTGGGGCCGAGGTCCGAACCGCTTGCGGAGGTCGATTGGTTCCAGCACGCGGATCGTGATCTTGGCGGGGAGCGCGATGTGACCGAACATGTCGCCTACGTCGAGACCCCACGGCAGGGCGAGCGACACGGGAAGCACCTTGAGGCGAAATCGGCGGTCGAGCCGCAGGGTATGAGCCAGGCGCTCGCCGCGTGTCAGGAAAAGTGCGGTCTCCTGCCCCCCAATCGACACAACCGGTACCACCGGGACCTGCGTCGCGAGCGCCAGCCGCACGAACCCGTCGCGGCCGGCGAACTCGACGCGGTTGCCGTGCCAGAAGGGACGGTGCGTCTCCCAGTCGCCGCCCGGGTAGACGAGCGTCGCCGCGCCGCAATCAAGAGCGGCCCGAGCATTATCCCAGCTCGCCTCAATCGTTCCGTACCTGCGCAACCCGGAGAGCCAGGGAGCCCGCATCACGAGGTGATGGGCCAGCTGGAAGAAGGGGCGGTCCACACCGAACCGCCGGTAGAACGCCAGCGTGAACGCGAGCGTGTCGGGTACGACGTTCCCGCCGGAGTGGTTGCCGACCAACAGAACCGCCCCGGTCGGCGGGATCAGCTCCAGTCCGCTGACCTCGGGGCGAAACCAGGTGGCGATCAGCGGCCAGGCGATCGGGAGCGTCGCACGTATGTAGCCCGGATCGCGACGGCGCAGGTCGGGCGGTAGAGACGATGGGCCCGTACTTGCAGAGCTTCCCAGGGCTTCTGAAAGGTCCGGCGGCTCCACGGCACTCCTCTTTCACAGCTTCACATCGCGGCGCCTGCTGCGGTGATACGCCACGAACTCGCGAGCGAGGACCCACCATACGCCCGGCCCGACCAAGGCCGTTGCCCGAAGAGCGCCGTCGGATCCGAGTGTCTCGCGCGCACCTGTACCGGGTGACTCGGGAGGAGCTGACAACGAGGGCTTTTCCCGGACCGGGCGCCAGGACCTCCCACCACGTCAGGCGGGATACTTCGTCTTGTTCATGAGCGTCTCAGTGACACCGGCGATGGATCGGGCACTCGATCTCTTCGAGCCGGACCGTCGAGCCGCCGGTTCGCGGTTGCGCGACGGCTATCTCGACCTGCTCCCCGGTGATGATCCGACGGGCTCCCACCCCGGCCAGCGATGGATGGCAAGCCACACGCTGCCGCTGATCTATGAGCGGCTGTGGCGGCCACTGGGCGGACGCCTGCTGATGGGGGTCGGAGGGCCCGGAATGCGAGAAGAGCATGAGATCGCGCTCCAGATGCTGGAGTTGTCCCCAGGAGAGCGCGTACTGGATGTCGGCTGTGGTCCGGGTAACTTCACGCGTACGTTTGCGGCCGAGATCGGCGATGGCTTGGTCGTGGGGGTAGATGCATCCAGAACGATGCTGGCGCGCGCGGTACGGGAGACCAGCGCGCACAACGTCGCCTATGTGCGGGGTGATGCGAGCGCTCTGCCGTTCCAGGATGGGAGCTTCGAGGCGGTCTGCTGCTTCGCAGCCCTGTACCTGATCGAGCAGCCGATGCGCGCGGTGTCGGAGATAGCGCGTGTCCTGAGGCCAGGCGGTCGCCTTGCATTGCTTTCCAGCTGCAATCGAGGGCTCGTGTCCGCGTCCATCACGAGCCCGCTCGTTCGGGCTCTCACCGGCGTGCGCATCTTCGACCGCAACGAGCTCACGGACGCACTTCGCGATCGCGGGCTCGGCCACATCGAGCAGCGGGTGACCGGCCTCGCGCAGTTCATAGCCGCTCGGAAGCCCTCGTAGACACAACGGCGTCGCCTTGCGGTAGCCCACAAAGCAGGCTCTGAGGACCGATCACCAAACCGACATCAACGGGCAGCGGAGGCGAACAGATGAACGACACGACGACGACGATCCATTCGCTGGTCACGCCCGAGGGCGAGCTGCGGTTGACGCTCGAGGACGACCCAGTCGGCCCAGTTGCGGGCGACGACGTCGTCGTTCAGATCGAAGGCGCTCCGATCAACCCGTCCGACCTCGGCGCACTGCTCGGCCCGGCGGACCCGTCGACCGTTCGCTCCGACACATCCGCCGGACGGCCCATCGCGATTGCCACAGTCCCACCCGATCTCATGCCATTCGCCGCCACGCGTGCTGGCAAGTCGATCACGCCCGGGGTCGAGGGGGCCGGAACCGTGGTCGATGCGGGCGAGGACGCGCGGCATCTGCTCGGCAAGGTCGTGGGGGCGTGGGGCGGGGGCATGTACACCCGCTATCGCAGGTTGCCGGCCCGCGAGGTCGTCCGGTTCCCCGAGGGCGTGAGCCCGAAGCAGGCTGCGGCCGCGTTCGTCAATCCCCTGACTGCGCTGAGCATGCTCTCGACGATGCGGTTGGAGGGTCACACAGCTCTCGTGCACACCGCCGCCGCGTCCAACCTCGGCCAGATGCTGAACAAGCTCTGCATCGAGGACGGCGTCGGGCTCGTGAACGTCGTGCGCAGCGAGGCGCAGGCCGCCCTGCTCAGGGACATCGGCGCCGAGCGCGTCGTCGATTCGACCTCACCGGACTTTCGGGCGCAGCTGACCGCCGCGATCGGCGATACCGGGGCGACGTTGGCATTCGATGCCGTTGGCGGGGGCTCGTTGGCGGGCCAGATCCTCGCCGCGATGGAGGCCGCCCTCCTGGCCAAGTCCCCACCCGCCACCCAGTACGGCTCGCCGACCCACAAGCAGGTCTACATATACGGGCGGCTCGACCCGGCGCCGACGACCCTGATCGCCGGGGCCGCCGGCATGGCCTGGGGCATCGGCGGCTGGCTCGTCCGCGCCCACCTCACTCGGATCGGCCGGGACGCCACCCAGGAGCTCATCGAACGAATGACGCGCGAGATCACCACGACCTTCGCGAGCAGCTTCACGCGCGAGATCTCGCTCGAAGAGGCCCTCGACCCCGACGTCATCCGCGGATACCAGCGCAAGGCGACCGGTGAGAAGTACCTGGTGGTGCCGTCGAAGACCTGATTGGGCCTCGGCGTCGCCACCGGGTGGCAACGCACTTGAGTGGACACCACTCAAACCCTTCAGAGGCGCTCAAGACTGTTCTCGGCGGGCTGAGTGACCGGACATCCCGGCGTCCTCGAGGCCCGCGCTGCCCAGGCCGGGTTGACTCGCCGGAGACGCTCGGCTTAGGATGGACACGCTGGAGCAGGGGATCGATGGGCCGTGACGCGCCCCGACGGCCGACACGGCTGCGCTAGAAAACGTCAAAGAGAGGGGTCCGATGGTCAGGCTACTGGCGGGGATGCTCGCTGCCGCAGTTGCGACGCTCGCGTTCGCGCTCTCGCCCGGCGCGGCGAGCGCGAGCTACTACGTGCCATACGGAGGCGAAGCGCTCGCGGAAGGAATCTGGAACGAGACGTTTCAACCGGGCGCGCCGTACGGTTCCAACACGGGCTGCAGGCCAAGCTCGGCGCACCCTTATCCGATCGTCCTGGTCCACGCGACGGCTGCGGACCAGGGATCCAACTGGGTCACCCTGTCGCCGCTGCTGGCGAACAACGGATACTGCGTGTACTCGTTCAACTACGGCGAAACGGCTGCGTCGTTCCCGTTGATCCCGTTCATCACGGAAGGGCGCATCGACGCCCTGGGCCACATCGAAAACTCGGCGAAAGAACTGTCGTCGTTCGTCAACAAAGTGCTCTCGAAAACGGGCGCTTCGAAGGTTGATCTGGTCGGGCACTCCCAGGGCGGGATGATGCCCAACTACTACATCAAGTACCTGGGCGGTTCCGCAAAGGTCAACGAGCTCATCGGGCTCTCGCCGAGCAACCACGGCACGACGCTCAGCGGCGTGACCACGTACCTCGAAAGATTCCCGTTTGCCGTAGAAATCATTCCGGGTTTGCTGGAACTCCTCGGGGCGCCGTCATTGCCCGAACAGGAGCAAGGCTCTGCCTTCATGAAAAAGCTGTTCGGCTCCGGTGAACCCGTGGTTACGGGTGTGAAATACGTCGTGATCCAGACGACCCACGACGAGGTCGTGACGCCCTACCAGAACGCGTTCCTGAGTGGGTCGAATGTGGTCAACATCACGATCCAGAACCAGTGCCCGAGCGATGGAGTCGCTCACATCGGCATGTTCGACGACTCGCCTGCGATGCAGAACGTGCTCAACTGGCTCAGCCAGTCGCCGAACCCGTCGTTCGTCGCGACCTGCGGCAAATACGGGCAGGGCATCTGAGGAGCGTGCTCTAACCGGACACCGTGCTGCCATCTCCCGACCGCCGTCGGTGGGCGGGGGATGGCTCGCGGACGTCCGCTAGGGACGGCAACAGCGGCCGGGTCGACGGCCTTGGAAGCCGATGACGACATCGCTCGTGTGCGCCTCACGATCGACGTGGGGCTTCTGTCTCTCGTCCGCAGCGATAGCGTCCGGCCGGCTTCTCGGACGCTTCGCTTGGCCGCGTAAGGCGGCGGTCGGCGGACCAGGTGTGCTTCTCGGGTTACGTGGGAGCCGCGCTAGCGCAGCCCAGGGATACTGGCGCTACGAATGTCGGGATGAGCCCACGTGCTCCCACGTGGCGAATAGCCGTGCTGGAGGCGGCGGCGGTGTGCTGTGTTGTCAAACGCAGAGGTTGACGCCTTCCCGCTCGATCGTGTTGGTGTCTTCATTCCCCGCCCTGTCCCTCGCCCGCACGACGAAGTAGAAGGGTTCCGTGGATGCAAGCTGCGGCGTGTCAAAGGAGACCCGGCCGCGCCTTGTCGTGTAGGTGGGCAGCGAGAAGTTCTCCCCACCCGGGCTGCTGGCTTGGTAGATCTCGTAGACGATCGCTCGCGAGGGCGTCTTGTTGTCGCCCGCCGCCTTCCAGGCGAGGTGGTACCTGCTCGAAATACCGGGACCGATTGGCCCCGGGACGCACGTCGTGGCCGAAGTTAGGCCGCCGAAGACGGGTGGGGTGTGGTCCCGACCGCGGGCGGATACGGCAGGGCAAAGGATGAGCAGCCCAGAGATGGCCGCGGCCGCGATGCGGGACGGGCGGTGCGGGGATGAAGGCAAGAGTCGGGCTCCTCCTTTGCTCGGTGGGCTCGCACGCGGAGTCTACGCCTCCGACGCCGAGGTCAACCCGACCGCTGGGCGTCACCGTGGGCGCATCCTCGTGCGCCACCCGGCCTGGCTCTGGGTCGCGCACGCTGTCTCATCGAGGTCCCCTAGCTGCTAGTCGGTGGCGCACACGGGGTCACGGCTCGATCCCGCGTCTGTCCCGGGCCGCGGCGGCTGCGACAATGGCCGTGATGGCATCGAAGAACGTCCGCCTTCTTCGTCGGTGCGCCGAATTGCTCAACGTCGGCGACTGGGACGCCCTGTTCGAGCTCTATCACCCTGACGTCGACGTCGAGTTCCGTGATCTGCAGCCGCCTCCGGACATACCCGACGTGCTTCATGGCCGCGAGGGTGTTCGTCGCATCGTGGCACATTGGACGGCTCCTTACGACGAGTTCGGGGCTGAGGTGAAGGAGTACATCGATGCCGACCCGTGGGTCGTCTGCGACACGCGCTGGTTCCTGAGGAACGATGGCAGCGATCCACCGCTCGAAGTTCGCTTCGCGGATGCCTACGAGGTCGAGCAGGGCATGATCCGCCGGGCGATCATCGGCTTCCGAGACGTCGAGGCCGCCTTGGAGAGCGTGCGGGCGGCAGCGTAATGCTGGAGCTTTCTCGCTCCCAGGGCGACACCTCCCCGCTGCATGCCGCCCTGACTATCCTCAACTACCCGCCCTTTCCCTGCGCTGGGTGTCCTCGGCGTCTCTGATCGCCCAGCCGAGCCGCTCCACGAGCTGTGACGAGTTGTGCTCGTTGTCGAGGTGTATCGAGTAGACGCTCTCATCCATCAGTACGGGTGCGGCGCGATCGGGGGTCGGATCGGTTGTCACGATGACTCTGGCCATGAGATCTCCTTACGTGATCGTGGTGATGTTTGACCCTCCCACGGGCCCCTGAGGGAGGGATAAAGCGGAGGTGAAAGACAGCCGGTCCGGGGGCGCGTCAGGGCCGGCGTCGGACCCGCGCCTGGGATGGCTGCAGATCCCGGGGGCTGCGTCGCAAACCGCCGGCGAGAGAGTTGGCTTGGGCTACTGGCCAGTTGTCGTCGCGGTTTCGCGCCGAGCCGCGTCTCTGTCTCAGCCGTGCCCGGGGTGCCCGGACTGGGCCGCGCGGAGTTCTTGCTCGGTCGCGCCCAGCCCGACAGCGTCCCGACGAAGCCTGTCCTCGAAGAGCGCCAACTCCTCGTCGGGCGATTCGCGCAGCCGTCGAAGCGCGAAGTCCTTGGCGCCGGCATCACGCCGCTCTGCTCCCTCCTGCACTGTCCTGTCGGCGTCGCCGGTCGGCTTGCGCGGCCCCGCTGCCTCGACCCTGGCAGCGTCCTCGGCCTCCCTTGGGAAGAGGTGTTTGATGGCCTTCTCGGTCGACACGTCGTGGGCTGGTGGTCTCTTGGGCATTCAACCTCTCCTCCAGGCACTGTCCCAACGCCCCTGTGGCCCGACCGGGTGGCGGGCGTCGCGGATGCCGGCCGCGGGTGCGCCGGCGCCGGCCATCAGCAGGGCTCCGGGATGCTTGCGTGACGCCGGGCCTCGCGGAAGCTGACCAGGCGCTTGCGCTGCTCGTCGTAGAGCTTGAGCCTTGTTGCGCCCAACCCGTCCATCAGCGAGAGCGTCGGTACGTCGTGAAGCGCCGGTGTTTGATCGTGGGCGCCCTTCAGCTTGTAGTTGGGGATCTGCGCGTTGAGGTGGTGGATGTGGTGGTAGCCGATGTTGCCGGTGCAGAAACGCGGCAGGGCCGCCAGCTTCAGGTAGGAGCTCCCCTGCAGCGCCGCGTCCGTGAAGCTCCAGCTCTCGGCGTCGCTCCAGTAGGCGTCCTCGAATTGGTGCTGCACGTAGAACAGCCAGATCCCGATCGATCCTGCGAGCAGCGCCGGTAGGACGAGCACGAGGAGGTAGTCGAGCCAGCCGATCCGCCACACGAGCAGCGCCACGAGAGCCGCGAGCGCGATGTCGGTCCCGAGCACGCTGCGGCGCATCCGTGGACGCGCCCCCTTTGCGACGATTCTGGGTCCGATGAGCATGGCGACGACCGGGCCGAGGCCGAACATGACCAGTGGGTTGCGCGACAGTCGGTAGCCCAGCCTGCCTCGCGGTGTCAGCGTGTCGTACTCCGTGATGGTGAGGGTGTGAAGGTCACCCGTTCCGCGACGCTCGAGGTTCCCGGCGGTCGCGTGATGGACCGCGTGGTCGTGACGCCAGCGGTGAAACGGCGAGTAGAGGAGCAGCCCGAGCGCACGCCCCAGCCATGCGTTCGCGCGCCGGGACCCGAAGAACGAGCCGTGCGTGCAGTCGTGGAAGACGATGAACACGCGCAGCAGGAACACGGCCGCCGGGATGGCGAGTAGCAGCGCGAGCGGCGATCGCCCCAGCAGCACGTAGGTGGCCGCCGAGACCCCTAGGTACGGCACGATCGACGTGGCCAGGCAAAGTGCAGCACGCCGCGTGTCCGGGACCGCATACGCCGAGAGCTGCTCGCGCCAGGCGCGCGCGTGCATGCTGTGTGGGGCTTCGGCCGGCGCTTCACTGTCACGGGCTGCCTCGTCGGGTTCGTCGCGGCCCAACATGGCTGGTGATGGGGTCGGGGTCATCGCGTTGTCGCGCGGGGACGGCGCCGTGGCCTGCGCGGGGCGCACGTCGCCTGCTGGCCACGATGCTGCTCGCCACCGAGGCCGTGGCTGAGGCCGAGCCGTCGGGCGAGCTCGCGCATCACGTGGCGCTCGCCGGCGCCCACGAGTGTCACGCCCACTCCGTGGTTCCCGGCTCGCCCCGTGCGGCCGACCCGGTGAATGTAGGCGTGATGGTCGGCGGGCGGGTCGAAGTTGATCACGTGCGAGACCCCCTCGACATCGATTCCCCTGGCTGCGACGTCGGTCGCTACCAGCGTGTCGACGGTCCCGGTCTGGAAGTGCGCCAGGGCACGGTCGCGCTGGCCCTGGGACTTGTTGCCGTGGATCGCGACGGCCCGGACTCCCCGGGTGTCGAGTCGTTTGACGAGGCGGTCGGCGCCACGCTTGGTCCGGACGAACACGATCGCCCTGTCGCGGTCGGCTTCCAACTGTTCGATGAGCGCGTCAACTCGCTGCTCGTCGCGGACCGGGACGAATCGATGCTCCAGCAGCGGCTTCGTCGGGTCGATCGGCGGGCTGTGGTCGTGGACCTTCGCATCCGACGTGTAGCGACTCGCCAGATTGCCGGCGATCCCGTCGAGCGTGGCGGAGAAGAACAGCGTCTGGCGCTCCTGCGGGCACGCGCCGACGATGCGATCGATCGCGGGCCGAAAGCCCATGTCGAGCATGCGGTCGGCCTCGTCCAGGACGAGCATCCCGACGTGGGCCAGCGTGAAGGTACCGCGCGCAAGGAGATCCTCGAGCCGGCCCGGCGTGGCGACGATGATGTGGGCCCGCTTGGCCCTGGCGCCCTGTGCCGAGATGCCGACGCCGCCGTACACGGCGGCGACCCGCAGACCCTTGGCGCGGGCGAGGTCCTCGAGCTCGGTGACGATCTGCGCGGCGAGCTCGCGAGTGGGCGCCAGCACGAGACCGGCCGGGGTACCCTGCCCCGCGTCGAGCCGCTCAACGAGCGGGATGCCGAAGGCGAGCGTCTTGCCCGAGCCGGTCGGCGCCTTGACGAGGGTGTCCCGTCCGGCCAGCACGTCCTCGAGCACCAGTCGTTGAACGGGGAAGGGGGCCGTGATGCCGCGGCGGGAGAGTGCGCGGCGGACGGCACTGCAGACGCCGAGATCGGCGAAGGACTGCTTTGACATGTAACTGCTCCTGACGGCGCTCGCTGGCGCCTGCGGGTTCGGAGGCCCTGGCTGACCCGAACCGCGCGTCGCGGGACTCAAGCGAGCTAACCTCGCGGCCAAAGGTCTCGGCCGCCAACACAGACCGTAACAGACGTCTCCCCGGGGGCCTGGACGAGGCCGGCCCGCGAACCCGGAGCGCTAACGTCTGGGCTATGCCGGATAAGCACTCCGAGCGTGAGCAGCCGGATCAGACGGGCGCGGTGGGCTCGGGGCGCGTCCAACGGGACCCCGACGAGCTGCGGCCGCGAGTGACGGAAACGCCGGTGGGCGACGGGCGCGACCCGCGCGCCAAGGAATCCGCCCTGCGACGGCTGCACGCCGCCTCCGACGAGGTGCTCGCCGTGTTCGAGCAGAACCTACGCGACGACGCGAGCGCGGCCGGGGCGAGCGAGCAGGAGATCAGGGCCGCGCAGGCGGAGCACCCCGAGCACCCGTGACGCCCCGAGCACCCGTGACGCCCCGAGCACCCGTGAAGCCGGCCGCTCCCGGTGGGGCACCGATCACCGTCGTGTAGCCGCGCTCGGGGGCCCCAGAGGTGCCCGCTCAGCCGTCGGCCCGAGGCGGCCCGTCCGGTGCCACGACCCGCTCGCCCAGCTCCGTCTCCATGGGCGGATCAGGAGCCTGGGCGGCCAGCTTGCGGGCGTCCTTCCTGGCCCGCTTCAGCTCACGTCGCTCGCGAAGCCGGTTCTCACGATCGCGCTTTGCCATCGTCGTCTTCTTCTTGCCGCTCGAAGCCATGTGTATCCGTTCCCTGGTCGGAGAAGCGGGTCCGCCTTGGTCACGGCCGAGGTCACGGCCTGCCGTTGCGGCCTGCCACGCTGCCGCGGGCTGGGCGCGCCGGCCACGATGGCCAGGGCGGAAGCGCTAGGTCAGTGTGACGTTCGCGGCCTTGGGTCCCTTGTCGCCGGGTTCGGCGTCGTAA
>Ga0335083_10004440_pt1 | contig 17868 bp, 17 predicted proteins | sample Lox_Sample_42_FD_206716 | JGI IMG/M metagenome (GOLD analysis project Ga0335083, IMG submission 206716) | Soil microbial communities from Loxahatchee National Wildlife Refuge, Florida, United States - Lox_Sample_4.2 | ecosystem: Environmental > Terrestrial > Soil > Wetlands | place: USA...
CCAAGAGCAAGGTGATCGACGTCCAGGAAGGCGACTATGTGAAGCGCGGCGACAATCTGATCGGTGGCTCGCCCGACCCGCATGACATTCTGGAAGTGCTCGGCATCGAGCCCCTGGCCGAATATCTCGTCAGCGAAATCCAGGAAGTCTATCGACTGCAGGGCGTGAAGATCAACGACAAGCACATCGAGGTGATCGTTCGCCAGATGCTGCAGAAGGTCGAGATCACCGACGGCGGCGACACCACGCTGCTCGCCGGCGAACAGGTCGATCGCGAGGAGATGGACGAGTTCAACGCCAAGCTCATGCCCGGCCAGAAGCCGGCCGAGGGCAAGCCCGTTCTGCTCGGCATCACCAAGGCGAGCCTGCAGACACGCAGCTTCATCTCGGCGGCCTCCTTCCAGGAGACGACCCGCGTCCTCACCGAGGCGGCCGTCCAGGGCAAGAAGGATACGCTCGTCGGCCTCAAGGAGAATGTCATCGTCGGCCGCCTGATCCCGGCCGGCACCGGCGCCTCCATGAACCGCCTGCGCATCGCCGCCTCGAGCCGCGACGCGGCGCTGCGCGCGGCCATGCGTGCCGCCAACGACGCGCATCTCATCGCGCCGCAGACTGCGGCCGAGGAGCATGCCGCCGAACTGCGCGAGGGCCCCGAAGCGGCGATCGGCGACGATCCGCTCGGCGCCGTGCAGGGCGAGGACTTCACCACCGAGGATCTGGAATAGGCTCCAGTCTCCTCAGGGAGCATCGAAACAAAAGAAGGCCCGCTGGAGCGATCCGGCGGGCCTTTTTGCGTCTCATTGCTCGTTATATCAGCGAAGGCGAAGTACGCCTCTCCAGAGTCCTGAAGTCAGGACCCGCCAAACAAAAAGGGCTCCGAAACCGGAGCCCTTCTGCATTCCCGTTGAGGAGCCGTTCAGCCCTTCTTGAGCGTCAGCCCGCCGAAGCGCTTGTTGAAGCGGGCGACCTGGCCGCCGGTGTCGAGCAGGCGCTGGTTGCCGCCGGTCCAGGCCGGGTGCGAGCTCGGGTCGATATCGAGCGTCAGCGTGTCGCCTTCCTTGCCCCAAGTCGAGCGGGTCTTGAAGGTCGAGCCGTCGGTCAGCTGAACGGTGATGAAATGATAATCGGGATGCGCGTCTTTTTTCATGTCAGGCTCCATAAGTGGCCGGTTTCCGACCGGCCGGGGAGTTTCGGAAGCGCGCCCCTAGCGGGAATCGCGCGGGAAAGCAAGGTCAACGTCATCCCAGCGAACGCTGGGATCTCAGGCAGTGAAGCGCTGTCGATGCATGAGACCCCAGCTTTCGCTGGGGTGACGGACTTGGTCTAATCCTTCGGCGGATCGGCGATCATCGCCACGCACTGCGCCTCGGCGCAGAGCTTGCCATCGACCGATGCCTTGCCGCTGAACTTGCAGACCGATCCACGCAGCTGGGTGAACTCGACATGGAGGTCGAGCAGGCAGCCCGGCTCGACCGGGGCGCGGAACTTGGCGCCCTCGATGCCCATGAAATAAACCAGCTTGCCTGTGCCCGCGAGCCCGAGGGATTCGATCGCGAGCACCCCCGCCACCTGGGCGATCGCCTCGACGATCAGCACGCCGGGCATGATCGGGCGGCCGGGAAAATGCCCCTGGAAAAAGGGCTCGTTGATCGACACGGCCTTGACCGCATGGATCGAGGTCTTCGGGACCATCGAGACTACGCGGTCGACGAGTAGCATCGGGTAGCGATGCGGCAGGGCCGCCATGATGCGGCGGATGTCGAGGGGACCGGTCGCCCCCTCGCTCACCTCGGCATCGTCAGCCATGCCGGATCAGCGGCCTGTGGGCTGCGGACGGGCGGGCGTGCCGGCAGCGGGCGCCGCGGGCGGGGTCGCGGCGGGCGCGGCAGCGGCGGGTGCCTGCTGCTGCTGGCCGGGCTGCCAGCCCTGCGGCGGCACGATACCGACCGTCGGCACCAGCGCGTTCAGCTCGGTGATGAGCGACGCGGTGAGATCGACGTTCGGCTGGAAGGCCAGTGTCGAATCGTCCTTGATGAGCAGGTCGACCTTGTTCTTGGTCAAGACCGCCTTGAGCGCATCGTCGAGCTTGGCGCCGATCTGTTCGAGGACATATTGCTTGGCGAGCTGGATCGGCTGGTTGAGCTGCTGGAGCTCCGCCTGCGCTTCCTGGCCGCGCTTTTGCAGCGCATCATATTGCGTCTGCAGCGCCTGAGTCTGCACCGGCGTGGGCTTGGGACCCGCGGCCTTGGCGGCGGCCTGGAGTGCGTCCTCCTTCGACTTGATCTCGGCCTGCAGGGCGGTCCGGCGCGTGTTCAGGCTGTCGATGGCGCCCTTGTAGGTCACAGCCATCTGCTGGGTGGCGGTCTGCGCCGCGGCGGAACCGTTGATCGCGGCATCGACATTGACGACCGCGATGCCGAGCTTGGACTGGGCCGATGCCGGCGTGGCGGCAACGGCCAAGGCAAGAGGTGCCGACGCGAGCGCGACGGACGCAAGAAGCATGTTTTTCATCAGAATTGGGTTCCTACATTGAAGGTTACGAGTTTCGTGTCGTCGCCATAGGCGTGCAAAAGCGCCTTGGCGATGTCGATGCGGAAGGGTCCGAAAGGCGAATTCCAGTTGACGCCGAAACCGATTGAGACGCGCGGGCTCGGCGTATCGCCGACATAGAATTCCTTGAAGCCCGAGCGCGACGAGCTGACTTCCGTCGTGTTGGCCGGGCATGCCGTGTCCACCGTCGTCGAGTCCGAGGTCGTGCCGTCGGGATTGCGCGATTCGCAGGTGCGGGTGACGTAGATTTTGTCGATCAGGCCGCCATTCTCATCGGTCGGCTTGCGCAGGCCGAAGACCGCGCCGGCATCGATGAAGACACTGGGGCGAATGCCCATGTCCTTGGCGCCGGCACCGAGCGGGATTTCGAGTTCGGCATGGGCGAGATACATTGCGCGGCCGCCGAGCGCATCGTCGGTCCAGTTGTCGCGATTTTCGTCGACGCCGGTGATGTTGCCGCTCGAGTCGGTCAGATAGGGCTTGCGGATGATGCGGGGGCCAACGCCGCGAATATCGAAACCGCGAATCTGCGGCTCGCCCAGGAAGAAGCGGTCGACCAGGCGAATCGGATCGCTGCTCGCGCTCGCGCCCTGCTGGAACGACTGGATATAGGCCGCCTGGCCGCTGACCGAGAAGATGAAGCCGCGGCCCAGCGACCAGTATTTGTCGGCCTGGACCGTCGTCCTCAGATAGGCGACATTGCCGCCGAGGCCGGCAAAATCCTGGCTCAGCGTCGCGCCATAGCCGCGCGTCGGCCGCAGGCGATTGTCATGTGAATCGAACACCAGCGAGTAGCCGAAGGTCGAGGTCGTGCGCTTGCCGATGGCGTCGCACAGATAGCGGCCGGCCTTGAGCGGATCGCAGGTGTCGGTCGCATCGTCGCCGGGAATGCCGTCGCCGCTGTTGTTGGTATAATAGGTCAGCCTGTCGAGCGTCACATTGTCGAACGACAGGCCGTAGCGCAGGCCCAGCGACAGATATTCGGTGATCGGCACGCCGGCGCGAATCTGGAAGCCGGTGCGCACCTGGCTGTAGGTCGTGTTGCGGGTGTCTTCGGAATAATAGTTGAAGCTGTTCATGTCCTGGCGGAAGATATCGAAGCCGACCGCCATGTTCCGATCCATGAAATAGGGCTCGGTGAAGCCAGCCTGGATCGACTTCGAATAGCTCGACCAGTCGACCGACGTCCGCAGCTCCTGGCCCATGCCGCGGAAATTGCGCTGCGTCACGGACGCCGAAAGGATGAAGTGCTCGATGCTTGAGAAGCCGGCGGACAGGGACAGTTCGCCGGTCGACTTTTCCTCGACATTGGTCTCCAGGATGACGCGGTCATCGGCCGAACCGGGCTTCTGCTCGACTTCCAGCTTGTCCTGGAAGAAGCCCAGTGAATTGATGCGGTCCTGCGAGCGCTTGACCTGGAAGGTGTTGAACGCGTCGCCTTCCTGGAGGCGGAATTCGCGGCGGACGACCTTGTCCTGGGTCAGCGTGTTGCCGTTGATGTCGATGCGTTCGACATAGACGCGCGGCGCATTGGCGATCTTGAAGGTGATCGACATCGTCCGCACGTCCTTGTCGCGCTGGTAGTCGGGCTGCACGTCGGCAAAGGCATAGCCGAACAGACCAGCGGTCTGGTTCAGCTGCTCGATCGTGTCTTCCACCGCCTTGGCGTTGTACCAGTCGCCCTTGCGAAGGCGCAGGGAATGGGTCAGGCCGGTTGAGGACAGATCGCGCAAGTCGCTGTCCACCTTGACGTCGCCGAATTTGTAGCGCGGACCTTCCTCGATCACATAGGTGATGATGAAGTCCTGCTTGTTCGACGTGAGCTCCGCGACGGCGGAAACGACGCGGAAGTCGGCATAGCCCTGGGTCAGGTAGAATTGCCGCAGCTTCTGCTGGTCGTAGGCCAGCCGGTCGGGATCATAGCTGGTGCCGGACGAGAACAGCCGGAACCAGCGGCCCTGCTTGGTCGCCATTTCCGCGCGCAACCGGGTATCGGGAAAGACCGTGTTGCCGATGATGTTGATCTGGCGGACACGAGACTTTGGACCCTCGTTGATCTCATAGACGATATCGACGCGGTTCTGATCGAGCTTGACCAGCTTGGGGTCGACGACGGCGGCAAAGCGGCCCTGCCGCCGGTACAGCTCGAGAATGCGGGCCACGTCGGCGCGCACCTTGGAGCGCGTGTAGATCTGGCGCGGCGCCATCTTGATCTCGGGCTTGATCTTGTCGTCCTTGAGGCGCTTGTTGCCCTCAAGCACGATCCGGTTGATCACCGGATTTTCCTTCACGACAACCGTCAGCGCGCCATTGTTGTTGCGGACCTCGGCCCTGTCGAAAAGCTCGCTCGCATAGAGATCCTTGAGCGCCTGGTCGCCCATCTCCTGCGTATATGTGCCCCCGACGCGCAGCTTGGTGTAGCTGAGCACCGTATCTGGCTCCAGACGCTCGGCGCCCTGAACGGTGATGGAGGTTATCGTCCATGACGTTGCGACGGGCGATGTGGTCGCGGCGGCCGGCGCCGTCGGGGCGGGTGCTGGTGCCTGTGCACCGGGCTGGTCGTCGGCGCGCGCAGGCATCGAGATGAGGCCGCCCAGCATCGTTCCGGCAAGCAGCCATGCGGTCAGGCGGGGCGTCTCACGTTTCGTCTTAATCTCGGTCAAAACCCTGCATCCTCGCCACATCGTGAAAGGCCCGGCGGAATCTGCCGGGCCAAGCCGTTCCCCTGCCCTAACCGCGTCAGCCAATCAAGCGCGACAGCCCGCGCCACAGGCCGAAAGAGTCCAAATCGTTGATCGTCACCAGCAACATCAGCCCGAGCAGCAGCGCCAGACCCGAACGGAAAGCGATTTCCTGGACGCGCGCACTCACCGGTCTGCGCTGAATGGCCTCGATCCCGTAGAAGAACAAATGTCCCCCGTCGAGCATGGGAATTGGCAAGAGGTTGATGAACCCCAAGTTAATCGAAACGAGCGCGATGAAGGAGATGAGCGCAAGCGGCCCGGAAGCCGCGCTCTCGCCCGAAAACTGCGCTATTCTGAGTGGTCCGCCCAGCTCCCGGATCGAGGTCTTGCCCGTGACGAGCCGACCGAGTCCATCGGCCGTCATCTTGATGAGCGCGCCGGTGCGCTCAAGCCCGATGACCGGTGCTTCGAGCAGCCCGACCTTGCGCACCGCGATCTCGACCGGTCGGACGCCAAGCATGGGCACGCGCACCTCATGGCCGAGGCTGTCCTTCACAGCCTGGAAACCCATGGTCACGGGAAGATCGAGCCGTTTCCCGCCGCGCTCCACGACCAGATCGAGACGTTCTCCGGCCCTATAGAGCGGTACAACGCGCGTCAGTGCATCGAAATCCGCGACCGGGCGTCCGTCGAGCGACATGATTCGGTCGCCGGCCTTCAGGCCCGCGGCCTCGGCAGCGCTGTGCGCGATGGGCTGAACCTGCGTCGTGGTGACATTTTCGCCGTAAACGAGCGCGAATCCGGCCAGGATCAAAGCGGCGAAGAGCAGGTTGACCACCGGCCCGGCCAGCACGATCAGGGCGCGCTGCCACACCGGCTTCACATGAAAGCAGCGGTTACGCTCCTTGGGCGGAAGCTCCAGCCATTTGGGGTCAGGCTCGCTGGCAATGCCCATATCGCCCGCGAACCGGACATAGCCACCGAGCGGCAGCGCACCCAGGCGCCAGCGCGTCCCGCGCCGGTCGGTCCAGTGTGTCACTTCGGGACCGAAGCCGATGGAAAATGCCTCCGCATGGACCCCGCACCAGCGGCCGACCCAATAATGGCCCATCTCATGGACGAAGATCAGCGGCCCGATGACGAGCAGGAACGAGAGGATCATCAGGGTGAAGGTCGGCAGGGACATCAGACGGTCATTCCTTCGGCAAGCTGCGCGGCCTTGGCGCGGGCGGCTGCATCGGCGGCCTTCACATCGTCAAGCGAGCGGACCGGCGCAACATTGCTGCGGTCGAGCACGGCTTCGACAATAGCCGCAATATCGAGAAAGGTCACTTTGCCGTCCAGGAAGGCAGCGACTGCCACCTCATTGGCGGCATTGAGGATCGCGGGCGCGCTGCCGCCGCGCTGGATCGCCTCGCGGGCAAGCCGGATGGCCGGGAAGCGCACCTCGTCGGGCGCCTCGAACTCGAGCTTGCCGATGGTCGCAAGATCGAGCGGCTGGCAGGGCGTCGCCATGCGGTCCGGCCAGGCCAGCGTGTTGGCGATGGGGATGCGCATGTCCGGGCTGCCGAGCTGGGCGAGCGTCGAGCAATCGACGAACTCGACCATCGAGTGAATGACGGACTGCGGATGCACCAGGATCGCGAGGCGATCCAGTCCGACCGGGAAGAGATGATGCGCCTCGATATATTCGAGGCCCTTGTTCATCATCGTCGCGCTGTCGATGGTGATCTTGCGGCCCATCGTCCAGTTGGGATGCTTGAGCGCCTGATCGGGGGTGACAGCGCGCATCTCGTCGAGGCTTTTGGTGCGAAAAGGGCCGCCGCTCGCGGTCAGCGTGATCTTGCGCACGCGGTCGATGCAACCGCCGTCAAGGCACTGGAAAATCGCATTATGCTCACTGTCCACGGGGAGCAGTGTAGCAGCGCTTTCCTGAACGGCGGCCATCATGACATCGCCCGCCGCGACCAGCGCTTCCTTGTTGGCGAGCGCGACGGTCCTGCCCTGCTTCACGGCCGCCAGTGTCGGCGCAAGGCCCGCAAGGCCGACGATCGCCGCCATGGTCCAGTCCGCGCCCATCAACGCTGCTTCGATGAGGGCGCCCTCCCCCGCCGCCGCCTCGATGCCGGTGCCGGCCAGCACGTCCTTGAGATCGCCATAGCAGCGCGCGTCGGCGACCACGGCGAGCTTCGCATTGTGCGTGATCGCGGCCGCGGCAAGCTTGGCGACATCGCAGCCCGCCGTCAGCGCCAGCACCTCATAGGCGTCGGGATCGCGGCCGATGAGATCGAGCGTCGAGCAGCCGATCGAGCCGGTCGCGCCGAAGATGGAGACGGTGCGCGGGGCGGTCATGGCACCAGTCCCCGGTCCGGATACAGGAAATGCAACAGGAGGAACGCCACGATGCAGACGGGGAGCAGTCCATCGACCCGGTCGAACATGCCGCCATGGCCGGGAAGCAGGTTGCCGCTGTCCTTGACGCCTGCACGGCGCTTCATCCAGCTTTCGAAGAAATCACCAGCCTGCGCGATGACCGCCGCCGCCACGCCGAAAATCACTATGCCAGCCCGCGATATATGGAAACTGAACCCAGCCTTCTCGAGAAGCATGTTTGCGAGGGCAAGCGCAATTGCTGCTCCCACCATCCCCCCGAACAGCCCCGCCCAGGTCTTGGAGGGGCTGATCGCGGGTGCGATCCTGGGTCCGCCAATGGTTCGCCCGGTGAAATAGGCGCCAATGTCCGTGCCGATCACTGCCGCCAGCACGGGCACGAACAGGTTTGCATTCTGAAGGACGAGCACCGACGCACAGCCGAACGCCGCATAAAGCCCGCCGCAAGCCATCCACACGCCCTTGGCGAACTCGCTGATCGGAAACTTCACGACGATGTTGCGCCATTCCAGCACCACGGTGAACGCGACCAGCGCAACGAAGAAGGTGAAGACATTGCCGCCGATGTAGAGCGCGGTGCCGGCCACGACGAGCATGACCGCAGCCGAGACGGTGCGGATGGCAAGATCGGGTTTGGGCGCGGCGTCGGCCATCTACAGGCCCCCGTAGCGGCGCTCACGCCGGGCATAGCTCTCAACCGCCGCCGTCAATGCCGCCTCGTCGAAATCCGGCCAGAGCACATCGGTGAAATAGAGTTCGGCATAGGCCGCCTGCCAGAGCAGGAAATTGGAGAGGCGCTGCTCGCCCGAGGTGCGGATGAGCAGGTCGAGCGGCGGCAGGTCGGCGGTATCGAGTTCCGCCTCGATCATGGCCGGCGTCATGTCGGCGGGATCGAGCTCGCCCGCCTTCGCGCGCTCCGCCAGCTTGCGCACCGCGCGGGCCAGTTCGTCGCGCGAGCCGTAGTTCAGCGCCACCACCAGCGTCGAGCCGCTGTTCCCGGCGGTTTTCGTCACGGCATCGTCGACCATCTTCGCCGCTTCCGGCTCGAAGGCGTGATGATCGCCGATGATCTTGAGGCGGATATCGGCCTCGTGAATCTCCTCCAGCTCGGAGCGGATGAACTGCTTCATGAGGCCGGTGAGATCGGCGATCTCCTCTTCCGGCCGTTTCCAGTTCTCCGAGGAAAAGGCGTAGAGCGTCACGCACTCGATGCCGAGCTTGCTGGCGGCACGCAGCACCTTGCGTACCGCCTCCGCACCGGCGCGGTGGCCCGCGATGCGAGGCAGTCTGCGCGCCTTGGCCCAGCGGCCATTGCCATCCATGATGATCGCGACATGGCGCGGGACGCCGCGGTCCGGAACGGCCGGCAGGGCCTTGCGCTGGGCGCGGGCGCGCGGAAAGATCATGGCGCCTCGGCTCCTCGCGGCGCCGGGCCAGTGGTCAAGTCACTTGCCAAGGATTTCCTTTTCCTTGGCAGCGGCCGCGGCGTCGATCTCGGCGATCGTGTCGTCGGTCAGCTTCTGGACCTCTGTTTCCTTGCGCTTGCGCTCATCCTCGCCGAATTCGCCCTTCTTCTCATCGGTCTTGAGATTGTCCATGCCGTCGCGGCGGACATTGCGGGCGGCGATGCGGGCCTTCTCGGCATATTGGCCGGCGAGCTTGGCCAGCTCCTTGCGGCGCTCTTCGGTCAGGTCGGGGATCGGCAGGCGGATATTCTGCCCATCGACGATCGGGTTGAGGCCGAGGCCGGCCGAGCGGATCGCCTTGTCCACCGGCCCGACATTGGAGCGGTCCCAGACCTGCACGGAAAGCAGGCGCGGTTCGGGGGTGGAGACGGTCGCGACCTGATTGAGAGGCATGTTCGCGCCATAAACCTCGACCGTGACCGGATCGAGCAGCGCCGTATTGGCGCGGCCGGTGCGCAGGCCGGCGAGATCGTGCTTCAGTGCCTCCACGGCGCCGTGCATGCGGCGCTCCAGATCGGCCTTGTCATATTGTGCCATTGTCCCTCTCCGAAGCCTTCGCGGTCAAGCGCCGTCGTCGACGCGCGTGGAAACGCCTTCGCCGCGCAACACCTTGGCAAGATTGCCGCGTTCGCGAATGTTGAACACGATGATGGGGATATGGTTGTCCCGGCAGAGCGCGACGGCACTCGCATCCATCACCTTGAGATTCTGACTGAGAACCTGGTCGTAACTCACTCTGTCAAAACGTTTTGCATCCGCCGATTTCTTGGGATCGGCATCATAGACGCCGTCGACGGACGTGCCCTTGTAGAGCGCATCGCAGCCCATTTCCGCCGCGCGCAGCGCCGCACCGCTGTCGGTCGTGAAGAACGGGTTGCCGGTGCCCGCAGCGAAAATCACAACCCGACCCTTTTCCAGATGCCGCGCGGCGCGCCTACGGATATAGGGCTCGCAGATCGACTGCATCGGGATCGCCGACTGCACGCGCGTATCGACCCCAAGTTGCTCCAGCGCATTCTGCATGGCGAGCGCATTCATGATCGTCGCGAGCATGCCCATATAGTCGCCGGTCGTGCGGTCGAGGCCCTTGGCCGCCGCCGCCATGCCCCGGAAGATATTGCCGCCGCCGATGACCAGGCACAGCTCCAGACCGGTGTCCTTGGCCGCCTTCACTTCTTCGGCCATGCGCTGCACCGTCTCCGGATCGATGCCAAACTGGCTCGCGCCCATCAGCACTTCGCCGGACAGCTTGAGCAGGATGCGCTTGTTGGCGTGCGAAGACATGCGGACGAAAGACCCGATCTACATATGGGAAGCGGCGCGGACCTTAGTGGGACCGCGCCGCTGTGCCAAGCGCCCTGTCATGCAGAGCGCGCAACTTTATGTGGGCAGCTTCAGGCCGTCTTGCCGGCAGCCGCCGCGACCTCGGCCGCGAAATCGCTCTCTTCCTTCTCGATGCCTTCGCCGAGCTGGAAGCGGACATAGCTCTTGAGCGCGATCGTCGTGCCCGCGTCCTTCGCCGCCTTGGCGATGACGTCGGCGACCGGCGTCTTGCCGTCAATCACGAAGGGCTGCGAGAGAAGCGCGTTTTCCTTGGCGAACTTGGCCACCGCGCCATCGACCATCTTGGCGACGATCTCGGCCGGCTTGCCGGATTCGGCAGCCTTTTCGGCGGCAATGGCGCGCTCGCGCTCCAGCACGTCGGCCGGGATGTCCGACGCGTTGAGAGCGACCGGGAAGGCGGCCGCGACATGCATGGCGATCTGCTTGCCGAGCGGCAGCAGCACGTCCGCGCCCGCCGGGCTTTCCAGCGCGACCAGCACGCCGATCTTGCCGAGGCCGGGCGCGACCGCATTGTGCATGTAATCGACGACCAGGCCCTGATCGACCGACACATAGCCGACACGGCGCAGTTGCTGGTTCTCGCCGATGGTGGCGACATTGGTCACCAACGCGTCGTTGATCGTGCCGCCGGCCGGATGCGGGCTGGCCTTGAGCGTCTCGGCATCGGTGATGCCGCCGGCGAGGGCGACGTCAGCGGCGGTGCGCGCAAAGCCCTGGAACTGCTCGTTCTTGGCGACGAAATCGGTCTCGCTGTTCACCTCGACCGCGACGCCCTTGGTGCCATCGACCTTGGTGGCGACGAGGCCTTCAGCGGCGGTGCGGCTCGACTTCTTGGCGGCGGCGGCAAGGCCCTTGGCGCGCAGCCAGTCAACCGCGGCCTCGATGTCGCCACCGGTCTCGGTCAGCGCCTTCTTGCAATCCATCATGCCGGCGCCACTCTTCTCGCGCAGGTCCTTGACCGCAGCTGCAGTAATTTCTGCCATGTTCACATTCCTTTTTGTGCGGATGTCCAGAAAGACGAGCGGGCGCTCGGACTACTCAAGCCCGGCGCCCTGCCCGCTTATTGTTGCGTGCGTTTGACGGCGCCCTCAGGCCTCGGCTTCAACGACGGGTTCAGCTTCGACGACGGGCTCGACGACAGCTTCCTCGGCCGGCGGCTCCGCCATGGCGCCGAGATCGACGCCGGCGGCCTGCGCCGCACCCTGGTTGCCGCGCGTCGCCGCCTGGGCGATCGCGTCGCAATAAAGGCGAATGGCGCGGCTGGCGTCGTCATTGGCCGGAACCGGGAAGGCGATGCCGTTCGGGTCGACGTTCGAATCGAGGATCGCGACCACCGGGATGCCGAGCGTATTGGCTTCCTTGATCGCCAGCTCTTCCTTGTTGGCGTCGATCACGAACATGACGTCCGGGATGCCGCCCATGTCGCGGATGCCGCCGAGGCTGAGCTCGAGCTTGTCGCGCTCACGCGTCATCTGCAGCACTTCCTTCTTGGTGAGGCCGTGCGTATCGCCCGAGAGCTTCTCTTCGAGCGTCTTGAGGCGCTTGATCGACTGGCTGATCGTCTTCCAGTTGGTGAGCATGCCGCCCAGCCAGCGGTGATTGACGAAATGCTGGCCCGAGCGGCGCGCGGCGTCCGCGATCGGCTCCTGCGCCTGGCGCTTGGTGCCGACGAACAGCACCTTGCCGCCGGCCGCGACGGTCGAGTTCACGAAGTCGAGCGCGCGCGCGAAGAGCGGCACGGTCTGCGAGAGGTCGAGGATGTGGATCCCGTTGCGGTCGCCGAAGATGTACGGCTTCATCCGCGGATTCCAGCGGTGGGTCTGGTGGCCGAAATGCGCGCCGGCCTCGATCAATTGGTGAAGGGTGACGACAGGAGCCGCCATAAACAAGTTCCTTTCCGGTTAGTCCTCTGAGGCTCAGTGACCGCGAAGCGGCACCGGTATGTAGCGAGCCCCATGTGGGTTAGGCGGGCGCCCCTACGCGACAATGGCGGAAAAGGCAAGCCCCCAGGCACGCGGGATGTGGGCGTTTTTGCCGCTCAAGCAAGGACCGCTTGACGCGTTCCTCGAAATAGAACAAATGGTGAACATTCATGGCGGGAACCGATTCGAATCAGAGTGCGTTCCCGTCCAGAGAAAGGTTCATGCGATGTTCTTCTATGTGACCGGCTCGCTCCTGTTCATGGCCGCAATGGCTTGCGCCCTGACCGCGACCTTCATGACCTTCCGCCACTATCGCGGCCAGATGATCGCGGCGCTGCGTACGCTCAGCCTCGACGGCATCCATGCGCGGGAGCCTGTTGCGATTGCCCGCCGCTCCGCGGGCCTGCGCTCAAAGCTCGTCTAGTTCATCGAGATCGTCCGGCTCCGCCTCCAGCCGCGCAGCCCCCACGCGCCGGCGGAGCCGGGCGTAATTCACTACGCCCACCGGGATCAGCAGCAGATAACCAAGCGTCAACGCCAGCAGCACTTGCCAGGTTGCAACCATCAGCAATGGGGCGGACAGGCCCGCGACGAAGATCGCGAAAATGCGCCAGCCTGCCGGGACACGCAGCCGCTTCCAGCCCATGGTCGGCAGGTTGGAGATCATGAGAAGCGCGGTGAAGACCAGCCAGGGTGCCACAAGGCGCCAGTCACGGAAGATCGGCTCCTTCGTCACGAACCAGGCATAGAGCGGCATCAGCGCGACGCCCGCTCCCGCCGGCGCCGGCACGCCGGTGTTGAAGCCGGCCGCCTTGCGCGGCTGGTCGATAACGTCGAGATTGGCATTGAACCGCGCGAGGCGCAGCGCGCAGCTGAGCGCCAGGCCCAGGCACACGATCCAGCCGAAACGCGGCATGGCCTGGAGCGACCAGAGATAGAGCAGGATCGCGGGCGACACGCCAAAGGCAATGGCATCGGACAATGAGTCGAGTTCGGCGCCGAAGCGGCTTTCGGCGCGCAACAGCCGCGCGATTCGTCCGTCAATGCCGTCGAGGACCCCGGCAAAGATGATGGCGCCCACGGCCAATTCCCAGAACCATGTCGGCGTCCGATTTTCCGGAGGCGCGAGAAGGGGATCGTTGCCCATGATCGCGAAGCGGATCGCGGTGAGGCCGAAGCAGAGCGCCATCGCCGTCACGGCATTGGGCGCGACCTGCCGCAGCGAAATACCGCGCGGCGCGCGCAAGGGCCTCAGGCGCCGCTCAGCCAAGGTCAACCCGATCCGTCATTGCAGTACGCCATTGACGGCCGCATCGTCACCGAGCAGCGCCAGCACCGTCTCGCCGGCGACGGCATGCGTGCCGAGCGTCACCTTGGGCGCCGTCCCATGCGGCAGATAGACGTCGACCCGACTGCCGAAGCGGATGAGGCCGACACGCTGGCCCGCCGCGATGATGTCGCCACGCTTCACGAACGGCACGATCCGCCGCGCGACCAGTCCAGCAATCTGGGTGAAGCCGATGCGGACGCCGTCGCCGCGCTCGACAAGGATGTGCTGGCGCTCATTGTCCTCGCTCGCCTTGTCGAGATCGGCGTTGAGGAATTTGCCGCTCACATAGACGACATCCTTGACCGTGCCGCCGATCGGCGCGCGATTGATGTGGACGTCGAACACGCTCATGAAGATGGAGATGCGGGTCATCGGTGCATCGCCGAGCCGCTCCGGGCCGGCCAGTTCCGGCGGCGGCGCTACTATCTGGATGAGTGTGATGAGCCCGTCGGCGGGCGCGATGATCGCGCGCTCGTCCTGCGGCACGGCGCGCACCGGATCGCGGAAGAAGGCGAAGACCCAGATCGTCACGCCCGCGAACAACCAGCCGAGCACATGGCTGACGAACAGTCCAGTCAGCAGCGTGACCGCCGCGGCAATGGCGCCGAAGCGCTGGCCCTCCTTGTGAATCGCGGGAAAATGCCATTTGACCGTCCCGCTTGCCGGCGAGCCCGGTTGAGACCCGTTTGTCAGATTTGTCATGGCGCCAGTCTAGGGGCGCGCCGCCGCGCGGGCAATGCGCATTGTCCCGGCCTCGCGAAACTGCACCCTTCCCGCCGCCGGACAATCGCATTTTGGCGCTCAAAACCGGTCTCCACTTTTGCTGAAAATGCTCTAGGGAGATTCGGGTACGGCCCCGCTCGGGGTCCCATAATCCAGCAGGGAAGCGGACGCGCGCATGAGCAAGATCAAGGTGAAAAACCCTGTCGTCGAGATCGACGGCGACGAGATGACCCGGATCATCTGGGAATGGATCCGCGAGCGGCTCATCAAGCCCTATCTCGACATCGACCTTCATTATTATGATCTCTCAGTCGAGGAGCGCGACCGCACCGACGACCAGATCACAATCGACAGCGCCAATGCGATCGCCAAATATGGCGTCGGGGTCAAATGCGCGACGATCACGCCTGACAAGGGCCGCGTCGAGGAATTCGGCCTCAAGGAAATGTGGAAGTCGCCCAATGGCACGATCCGCAACATCCTGGGCGGCACGATCTTCCGCGAGCCGATCGTCATCAAGAATGTGCCGCGCCTGATCCCCGGCTGGACCGACCCGATCGTGGTCGGCCGCCATGCCTTCGGCGACCAGTATCGCGCCACCGACTATCGGGTCCCCGGACCCGGCAAGCTGCGCCTCGTCTGGGAAGGCGACAATGGCGAGGTGATCGACCGTGAGGTGTACCAGTTCAAGGCTTCGGGCGTCGCCATGGCGATGTACAATCTCGACGAATCCATCCGCGATTTCGCCCGCGCCAGCATGAACTATGCGCTGGGGCGCAAATGGCCGCTCTATCTCTCGACCAAGAACACCATCATCAAGCAATATGACGGCCGCTTCATGGACCTCTTCGCCGAGATATTCGCGACCGAAGGCTTCAAGGAGAAGTTCGCCGAAGCCGGCATCGAATATCAGCACCGCCTGATCGATGACATGGTGGCGAGCGCGCTGAAGTGGAGCGGCAAGTTCGTCTGGGCGTGCAAGAATTATGACGGCGACGTCCAGTCCGACCAGGTTGCGCAGGGCTTCGGCTCGCTCGGCCTCATGACCTCGGTACTGATGACTCCGGACGGCAAGACGATCGAGGCGGAGGCCGCGCATGGCACGGTGACGCGGCATTATCGCATGCACCAGCAGGGCAAGGCGACCTCGACCAATCCCATCGCCTCGATCTTCGCCTGGACCGGCGGCCTCAAGTTCCGCGGCAAGTTCGACGAGACGCCGGACGTGGTCCGTTTCGCCGAGACGCTGGAGAAGGTCTGCATCGCGACCGTCGAGAGCGGCAAGATGACCAAGGACCTCGCCATCCTGATCGGCCCGGACCAGAGCTGGATGACGACCGAGCAGTTCTTCGAGGCGATCCGCGTCAATCTCGAGGCGGAAATGGCGAGCTGGAAATGAAGGGGATGCGGCTCGGCCTGGTCATCACCGCGCTGGTGATTCTGATCGCGAGCCCGCTGGTCGAGCCGCGCCTGCTCGCTTTCCCCTATGAAAAGACGATCGGCGCGGATCGAGTCTATTCGGTCGGCCCGCTCGCCGACGCCTCGCTCGCGCCCATTCTGGCCCGCGCCAATCGCCTGGCCCATAGCAGCCCGCTCGCGGTCGGTGCCGAAGGGCGCAACATCTACCTGACCGGCGGCGGCTGGCGCTGGCATTGGCTTGCCGGTTCGTCGCAAGGCGCCTTCGCCCTCACCCGCGCGCTGCAGGAAGCCGTGATCGTCAATCGCACCGATCTTGGCCGCGACCGGGTCTTCAATGGCGCCCCGGTCGCCGGCATGCGGACGCTGTCCGGCGTCATCGCGCACGAAAAATGCCATGGCATGGTCCGGCGCCATTTCGGCGTGCTGCGCGAAGCTTCGACGCCGCTGTGGCTGCGCGAGGGCTATTGCGATCATGTCGCCGGTGAATCGACCCTGACCGATGCGCAGGCCCGGGCGCTGGAAGCCAAGGGGCAACAGGTGCCGGCGATCGCCTATCTGCGCGGCCGTGAGAGGGTCGATGCGGCGCTGGCGGCCAATGGCGGATCGGTCGACGCGCTGTTCGACCAGGTGCGCTAGCGAGGCGTGACAAGCCCGACGCACGCACGCTAGGCTGGCGGCCATGACCCACGATCCTTTCAGCAGCGCCGGCTACAGCGACGCGCTGGTCATCCTGGGCGCCGCCGGGCTCATCATCCCGGCCTTCGCGCGGCTCAAGATCAGCCCGGTCATCGGCTTCATCCTGGTCGGCATGCTGGTCGGCCCACATGGGCTCGGACAGTTCGTGCCGCGCATACCGGCGCTCTATTATGTGACGATCACCGGCACCGACGCCGTGCAAACCTTCGCCGAATTCGGCATCGTGCTGCTGCTCTTCTCGATCGGGCTGGAGCTGTCGTTCAAACGATTATGGTCGATGCGCCGCTATGTGTTCGGGCTCGGCGCCGCCGAACTGGCGGCGAGCGCGGCGCTGATCGCGGTCATTTTCGTCCTGCTCGGCAACAGCTGGACGGCGGCCATTGGCCTCGGCCTGGCGCTCGCCCTCTCCTCGACCGCGCTGGTGCTCCCGATCTCCGGCACGCAATCCGCCGTGGGCCGCGCCGCTTTCTCCATGTTGCTGTTCGAGGACCTGGCGCTCGTGCCGATCGTGTTCGCGCTCGGCGCGCTCGCGCCCAATGCCGCCGATCAAGGCTGGACAGCGCTCGCCATGACCGTGGTCGAAGGCATCGTCACCATTGCGATCATGCTGGTCGCGGGCCGCCTGCTCCTGCCGCGCCTGTTCGCCCAGGCGGCGCGCGCCAAGAGCCCGGAAATCTTCCTCGCGGCGAGCCTGCTCGTGGTCATGGTCTCGAGCATGCTGACCGCCCTGGTCGGCCTCTCCCCCATCGTCGGCGCGCTGGTCGCCGGGCTCCTGATCGCCGAGACGGAATATCACAGCGAAGTCGAGGTGATGACCGGTCCCTTCAAGGGCCTCGCGCTTGGCGTCTTCCTCATCACGGTCGGCATGAGCATCGATCCGCTGGCGCTCGCCGCGCGCTGGCAGGAGCTGCTCGTCGCCGTGGCAGCCGTCATCATCGTCAAGACGGTGGTCACCGCCCTGCTGCTCCGGGTCGCGGGCGCCCGCCGGGGCGTCGCGCTCGAAACCAGCATGCTGATGGCCAGCCCCTCGGAGACGACGCTCATCGTGCTCAGCACCGCTGTCGCAGCCCGCCTCATCACCGCCGAGGCCGCCGCCTTCTGGCAGATGGTGACCGCGATCGGCCTCACGGTGACGCCGATCCTCGCTCGCGTCGGCCATGGCTTCGCCCGCCGCATCGAACATCGCGCCGCCGAAAAGCGCGAGGAGGATTCCGTGGCGCCGCAGGGCGCGGTGATCCTCGGCTTCGGCCGGCAGGGCAGGCTGGTCGCCGACCTGCTCGCCGCCCATGATCAGGCTTATGTGGCGCTCGACAGCGACATCGACCTCGTCGCTCAGGCCCGGC
>Ga0335083_10004441_pt1 | contig 17866 bp, 14 predicted proteins | sample Lox_Sample_42_FD_206716 | JGI IMG/M metagenome (GOLD analysis project Ga0335083, IMG submission 206716) | Soil microbial communities from Loxahatchee National Wildlife Refuge, Florida, United States - Lox_Sample_4.2 | ecosystem: Environmental > Terrestrial > Soil > Wetlands | place: USA...
CGCACCGCCAAGCACGAACGGCAGCCGGGCGGCGACGACGAGCGCGCACAGCGCCAGCGCCGCGAGCGTGGCGAAGCTCGCGGTGAGCGGGTGCTCGCGCCACGGATCGTACGCCCATCCCCGCGCGTCGCCAGCATCCGGCGCAGGGCGCGCCCCCTCGCCCGGGAGCGCCGCGGTCACGAACGGCCCGCGGGGGAGACCTGGTCGGTCGGCCGGGTCGCGGGCTTGCGCCACGTGAGCTGCAGCTCGCGCGCGGCGCGGCCCTCGTCGAGCCGGCCGACGGTCGTGTCGTGCGGCGCCGTGCGCAGCCGCTCGGGATCCTCGGCGGCCTCGGCGACGATGCGTTCCATGCACTCGGCGAAGTGGACGAGGTGATCCAGCGTCTCGGTTTCGGTCGGCTCGATCATGAGCGCCTCGTCGACGATGAGCGGAAAGTAGACCGTCGGCGCGTGCACGCCGAAGTCGAGCAGCCGCTTGGCGACGTCGAGGGTCTTCACGCCATGGGCCTTGAGCCCGCGCCCCGAGAGCACGAACTCGTGCATGCAGTGGCCGGGGTAGGGCAGCTCGTACGCTCGCGCCAGCCGCGCCTTCAACCAGTTCGCGTTCAGGATCGCCGAGCGGCTCACCTGCCGCAGCCCCTCGGGACCCAGCGTCGCGATGTACGCGAGCGCGCGAACGAGGATGCCGAAGTTGCCGTTGAACGAGTGGACGCGGCCGATCGAGTGCGGGCGGTCGTGGACCAGACGCAGCCGGCCGTCCCGCTCCTCGACCACCGGCGCGGGCAGGAACGGCTCGAGATGCGCGGCGACCGCGACCGGGCCGCCGCCCGGACCGCCGCCGCCGTGGGGCGTCGAGAACGTCTTGTGCACGTTGATGTGCATCACGTCGAAACCGAGGTCGCCGGGGCGAACGAGGCCGACGAGCGCGTTGAGGTTCGCGCCGTCCATGTAGCACTGCGCGCCCACCGTGTGCGCGGCGGCGGTGACCTCGCGGATCGCGCGTTCGAAGAGCCCGAGCGTGTTCGGCACGGTGAACATGATCGCAGCCGTGCGCGTGTCGAGCGCCGCCTTCAGCCGCTCGAGGTCGACGCAGCCGTCGGGGCCGGACGGTACGGTGACCGTCTCCCAGCCCATCAGATGGACGCTCGCCGGGTTCGTGCCGTGCGCCGAGTCGGGCACGATGACCCGCGTGCGCTGCTCGCCCTCGCCCCGCGAGCGGTGCCACGCCCGGATGAGCATGAGGCCGGTCATCTCGCCGTGCGCGCCCGCGACCGGCTGCGTCGTCACCGCGGCGAAGCCCGTGATCTCGGCGAGCGTGCGCTGCAGTTCGAGCAGGACCCGCAACGAGCCCTGATTGGCCTCGTCTCCGGCCAGCGGGTGCGAGAGAGCGAAGCCGGGCAGCGCGGCGAGTTCGTCGTTGATCTTGGGATTGTGCTTCATTGTGCACGAGCCGAGCGGATAGAGCCCCTTGTCGATGTGGTGGTTGAGCGAGGAGAGCTCGATGAAATGACGGACGACCTCGGGCTCGCTCACCTGCGGCAGGTCGAGCGACGCGCGCAGCGGCACGCCGGGCAGCAGCTCGGCGAGCGGACGCACGGGCACGTCGCAGGCGGGCAGCGAGGGACCGCGGTGGCCCTCGCCGCCGCGTTCGTTCAGGAGACGGCGGTTGAGGCTCATCGCGCGCCTCCCGCGGCGCGCAGGACGTCGGCCCAGCGTGCGATGTCGTCGGCCGAGCGCTGCTCGGTCGCCGCGACGAGCAGGTGACGGCGCCACTCGGGACGGAACTGACCGAGATCGACCCCGGGCAGCACGCCCATCCCGCGCCCCTTCGCGCAGACCGCCGCCGCGTCGACCGGGCACTCGAGCACGAACTCGCGGAAGAACGCGCCCTCGTGCGCGCGCCGGTAACCGGGAATCGCGGCCGCGAGCTCCGCGCAGCGATGTGTCTTGCGCACGCAGAGCTCGGCAACCTCGGCGAGGCCGCGCCGGCCGAGCAGCGCGAGGTAGATCGTCGCGCGCGTCGCGAGCAGGCCCTGGTTCGTGCAGATGTTCGAGGTCGCCTTCTCGCGCCGGATGTGCTGCTCGCGTGTCTGGAGCGTGAGGACGAAGCCGGGCCGCCCCTGCGCGTCGACCGCGCGTGCGGCGAGCCGGCCGGGCATGCGCCGCACGAGCGCCGCCTTGCACGCGAAGTAGCCGAGCAGCGGCCCGCCGAACGAGGGCGTGTTGCCGAGCGGCTGGGCCTCGCCGACCACGAGGTCGGCGCCGGGATCGTCGCCCGCTGCGGCGCCGGGGGGATCGAGCAGCGCGAGCGCGATCGGATCGCACACCGCGACCGCGAGCGCACCCGCGGCGTGCGCGATGCGATGGATCGTGCGCGGGCTCTCGAGCAGCCCGAAGAAATTCGGATGCTGATAGATCACGCAGGCCACGTCCGGGCCGAGCGCGGATTGCAGGTCCTCCGCCGCGCACTGGCCGCCCTTGTCGGCCACGACGGTGACGCCCTTGCCGTCGAGGTACGTGCGCAGCACGGCCAGATCGTGCGGGTGCAGCGCGCCCGCGATCACGACGCGCGCGCGGCCGGTCTGCGAGCGCGCGAGGAGCGCGGCCTCGGCGAGCGAGGTCGCGCCGTCGTACATCGACGCGTTCGCGACGTCCGCGCCCGTCAGCTCGGCGATCATACTCTGGAACTCGAAGATCACCGTGAGCGTGCCCTGCGCGACCTCGGGCTGGTAGGGCGTGTAGGCGGTCGCGAACTCGGATCGGCCCGCGATGGCGTTCACCGCCGCCGGAACGTAGTGGTCGTAGAGCCCGCCGCCCATGAAGGACGGCACGCGATCGGCCACGTTCGAGGCCGCCCAGCCTCCGAGCATGCGGCGCAGCTCGATCTCGGAGGCGGGCCCCAGCGTCTTCAGCAGGCGCTGCAGGCGAGCATCCGCCGGAACGGACTCGACGAGGTCCTCGAACCGCGCGACGCCGATGTCGCGCAGCATGCGCTGCTCCTCTTCGCGCGACAGCCCGACGTACGCCATGGCTCAGTGACTCTCCTCGACGAGGTTCTCGTAGTCGACGTTCGAGAGCAGCTTCCCGAACTCGCCGGCGTCGGCGGGGCGGATCTTCACCATCCAGCCGTCGCCGAACGGCGACTGGTTGACGAGCGCCGGGTTGTCGCCGATCGCGCCGTTGACCTCGACGACCTCGCCGGAGACCGGGGCGAACAGGTCGCTCACCGTCTTCACCGCTTCGACCACGCCGAAGGACTTGCCCGCCTCGAGCCGGCGCCCGACCTCGGGCAGCTCGACGAACACGACGTCACCGAGCTGGTCGGTCGCGTAGCTGGTGATGCCCACGGTCACGACGCCGCCTTCCTGCTTCGCCCACTCGTGGTCCTGCGTGTAACGGACGTCGTCCGGGTAATCCACGTCTCCCTCCTTGCGAACGTTTCAGGATCGGTGCGAACCGCGCGTGTAGAACGGCCGCGCGGTGACGCGCGCGGGAAGCGAAGCACCGCCCGCCTGGATCTCGAGCGGCGTACCCACGGCGGCGAGCGCGGTCTCGACGTAGCCCATGCCGATCGGGCGCTCGAGGCTCGGGCTGAACGTCCCGCTCGTCACGAGGCCGACCGTGCGCCCCTGAGCGAGCAGGCTCATGCCGTGCCTCGGCACGCGGCGGCCCTCGAGCTGGAAGCCGACGAGCCGGCGCTTCAGGCCCTCGGACTTCTGGCGCACGAGCACGTCGCGGCCGTGGAAGTCGCCCTTCTGCAGCTTGACCGTCCAGCCGAGCCCCGCCTCGAGCGGCGAGGTCGTGTCGTCGATGTCGTTGCCATAGAGCATGTAGCCCATCTCGAGCCGCAACGTGTCGCGTGCGCCGAGCCCGATGAGCTCGAGGCCGTGCGGGCGGCCGGCGGCGACGATCTCCTCCCAGACGCGCGCGCCGTGTTCGGCGCCGAAGTAGAGCTCGAATCCGTCCTCGCCGGTGTAGCCGGTGCGCGAGATCGTCCCGGGCACGCCGAACAGCGAGCCCGTCGTGAAGCGGTAGTAGCCGAGTTCGAGCGCGGCTGCGGGAACGTGGTCGCGCAGCACGGCGCTGGCCCGGGGGCCCTGAACGGCGAGCAGCGCGGTGGTCGCCGACCGGTCCTCGAGCACGACCCCCGGCGGACGGTGCTCGTCCATCCAGCCGAAGTCCTTGCCCATGTTCGAGGCGTTCACGACGACCATGAAGTGATCGGCGTAACGATAAACCAGCAGGTCGTCCACGATCCCGGCGTCGGGGCGGCACATCGGCGAGTAGAGCGCCTGGCCCACCGCCAGCCCTGCGACGTCGTTCGTGACGAGGCGGTTCAGGTACTCGAGCGCGCCCGGACCGCGGACTTCGAACTCGCCCATGTGGGTGATGTCGAAGAGCCCGACGGCGTTCCGCACGGCAAGGTGCTCGCGCACGTCCCCCGTGTAACGCACGGGCATCTCGAAGCCGGCGAAGTCCACGAGCTTCGCGCCGGCCTGGCGATGGAACTCGTGGAACGGCGTGCGGCGCAGCGCGGTGGTCGAGGACACGGTGGACTCCCTCCCTCCTGGCCCGATCCGAAGCATCGCACGCCGCTGTCGCGGGGAGTGCCACGGCCAAGCCTCGAAACGCGTGGCGACGTTAGCCGTCCGCTTCGCGCACGGTCAAGCCGAGGAGCGGACTCCGAGCGCGCTTCAGCGGCGCGCCGAGCCGAGCACGCCCAGCGCCTGCCCGACCTCGGTGAACGCCTGCACCGCGCGATCGATCTGATCGGTCCGGTGTGCCGCCGAGAGCTGGACGCGGATGCGCGCCTGCCCCCTCGGCACGACCGGGTACGAGAAGCCGATCACGTAGATCCCGCGCTCGAGCAGGCGCGCAGCCATGTCGTGAGCGAGACGCTCGTCGTGGAGCATGATCGGGACGATGGGGTGCGTGCCCGGCTTGATCTCGAAGCCCGCGGCCGTCATGCGCTCGCGGAACCGGAGGGTGTTCGCTTCGAGCCGGTCCCGAAGCTCCGTCGTCCCGGAGAGCAGGTCGAAGACCGCGAGGCTCGCGCCGACGACGGCGGGCGGCAGCGAGTTCGAGAACAGGTACGGGCGCGAGCGCTGGCGCAGCAGCTCGACGATCTCGCGGCGTCCGGTCGTGAAGCCGCCGAGCGCGCCGCCCAGCGCCTTGCCGAGCGTGCCCGTCACGATGTCGATGCGTCCGCGCACGTCGTGCAGCTCGGGCGTGCCGCGGCCCGTGCGGCCGACGAAGCCCAGCGAGTGGCTCTCGTCGATCATGACCAGTGCGCGGAAGCGCTCGGCGAGTTCGACGATCCCCTTCAGGTTCGCGACCGAGCCGTCCATGCTGAAGACGCCGTCGGTGACGACGAGCTTCTGCGGGCAGCCTTTCGCTGCCGCTTCGTTCAGGCAGCGCTCGAGGTCGCCGAGGTCGTTGTTGCGATAACGCCAGCGCTGCGCCTTGCACAGCCGGATGCCGTCGATGATCGAGGCGTGGTTGAGCTCGTCGCTGATGATGGCGTCGGCCTCGCCGAGCAGCGGCTCGAACACCCCGCCGTTGGCGTCGAAGCACGCCGCGTAGAGCAGCGTGTCCTCCGTGCCCGCGAACTCGGCGATGCGTTGCTCGAGCGCGCGGTGGATGTCCTGCGTGCCGCAGATGAAGCGCACGGAGGACATGCCGTAGCCGTGCGAATCGAGCGCGGCGTGGGCGGCCGCAATGACCCTGGGATGGCTCGAGAGGCCGAGGTAGTTGTTGGCGCAGAAGACCAGCACCGTGCGGCCGTCGGCGAGCCGCACCTCGGGGCCCTGCGCCGAAGTGAGCACGCGCTCGACCTTCTCGAGGCCCGCCTCGCGGATCCTGGCGAGCTCTCCCTCGAGCACGGGCTTGAGCGTGTCGAACATCGCGTCTCTCCTTCCCGGCGTGGCGCCGCGCCAGCGCCTCGAGCCTACGATTCACCCCAGGGAACGAGCACGACCTTGCCCGCGCGCCCTTCGCGCAGCAGCGCGATCGCGTCCCCGAACTGCTCCATCGGCATCACGTGGGTGATCGCCGGGCGCACGTCGAGGCGTCCCGAGGTCATGAGCTGGTCCATCTGATACCAGGTGTCGTACATGCGCCGTCCGATGATGCCGTGCACCGTCACGCCCTTGAAGATGACGAGGCGGTTCCAGTCGAGATCGTACGGCTCGGTCGGCAGTCCGAGCATCGACAGCCGCCCGCCCATGCGAAGCGCGGCCAGTCCATCCCGCACCGCACCCGGGTGGCCCGACATCTCGAGCACGCCGTCCAGCCCGCGACCGTCCGTGAGCTGCGAGATGCGCTCGGGGAAGCTCTCCCTCGAGACGTCGATCACCGCGTCGGCCTTCATCTGCCGCGCGAGTTCGAGCCGGTAGGGCGAGACGTCGGAGGCGAAGACGTGCGCGGCGCCGGCGGCGCGGGCGACGCCGATCCCGAACAGGCCGATCGGGCCGCAGCCGGTCACCGCGATGTTGCAGCCCGAGAGCGGGCCCGCGAACGCGGTGTGGACCGCGTTGCCGCAGGGCTCCATGACCGCCGCCATCTCGAGCGGGATGTTGCGCGGCACGCGCCACGTGTTGACGGCGGGCACCGCGACGTACTCCGCGAAGCCGCCGTTCATGTCGACGCCGAGGATGCGCGTGTTCTCGCAGACGTGCGAGTTGCCGGTGCGGCACGGCAGGCAGGTGTGGCAGACGACGTGGCTCTCGCACGAGACGAGGTCGCCGAGCGCGACGCTCGTGACGCCGCCGCCGAGCTCGACCACCTCGCCCACGAACTCGTGGCCGATCGTGACCGGCGGCTTCATGCGCCCCTGCGACCAGCGGTCCCAGCTCCAGATGTGCAGGTCGGTGCCGCACACGCCCGCGCGCCGGACGCGCAGCAGCACCTCCCCGGCTCCCACGGCGGGGACCGGCACCTCGCGGATCTCGGCGCCCGGCGCCGGCGAGGCCTTGACGATCGCGCGCATGGTCTTCGCGCGCGTGGACGTTCGGGGCTGCGTCTCGCTTGCGGTCGTCGGTGTCATGTTGAAAGGACCTGGCGCAGGGCCGCTCCCGTGTGCGACCCCCGGACGCGCGCCACCGCCTCGGGGGTTCCGGTGGCCACGATGGTCCCGCCGTGGTCGCCGCCTTCCGGTCCAAGATCCACGATCCAGTCCGCGCACTTCACGACGTCGAGGTTGTGCTCGATGACGAGCACGGTGTTGCCGCGATCCGCCAGCGCCTGCAGCACCCCGAGCAGCACGCGCACGTCCTCGAAGTGCAGCCCGGTCGTGGGCTCGTCGAGCACGTAGAGGGTGCGTCCGGTCGCGACGCGCGAGAGCTCCGAGGCGAGCTTGACCCGCTGCGCCTCGCCGCCCGAGAGCGTCGTCGCCGACTGACCGAGGTGAATATAGCCGAGGCCGACGTCGCGCAGCGTCTCGAGCTTGCGCCGCAGTGCGGGCACCGCACCCAGGAACTCGAGACCCTCCTCGACGGTCATCTCGAGCACGTCGGCGATCGAGCGCCCGCGCCACAGCACCTCGAGCGTGTCGCGGTTGTAGCGGCGGCCGTGACACACGTCGCACTTCACGAACACGTCCGGCAGGAAATGCATCGCGATCCGCTTCCAGCCGTCGCCTTCGCAACCCTCGCAGCGCCCGCCTTTCACGTTGAACGAGAAGCGGCCGGGGCCATAGCCGCGCACCTTCGACTCGGGAAGCTGCGCGAACAGGTCCCGGATGAGCGAGAATGCCCCGGTATAGGTCGCGGGGTTCGAGCGCGGCGTGCGCCCGATCGGGCTCTGATCGATCGCGACGACCTTGTCGATGTGATCCGCACCGACGAGCTTGCGGTGCGCGCCCGGCGGATCGCCTGCGAGCCCGAGATGGCGGTTGAGCGCGGAGAGCAGGACGTCGTTGACGAGCGTGCTCTTGCCCGAGCCCGAGACGCCGGTCACGCACGTGAGCGTGCCGAGCGGCAGGGCCACGTCGACGTCGCGCAGGTTGTGCTCGGTCGCGCCCAGGACGCCGAGCGAGAGGCCGTTGCCGCTCCGGCGGCGCGCCGGCGGATCGATCCGGCGCCGGCCCGCGAGGTAATCGCCCGTGAGTGAGGTGACGACGCGCTGGACGCCGAGCGGCGTGTCCGCGGCGACGAGCTCGCCACCGTGCCGGCCGGCGCCGGGACCCAGGTCGACGAGCCAGTCCGCGGCCCGCATCGTCGCCTCGTCGTGCTCGACCACGATGACCGTGTTGCCGAGATCGCGGAGCTTGAGCAGGGTCGCGAGCAGCTTCTCGTTGTCGCGGTGGTGCAGACCGATCGAGGGCTCATCGAGGATGTAGAGCACGCCCGTCAGCTGCGAGCCGATCTGCGTCGCGAGCCGGATGCGTTGCGATTCACCGCCCGCGAGCGTGCCCGCGGAACGGTCGAGCGTGAGATAGCCCAGGCCGACGTCTTCGAGGAAGCCGAGCCGGTTCACGAGCTCCTTGAGGATCGGGGCCGTGATCGTGCGCTCGCCGCCGGTGAAGCGCAGGCCCTGCGCGGCGGCGCGCGCCGCGGCGACCGAGAGCGCCGCCCAGTCGGCGATGTTGCGGCCCTCGACGGTCACCGCGAGGCTCGCCTTCTGGAGCCGCCTGCCTCCGCAGACGGGGCAGGGCGTCGGGTTCATGAGCTCGGCGATCGAACGGCGGACGGTCTCACTGCCCGACTGCCGGTAACGCCTTTCGAGCGAAGGGATGACACCGCTCCACTTCGAGCGATGGATGAAGGCCGAACCCTTGCGGGTCCGGTACTCGAAGCGCACCTCTTCCTCACCCGCGCCGTAGAGGATCAGCTTCTGGAGCCGCGCGGGCAGCTTCTTCCACGGCGTCTTGAGCGAGAACTCGAACGCGCGCGCGAGCCCCGCCAGCGTGCCCGACGTCCACGTCCCCGTCGCGTCGCCCATGCTCGCGACGGCGCCTTCGGCGAGGCTCTTCGCGGGATCGGGCACGACGCGCGCCGGATCGACGCGCAGCAGCGTCCCGAGGCCGTCGCAGCCCCTGCAGGCGCCGAACGGGGAGTTGAACGAGAAGTGCCGCGGCTCCAGCTCGTCCAGGGCGGTGCCGCACTTCGGGCACGTCGAGCCGACGCTGAGCGGCTGATCGTCGTGGCCCTCGCGCGCGACGCTCACCAAGCCGTTGCCGAGCTTGAGCGCCGACTCCAGCGATTCCGTCAGGCGCTCGCGCTGGTCGGCCGCGAGCGTCAGCCGGTCGACCACGACGTCGACGTCGTGCCGCTTGTAGCGCGCGAGCTTGGGCGGATCCTCGAGCTCGCACCACGCCCCGTCGATGCGGGCGCGCAGGTAGCCCTGGCGATGGAGGGCTTCGAGCTCCTTGCGGTACTCGCCCTTGCGCGCACGCACCACCGGCGCGAGCAGCGTCAGCTTCTGTCCGGTGAGCTGCGCGAGCAGCTGGTCGACCATTTCCTGCACGCTGCGGCGCGCCATCGGGGTCCCGCAGTTCGGACAGTGCCGCGAGCCGACGCGCGAGAAGAGCAGGCGCAGGTAGTCGTAGATCTCCGTGATGGTCGCGACCGTCGAGCGGGGATTGGAGCCCGCGCCCTTCTGTTCGATCGCAATCGCCGGCGAGAGCCCCTCGATCGCGTCCACGTCGGGCTTTTCCATCTGGCCGAGGAACTGGCGCGCGTAGGCCGAGAGCGATTCGACGTAGCGGCGCTGGCCTTCGGCGTAGAGCGTGTCGAACGCGAGCGAGGACTTGCCCGAGCCGGAGACGCCGGTAATCACGATCAGGCTCTGGCGCGGCAGGCGCAGCGTCAGGTCGCGCAGATTGTGCTCGCGGGCGCCTCGAATGACGATGTCGGTGAGCACGCCCGACCGGCGCGGGGCCACGGGCGGGTGGGCGGGGAGCGGTGTGCGGGAGGCCATGAACGCAGCACTATAGCAAAGCGTGCCAGCGCCCCGGTTCACTCGTAACGCAGCGAATCCACCGGGTCCAAGCGCGAAGCCCGCATCGCGGGATAGAGGCCGAAGAACACCCCGACGATGCCCGAGAAGCCGATGCCCAGCACGACCGACCATGGCGACACGAACGTGGGGAGCGGCGTCGCGGCCTTGACGAGGAACGAGATGCCGGCGCCGATCAGGATGCCGATGACGCCGCCCGTCCCGGTCAGCAGCACGGCCTCGACCAGGAACTGGAGCAGGATCGCGCGCCGCGGCGCGCCGAGCGCCTTGCGCACGCCGATCTCGCGCGTCCGCTCGGTCACCGCGACGAGCATGATGTTCATCACGCCGATCCCGCCGACGAGCAACGAGATCGACGAAATCAGCGTCATGAGCGCCACGATGCCGCCCGTCACCGTCTGATAGAGCGACAGGAACGCGTCGTCGCTGAAGACGACGAAGTCGTTCATCTTGTCGCTGCGCAGGTGGCGGCGGACGCGCAGGATCTCGCTGACCTGCTTCATGGCCAGTTCGCTCTGGTCGGGCGAGACCGCGATCGCGTCGAGGAACAGCTCGCCCTTGCGCGGGAACCACGGCGGCGCGTTCGGCGGCGCCGACCAGTACTTGTCGACGACCGTGTAGGGAACGCACGCGACCTCGTCGAAGTTGTCGCCGAGGAACTTGCCCTTGACCTCGAACTCTCCGATCACGGTGAACGGCGTGCCGTTGATGTGCACGGTGCGGCCCAGGCCCGAGGCGTCGGAGAAGAGCGCCTCGCGCGTGTCCTTGCCGAGCACGCAGACGTTGGCGCGCGCGCGCACTTCTTCCGACGTGAAGAAGCGGCCGCGCGACAGGTCGTAGCTGTGCGTGACGAGGTACGACTCGTCCGTGCCGTAGACGAACGTCGTCTTCGTGTGCTTGTCGAGGTAGGAGAGCCGGATGTCCTCGTACGGAAACTTGAAGGGCGAGATCGCCCGCACCGCCGGCGCCTGGTCGAGGATCGCGCGCGCGTCCTCCATCGTGAACGCCTTGCGCTGCTTCAGACTGTCGGGCACGTCACCGGTGAAGTTGATGCCGGGCCGGATGCGGCGGATGTAGATCGTGTTGTTGCCGAAGGACTGGATGCTCCGCTGGAACGAACGCTGGAAGCCGTTGATGAGCGCGATCATGCCGATCACGGTCGCGACCCCGATCACGATGCCGAGCAGCGCCAGCATCGAGCGCAGCCGGTTCGCGATCAGCGCGCCCCGCGCCATGTCGAACGTTTCGCGCAACAGGTCGAACGGGCTCATGGTCTCACTCGTAGCGCAGCGCTTCGATCGGGTCGAGGCGCGCGGCGCGGACCGCGGGATAGGAGCCGAAGAACACGCCGACGCCGGTGCTCATGACGAGCCCGAGCACCACCGCGGGCAGGCTGAGCGAAGCCGGCAGGGGTGAGACCGCCCCCACGAGCAGGGCCAGCGAGCCGCCGAGCGCGATCCCGATGACGCCACCCGCGAGCGAGAGCGTCGTCGATTCCACGAGGAACTGGGAGAGGATGTCGCGTCGGCGCGCGCCCATCGCCTTGCGGATGCCGATCTCGCGCGTCCGCTCGGTCACCGACACGAGCATGATGTTCATGATCACGATGCCGCCGACGAGCAGCGAGATCGCCGCGACGCCGATCGTGACGACGAAGATGCCGCCCGTCAGCGTGTGGTAGAGCTGGAGCCACGTGTCCGAGGTCGTGAGCCCGAACGCGTCGGGCTGCCCGGGCCGCTGGTGGCGCCGGCCGCGCATGATGTTGCGCGCCTCCTGCTCGGCGAGCGGCAGCGAGGACTGGTCGATGCTCTTCACGGCAATCGTGAACGAGCCGCGCTGCATGAAGTACTTCTGGAACGCGTGCACGGGCACGGACACGAACCGGTCCTGGCTCACGCCGAACACCTTGCCCTTGGGCTCCGTGACGCCGACCACCTCGAAGTCCTCCTCGCCGACGCGGACCTCGCGCCCCAACGGGTCGACGTTCGCGAAGATCTCGTCGGAAACCTCGGGGCCGAGCACGCACACGGCGCGGCGCTCCCGGTCGTCGATGTCGGTCAGGTGACGGCCCTGCGCGATCTGGATGTCGTCCACGGCGTCGTAGCCGGGGCCACGGCCGTGGATCGAGACGCCCTTCATAACGTGCGCGCGGTACCGGATCGAGACGTTGCCCTCGGCCTCGCCCACCACGAGCGCGGCGTGCGTCACGCCTTCGCGCAGCGCCTGGGCGTCGTCGAGCGTCACGTCGGGCCGCTTCTCGGCCTGCTCGAACTCTTCCTGGCTCGTGATGAAGCCGTACTTGTCGATCTGGAAGACGTTCGCGCCGGCGTTCAGCAGCTTGTCGGTCACGAAGCGGTTGAGGCCCTCGACGAACGACATGACGGCGATCACCGACGCGACGCCGATGATCGTGCCGAGCAGCGTCAGGAACGACCTCAGCTTGTTCGCGCGAACGCCGCCGAGGGCGATTCCGACGCTCTCGCGCAGGTTCATGCGGGCGCTCCGGCGGCGAGCGCCGAGCGCGGGTGCGCGTTCGGCAGGTCGCTCTCGACGCGGCCGTCCTTCATGCGCACGATGCGGCGTGCATGCTCGGCGATGTCGGGCTCGTGGGTGACCAAGATGACGGTGTTGCCCTGCGTCCAGATGCGCTCGAACGCCATCATGATCTCCTCGCCGGTGCGCGAGTCGAGGTTGCCGGTCGGCTCGTCGGCGAGAATGATGCTCGGCCGGTTCACGAGCGCGCGCGCGATCGCCACGCGCTGGCGCTGGCCGCCCGAGAGCTCGTTCGGCTTGTGCTTCATGCGGTCGCCGAGGCCGACGAGCGTGAGCGCCTCGCGGGCGCGCACCCGCCGCTCCTCGTGCTTGACGCCGCCGTAGACGAGCGGGAGTTCGACGTTGTGCAGCGCGTCCGCTCGCGCGAGCAGGTTGAACGTCTGGAACACGAATCCGATCTCCTGGTTGCGGATCCGGGCCAGCTCGTCGTCGGTCATGCGGGCGATCTCGTGATCCTTGAGCAGATACGAGCCCTGCGTCGGCGTGTCGAGGCATCCGAGGATGTTCATGAGCGTCGACTTGCCGGAGCCCGAGGGTCCCATGATCGCGACGTACTCGTTCTGCTCGATCTCGAGATCGACGCCATCGAGCGCGCGCACTTCCTGATCGCCGACCTGATAGACGCGGTGCAACCCGTGAATCGAGATCAGCATCGAATCCTCACTTCTTCGCTCCGGCGCCGGTGTCCTTGCGGACCTTCCCGCCGGGCTTGAGCTCGCGGAGCGCCTTGTAGGGGCCGGAGACGATCTCGTCCCCTTCCTTGAGGTCTCCCTGAACCTCGATCATGGTCTCACTGGAGAGGCCGGGGCGCACGGGGACGAAGCGCGTCGAGCCGGCGTTCACGACGAACACGCCCGTGAGCTCGGGGTCCTTCTTGCCGACCGTGTCCTCGTCCGCCGTGGACGCGACCCGGGCCGTGACTTTCCTGGCCTTGAGGCGATTGGCGCGGTCCAGATCGCGTTGCGTGCGCACGACCACCGACTGGATCGGCACGACCAGCACGTGGCTGTGCGTCCCGGTCTGGATCTCGACGTCCGCGGTCATGCCCGGTCGCACCTGTGGCACCCGCTGGTCGAACACCACGACCACCTCGAAGTTGGTCTGGCCTTCGACCGTGGAGGTGATCGAGCGCTTCGCAGTGTTGCCGATCTCGGTGACGGTACCCATGAAAAACGTGTCGGGCAGGGCGTCGACCGTGATCTTCGCCTTCTGGCCGAACTTCATCTCGACGATGTCGGTCTCGTCCACGTCGGCGCGCACCTGCATGCGCGAGAGGTCCGAGACGGTCATGACCTGCGTGCCCGCGAGGTCCATCGTGCCCGGCACGACGATTTCGCCCTGCTCGACGTTGAGCGCGCTCACCACGCCGTCGAACGGCGCGACGAAGCGCGTCTTCTCGAGGTTGTCCGCCGCCCCGCGCAGCAGCGCGTCGGCCTGCGCCGCCTGCTGATGCGCACTGGCATCGTCCGCGATCGCCGCCTCGCGGGCGCTCTCGGCCTGCTCCCAGTCGGCGTTCGAGAGCGACTTCTGCCGGGCGTAGTTCGACTCGGCGACCTTGAGGTTCTCCGCGGTCTGCCGGAGGTGTTCGTGGGCGGCGGCGGCGCCGGCTTTGGCCTGGTCCCAGAGACTCCGGTACTGGACGTCGTTCAGGTGCATCATCAGCTCGCCGCGCTGAACCGGATCGCCCTCCTTGATGTACAGGTGGTCGATCTTGCCCATGATGTCGGCGCTGATCTTGACCTGGGTCTTCGGCTCGATCTTGCCCGGCGCCTTGACGTGCGACGTCACGTCCTCGCGACGCACGCGCGCGAGCTGAACGGGCGTGACCTTGCTGCGTGCGACGTTCGCGGCGCCGGCCGCGACGAGCAGCCCGGTGACGACGACGCCCAGGATGATCCAGATCCAGGCCTTCCGCTTCATGCCGGTCGCGCTCCCTTTGGGCTCACTGCGAACGGCCCCGGACCTGATCGAGCTGGGCTTCGGCGATCCGGATCGCGGCCTTCGCGGACACGAGACTGCTTTGCGCGGTCTGGAGCTGGACCTGTGAATTCACGAGGTCCAGGATCGTCGCCGAGCCGACGTTGTACTTCTGCAGGACGAGGTTGTGGTTCTCGGTCGCCGACTCGACCGTGGTGGTTGCGAGGTCCTCCTGCTCGAGCGCCTGCTCGTAGCCGAGGATCGCCTGGTGAACCTGCCCCTCGAGATTACGGACGAGCGCGTCCCGGGTTTCACGCGCGGCGACGAGATGTCCTCGTGCCGCGGCGATGCGCGAGTCGGTGAGGAAGCCGTCGAACAGATCGAGGTTGAGCGCGACCGCACCTGAGACGCCGCCCTTCGCCTCGCTTGCGGTTCCGAGCGCGCCCCCGCCGGCGGACAGGGTGTCGTACTTCGAGCTGTGGGTGACGTCGGGACTCCAACTGCCGGACAGCGAGACGTACGGCAGGCGCGACCAGTGCGCCGAGCGCAGGCTCAGCTCCGCCGCCTTGTAGTCCGCCTCGGCGGCCAGGACGTCGGCGCGGTTCTTACGCGCCTCGTTGAACACCGCGGCCGAATCGATCGACTGTCGCGTGTCGGTGAACGTCGAGTCCACGGGCGCGAGTTCGGCCTCGCGCAGCCCGAGTGCAGCCGCCAGCGCGATGCGCTGGGTCAGCACGGTGTTGGCCGCGGTCACCGAATCGAGCGCTGCCTGCCCCGTCGCCACCTGGGCCTGGAGCAGGTCGCTCTTCGCCACCGAGCCCACCTCGAACATCGCCCGCACGCGCCGCTCGCTGTCGCGCGCGAGCGCGAGCGACGCAGAGTTGACGCGGGACTGGTGCATGGCCTGGACCACGGCGTAGAACTGCTGCCGGGTGGCGAATGCGACGTTCGAACGGGTCGCCTCGCGTGAGAACTCCGCCGACCGCATCGACTGGCGCGCGGCCGAGAGCCCGGTGTAGGCGCCCAGGTCGAGGACGTCCCAGGTGCCGCCGACCTGCTGCGTGGTGCCGTAGGACTCGAGGTTGTACTCGTCGGACTGCAGCACGAACGTCCCGAACGACTGCTGGCCGGTCGACTGGCGCGTGAACGAACCGCTGCGCGTCAGGCTGGCGCTGGCGTGCGGAAGCACGTTTGAATACGCGCTCCACAGCCCCGAACGCGCGTCGAGCACGTTCGCCTCGGCCTGGATGATCTGGGAGTTGTGCTGCAGGGCGAGCTTCACGGCCTGATCCGCCGTGAGCGGCGCGGTGTCGGCGGCGGCCCGCCCGGCGGCGAGGATCAGAACGATGACCGGCAGGTATCGAAGCATCCTTGGGTTCACTCCTCCGCTCAATGCGGTTCCATACGGGCGAACGCCGTGCGGGTCACACGGCGTCAGGGTGTTACGCGATCGGCATCGGACGGGTTGCGGCCGACTCACGCGCCCGGCGCCATGAAAGCGGCCACGGCGGCGAAGATCGCCGTCAGGGCCAGGTACAGCGCGATCAGGACCCACGCCACGCTCTTGCGCGGGGCCCCCGAGAGAGCGCTGCAGCCAATCACGGCCACGAACAGGTACCAGATGCTGAACGGGCCGACGGCATCGAGCAGCACCGAGAGCCCGACGTGCAGCTTCGACGGCGTGTCCTCGGGCGGCAGCAGCGCCGCGAGCCCGAGATGGATGCCTTTGAACGTCTCCTGCGACCAGCCGATGGCGAATGTGACGAGCGTCTCCGGCAGGCGGACGAAACCCGCCCAGCCGACCACCTCGAGCGCGAGGCGATACGAGATCTTGGTCCCGAGCACGAACCCGACGCCGAACCACGCCACGAGCGCGACGAGCAGGATGATGATGAACACCACGACCACCTGCTGGCCGACGATGAGCAGCAGGGCGTACGGACTGTTGCTGAAGAAGCTGCTGATCTTGTCGAGTTGAGCGGGCTGCATCTGCCCGCTCTCCACGGCCTGGTTCCACTGCTCCAGCATGGTGGGAAGCAGGACGCGGTGATAGGTCAGGGCCAGCAGGATCCCCTGCAACGCGAGCAGGACCAGGACCGGAAACCACCACTGCACGCTGGTCTCGAGCCCGTCCCATGCCCGGAATGGACGAGCGAACACGCGCAGGGTTCGCTCCCACAGCGACAGCGGGCCGCCGGGCGCCGGCGGTGCGGCGGCCTCGAGCGTGGACGACATGGGGGATCCTCTCGCCAGGGGGGAAGCTGGGGGCGCGTAATCACTGCCAAGTTAGGGAGTCACCCGGAGGCGGTCAAACGCGGGCCGTACCGACGCGGAAAAAGCATCCCCCGGCGCGGCGGGCGCAAGACAAGAGCCCGGGCGCGGCGCGCCCGGGCCCCGTGCCTGAGGCCGGAACCTCAGTGGAGCGAGAACTTCACCGGCACGGCCACCCACACGGCCACCGGCTTGTTGTTCGAGAGCGCCGGCTTGAAGACCCACTGGGTCACCGCGGTCACCGCGGCCTGATCGAGCATCGGGATCGACTTGACCACCTTCGAGTCCTTGACCTTCCCGTCCTTCCCCACCAGCGCCTGCACGGTCACGGTCCCGTCGACGCCGGCCTCGCGCGCGATGTCGGGGTAGATCGGAGCCACCTTCGTGATGGCTTCGGGCAGCTCCTCGACGTAGACGTAGTCGCCGAACTTCGGCAGATCGTCATCGGACGGTGGCTGGACGACGATGTTGTCGCTGCCTTCGGTGCTCACGCCGGGCGAGGCCTGCGAGAGCTCCTCCTGCGACGCGATCTTCTGCTCCTGCGGCGCTTCGGCGTCGGGCACCGGGACGGGCACCGCGGCGGCCGGCGGGGCGACCGGGGTCGTGATCTGGATCTTGGGCGGCGGCGGGGCGTCCGTCAGCGGCGGCGGCGCCTCGAGCTCGCGGTACGGCACGACGATCGTGCTGGTTTCCTTCGGCCGGTGCGAGAGGTAGAACCCGAGGCCCAGCAGCATCGCGAACAGCACGAGGAGCCCGGCCATCGCGACCGTGAGCGCCCGGGTGATGTACTTCTTGCCGACCTCGAGCAGCTCCGGCGCCCCGTAGGGCATGAACTGATAGAGCGCGATGCGCGGATCGCTCACAGCTTCTCCACTTCCGCCTTGTCCTTGGGATTGAGCTCCACGATCGAGAAGCGTCCCAGGTGGGCGATATCGAGCTGGTCGATGATGCTGACCATGTTGTTGAACTTCGCATCACGGTCGATCGAGATCAGCACCACGATCTCGTCGTTGCCCTTCAGCGGCTTCAGCACGTCTCCGAGCCCGGCGACCGTCGTGTGCACCCACGGATCGGTCTTCGGGCCGCGTTTCCAGAACACGCGATCCTCGGACAGCACTCGGAGCTGGAGGATCTTCGATTCGGCGATCTGCGTCGTGTTCTGCTTGTCC
>Ga0335083_10004442_pt1 | contig 17865 bp, 10 predicted proteins | sample Lox_Sample_42_FD_206716 | JGI IMG/M metagenome (GOLD analysis project Ga0335083, IMG submission 206716) | Soil microbial communities from Loxahatchee National Wildlife Refuge, Florida, United States - Lox_Sample_4.2 | ecosystem: Environmental > Terrestrial > Soil > Wetlands | place: USA...
AATACATCCAGGTATTCAGTATCTGTTAAGTCGAAACATCTTCCAAGAGAGATGTCGGCTTCGATAATCATCGGATCCGCAATGTTGCGTAAAGGATCGACAGCAAATTCCCTCGCTCTTCGTAAACTACCTTCCCAAAAATATATGCCCGGCCCCAACCAGTCGTATTGATTTTCACTCGGAACCCAATCGTCGATTATAAGCATCCCATCGCGTAGCTCTTCGGCAAATGAACGTTCACAAGCATGAAAGCCAATGACGTTTTGCGCGATTGTCACAATTACCCCACCGAGCCTTCCATTTGCAGCTCGATCAGGCGGTTCATTTCCACGGCGTATTCCATCGGCAGCTCTTTCACCAACGGCTCGATGAAACCGGAGACGATCATCGTGCTGGCCTCGGCTTCTGACAGGCCGCGGCTTTGCAGGTAGAACAATTGCTCCTCGCTGATGCGGGACACGCTGGCCTCGTGGCCAAGCTGGACGTTTTGCTCGTCGACTTCGATATACGGATACGTGTCGCTGCGGCTTTTGGAGTCGAGAATCAGGGCGTCGCACACCACGTTCGATTTGGCTCGTTTCGCGCCGCGCTCCACTTTGACCAGGCCGCGATAACTGGCGCGGCCGCCGTTTTTGGAAATGCTTTTGCTGATGATGCGTCCGGATGTGTCGGGAGCACAGTGAACCAACTTCGCGCCGGCATCTTGATGCTGGCCGTGCGAGGCGAAGGCGATCGACAAAATTTCACCCCGCGCGCCCGGCTCCATCATGTACACGGCCGGATATTTCATCGTCAGGCGGCTGCCCAGGTTGCCGTCGATCCATTCCATCAGCGCGCCTTCATAAGCTAGGGCCCGCTTGGTGACGAGGTTGTAAATGTTGTTGGCCCAATTTTGGATGGTGGTGTAACGGCAGCGGGCGTGCTTGTTCACCACAATTTCCACCACGGCCGAGTGCAGGCTCTCGGTGGTATACATGGGAGCGGTGCAGCCTTCCACATAATGCACTTGGGCCCCTTCGTCGACAATGATCAGCGTGCGTTCGAACTGGCCCATGCTTTCGGCGTTGATGCGGAAATAAGCTTGCAGCGGGAATTCGATTTTCACTCCCTTGGGCACGTAAATGAATGACCCACCCGACCACACCGCCGAATTGAGTGCGGCGAATTTGTTGTCCGCCGGCGGGATGATGGTGGCGAAATACTTGCGGACCAATTCGGGATGTTCGCGGACCGCCGAATCGGTATCGGTGAAAATCACGCCTTGCCGGGCCAGGTCTTCCTTGAGCGAACCGTAAATCACTTCGCTTTCAAACTGAGCTTTGACGCCGGCGAGATATTTTTTCTCGGCCTCGGGAATGCCCAGGCGGTCGAAGGTCTTTTTGATTTCCTCGGGAACTTCGTCCCAAGTTTTGCCCTGCTCGTTGGTGGGCTTCAGGTAGTAGTAGATGTCCTGGAAATCGAGACTGATGTTGCCGCCCCAGCGCGGCATGGGCTTGGAGTTGAAAATCTCCAGCGCATTCAGGCGGAACTGCCGCATCCAATCCGGCTCCCCCTTGATGTCGGAAATTTGATTGACGACGGCGGCATCCAGCCCCTTGCGGGCTTTGAACACGGCCTTGGACTCCGTACGGAAATCGTACTTGTTGATTTCAGCCGGAACGGAGGTATCAAGCACTTCAGTAGACATATTTGGTTCTCCTTAAAAAGGAGACATGGGTTTTAAATATAAATTGAACCGCAGAGACGCAGAGGCACGGAGCAACAAAAATGGGAACGATAGCAATTGCCTTTTGCCACTTTGCCAATTTAATTCATTCGCATTCATTGTGGCCAAAGTTCTTTCTTCTCTGCGTCTCTGCGACTCTGCGGTTAAATGTTCCGTTCATGTAATTCCGGCCGGCTCCTTGGCGGTCATCGCTTTTTCTTCCGCGGCGGCGTCGGGGTAGGCTTGGCGGATGCGTTCGTAACCTTTCTTGTGTAATTCTGCTGCAAGTTCTGGGCCGCCCGTTTCCACAATCCGGCCGCCGAGCATCACATGAGTTTTCAGCGGTGTGTTGTGTTCCAGCAGTTGCTCGTGATGGGTGATAATTAAAATGCCCATAGCCGCGCCGCCGATTTCGGCGATGCTTTGGCTGGCCAGGCGGACAGCGTCGGCGTCAAGCCCGCTGTCGGTTTCGTCCAAAATGGCGAACTTGGGCTGCAACATAGCCAGTTGCAGGATTTCGGCCCGTTTCATTTCGCCGCCAGAAAAACCCTCGTTCACATAGCGGCGGGCGAACTCGGCGTTGATTTTAAGTTGTTCCATCTTGGAGCGGAGTTCGGTGCGAAACTCCTTCATGGGAATCAGCTCTTCCCCTTCTTTGCGATCGGGCCGGCGCACATTGGTGGCGGCGTGACGCAAAAAGTCGGCCATTTTCACGCCGGGAATCGCCATCGGCCGCTGGAAGGCCAGGAAAATTCCGTGGCGGGCGCGTTCATTCGGCTCCATTGACAGGACGTCGTGAACTTTGCCTTCGGCGTCGATCAGTTCGACTTTGCCACTGGTTACTTCGTAACCGGGATGACCGGCGATGGCGTAACCTAGCGTGCTTTTTCCGGAACCGTTAGGGCCCATCAGGGCGTGAACTTCGCCGCGGCGAATTTCCAAATTGACCCCTTTGAGAATCGGCTTACCGCCTACGGAGACGTGCAAATCGGTAATGCGGAGTGCTACGGGCATGGCGGTGGGTTTGGTGATGGCGACCATAGTTTGTGGAAATGTCTAATGCCTAATGACGATTAAATGTCCAATGACCAAATCCCAATGACCAATGGGTGCGCTGCTGACTTGGTCATTCGTGCTTGGTCATTGGTCATTCCGGCTAGCCTGTGATTTTTTGGTGATCGTAAACGGGCGGAAGATCTTCGGGAGCTTGCACGTAACCGCTGTGGTGCGGCACGGGCAATTCGTCTTCGCTTTTTTCGCCCAGGGCGGCAAAGCTCAATTCCGGTGAGGGTTTCCTTGTAAGTTTGTGTCCCTTGATTTTGTCTTGAATTCGCATCAGGCCTTCCAGCAGCGCTTCGGGCCGAGGCGGGCAACCGGGGACGTACACGTCGACCGGCACGACCAAGTCCACGCCTTTCACGACGTGGTAACCCCATTTGAAGTACGGTCCACCGCCGGTCGTGCACGCTCCCATGGCGATGACGAACTTCGGATCGGGCATCATGTTGTACAAGCGGCGCACACGGCTGGCCATTTTGTACGTGACCGTGCCGGCGACAATCATCAAATCAGCCTGGCGAGGCGTGGCGCGGAAGGCGCCGGCGCCGAAACGGTCCATATCGAAGCGGCTGGCGCCGGTGGCCATCATTTCGATCGCGCAACAGGCCAGGCCGAACGTCAGCGGCCAAATGCTCGATTGGCGGGCCCAGTTGATGGCCTGCTCCACTGTAGTAGTGATGACGTTTTCTTCAAACCGACCTTCGATCCAAGGTTGGGTCATAGTTGTTTCAATCCCTTGCTTGCTGGGAACAGGAAATCTATAAGCCCGTTACTATAACTATTCATCAATTCATTTGAAACCGGCTAATTCTTTTCAAAGCGGCAGCAGGTGGCGCCATCCAGGCGGCAATCGCTGAGCCGCACTTTTTCTCCAAGGAGTTCGGTAAATAACATTTTTTCGACGGCGCAAATGCCCCGGTCTTGCTCGGCCAATTCAGGGTACGGGCAAGCGTAGGCTGTGAGCACGGGTAGTGGATCTTTGCGATCGGCGGTTTGACGATGCTCTACGACGAAGGGCAAATTGCGCTCCGCCATGAGATCAGACACATTTTGCATTCGTTCGGCAGTGTTTTGACCTTTCATGCGATCGCCATACAAACCGGCCATCTTTTTGGCGATCCGCTGCAATACGCCGCCGCGAACTTCCGGATTCTTGATCGAACGAACTTCCTGCCACAGTGCCAACGTTAAGTCGGCGAAATTGGAGGCGGTTTGTCGACGGCCCTTTTCGGTGAGCGAATAACGGTGACTGGGCCGGCCCCGAAGTGGCTTGGCGGTTTCTCGTTTAATGATTCCCTGATTCATCAAGCGGTTAAGCCGTTGCCGCACAGCCGTGGCCGTAACGTGCATGGCCGTGGTGAGATCGCCAATGCCCAGCGCGCCGTGCTGCTGGAGCAACTCGATTAAGCCGGTGTCGGAGGTTTCAGTGTGCATGGCCATCGATGCGACCTACGGAAATGCCGCCGGAATCTACTCAATTCTATCCGCTGGGTGATTTTTGACAACTCATTATGTCAAAAATATATCCCGTCTGCAAACGCCTTGATTTTCCGGTGGTGGGCCAATTTGAACATAGCCCGACTGTGTCAGTCGGGAAAAGCGGCTGTCGGAATTTCAAATTGTCCCACCACCAATTTTCCGTCAAAGAATAACGCAGAAATGGCCCGTCAGCGAGGGAAAAGGGGCTCGGGACGAAGGAAGAGACATGCCCGAGTAGAATCCAGAAATTTGAGGAACCGCTGGGTTTGTTTTTAAGGCCAGCAGCTTCGATGGCCACGACGTGGCACGTGCCAAACTTAAAAACTATTTGCACCGCTGACGCTAACAGTGCCGTTGATTACTTTCCCGTCAAGCGTGGTGTCGCCGCTGCCGGTGGCCGGGCTGCTGTGAATGGAGTTGGCAACCACGGTGTTCGAATTCAGAGTTAGCGTAGCGCCCACAGCGTTGGCGGTGCCGCCGCCGAACATTTCGAGAGTGCCGTCGATGCCGTTGCCATCGCCTTGGCCGTCGGTGCCGGTGCTGGCGGGTGTTCCGCCGCCATCGTTTTGGCCGTCGTTTTTACCGTTGCTAACGGTACTGCTCAGCAAATTGCCGGCAATGGTCGAGGAATGGACGGTGGCAGTTCCCGAATTGCCGATGCCACCGCCATAGATTTCGATGTCGCCAAACACGGCGTCGCCACAGTTGATGCCGCAATCGTTGTGGGCGCCGTCGCTTTGGCCGTCGCTGTCGCCATCGTTGTTTCCGTTGGCAATGTTGCTGGTGATCAAATTCGCCACGAGCACGCATTGATCGACATCAAGAATGTCGAAATTCGCAATGCCGCCGCCTTCCATTCCGACGAAGCCGGAAACGGCGTTTCCGTTGGCGCGGCCGTCTTTATCTTCCTGGTTGTTATTGCCGCAGTTGTTGCCGTCCTGGTTGCCGTTTTTGATAATGCTGGTGATGGAGTTGTCGGAAATCGTGCTTGCGCGAACGGTTAAATCGCCATTGTTGCAGATGCCCGCCCCTTGGAGCACGAGTACGGCGTCGGTGTTGACGCTGGCCAGGGCGTCGCCATCGCCGTCGTTGTTGCCATCCATGTTGCCGTTGTTGTTGCCGTTAGTGACGGTACTTTTGATGGAATTAGCCGCCACGACGCAATGGCTGATCGTGTCGGTATTGGTGGAAGATTCGTAGTCGATGCCGCCGCCAGAGATGTACACGTATCCGGCCACACCGTTGCCGTTGTTTTTGCCTTCGCTGTTGCCTAGGCCGGCGTTGTTTTCGCCGTTGCCGTCGCCGTCGTTGTTGCCGTTGGTGATCTTCGAGATGATCGAGTTGGCTGAAATGACGCAATGTGTGATGGTCGCCGAGCCGTCGGTATCGGTGGCTATTGCGCCGCCAAACAGCGTGATATTGCCGGCCACGCCATTGCCGTTAGTGTTGCCGTTATCGTCTTGGGTGTGGACGCCATTGTTGTTGCCGTTGTTGTTGCCGTTGGTGACCGAGCAGACGATGGAATTGGCGACATAGCTGCTGTTGGCAGTGGTGAAAGTACCGTCGTTGTACAGTCCGCCGCCGGCAATGGTGATGTTGCCGTATACACCGTTGCCGTTGTCGCTGCCGTTGTCGGTAGCGGCGACGTCGATGTCGTCGTCCCCGTTATTGTTGCCATTACCGGAGCCATTGGTAATGCTGCAGGTGATGGAATTGGCCGAGAGCGTACAGCGATTGAGGACTGCGGTTGAGTTCACGTCGTTCATCAAACCGCCGCCGAATAGCACGCTGTTACCGTCGACGCCGTTGCCGTTTTCGTTGCCGCCGTGGTTGCCGGTGTCGTCGTCGGACATTCCGCCGTTGCCATTGCCGTTACCGCCGCTGTTGGTTACGGAGAGGAAAATCGAATTGGCAACGATGCTGGTTCCGCTGGCGTTAAGCGTGCCGGCGGCGTTGTAAATGCCTCCGCCGTAAACCGTAATACCATCGACAACGCTGACGATGCCGTTGCCGTTTTGGTTGCCACTGCTGGTGCCGTCGCTGCTATCGCCGTTGCTGTTGCCGTTTTCGCTGCCGTTGACCACCGTGCATCCGGCGCGGTTTCCGGAGATCACGTCGTTGGTCAAGGTGGCGGTGTTGCCAAAATTGTAAATTCCGCCTCCCTCGATGAGGATACTGTCCCAGTCGCCGTTGCCGTTAAGGTTGCCGTTGTCAGTGGTGCCGGGATCGTCGCCGTTGCCGTTGAAATTTCCGTTGCCGATGCTCGCGTTCTTGTTGCCATTGGTGATGGTGCAGGTGGCGGAATTATTCGACACTACGCTGGCAGTGATCGTTAAGGCGCCCGAAGCGTTGTAAATTGCGCCGCCGGCGATGAACGGCTTGGCAATCCCCCCGTTCCCGTTGTCGTCGCCATTGTCGTTGGTCGTCGCGCCACTTCCTTGGTTGTTCCCCTGGTCAACTCCGTTGATGAGGGTAAACGCTACCGAGTTGCCCTTGAGGATGCTATTGTTCACCGTGGTAACGCCCGCGGTAAAAATGGCGCCTCCGGTCAGTGAAAAGTCTGTGCTGAAAAAAGAATTGGCCGTCAAACTTGCCGAGTTGCCGGTGAGGATGGCGGCATTGAGCTTGAGCGTGGCGTTCTGCTCGACAAAGATCGCGCCTCCTTGGTACGAACCAGGCACGGCGCCGGATTCCAAGCCGTTTTTCAACGTGATCGTTTTCAACGACAGGGTGGCGCCCGATTCGACGTCGAAGAAGCGGAAATCGGAATTACCGCTGCTGGTGCTGCGGGCCAGAATATGGCCGACGCCGTTGATGGTAAGATTGTCGCCGGTGGTAATGGCTGGCAAGCCGTTGAAGCCGTCGCTGGTGTTGTCGGCCGTCGACTCGAACAGCGTAATGTTCTTGCCGAGAGTGATAGTGTTGTTCCCGCCAGCGGCGTTGGCGGCGTTGATGGCGGCAATCAAACCGGCCTGGGTAGTCACGGTTGCAAGGAGGCGCCGGCCTTCGAGCGTTTCAAAGCATCGCCGCGAACGAGCAAATGGCAAATGGGAGCATCGCGTGTTTTTCCGCGGCGTTATTTTTTGGCGAGGAAATAGTCTGTCGAAAGAATTCCAGAAAGTGGAAAACATAGTTTGCCTTTCGCAAAGTTGCCGTTCGCAGCGTGCCCGATCGATTGCTGATTGCTGAGACCGCCAGCGGTATGCTCGCAGTCTGGCAAGCTGCGATGCCTTTGTCAACGAAATTGCCGCAAAATTTGCGACCGAGGGGCCGCTAAGATGTCGGGAAGAAGCGTTCCACAGCGTCGTTGAACTCCGCCGGAGTAGATACCCGCGCCACGCTGGCGCGAAAGTCGCGCGCACCGCGGCGGCCTTGAGCGTAGCAACATGCGAACTTGCGCATCAAAACCGTGCCCCGCTCAGCACCGAATCGCTGGCAGACTAATCGGTAATGATGATCAAGCAGGTCACGCTCTTCGTCCGGGGTAGGATCGGGCGGAATTGATTCGCCGCCAAGCGCCGCCGCACATTGGCGGAACAGCCACGGCTTACCCAGCGCAGCCCGGGCAATCATCACCCCATCGACGCCGTAATTTTGAAAGGCGTGGAGCACCGCTTGGGGCGAATCTAAATCGCCGTTGCCAATCAGCGGCATGCGTTTCAAATGCGGTTTGATCGATGCAATCCGCTGCCAATCGGCTTGCCCTTTGAAAAAATCTTGGGCCGTGCGGCCATGCACGGTAAGTGCCGCCGCGCCGGCCGATTCAATCGTCGTGGCAATTTCGACGGCAGTAATGTTGTCGCGTGTGCAGCCCAGGCGAATTTTGGCCGTGACTGGCGTTGGACGGCATGCCTGCACCACCCGCTCCACAATGCGGCCCACGCGCTGAGGATCTCGCAGTAAATACGAACCACTGTGAGCGCGCTGGGCGACGTCTTTCACCGGGCAACCGAAGTTGATGTCGACTACGCTGACTTTGTATTCCGTCGCCAAGCGATGACCCACGGCAGCCAGGGTTTCCGGATCGTTATCCCACATTTGCACGGCCAGCGGACGCGCTTCTTCCGCCACGCCCCACAGCCGATCAGGCGCTTCGGGCTGCTCTTTCTGATTCATCCAGGAGAACGCGCGGGCGGAAACCATTTCGGTGGCTTGCAGGCCGACGCCGCCAAATTCACGCACGACCTGCCGATAAGCGTAGTTCGTGAAACCCGCCATGGGGGCCTGCAACAACGGCGGATCGACCACCAGCGAGCCGATGCGCAACGGGCGAATTTCCGGCAGCACCCCGAACGCCGATTCTGTATGATTGGGCGGCGGCAAGGTCATGGGCGGAATGCGCATGGGTGCTATCCTACATTGCGGCGGTTGGCGCAAGGAAGACCTTTGCCCTATCGCTGTTTTCACGAAACATTTGCCCAATTGTCTCTAGTCATTTATTTGCGAGCATCACAGCAATGAAATCAACTCTCGTTCCCGGACTGAAAGCAGAGCTACAGCATCATGTGGTAACCCAGGAGCTGCTGAGCACCGTTTATCCTGGTGGTCCGCCTGTGTTTGCCACGCCATTTATGTTGGGGCTGATGGAGCATGCGGCGGCCCGCGCAGTGCATCCGCATTTAGATTCGGGTGAAGCCTCAGTCGGCTACGGTTTCAATTTTCATCATTTAGCGCCTACGCCTGTGGGCGCAACAGTAGTGGCCACCGCCGAAGTGACGGCGGTAGACAAGAACATGGTCACCTTTGCCATTGAAGCCCGTGACGAGGTCGATCTGATCAGCCGCGGCACCCATGTTCGCGCAGTCATCGACATGGAGCGCTTTCTTAAGCGCGTGAAACGGAAATCGCCGGGGTGAAAAATGCGACGTATGCCCAGGCCAAGAAATAGGCATGGCACTTAGCTCAAGCGCGACCAGCGCTCGTGATGGAATGCGTCAGCGGCCTTCGGAGCGATAATCGTAGCGGTTGTCGTATTGATTATTGTAACGATTGTCCGCCGGAGGCATGGCGAAAGGATCGGGCTGCTGGCCTGCGCGGATGGGCGTTTCGATTTCGCGAGTTTGCTGTGGTGCCTCAGCGGATTTCGGCGAAGCGGCCCGCTGCGAAAAGCCAGTTGACGGCGGGATGGAAGAACCAGCGCCCGGCGACGATTGCACCGATTGCAGCGGCTCGGGCTCGATGGGCCGTAAGGTGCTGGGAATCCAACCGTCGTTGCCAGGTGTCGGCGGCGGGGGCAACTGGCGCGCTTTTGCTCCGCGCAAGTTTTCCGGCTCCGCCGATAGGTTGCTGCCGAAAGTGCTGATTGCTGCTTTATCGGGCACGGCCGATAACCGCTCCGTAGGTTTGGAATGGATCAGCATGGCGACGAATTTTTCCGGCGACGTGCCGGGGGGCGCCGCGGCGGCGGCATACTCGGCAACGTCAAGATTGTACTTCAATACAGCGTTCAAGAATTCGCGACGCTGGTTGTGCAAATCGTTAATACAACTGAGCACCGTGCCCAAATCCACTTCGCTTTTGGCATGCGCTTGCTCGGCATAGTGAATGGCACTGGCGGCAGATTGGACAGCGGCGGCGCGGTCGCTGATGGTCCGGCAGCAGGCGGGCAACGTGCGGTCAATTTCCCAAGCCCGCTCGTTTTCGCGGCCGGCAAAAATCTGGCTGTAGAAGGTGTTGTAGGGGGCGACGAGTGGCACATCCGTGGGACTGTACGTGGCGGTAACGGCAAAGTTGTGCGTGGCGATGCCGATGGCTGCCCAGGCTTTGGCCAAATCCAGTTCGGCGTCGGTCACGCGCGCGGCCGCGGCGGCGCGAGCCGTGCTGAGGATGGGACCTTCCACGGCGCCCAGCTTGCGGGCCACGGCAATTTCTTCCAGGCGTTTTTCCTCATCCTGGGCCCAATTAATGCTGGCAGAAGCCACGCTAAACCGCCAATAAGCTTGCACGGCGGCCACGCGCTGCGATTCCGGACAACGAGCAAGCAGTTGGCTAATCGACAGCGAATCGGAATGGCCGGCCGATGAATCTAGCGCGGTGGACAGCAATTCGGCGGCGGCGCGGGCGGCAGCCTGCTGACCCAAGTCGATTGTGCTTTCTGAAGTTTGCGTATTAGACGGGACCACTTCCGCGTCGCTAATCGCAGGCCGATTGCCTGCGGGCATGGTTCGAATGAGCGTGCCAGAAGGGGCGGATTGGCTTTGATTTTCAGGCCGTTCGTCTGCAACTTTGTTGGTGGGAATTGAATCGCTGGGGGGCGCGGCTAGTTGGACGGGAGCGTTCAGCGGTTGCAATCCTTCTGGCCGGTCGCCTGGAATTTCGGAATTACCGTTGGTGTTAGGGGCCGGGCCAATTGGCGCGATCGGCTGGTCGTACTGGGCCGGCAGCACGCCGGATGGAACTACCGTGGTGGTCGCCGCCGGCGGCGGGGAAGCGGGATTAAGAGGAACTGCTCCCGCGACTTGCGATGGGGTAAGTGTTGCAGGCGCAACGTCCGTCAATGGGGCAGGCGCCTCGGTCGGGGAGACCGCGGTGGTCGCCGTTGGGCTGAGTCCAGACGCGGTGGTTGGCGTGACCCCCGGCGCGGCGCTTTGGGGACCTGCAAGTGTCGAAGGCGGAATCATGACAGAAGCCGCTGGCGGCGCGGCCGCCGTCGCCGGCGGGTTGCGGCGCTTCATCACCGATACCAGCGGTCGGGGCGGCGGATTCGAAGTGTTGGCATCCGTCGGCGGTGCTATGGCGATGCTGGCCGGCGCTTGTGCTGGAGGACCAGGAAGGTTCAGCGGGGCTGCTTGAGCCGTCGCTGGATTCCAGAGCGGAGCCTCGCCGGCATTTTGCGCCGAGTCGGGAATGCGATAGATAGGCGGCAACGGGTTAGCGCCGCCCGTGACGGCGCTGCCGTTCATGACGCTGCCTGCATCGTCGGCCGCGCTGAGTTGAGCAAACAGCATCCATGCCACACAAATCAGCGATGAAAGTTTCATCGGGACCACCTCATATGGTCGAAGAACCGCCCGCAGGCGGGAAATCCATTTCGCGGCCCATCAACTTGACACACCCGGCTTGTGGGGTCAATTGCAGTCGGCGTGCTAGCATGACGCCGGGCCAGGATCGAAGGGAGAGGAACCAGATTTTGTTTAATTCTCGTCCCAATCGGAAATTAGTGAATCAATCAATTTTGGTTTCAACGATGTAGCACTCAAATGCGCAACGGACGAACTGGTCGAGGTGTTCGTGGAGTGAATCAAGCTGCTCGCCAAAGCGCCGCTTGCCGTCGAAGTGCTGGCCACGCTGACCTGCGTTGAGCTGGATGGCGGATAAGTCGACGTTGAGGTTGCATTTGTTGTGACGCTGGAGGAAATCGCCGGGCTCGAAATGCTGTGTGAGAGCGCATTGACCACCACCGCCACATTCACTGCTTGATTGAAGGCCACCGGGTTGGAAGATATTCCGTTGGCAATCACGACCAAACTATACGAACCGGCGGGCATGCCCGAGGGCAAAGTGAATTGAGTTGTCTCCGACGTGGCGCCGGTTTGTACGCCCGAGCTGCTCCAATTGAAGGTGCGAGCATAGTAAACCAAACCGGTAACGGTGTTGGTAAGCCGGACGATCGGATAATTGCTGGCGTTGGCGGTAATATCGCCCGATGAAGAACCATCTGACATACCCGTCAATTGCAGGCCGGTTACCGTAAAGGTGCCATCCATATTATCGACAACACTTTGGACGATCGGGCGCAAACTGTTTTGAATGGTGCTTACAGTCGGCGTATAAATTTGTAATGTGCTTGGCCCTCCAATTAGTACCTGGCCGGTCGGTAAATCGAGCATGCTGAAACGGTCGGCATTGGCAATGGCCAGGGACGTGGGAGTGACGTCCGTGAAGACTTTAGTTGTGGGATTAAGTTCATATAGGAAGGTGGGGGAGGGAAACGTGTAACTGGCTCCCGTGAGATCGAACGTCATCGGATCGTACGTGTAATTGACAATGCCTTCGGGGGACAATGTGATCAAAATATCGCCATTGGGCAGGACCACGCCTGGATTGCCGGTAGCGACCAGCGGAGTAGTAACTGTGTTGATAAGCCGTTCGGGCTCAGCCGGACCGGCAGTCCATGCACCGGCGCCACTATTGGCCGTGGGATCGAAATAGGCGGTGGCTCCATCAGCCCCGAACACAAAGGCTTGCCCATTGGGAAGCAGGAAGGCGGGCCCGACAAAGCCAAGTTGTTCGAAGGTGGCCAGCGCGGCGGCCGGCTTGGTTGTGCTCTGGGTGCTGGCGTCGGTCCACATGCCCGTCGTTGGATCGTAAATTTCGGCGGCTAAGACGTTGTCGGAGCCACCAACCAGCGCATCGTACGAGAGCACATTGCCGTTGGCCAATTTCACCCAAGTATCGCCGCTTTGCACGAAGGGATAAACCGGCGAAGTGGTCGAGCCGCCGGCGCTGGGAGCAGCTTCAAACTCCATGCTGCCGGTTGTAGGGCTCCACGTGCCTGTGGCCGGATCGAACAAATAGGTAGTGTTGGTCGTTGCGGAGCCGGCGAGTACGGTTCCATCGGGTAGTACTTCCGAAGGATTTTGCCCGATGAAAGTTTCTGGAAAATCGCCCACCTGGGTCCAAGTGTCCGCCACAGGATCATAGATTTCTGTGGCGGCCGGGTCGGTCATATCGGTATCGGCCCCGCCATAAATCAGCAGGTCGCCATTTTGCAGCACGTCGGTGGTGGCGCCGAGGCGCGCCACAGGATCTGGCGTAAGCACGGTCCAGGTTCCGTCGGCATAATTCCCGGCCGCGTCGGGAGTGAGCTTGTACCACGCAGTGCTGGCCACACCATTGCCTCCTTGCACCATTACAGAACCGTCTGACAACAGCACCAGGGCTTGAGTACTCGTGGGACCGGATTTGGCGTTTGTGGCCGCCACTTTTTGCCATGTTGGAATCACCGGAAGCGTGATGGTCAGGCTATAGTTGGGGTTAATAGTGCCCATGTAACCGTAGACGTGGATGTAATACGTTCCGGCCGGAAACCCAAAGAGCGAGACCGATTCGCTATTGCCAATTCCCGTGGAGGTGGCGATGGGCTTTGTCGAAGAGATAGCAGGGTTCCACAACTCCAGCTCCAAATCGCCTTGCGATTGCTGGAAGGCAATCGATACCGATTCGGAAGCCGTGCCCGCCGACGTGGTCGTGAACTTGTACCAATCGTCGCCGTCGAGCAGCGCCAAATTGGTGAGCGTTTTCAAAGTATTAAGCGCTCCCAAATTGTAGGCTGTCGCCAGTGTATTATTGTTGGTTTGAGTGGCACTGACCTTTTCGTAAGGATCGTCGATATAAGTGGTGTTGGGACCAGCGATAGCCCACGTGTAGCTTCCCTGCGGTGACCCTATGTTGTTGGTAATTCCCATGTAATAATGGGTGCCCGCAGTCAAAGAAACATTCAACCGACTGTCGGAATTGCTGGACGAGATGTCATTGATGTATTTCAACCGGGTTCCGGTGGCCGAGAAAATTCCCAGCACTGTGTCTAAGTTGCTGTTAGGAGTGGTGGCGGAAATGATGTAGTTGCCGCTGAAGCCGGCCGTGAACGAATAGTAATCCACCTCGCTGTTGACAATGGACGCATTTCCAGAGGCGCTGCTGAGCGCGTTGAGCTTCACAGCTGTGAAGACTTTTGGAACGGGAATGGTCGCGGGGGGGGCTGCCGTCCACGTTAACACCCAGCGATCTTCTAGCGGCTCAAAACTCACACGACGGGGACGAACTGCCGCACGACGTTTTTCCCTCGTTGGAAAATGGAACGGTTTGCGACGAGCCATGGCGTGTTCCTCAATGCAGCACATCAAAAGACGAAATGCCCCCGATCGATCCAGATTAAGAAGTATGGTAACTGGACACAATCCAGATTACAAGCAAATGGTGTCAGAACCGAGAGTTAACGCAATTTGACAGGCCATACATAAGGCCGGGCAAAATGGCTCTGCCATCCCACCGTGAGAGGAGGCGCTAAGCCGTGCAGAGTCTTGATTGAGCTTTAAGCCGGCGAATCGAGATAGGGATCCTGCCCCATTTGGACCAGCACTTTTTTGCGCTCCTTTTCGTGGTACATCAGCGATTTGCGGTCGCTGAAATAACGGCGCTCGATGCGCCGCTGCGCTTTGTGGAACCGTGGAGCCATCTCGTCAAACGGACCTGGAGATTGCTTTCCCAGTTCGCTGAGTCTATTCGCCTTTTTGGGGCCGAGGCCGTACAGCAATATGTCATCGTCCAGCGCTAAATACTGTCGGAACGAACCCGGATCGCCTTGCCGACCACAGCGGCCCACTAGCTGCCGATCGATGCGCGCGGCATCGTGCAGTTCGGTGCAAATGATGTGCAGTCCGCCCAATTCGGCCACGCCTTCACCCAGGCGAATGTCAGTGCCGCGGCCGGCCATATTGGTGGAAACCGTGACGCGGCCCGGTTGCCCGGCCTCGGCGATAATTTTTGCTTCGGTGGCAATTTGCCGGGCGTTGAGCACTTGATGGGGCACATCGGCGGCGGTCAGCAGGGCCGAAAGCTTTTCCGATTTATCGATGGAGCGCGTGCCGATGAGAACGGGCCTGCCTGTTGCGCGCACTTCCAGCACTTCTTGCACGAGGGCCGCAAATTTATCGTCTTCGGTGCCGAAGATGCGGTCTGGCAGCTTAGTACGGATCGGTGGCCGGTGGGTGGGAATCAGCACGACGCCGACTTTGTAAATTTTCCGCAGCTCACGGGCGCTGGTGGCGGCCGTTCCGGTCATGCCCGCCAAGCGCGGGTAACGTAGAAAATAATCTTGAATGGTGACGCGGGCGGCATGGCCGGTAGCGATGGTGACCGGCACGTTTTCCTTGGCTTCGATGGCCTGATGCAAACCGTCACGCCATTTGCGGCCTTCGGACAGACGGCCGGTAAACTCGTCGACAATGACGATTTCCCCTTCGCGGACAACATAGTGGCGATCGAGAATGAACGATTTTTCAGCTCGTACGGCGCGCTCTATGGCATCGTACAACGAGAGCATGCCCACCTGTTCCACCCAGCCGCTCCGCGGCAGGCTGCGAACAAAGCGGCGACCCTCGCCGGTGAGTTCGGCAGTGCGTTTTTCGTAATCGAACTCGTAATGTTCGTCTTCTACCAACTGCGGGGCGGCGGCGGCGCTCCACTTGTATAATTCTGCTTCGGCCTTTTGGGCTTCGTTGGGCAGGGCGCTGATAATGAGCGGCGTGCGAGCTTCGTCGATCAGAATGCTGTCGGCTTCGTCGACAATCACAAAACTGGCCGCGCGTTGCACCGGCTTTTCGCTTTCGGCACTGGAACCCTGACCGATCATTTGGGCCACAATATCGGTTTCGCCTTCCCGCGTGCGGCGCAGCAGCAAACGATCGCGGAGAAAATCGAAACCGAATTCGTTGGCTGTACCGTAGGTAATGTCGCAGGCGTAGGCCTGGCGGCGCTGGTCGGAAGGCATTTGCGATTGAATGACGCCGACCGTCATCCCCAGCGTTTCGTAAATGGGGCGCATCCAGTTGGCGTCGCGCATGGCCAGGTAATCGTTCACTGTGGCCAAATGCACGCCCTCGCCGGTAAGGGCCGCCAAGTATAATGGCAACGTGGCGGTGAGCGTTTTGCCTTCGCCGGTTTGCATTTCGGCAATCGCCCGATGGTGCAACGCAATGCCCCCCAGCAGTTGCACGTCGAAGTGCCGCATGTTCAGCTTGCGGCGACCCGCTTCGCGGACCAAGGCGTAAGCTTCCGGCAGGAGTTGATTCAACGACTCCTGACTCTTGGCCCGATAGCGCAGCGCCAAGCTCCGCTTGCGGATCTCTTCGTCGGTTTGCTGCATCAGTTCTTCTTCCAGCGCGCCGATGGCGGGCACTAATTGTGCCCAATGCGAAAGTTTCCACTTCGTCGGAGCCGTGGGCCACGAAGTGACGCGATCGAGCAGTTCTTGAGAGGCAGCGGGCACGGGCGGCGAAAAAATATGGCCAGTAGTAAGTGGTGAAAGAGGAACTGCGTGGTCCGGCGGCAAAAGATCGCAATGAATCATTATCCTTCTGCCTATTCTACGCCAACTTACGCCGCTTGTCCGCTTCCATTCGCATTGAATGCGCAGCAGGCATCGCAAAAATCATTTGACCGGCATTTTCCACCTATTTAGACTGGAATTTGAATCTTGCCGAGTCTTGACGGAGGCAAAGCACGTATAATTTGCGGCGATGGCGTGCCGTTGGAGAGTTCAGTCCATGCAGATTGTGCGACTCAACGCCGCTTTAGTCTTCCTCTGCTGCCTGTCGGCGGTGAGCGGAATTGCCCAGGCGGCGACGCCGTACTCGATGGATTGGCTTGAGCAATTCGGCACCAGCGCTTGGGACCAGGCGTACGGCGTTTCGGCGGATGGTACAGGCAACGTTTATGTGACAGGCGAAACCGCCGGCTCGCTGGGCGGGACCAACGCTGGTTTTTATGACGCGTTCGATGCGAAATACAACATTCAAGGCGTCGCCCAGCAAACCACCCAGTATGGCGACACCGGCAGTGACGTCGGCACCGGCATTTCTGCGGACAGCTTGGGAAACGTCTTCGTGGCCGGTTACTCGCAAGGCCCGCTCAACGGACCAAATAATGGCGGCTTTCAAGCGCAGTTAAGCAATTACACTCCGGCTGGAACGCTGCAATGGTCGCAATATATAGGTCCGGTGCAAACTTACGCCTATGGCGTTTCCGCCGATGGCCAGGGGAACGCTTATATCGCCGGTTATACCACGGGTTCGTTGAATCAACCGAACGCCGGCGGATACGACGCCTACGTCGCTAAGTATGATTCGACAGGCAACGCGCTGTGGACACATCAGTTTGGAACGAGTGCACAAGATCAAGCCCTTGGAGTCGCCGCCGACGGTGCGAACAGCGTGTACGTAACGGGATCGACGCAAGGCTCGCTGGGCGGAACCAATGCCGGCGGGTACGACGCTTTCGTCAGAAAATACGATGCGGCGGGCAATTTGCAATGGACTCAACAGCTGGGCTCGGCTGGCAATGACATCGCTGAAGCGGTGGCCGCCAAATCGGGTTGCTTGTACATCGTGGGCAATACTTCTGGGTCATTGGGTGGAACCAACGCCGGCTTGGCCGACGCTTTCATCAGCAAATTCAGCTCGGCCGGAGTGCTGCAATGGACCAAGCAATTTGGCACCAGCGGCAACGATTACGCCGACGGTGTGGCCGCCGATGCTAATGGCAATGTTTTTGTGGTGGGCTATACCCAGGGGGCGCTCGGCGGAACCAACGTCGGCGGTTATGACGCTTTTTTGAGCGAATTCAATGCTGCCGGAAATCTGCAGTGGACCCAACAACTGGGCAGCCCTGGAAACGATTTTGCCACGTCCGTTTCGGTCGACGGTTTTGGTCATGTGTTTGTCGCTGGCGACACAACCGGCTCGCTGGGCGGGACAAATGCGGGATCGTATGACGCCTGGCTGGCGCGGTTTTCGCCCGTGCCAATGCTGGGCGATTTCAATCGAGATGGAGTCGTCGACAGCGCCGACATCAACGCGATGATGGCCGCCTTGACCAATTTGTCCAATTACACAACAGACTAC